>WLWE01000153.1_pt1 | contig 60151 bp, 29 predicted proteins | sample 6718301 | NCBI WGS metagenome assembly WLWE01 (sample SAMN12718691, study PRJNA515312) | sponge metagenome | isolation source: marine sponge | host: Mycale hentscheli | place: New Zealand: South Island, Marlborough, Capsize Point | collected 2003-05-01
ATCAATTAAAATGGTTCTACCAAAATGGAACTATGGACTACCAAGGAAGAACACAAGGCTTCCAAGGATCAGGACAATTCAATGGTTACCGTGTATACATGTCACAAACAATGCCTGCAATATGGGTAAAGGACCCGACTAAGGTTCTTAAGATTGTGATGCGTAATCCAATCACTGGCGGATCATTCTAATATATATATGAAAACGGGGAGTAGACATTGCTCCCCATTTTCTTTTTTTTAATTTTTAAAACCAACATTATGTCATTTACTCAAGTACTTACAAAATCAAATAAGAAAACACAAGTAAGAATTAAACCTTACTTTGATCCCACTGTTTCAAATATGGGATTAGAAGATTACGGAATCACAATGTTTGACGGTGTCAAGCACATGGAACAACTAGCATGTATTGAAAGAAACGGTATAATAAGATATGTTACCGGGCTTAATGAGTTTGCACCTGCAGTTAAATTATTAACTGGAGAAGCTAAAGAAGCTAAAGTCACACAGATTAGGACTACAGTTGCAGAGCTAGAAAAAGAATTAGCATCTAATATTATAGAGATAGATGATAAAGACTTTTGGAATAAAGTTACTTTATTAAAACCAAATAACTCTGAATTCTGGAATAAGATTGAAATCAAATGCAGCAATGAGCCTGTATATTTAGATACAAAAGATCCTTATGATAGAATTAAACTTCATGCAATTGAAGCAGGAGGATTTTCTCTAGTTGCAAAAAGTTATGATGATGCAAGATCACAAGCAGTACCGCCTAAATTTTATTTAGATAAAGAAGAAGATACTGCAATGATTAGAACAGAGTATAAGAAACTGAGAAACAAAGCTTACTCTGAATTACAAAAATTATTTGATAAGAACAGCAGCAAGTTATTTTATATTGCTAAAGTAGTAGATACTCATAGTACACAGTATAAAAAAGATACACCAAATGACATCATATATGATAATATGGATATCTATATTAGTGGACAAGGTATTGAAACTAATAAAGAAAGAGCAGCAAATTCATTCTTAGATACTTGTAAGATGAATATGGAAACATTAAAAATTAAAGCAATTGTTAAAGATTCCGTATTTTTTAAGTATATTGTTAATAAGAGCGATGGTTATATTTATCATAATGATACTAATGCAGCTTTAGGTAGAAATGTATCTGATGTTGTTGAGTATCTTAAGAATCCTTTACATGAGGATATTCTTGGTGATTTAAATACCAAATGTGAAAAGTTTTGGAATAGTTAAAAATGGCAACTAAGCGGACATTAAAAAAATCTTCTTCTAAAAAGAAAAAGAGTACTGTGAATTCCTCCGGAAACTACACAAAGCCTGGAATGCGTAAAAGATTATTTGAGCGTATTAAAGCTGGTAGTAAAGGAGGAGGACCTGGTCAGTGGTCTGCTAGAAAAGCACAAATGCTAGCAAAACAATATAAAGCTAAAGGTGGTGGATATAAGTAATGGGACTAACTAAGAAACAAAAAAGTTTAAAAAGATGGACTAAACAAAAGTGGAGAACTGCTTCTGGTAAAAAGTCTTCTGAAACAGGAGAAGTTTATGCTCCTTCTAAAACTATTTCAAAGTTAAAAAGTACCAAGAAAGGTAAAAAGAAACTAGCTGCAGCAAACAAAAAGAAAAGAGCTGCTACTAAAGCAGGTAAACAACATGCAAAGCATGGATTACATAAAGGAAAAAAAAGATAGTTATTAATATTAATATTTAAAGTTATGCCTCAAGGACCAGGAACATACGGATCAAAAAAGGGAAGACCTTCAAAAAAAGGTGGAATGAATACTGCTAAGTTAAAAAAGATTTCAGCAGAGTTAAAAAAAGCTTCTGCTATGCATAAAGGTCAAGCAGCAAAAATTGATGCTATACTTAAAAATATGAAGTAATGGCTGCTAAAAAAGATTCTAGGTTGGCAAGAGCAGGTGTGTCAGGTTTTAATAAACCTAAACGTACTCCAAATCATCCTAAAAAATCTCATATAGTAGTAGCTAAAGTTGGAGATAAAATCAAGACTATTAGATTTGGAGAACAGGGAGCAAGTACTGCAGGTAAACCTAAAGCAGGTGAATCAGCAAAAATGAAAGCAAAGCGTAAATCATTTAAAGCAAGACATGCTAAAAATATTGCAAAAGGAAAAATGTCAGCAGCCTACTGGGCCAACAGAGTCAAATGGTGATGATCTTATTTTTATATACTGGGAGTAATGGCGCAGAAGAAAAAATTAAATATAAAAAAAGCAATTAAGAAGCCCGGAGCATTAACTGCTTCTGCTAAAAAAGCAGGTGCTGTTAAAAAAGATGGGACAATTAAAAAATCTTGGATTAACAAAATGGCTAAGAAAAAAGGTAAAATTGGACAACGTGCTAGATTTGCTAAGACTCTAGCTAAACTTAGAAAAAAGAAGTAATGTTAAACAGTACTATAACAGTTAAGATAAAACAACGTCTAAACAAACTAGACAGTAATGACTATGATAATATAGAATGCTGGATGATTGTAGAAGCTTTTAATAAGGCACAAGTAGAATGGGCACGTAGACAGCTTCATGGTGTTAATATGATGAAAGAAGGAGATGAACAATCTACTAGAAGAATTGATGACCTTCAAGCTTTATTAGAAAATGATGTATTAACCCTTACTGACAAAATAGATCATTTTTCAGCAGCTGTTCCTAAAGAATATTTACAATGGAAAAGAGTTGATGTTTTTGCTAAAAAAGGTTGTTGTGAAAATAGAAGAATGGTGGTATACTTAGTTGAAGAAGCTAATCTTAATTTACTTTTAAGAGACAAGTCAAAACAACCAAGTTTTGAATGGTCAGAAACATTTGCTACTCTGCAAGGAAATAAATTAAATATTTTTACTAATCAAGATTTTGAAATAGACAAAAGTGAATTTGTCTATTATAGACAACCCCGTAAGATTCAGATTAAAGGTTGTGTTGATCCATATACACAAATACAATCAACAGTAGATGTTATATCTGAATTTAAAGATGATATAGTTGAATTAATTATTGATGAAACAGTTAGTGTATTAGCTGGAGATATTGAGTCTATGGGTCAATTCTCTAGAGGTAGTGAAACTGCTGAAAGAAATAATTAAACTATTTTGATATTATACTAAAATTTATTATATTATAGTATCTATTTATTTATAAACAAAAAAAGTCCTCTGAATAAAATAGGAGGCAATTTAAAAAATGAGTTATTTTAATCACGCTTTTAAAAAGACCATGCTAGGTAGCTTGGACTTTACTGAAAAAGCTAAAGGTACTTTAGGTACTACAAATAATATATTAGCTAAAGGTGAGTTTGCCTTTGTAGACAAAAATTGGACTATCGTAGATAAGGATTCAGCTCCAACTGACTGTTGTCCTTTAACCTTAGTTTCAGGTTCACTTTATGGAAAGGATAAAATAGGACCATTTCACGGAGGTTACGCAGAAAGTAACAAATCCAAAGTTATTAATCCTAGATATGTACATAAGTTCTACAGAGTAGATGACTGTGCTGCACAAAACCACGTTATTGCTGTTGGGTATACTCCTGATACAGTTGGTTTACTAGTTGGTCAAGTACTAACACTTGTAGATAATGGTACTGGTAACTTAACCAATGGTACATACACTAATGTTGAAATTACAGGACAATCAGGTGCTACTAGCGCAAAAGCTACTGTTGTAGTTGCTGGAGCTGTTGTTACTAGTGTTACTATTACTGCTTCTGGTCAAGGATATAGTTTACCAACAGGTACACAAACTTGGACTATTAGTAGTGCTGCTTTTGCAGCAGTTGGTGCAGGAGGTCCTCCTACATCATCAGTTGATGGTACTTATACAGCGGCAATGACATCAGGATCTAAAGACTGTTGTCAAGATTTCCTTTGTGACGAAACTTACTCTTTAAGAGTAGACGTTAAAGGAGAGCCTGCATTAGAAATGCTTGCGCATAATGCATATTTAACAGTTGAGTATAACACAGGATGTTGTGCAGATCCAACTGTTGCTCCGGTTGCAGTAGATAGTACACTTGTATATATTGAGTGGGCTAAACAACTTACTACAAGTCCAATTATGAAAGACTTTATTCAGATAGTTGTTACTGGAGAGGATAACAAGTTATGGTATGCTGATGATGTTGATACATCAGGTTTAACTCCCCCACTTGGATTTACAATTGGCGGTAACTGGAAAGATTATGTTTCTACAGGTCACACTGCAAGTGAATGTGCTGGTATGACAATTCAAGCTTGTTACGTAAGTACTAAGTTTGGAGATTGTTCATTCCAATACTTAGATGGATATGATTACCAACCGCTTAAGCTTTATGCTTCTGAAGTAGATTACACTGGTTCTCCATGTGACTTTACTGGTATTTGTGTTCTTGATGTATGTCAACCAGTATCTCCAATGGGTCTTGGTGATTCAGTTGTTAGAGATTTGATTCTATCAGAATCTTATGGTCAAAACCATTTCTCAACTGATATCAGAATCCGTGAGATTACTCAAGGTGATGACATCCTTACTGATAACGCAGGTGTTTCAATTAGAAGTAAAGACACTTGGGTACGTTATCAAATCTTACACACTGTTCCACGTTACAACAACCCAACTGGAGTATTTGATAATGATCAATACTTAGTTGAAATCTGTTGTGATGAAAACCACACTGACTTTGAGACATTTGTCAATACTTGGTTAGGAGGTTGTGGAAATTGTGATGTAGCAATGGAAACAATTACATGTGATACAGCTGCATGTACACCTTTAACAGAATTCCCAACTTGTGCGTAATCATTAGTTGAGTTGAATAATAAACCTAAAGGGAGAGGTTAGAGTTATCTTTCCTCTCCTTTTTTTTTAAAAAATAAATCATGGGAACATTAAACGCAAAATTAGTTTTAACCAGTAACGATCTTACTTCTGATGCAATCAACATGACTATAACTGATCTCATAACCGTTGAGAAAAATGTAGAGTTAAAAAGAATTATAATAAGTACTACAGCTACCAATATTGTAGCTGCAGCTTCTTATACAAAAGCTTTTGTATATGTAAAAAATATAGATGCTGCTATTAGTATTAACTTAGTAAAAGCTGAAGGTGGAGATACATATATAACATTAGCTCCAGGAGAATTTGGATTCTTTCCTTGGGCAACACTAGTAGATCTTCAAGCAGATGCTGCATCAGGTACACCTGTTTTAGAAGTAGGTATATTTGAACAATAAAAATATATATCATGGCAAATCACGTATTAAGTTTAGAAGTGCCTACAGTCATGAACTCATGTATAATGAGGGTTGTAGACACAAGTGTTTATTCAAGTTTAATTGATGTAAATTGTACATATCTGAATATTACTGTTCCAGGATATGGATACTCTATACAATTAAATGTTACAGAAAATTTTACTAAAACAGTAACTGCTTGTGATTTGAAACTACAAACAGAAGATTGCGGTGAAAAGTATGCTAATCTTCCTGATGGAGTATATATTATAAAATACAGTGTATCACCAAATGATGTAGTGTATGTTACATATAATCATTTAAGAATTACAAATGCATTAATAAAGTATAATAAGATATTATGTGATATTGATGTATCTGCTTGTGATCCTCCAGCTGATGTAAAGAAAAAACTGGAGCAATTACGTTTAATCAAGATGTATCTTGAAGCAGCAAAAGCTAAAGTAGAATATTGTCATGAACCTCAGAAAGGAATGACATTATATAATTATGCGTGCAAATTACTAGGAAAGATGAATTGCACTAATTGTTAAATAAATAAAACCAACAAACTATGGGAGCAGGATCAAAATGTCCAAACTGTGGAGCAACAATGAACTGTAGCTGTCAATTAAGAACAGCATCAGATGGAGCAACAGTATGCAGCCAATGCATATCAAAATATGAAAAAGAACTAGGAGAAAAAAGAATTAGAAGAAAAGAAGAAACAACGTAAGCATATACAATGTCAGTTACTTATCCAGATTATCATTTATTTACCCCCTGTTGTGGAGGTGCTACAATTAGTTTAAGAGTTGCTGACTTAGTTATTCCAGTTGATAATAGTGTATATCTTTATTATTCTAGTGTTCCTAATGCTCCAACAGGATTAACTGTTGGACAATGTTACACTGTTCAAGTAAAAAATAATGTAGCAGCAGCTGATGTTGCAGCTTTTCCATTAGGACCAATGGTTGGACAATTAACAGGACCTTTAAGTGATTGTGATCATAAAGATTCTGATGTTAGTTGTCCTGATTGTCCTACTCCATGTTATACTTTAATTAATTGTGCAGGTAAAAGATTAAGAACAATAACCGATTTATCAGCATATGTAAATACTTTTATTACAATTAATGATAGTTCAGACTGTTGGTTTGTCCATGAAACACCAGATGAATGCGGAGGTGTAACTTTAACTGTAACTTATGCATCAGCTTGTAGTTCATGTACTTGTACTTGTTATGATATTACTGGAACAGGTACAATAAGCTATGTAGGATGTGATAATATCTATTATGAAAATGTATTATTACCTGTTAAAATATGTTCTTTAGTTACTCCAAGAGTTACAGGTACAGGGACTATTACTACAGGATCTGGTTGTGTAGATGGAAAATGTCCTGAAGTTTGTTATAGTCTTACAGAGTGTATATCTGGAACTGTAATAAATAGTAAATCTCCTGGGCTGTTTGCTTATGTAGGTAAAGTTGTAAGCATAGAAGGACAGACTGGTTGTTATACAGTAGCTGTTCAGGCAGGTATTTGTGAATGTCCTATAGATGTTATAGTATCTGCAGATTATGTAGATTGTACTGCTTGCAAACCTACAATAGCTTATAGATTAACATCTTGTGATAAAGAAGATCAAATAATATATACTACACAAGATTTATCAGCATATAAAGATAAAATAGTAGAATTAGATGATCCTTGTGGATGTTATACAGTTGAAGAAATTAATGTTAAACCTCCTAGTGATGTAACAGTAAGTATTAAAGCAGGAGGATTTGATACATGTACTGAATGTAAAACAACATATTATAAACTTACGTCATGTGATGGTGTTGATCCTATAACATATACAAGTACAGATTTATCTGCTTATGTAGGAAGAGTAATACAGCTAGTAGGTTGTGAAAAATGTTTTACAGTTTCTGAACTTATAGGAGTTCCTACAAATCCGGTTGGAGTAACTTTTTATTCTCAGCATACGGATTGTGCAACGTGTTTAAAAGATTTTGCATGTAGATGCTCAACCATATATAATGAAGGAACTACTGCAGCTACATTTACATATATAGATTGTAATGGAGCTAGTCAGACTACAGCATCTATTGCAGCTAAGTCTAGAAGTACTAGATATTGTGTAATTAGATGGACTAGCGGTACGTTACCTTTATATCATGGTAATTGTACTCAAGCAGATGCTGATTCACCATGGACATGTCCTGTACAAACTTATCCTGTTAAGAGTGTTAAACCAGGATATAATACACCATCTTGTTCAATAGAAAAGTATGAAAAGATATCATGCAATTTTGGAGAGCAACTATATAAATCTGTAGTAGAAAAAAGATATGGTGTATCAGGTTGTTGTCCAGAAGAGATTGATAAATGGACTATTAAAAAAGAATTAATTGAACTTCAAGCATTAGTAGACCCTAATTATACATGTTCTACATCACCTAGCACTTGTGGTTGCAATAGTAGTAGCTGTACAACATGTAACTGTTCTACCCCTAAGACTTGCAGTTCTTGAGAATTATAACTATATTATAAATATAAAGACTATGAAACCTATTAACGCTGATAACTCACCTTGTGCACCTCAGTCCTCTAACTGTGTAATTTGGGCTGGACCAGATATATCATGCATAAATCTATGTACAGGAGATACTATATCTGATACTGTTAGTAAATTAGCTACTGAACTTTGTACAATTATAACTACATTAAATGTAAGTAGTTATGATCTTTCTTGCTTTAGTTTAGCTACATGTCCTCCAGCAAAGTTTGAGGAATTGATCCAATTATTAATAAAAAGAATTTGTGCTTTAGAAAATGTAAGTACAACAACTTCTACTGCATCAACTGGTGATTGTCCTAATAGTTGTATTATGACAATTGAATCTTGTTTGATTACAGGAGAAGCAACTACAATGAACTTAACTGACTATGTAACTTTAATTGCAAAAAAGGTATGTTCATTAGTAACAGACATAAGTTTACTGCAAAATCAAATTAATAGTTTAGATATTAGAGTTAATGCTTTAGAATCTGCCCCAGCTCCTACTTTTACTATGCCTAGTTTTCCAGTTGATTGCACACTTGGCTCAACAGTAATTGGTGGAGGTACTTATACTTTAACTCAAATTCTTATAGATTTAGTAAATGATAATACATATGGTTATTGTGCTTTACTTGGTCAGTTAGGATTACCATCAGCATTAGCTACAGCTATAAGTAGAAAGTGTATATTACAAGCAACAAAATCTTTAGCTTCTAGTTCAGGTGCTAATATGACTACAGAGTATTCAAATTTTATTGATGATGCAGATAGTGATACTATTGCAGATGCTATTAATAACATTTGGATTTCATTATGTGATGTTAGAAACTATCTAGCAACTTATGAAATTAAAGTAACAGATACTAATACTATAGATTTAACAGCAACTCTTGATGCTGCTAATGGTGATATGGGTGTTACCCTTAGTGCTAAGTTAGTGGATACTGGATGGAAAGACTTATCAGGTTTTGGTCATCAAGGTGGTTCAACAGGTGTTCCTCAAGCAAGAAGAATTGGTAATGTAGTTCACTTTAGAGGAGACGTTTTTATTCCGTTATCAGATGGAGCAGGTGGAGTACAAGGTATGACAAGTGTTGATAGTTATAGAGGTGTGACAAGAGCAACAACTGCTACAGGTGTAGCAAATGCAATAACTTTTTCAAGTAATGTAGGATATTTTAATCAAAATGCATCTGTTATTCCGGCAACCATTGTAGATGGAGGAACTTCTTTTCAAAATATTATTACATTAGGTGGAGGTAATATTGTAGCAACAAGACAAGTAGCTGTAGATACAGGTACAGTTCTTATGACTGCTTTTATGGAAGTATCAATATCAACAGATAAAAAACTATATTATAAATCTTTAAGTGTATTAGAGACTAACTCTGCTGATTCAGCCTCTTATAGACATGCTTCTTCTGCTAGTAACATTACAACTAATACAGCAGCTTCGGCAGATTTACCTAATTATAGTGCTAGTGCAGGAGGTGTTAGAGCTGATTATCAAAACTCAGGTTCACTTGTAACTGGTCAATTATATACAATAGTAAGTTTTGGAGCAGGAGATGTATTTACTAATGTTGGTGCTGCAGCTAATGCAACAGGACAAAGCTTTATTGCTACAGGTACTACTCCTACTACATGGACTAATGGTTCATCTGTAGCTTTAGGGCCTGGTTTAGGATTTGGTGCACAGTCTGATGGTTCAGGTGGTTATGCAGATTATCCTTTTGCTATAGATGCTGGTCAACCTACTCAAGTAGGTGGATTTAAATTTAGTTTAGATGGAGTAATGTGTTATATAGATCCATGTACAACAGATATTCAACCATCTAAAACTTGTTAAAAATTAAAAAATTAGAAAATGGCAAATTGTGAAAAATGTGGATGTGATGATAAATTTTTACCATCTCCAGCCCCTTGTCCAGATCCAGAAGCATGTGCTGAAACTGCACAGTGCTCAGAAGTAGTAGATGCTAAATGTACTAGATATACAGGTAATGCAATAGCATGTGGTACTAATACAATAATTCCTCAGAATGCTTTTATTGATACAGCTCTTGCAAATATTATAACATTAATATGTACTAATACAACTAATAAGTTTATTAAAGAATGGGGTAGCTCAACTTTAAATACTTCATTTTCTGTAACAGGTGCAGAACTAACAACATGTTATGGAATAAGAAGTGGTTGTTTTATACCTAATGGTGGATTAACACCCTTACAAGATAAAGTAGACTTTAATATAGATGTTTATATAAAGTCAGGTGGAAATTGGACAAGAATTACTTCAGCTGCTACTACAGCAATTACAATTAACGGTACATCAGGTGATATTGCAGTGGCATTATCATCAGGTGCATCAGTAGATAATGTAAGAATTGTTATAGTAGGATAAAGACATGTCGCAGTTTTGTTGGTTATTGCGGCTAACAAGGATAAAGCCCTCACACAAGTGGGGGTTTTGTTTTTTATGTTATCTTTATACTTGTTAAACTCATTTAAATTTAGTATATTAATTAATAAGTAGCATGGACAAACAATTTAATGAACCTAATTTGAATGCGCCAAGATACAGAAGAGAAGCGTATCAAATTATTAATAAAGATTTTTATAAAAGATTTTTTAAAAAGTATCCTCAATATAAAGGAAAAGAAACTAAAGAAATCTATAAAATAATAAAAACCTTTAATGAATATGTTTGTCAAACTGTCATTGATAAACGGGATGGTGTTGAATTACCAGAAAGTTTAGGATGGTTATTTATTGCTACTTGTAAAGGTACTAAAAAGAAAAATATAAATGTAGCTAAGTCTATTAAGTATGGTATGAAGGTGACAAATAAAAATTGGGATACTGATGGAAAAGTAGCCAAAATTTTTTATAGCAATTTTGCACCTAAGTATAAATACAAACATAGAGAGTATTGGGGATTTAAAGCTTGTAGAAAATTTAAAAGATCCGTATCTGATACTTACCCTGATAATTGGCCTATTTATATGGAACTAGAACCTAACAAAAGAATAAAAGCTAGGTATACTAGTAAAATAATAAAAGATAAGGAAGCCGCTAAAGCTTTAAAAAACTATAACGAGTTTGACATATGACTACTGTAGGCCAAGTAATATCAAGAGTAAGAAATGTTCTTAAAGCAGTTAAAGAAGATCCTTTCTTAACTGATAGAACAATCTATTATGCAATAGTTAAGTATGCTCAAGCTTTAATGAAAAGAGAAGATGTTAATAATAGACTTATGAAACTAAGTTCTATTTTTAATGTTCTTCCAAATGTAGAGCTTGTTGAAGTAGATAAGATAGAAGCTTCTTGTGCAGGGATACAGTCAGGGTGTATTATAAAAAGATCTAGACATAAAATGCCAGGATTTCTTGATGCATTAAATGGTCCTGTTATTAGAACAGTTTCTTCACTTGATGGATCAATTGAATTATATAGAACTGATCCTGGAACATATACATCAATGACAAAATTAACTTCATTTAAGTATAATAATAGATTTTACTTTTGGTTCTTAAATGGATACTTATATTTCCCTAATATAGTTTGGGACGCAGTTAGAATAGAAGGAGCCTTTGAAGGAAGTATAGCTCCTTTTTTATGTGATGATGATCCTGCTAAATGTTCTTTAAGACAAAGTGAACAAACAGGTATTCCTGAATATTTGTATGCTGAAGTAGAGCAAATGGTTATACAAGAATTAACTACTACTATGAAAGTACCAGCAAATGGTGCAGACGATAATCAAAATGTTCTTAGATAATGGATCAGAATTATACACTCAAATATAGAACCTTTGATCAGCTTATAGAAGACGTTTCAGTTGATATGACAGGGCTTGCCTTAGAAAATAAGATAGAGCCTCAGCAGTTAATTAAAATGGCTAGAAAAGTAAACTATGATTTAGGTTTAAGAATTAATCAAACTAAAGAGACTATACTAGACGTATGTCATGGAAGAGTTAAATTACCAGATGACTTTGATACTTTTAACTTAGCGTATATATGTGAAGACTTTGTAAGGTCTGTAGGTTATAATATTGGAGGAACTAATATACATGAAGTTCCTTATACTGAAACTCCATCAAGTGTAGATAGATGCGCAGCTCCTACTGTTAACTGTTCAGCTTGTAATTCTAATCCTTGTCAAGCTACAGCTGCAGGATGTCTTCCTTCTAATGTAGATTTAAATAAATCAGTCGGGGTATATGGAGATACTTGTATAAAACCAAGAGTTTTTACAAACTGTAAAGGAGACAAGTATGAAATAATTCAAATAGTAGGAGGAGGAGAAAGCTATGTTTCTAGAAATCTTTTACCACTTAGAATGAGATCTAGTAGAAGAATTGAATCTAATTGTCCAAATCTTTATGTTACTGCAACAAATGAAGGTTGGATAAGAGATGGTTTTTTATTTACTAGTTTTGACACTGGTAAAGTATATCTAAATTATCAAGGTGAAATGGAAGATGAAGATGGAAACTTAATGGTTCCTGATCATCCATTACTTAATGAGTATTATGAATATGCAATTAAATCTAGAATTCTAGAAAACCTATATATTAACGGTGAAGATGTTGCACAAAGGATGCAGTTAGTTGAACAAAAATTAAGACCTGCAAGAAATAATGCATTAAGTTTAGTTAACATGCCTAACTTTAAAGAACTTCAAGGAATTATTGGAGCAAATAGAAAAGCTATGTATTCAAGGTTTTATGATATGTTTAAAAGCTAATATTAATTTGACATGGCAAAGAAACGGCTTCCTAATACCTCTAATGTAAAAACTCATAGTTTTGTAAAAGGTCTTAATAAAGATTCTGATTTTACATATGTGCAAGATGGTATGTGGACACATGCACGGAACGCAACTAATAATACTATTGAGGGAAATCAAGGTACTATATCTAATGCTTCTTCAAATCAATTATGTGCTACAGCAGGTGCCTTTATGCCTTCTAATTTTGGAGATAGAAAAATAATAGGTGCAATACATTTATTTGCTGATAAATGGATAATTTATACAGTTGGTCATAATGCTACTAATACAGCAACAATGTCTGAAATAGGACTACTAGAAGATGACTCTTGTACTTATAGAACTATTGTTCAAGATGCATGTTTAAATTTTGATAAAAGATATCTTATAGATGGCGCCTCTAAAGAAATGGAAGACTGCTCCTGGCAAGTATACTGGTGTGATAATAAAAACCCTGATAGATTTTTAAATATTGGAGATCCTGAAACTTGGCCTGATAGTACTTATACTTTTATTGGACAAGGTAATATAAATTATTATACTAATGGTACTAATGATATTCTTTGGCCCGGTGTAACATGGAAAGAAGACTGTGGTACTACAGGTGGTAATTGTATAGTATGTACAGATCTGAATCAATTAGATTGTGAAAAAATAAGATTAACTAGCTTAGTACAAACTCCTTGTGTTGAAGTAACCCCAGGTCAATCAGGAGGAACTATAAATAATGGTAGTTATTCTGCAGCAATAGCTTATACTATTAAAGGTCAAAAAGTAACTGATTATTTTTCTCCTAGTAATATTCAACCTGTATGGCATGAAGATAATGGTAAAAATTCATTAGAAATTAAAATAGAAGCTGATACTGAAAATTTTGATGAGTTTCAAATAGCTTTAATTCAAACAGTAAACTCAGCATCAACTGCAATTGTATTAGGTTTATATTCTAGTAGTACATCAAGAATTACTCTAGATGGTCTTCAAGGAGATTTTAGAGCTGAAACATTTTTTAATCTTAATTTAATATCTGATGTATATGAGAAATCTAAACAGATTGAAAATGTAAATAGTTATTTACTAAGAGTAGCTCCTACTACATATTTTGATTTTAACTATCAACCTTTAGCTAATTTAATTAGAGCTCAATGGGTTTCTGTAGAATACCCAGCAGAATATTATATTAATGGAGGACATAAAACAAGTTATTTAAGAGATGAAGTTTATGCATTTTTTATAAGATGGGTATATGATACAGGTTATAAATCTCCTTCATTTCATATTCCTGGGAAAGCGCCTTCTGATTTTAAAATACCAACTAGTGGTAGTGTAGTTCCTGAAAATAATAAAGATGCAGTTTATAATGATATTAATACATTATATACAGGAGATCATATTTTTGAAACTTATAATACGGCCTCATTATCAACATTACCTGGTGGTGTATCAACAACATTAGATGATGGAGGTAAAATTATTTCTTCAGGTAATATGGGATACTGGCAGTCAACAGAAAGATATGATGATAAAAAACCTGAAGTTTGGAATTCATCTTCACACTGTTGGACAAACAGTACACTTGATGAAAATGATTTATGTGGTAAGTATATTAGACATCATAAGTTTCCTGATAATACATTAAGTAATGAGACTATGCATTTTAAACCTAATCCTACTTCTTCTACAATTGTAGATGAGGCTAAGATTAGATTAATGGGTGTTATCTTTAAAAATATACCTTTACCGAAAGATAATTTAGGTAAAGATATACCTGGTATAGTTGGTTATGAAATACTAAGAGGATCAAGACAAGGTAACAAATCTATAGTTGCAAAAGGAATGATTAACAACTATAGAACATTTGAGTTTAAAGGAACAAGTAAAAAAGGTAAAACAGGTTTGTATGCAAATCATCCTTTTAATACTATAAAGCCTTGGGGTAATACAAATGACCCTTCAGATTATAACTATAACTTACAGGATCCTTATATAACTCAGCAGGAAAATGATGATGATCCCGTAGAGCAAAAAATACCTTCTGATATTATATCTTTTCATTCACCGGATACAATGTTTAGAGTTCCTTATTTATCTACTACTGAGTTAAAGCTTTATGGTGTAATTAAAGGATTTTCAAATCAAAGTTTTCATGAACCTAATCAGCACCCTAAGTTTAAGTTAGTAGATAACTGGGCTTTAATTACAATGATTACATCAGGTTTAATACAGGCTATTATATCAATGGTACCTAGGAGTACTTATAATGCACCCCGTGTATTAGGAACAGGTGGTGGGCAAGCTAATCCTGTTCCTGCTAATTCAGCAGCAGCTTTAGCTGCAGCGGGTGCTACTCAAGTAGCTGTTGAAACTTATAATACTGCTTTTGATTTATATTTTGCAGGAGTAAACCCTGTTTATGGAAATCCTACTATAGATGTTATTTTAGGATTAATTGGTGGTTATGGAGCAACTGGTGCTGCTCAGATGGAAAATACTATTTTAACTCCTGCTTTTTCAGCTGCAGCAACTGCTGGTGCAATACCTCCAACTGCCGGATATTATACAATGGAGTTTCCGGATTATTATTATTTAGATCCTATTAATAGAGTAGCAAGCGGATTAAGTCAACTAGCTTTTTATTTTTCAGAAGGGTCTTCTTCAACATTAAGACTTATAAAAGCAATATTACCATTTAGACAATATGCATTACAAATGATGTCTCACGGTTTATATAGTAATATGACAAGTGTTAATGTAGCAAATCCTCAAAGATTTAAAGTCCCTGATGCTTTTTACATTAAAAATAATATTCAAAACTTACCAAGATACCAAAATAATTTAGGGTCAGATTTTTCATATCAGATAAATAATTTAAAGAGAAATAGAAATGTTACTCTTAGAACAGAAGCTGGACCTGTAGGACATAGTGTAAGTAGCATAGGACCAACACTACTAGATGAAGATAAATCATTAGTTACTTTAGGAACGCTTGTACAAAATGGTACACCTCCTATCCCTGCTCCAAATACTCTGTCTGGAGATATACCTACATTTGATGATCCTACTAATCCAGAATTTTCTTTACCTATTGCTAGTTACTATGGAGGAATTAAGTTTAGACTTAAGAATCAATATGGTAAATTAGATTCTATATTACAAACAGTTATTACACCTTGTGAGCAAAAAGACTTTAGATATGCTCCAACAGGACCTATATGTGATACTAATGGTAGAGAAGAAGAGTTATATCTAAATACTATTTCTCACTCTCCTGTACTATTTGGAGGAGATACCTATATAAATAGATATACTGAAAAAAATACAATGTTATTTTTTAATCAATGGTTATTTGATTTTCCAGATGGACAGCAGTATAACTATATGCTAGATCAAATGATTCCTGAACCTAAGTTTCATTGTAATAGTCAAAGCTATGATGTATCTAACTTGATTAATGAAATTAATATATTCGGTGCTGTTCCTGGAAATAATCAAGGTGCTGTACCAGGACAAGGACCTTTACCTACAGATTTTTATAATTTAGATCACAGAAAATATAAATATAAAACTAATAGTAAAGGAGCTTACCCTGGAATTTTTGGAGTTAAGGAATCATTCTTTTATTTAGCAGATTCTGCAATTAGAGACTTTTATGTAGAGAGTGATGTTCTTATAGATTTTAGAGAAAATGCTCCAATAGACATTGCTACTAAACATTATGACCCTTATAGATTTACAGATTTCTACTCTATGTTTGATATGAATCCAAAAATTATAACGGCAGATAATGTATATAAATACGACTACTCTTTAAGTATTACTAAAAGTGTAAATCAAAAGGTTTCTGCTGGAGCAATGCAAAATAGAAATTATGATCCTAATGTTGCTAGCTTATGTTATACAACATATCCTAATAGAATACTTTATTCTCTACCTCAAATAAATACACTATCATATAAAGATTCTTGGAGAATATTTTTACTAGATAACTTAGTAAATTTAAGTGGAGCAATTAGTGGAGTAAAACAGTTTGGTAGGAGTGGTATATTTATTACATTTAATAATCAAAGTCCTATAATGTATCAAGGAGTAGATACATTAAAAACAGATGCAAGTAGAAAACTTACTATTGGAGATGGTGGATTATTCTCTCAACCTCCTCAAAAAATATCTTCTGCAGAAGCTCCTTATGAATATGGCTCATGTCAAGATAATAGATCTATAAGTTCTTCTCCAGGAGGTTTTTATTATATATCACAAAATCAAGGTAAAATATTTTCTTATGGTAATGGTATAAATGAAATATCTCAAAATGGAATGAAGTGGTGGTTTGATACTTTCTTACCATATCAGCTATTACAAGATTTTCCTGACTATCCTTACTTGGACAATCCTGTATGTGGTATTGGTTGTCAGACTCTTTTTGATAATGATAATATATTATTATACTTTTCTAAGAAAGACTATAAGCTTAAGTCAGAATACACAGGACAAGTTACTTATGATTCAGCAAAAGACATATTTATTATAAAAGATAGAAGAGCTTCTGAATTTAAACTAGGAGATCCTGAGCTTTTTGATGATGCATCATGGACTATAAGTTTTGATCCTAAATCTAAGTTCTTTATATCTTTTCATGACTGGCATCCAGATTTAGTTTTACCAGGAAAAAACAATTGGATTACAACAAAAAATAATCAACTATGGAAACATAATGATAAGTGTAATGATTATTGTAATTACTATGGTAGAAATTATCCTTTTGAATTAGAAATACCTGTATCAACAGGACAAAATGTAACTACCTTAAAAAGCATTGAGTATATTTTAGAATCTTATAAAAGAGCGGAGTTTAATTGCTTTGATCAGTTTCATGTATTAGATTTTAATTTTGATGAGGCAGTTATTTATAATTCAGAACAAGTATCTGGTTATTTAAATTTAAACTTAATGCCTAAGAATAATATTCTATTGTCTTTAGAATATCCAAAATATAATACATCTAATCCTTCTTATGATATATTATTTTCAAAAGAAGAAAATAAATATAGGTTTAATCAATTTTGGGATATTACAAAAGATAGAGGAGAGTTTCCTATAGGAGCAGGTTATCCACCAACAGGTCCTGTAATCCCAGGAAGCACTGTATTAGATGGTAACTATAATGAAAGACATATATGGTTAACTAAACCAAATGGGTACACAAGAGAATTAAATACTACAAATTTAGATTATCAAAAATCACAAGAACAACGTAAAAGATTTAGACATTATGCTAACTTTATAAGTTTAAAAAGAAATATTTCAGGTCCTGTTAACATGGTTCTTAAAATGATTAATACAAAATCTCAAATATCTCAGAGATAATGAAAAAGAAATTTAGTCAACATATAAAAAGAGGTTTACCAGGAGGAGCTAATCAACTTAACAAATTTACTAAAGGTGTAGTTTCTACAGAAGGTTATAGAAGTAATAGTCCTGATAAAGATAATTCAGTTAATGTAATTAACTCAAGTAGTATAACAATGACAGAGACTGATGGAAGACCTTTAAAAAAAGGACCTTTATTTGGTATGGATAATTTAGGTAATAAACAACTAATGATGCCTGGTTTTAATTATCAATTTCCAGGAAGCCAAGTTGCTGAAATGCCTATAGATAATTTAAGAGAACAACTTAATCCTGTTAGACCAGCTAGTATACCAAGACCTCATCCTTGGGGGTTTATTCAAGCTCAAAATAATATTGTTGGAGGAGTTGGAGTTAATTTTCCAAAAGGCTTAGGTTTCAATGCTACGGGTGTATTGCCTGTAAGCCCAGACCCTGTATTTAAAGGTGTTGGTTCATTAGGTATAAATCAACAATTTGGTGATTTAAATATAGGAGCAAGTATTGGTACTCCTGTCTTAAGAGATTACGATACTAAAAAACTTAAGTTTGATCCTGAAATTTCTTTATCAGGAAGATATACTATTCCTTATACAGATAAGAAAAAACTTTCTAGACCTCTATTAAAAGAAGGTGGATATATGGAAGCAGAACTTACTGATGAAGAAATAGAAGAGTATCAGAAAGGAGGATATATAGTAGAAGAATTACCTATAGCTCAAAAGGGTGTTAAAACAGATGAAGAACTTTTAAGACATCAGATTGGTAAAATCATGGACTACGAGTATAATAGAGGAAGTAAATCTGGTAGAGGCTTACCTAATTATGGAAATGATAGATTAAAATCAGGAGCTACTAGAGAAGATGCTATAAATTGGGCAATGGAAAATATAGGTCCTGATCTTATTTATTATCAAACTCCTCTTGAAAAAGGTGAGGCTGCAGATTTCATTTATAATGCAGGAAAAGACCCAAGAGCTTATGCTATTCAAGAATATTATAGAAAGTATGATAAAAATCAATTAAAGAATAACAACTGGCCTGGTAGAAAAGGTAGTGATTTTACTGATACATATAAATCTACTATAGGAAAACTTCCAGAAAATGAGAGAAGAATTCTTATGAATAAAGGAAGAGACTGGTATTATCAAAATATATTAAGAGATAAGGGTAGTATTAATGAAGATTTAAAAGCTTATAAAGCTACATGGTACGGTAGAATTCATAATACTAATGATCTTGAAGATTACATACCTGATAATCCAAAATTTAAATATCCTTATAAAAGAGGTGGATATATAATAGAAGAGTTACCAAATAAGAAAGGTGAATGTATAGGATGTTTAGATAAGAAACAAAAAGGGGATGCAGGTATGCCTGAGTGTCCCGATGGTGCTAAATATGATTTTAAAAGAAAATCTTGTGTCTGTTCAGGTAAAACTAGATGGGATGGAACACAGTGTGTTCAGGATGTAGCAGAAACTACTGTATATAAAAAACAGGAAAGTAGAAGAAAACAACTTAAATTAATGGATAGGCTTAAACTTCTTAAACAAGCTTATAAACAATTTCATAACAAAGGTGGATTTGGTAATCTAATTCTAGATGTAGATGATAAAACTGATAAGATACCTAAACTCAAGCAACTAGTTCAATTATATGAAAAAGAATTAAAAGATGTAGAAAGACAACATGCTCCTGCATTTACAGCATTAAAGCAATTAAAAGAAAACAACCCTGAAAAATATAAAAACTTTAAGCTTAAAGATATATATGATCCTCAAACTTTTGAAGAGTTAAGAGGATTATATAAAGAAGGAAAACTTGGAGATGATTCAGGTCAGAATGACATGTTATTTAGATACTTTAATAATACTCTTGGAAAAGGTGTTGATTTAAACATAGCTGAAGGAAGAGGACCTAATGCTACATATAGTGCTAAAGACACAGAAGATAATTGGATGCATGATGCACAAGGATTTACTGACATGGTAGGTACTGGTGTAAATGCATTAATGATGGGTGCAGCTACATTACCTTTAGGTGGATCTGGAGCAGCACTTGGAAGACTTCTTTCTCCTGTTACAAGAGGAGCGGGTGCTGTACTAAAAAATCCTTGGGTACAACGTGCTATAACAGGATATGGTCTTACACAAGTTCCAAGATATGCTGAAGGAGCTTATGATGCTTATAAAAAAGATGATTGGGGAGGAGTGGGTGAAAATGTAGCAGGTGCAGCTATTAGTCTTGCTCCGGGTGCTATATTTAAAAATACTGGAAAAGTAATTACAGGTACAGGTAAGACGCTAGCGAAAGCCTTTGGAAAAGAAGCTGGTGCAGCAACTAAATATGCAGGTAATCTCATTAGTAGTCCTTTAAGAAGAATACCTGGATATAATAAAGTTGTAAATATTTCAACCGCTAATAAGTCAGTACCAGGACTTCCTAATCTTAAATATAATCTTAAATTTTTAGATGATGCTGTTGGTGCAGGTGCACCTGTGCCTACATTTAATCCTATAACAGGAGCAAAAAATGTACTAGGTGCTACATATACAGCTGGAAAAGCTCTTGCATTACCTACTACAGCTCTTGCAGTAGGAAGTACAATAGGACAGGGATCAAATCTAAGTTTAGATCAGGTAGGAACAGCTGCTTCAAAAAGTCTTGATATTGTTAATCCTATAAGTAAACTAAAAGGTTTAAGTGTTCTATCCAATAATCCACTTGTAGAAAAGTATGGTTTAGCAGGTCTTCACTGGTTGGGACGAGAAGGTAAAGATATATATAAAGGTGTTACTAAACAGCTTCAAGGAGAAACAGATGCTGCACTTGTAAAATATTTACAAGCTCTTGCAGGAAGTAAAAACACAGCCGAATATCTTTTAAAAAATAATAAGGAGGCAGTTACAGATTATGTTCACGATGTTAGATTACATCCTAAAAATATATTTAATCCTATAACTAAACCAATAAACAAATTTTTAAATCCATTAAACAATCCATTTAACTTTGATAATCCGTTACAGTATCCTGTAATTAAAACAGATCCTGATGGTAGAATAATTGATTCTGATATTCAAACAACAGAACAATTAAATGTTGATAGGCCAAAAAAAATAATCATGGCTGATAATTATAAGAGTGATACTCCTCAAATGAAGGGATCAAAAACAAAAAGTAAAACTTTAAAAGAAGGTGGTGTAATAGAAACAATGCTTACACAAAAAGAAATAGACATGCTGAGAATGGGTGGATATGTAGTAGAAGAAATATAAACATTATATGTTTAAACAATAAATTAAATTTTAGTATATTTAATATATAAGCTAAGTTATGGCAAAGAAAAAAGTTAGGATATATAAAGCACCAAACGGTAAAGGTGAATATAAAAGTAAATTAAAAAACTTTTTATATATAGCACAGCCAGGAGCTGCTGTTCAAAGTCAGCAATTATCAAAAGCTGCTGAAAATCAGTTGTTAGAATATATAACTGATTCAATAGAACTTGAAGGTTCTGAAGTTGAAGTTATTTATCAAAGTTTATTAGAGCAGGGAATGAATCCTCAGCAAGCTCAATTTTATATTGGAGTTGCTATGGAAGATATTAATCTAACTAAAGCAGAAAATAAAAGTAAAGAAGACTCTTCTCAAGTAGATGATACAGCAGAAATGATTCAGGCTCAATTAGATGAAGAAGAAAGACTTAATGAAGAAGCTATGGATAAGGCTCAAACTGAGCAAATAGCTAGAGAAGGAATGGAAGAAGATTTTGAATCTGATGATGAATTACTTTTTACTGATACAGAAGAAGTAACTGAACAAACTCGTCCAGAAGGCCCTTTACAAGAAGATGGATCATTTAAGTTAGGTGGTGAGAAAGATTATATAAAGAGAGGTTTAAAGAATTTTATATATGCACCTGGAGGAGAAGAAGTAAATAATCAAACACCTGGCGCTATAAATCAAGAAGTTGATAAAAGAGAAATTCAAAAGAATAACCTTATTAACTATTCTCAAAGCAATGTTGCAAAGAAACAAGAAGAAGAAAGATTAAAAGCTGAATATGCTAATATGATTGCTGCACAGCAACAACAAATGTATAATGCTCCTATGGAAGGAGAAACTATTGATATAACAAATATGCAAGAAGGTATGGAATATGCTAGATTAGGTAGTGCAGGAAGTCAACGTAGAATGTTAAGAAAAGCTATGAAACCTGTAAAAAAAATGATGAGACGTGGTATGATGCCAGGAGTTACACATATGGATGTAAGAAAGAGTGGTCTCTTTGGACCAAAAGAATATAGTCTTGACTTTGATCCTAACATATATGCTCAAATGATGAGCCCTTACTTTACTCAACTTGCTGGTATGATGGGAGGAATGAGTGGAGGTTTTCCAGGATTTCAATCACGTAAGATTACAAAAAGATATCCTATAGTAGATGCAGCTAAAACTGTTAATAAAGAAAATACTAAAAGTGATAAAGAACTTGAAGAAGGATATATGAGTGAGGATCCTATGCCAATGGAAACTAAAAGAAATTATTTGACAAGAACTGGTAGAGGTGATCAAATAAAATTCTTTTCAGAAGAAGATTTAGAAACTACATGGGATGATCAGTATATTGACCCTACTAATAGAGGTGATGCTGATGCTGATCCTGATGGTCAAACTGGACAATGGGTCAACTCATCCACCTTATATGGTGACGGTACTATGGATGGTGCTATATTACAAAGTAGAGATGGAACAAAAGGGACTCTACCAAATGGACAGGAGGTAGACGTAGTAACAGATGAGATGATAAAAGAAAGAACACGTAAATTATTATATGGAAATGTTCAAACAGGAGGTTTTGCTGATTCATCTAATCCTGATCTAACTAAATTTGTATATGGTGGTGATGAAGATATGTATAGAGAAGGAGGCTTTCCTGATTTAACGGGTGATGGTAAAGTTACTCAAGCTGATATCTTAAAAGGTAGAGGTGTATATGAATATGGTGGTGAAATGGAAGATATTCCTATGGCACAAAGAGGTATTTTTGCTAATAGAATTGGAGGTTTATTTAGTAATATAAATCCTATATCCCGTTTTGCTGGATACAGACCAACTAGTGGATACTACAATAGAGGTACTGGTATGCCGTTTGCTATGCCATCTGGAGCAAATCCTTATATAAAAAATGTAGATGTAACTAAATCAAATATATTTGGTAGACCTAAAAGATATAGTGTAACATATGGTTATGGTAATAATAGTGGTTCAGCACCTAGACAAGAAATTAAATTAAATGATAGTGCTAATACAACTGCTAATACTTCTAAAAATGTAAGTATTGATCCACCAGAAGAAATTGATACTAGATCTAGATTTGAAAAAAAGACTGACAGATTAATAAACAGAAAACAAAGAAGAAAGGATAGAAAAGAAGATAGAAAAGAAAGAAGAGAGGATAGACAGGATGATAGATTTGAAAGAAGAGATGCTAAAAAGTATGAAAGAAATAGAAGAAGATCTATAAGACAAGGACTGGGAGATCCAGGATCTTATCAAGATGAACAAGCAAGACTTAAAGCAGACAACTTAGCATATGATGAGGAAATGAGAAAAGAGCAAGAAGCTATAAATAATTTTGTAGATCCTGTTATAGGAGCTAATGAAGAAGCAGCGTTGTTAGCTAATGATCCTAATGACTTAGATCTTGATGCACCTGTTCCTAATCCTTATGCAAGTGAGATAACAACAATGACTCCTAGACCAGGAGGTAGCTCTGCTGAAGAAATAAGACTAGGTAATAAGACAAGAAATAATCAACCTATTGCTGATCCAATGATGATGCGTCCTTATGATGGAATAGGTAAATCTATATTTAATGAAGGGGTTCCTCCTATTATGTATGGTGATAAATATGATGATAGAGTTTATGACTATGGTTCTTCTACACCTGAAAATCCTGCACCACTTCTTGGAGGTAATGATAATATTACATTTAACCCAACAGGAGCAGGTATGCCCACATTACAAAATAGAAACCCTGAACTACAAAGATTTACTAATCAAAGAGCTACTCCTAGCAACACTACACAAATGGGTCTTATGGAACAAGGTGTAAACGCAGCAATGGATTACTATAAAAATAATCCTAATATGAGACCTGCTCCTAGTAATACTTCAGAACTTGGACTTATAGAACAAGGAGTTAATGCAGCTCAACAATTTAGAAAAGGTGATCCTGTTTTTGCTACAGAACAGCCTGATTGGGCTAAAGCTTATGGAGGCCCAATAGTTGGAGATGAAGTTGAGATGACTGAAGAAGAGCTTGAAAGATTTATACTGGGTGGAGGAGTAGTTGAATATATGTAAAATAATATTATGAATAAGCGTAGAGTAAAAATAAAAAAATTACCAAATAATAAACGTAAAGTAAGGATAATAAAAAATCCTTCTACAGATTATACTTTACCTAGTAACGTAGGATATGCTGGAGCAGTGTATCCTGTATTTGCTTATGGAGGTTACTTACCTATGCACCAAACTCAAGGAGTAGTAGGAGGTATAAATACTCCTCATGATAAAAGTATAGTAGGAGCACTAACAGGTAACTTAGGTAATCCAATAGATATTCAAGCTCAAGATAATATTACGTTTAATCCTACTGGTACTGGTATGCCTACTAATCCTTATGAGGCTGCTGATCCATATATGACTAACGTACAAGTTAGTAACTCTGCAATTGATGACCAAGAAGAAAATACAGAAGCTAAAGAAGAAAGTGGTGAGTATACTCAAGACTTTAGAGCTGTAAGAGATTTTGATGGGAATGCTTATAATTTAAAAGTAAATAGACTTAAAAATATTGGATCAGGAATAGCTGAAAGAAAAGAACAAGGTGAGGTTATGGCGGCCTTTAATGCTGGTAATTATGATAGATCTAGTAAAGCCGATGGTTCTAATGTTATAGATACAGGAGATTATCAAAGTAATACTGGTGAATTTAGGCTAGATGATAAAGGTCCTAAGTATCTTGGTAGAAATGTAACAGGTCAAGGACAAATGGGAGGATCTTTACCTAAAGCTCAAACCGGCCTTCAAGGTAAAGCAAAAAAGAAATATGATCAGGGAGTAGTTACCCGTACTAAGGATAAGTCAAAAGTTAAGGATATGACTAAACTAGAAGGTACAGACAATGTTTACTATACTGGTAAAGAAGGCACAAGTAGAGAAATTAAAAGAAGTTCTGGGACTTCTAAATTTCAGGGATCAGATGATCAATACTCTAAAAATATTTGTGAGGCTATGAAGAATGGTGCTTATAAAGGAGTATCTGCTGAGGAAATGGCTAAGAAAGGAAAGATAAGTACAGGACGTATTGCAGAATTTAAGGCTTGTGAAAATATAGAACCAGATAAAGTTGATGTTGTTGAAATATTTGAAGAAGAAGTAACAACTGATGATACTCCAAAAACTACTGAAAACTGTAATTGTCCTAATGATGCAGAAGGTGAAGCAACAGGTACTATAGTTACTAAAGAAGATGGTACTCAAGAATGTGAATGTGAAGAAACCACAACAGAAGGAATGGCTCAACCTAAACAGCCCGGTGAAGCAGGTTATCTTTTACAAGATAGTATGGGTACAACTCAAGCTGCTATTAATAAAAGTAAGCTTAAAACATTCTTGCCTACACTGAATCAAGTAGATCTTAAAGAAAAAGAAGGTGTCTTTTTAGATGAGTTAGCTGCACAACGTGCAAATCAAGCTTTAGCACAAGGAACACAGAGTATAATAGAAGGACAAGCAGGTAATAATACTAGTAGATTACTTGCTGTACAAGCGGCTGCTGCAGATAACGCTGCTAAAATTGATGCTGATATAGCAAATAAAAATGTTCAAATAGCAGGTAATATTTTAGCAGGTAATGTTGATACTGAAAATAAAGAGTCAATGTTGAATGCTCAAAATAAAAAGCAATATATGGATGATTATACTAGAGCAATGCAAGCAGGAATAAATGCTGACATAGCTTATAGTGGTGCATTAACAGCTAAGCAACAGCAAGCTCTAGATACTAAGTGGAAGATTGATACAATGAATCAGCAAAGTGAACAGTTCAATATGGACCCTGTTAGTGGTGGAAGAATCTATGCTACTGGTGTAGAAAGAGCTACTTCTCCTGAGAGACCGCGTGATTTAACATCATCCCTAGAAAAGTATAATAAGTATGTAGATGATGATGCTGCAGTTAGACTTGCTATTTATGAAGATAAAATAAATAGAGGTAGTCAAGGATATGGTGGAAATGATCTTTCTGGATTTATGGGCATGTATAACCGAGGTAACCGAAGTATCCAAAAAGGTGGTCCAATACTTTTTGAAGAAGGCGGTGAACAAAATCCCTATGGGGCAGATAAGTACAAAAATATACAATTGATATACCCAGATGGATCAATCAAGACACAAAGCATGAATGAAAAAATGTTTAAGTCGGGTTATATTGATTATAAAAAACCTGTTAAAAAGAATTTTGCAGATGGTACTTCTAAAACTCAATATAGATATAATCCAGAAGGAGGCTTTGGTCTTCCAATAGTAAACTATAAAGATACAGGTAGTGTTCAACAAGGAGGTCCAATATATGAACATGGTGGACAACATAAAATACCTTTTGGTACTACTAATGTAAATCAAATACTTCCTCCTGGATATTCTGATTATTATAATGGAGGTGATGTTGTACCTAATGCTAGTCAAACTACTAGAACTATAGGAGCTGTTCCAAGAGAAGATGCTAACTTAGAAGCTGAAGGTGGAGAAGTTGTTTATGGAGATATTAATGGAGATACATTTCCTGAAGTTAATACTATAGTAGGTCCTAGACATGCTCAAGGAGGAGTCCCTTTAAATCTTCCGGATGATACATTTATATTTAGTGATTATAAAACAGGAGGTATGAAAATATCAGATCCTGAAGTATTAAAAATGTTTGGTAAATCTGGAAAGAAGAAAAAAGGTAGTCGTAAAAAACCTTCATATACACCTGCTGAATTAGCTAAACAATATGATATTAATAAATACAGAGCTATACTTGAAGATCCTAACTCAGATAATATTAGTAGAAGAACAGCTGAACTAATGATTGAAAACTATAATATGAAGTTGGGAGGTTTGGCAATTGCTCAAGAATCATCAAAAGGTTTTCCACAAGGTATACCTATGGTAGCTAGACCATACATGGAAGCTAATGGTATTTCTGAAGAAGATCTGATACCACCTCCGCCACAACCTCAGCAAACAGCTATGCAAGGAGGACAGATGATGCCTCAGCAACCAATGACTGGTGCACCAGAAATACCTCAACAAGGTATGATGAGATATGGGGGATGGCATTATTAAACTTATAATGTTTATTAAACTTATAAAATTTTAATATATTTATAACATAAGAAAAGATTAACAATGGCAACGTATTTACAGGGTGTAACCGATTTTATTCCGCAGTATCAACCATATACTCCGGATTTAAACTTTTTTGATCAAGCTTTAAAGACAAAACAAAATCAATATGATAGTAACTGGAAACAGTTAAATAAAATTTATGGTCAATATTATTATGCTGATTTAACTAGAGATGGTAATATTAAAAAGAAAGATGAGTTAGTTAAAAATATTGATTTTAATTTAAGAAGAATATCCGGCATGGATTTATCATTACAAAGTAATGTTGACCAAGCTGTTCAAGTATTTACTCCTTTCTATGAAGATAATTCTCTTATGAAAGATATGGCTTGGACAAAAAACTGGAACTCAGAAAATGGTAGAGCTGAAAGTCTAAGAACTGCTTACAATCCTGAAAAAAGGAAGGAGTACTGGGCTACTGGACAAAAATACTTACAATATAAAAGAGAAGAATTTAAAAATGCTTCTGATGATGGGGCAATGAATATGGGTTCACCTGTATATACTCCTTATTTAAATGTTCAAGATGAAGCTAGAAAGATTGCTAAAGAAGCAGGTCTTTCTATGGAAACTTTTAAGTTTAGTAAAGATGGTAGATTTATTATTACTACTAAAAACGGTCAACAGTTACAAAGACCATTATCAATGTTATTTGAAAACTCATTAGGTAATGATCCCCGTGTACAAGAAATTTATAAAACTCAATCTTATGTTAACCGTAAAGATTATGCAAAAGGAAATGCTGCTGAATTTGATGGAGATGAGACTGCTGCAGAAATGAAGTACTTAGAAAATAATTATAATGTACTAAAAAGAAATCAACAGAAATATTATAATTCTCTTACTACTACGGAGAATGATTATGATAAAAGAATTTCTGAACTTCAACAAAAAGTTAAAGCTAATAAAGCTAGTCCTAAAGAAGTTATTAAGTTACAAGATCTAGAATATAATAGAAAAGTAAATAATGATGCTAAGACTAGAATTGAAAAAGAATATGAAGATTTTAAAAATGGCTCTAGTACTGCAACCACAACTTCAGGATTTCAGAATCCTTATGAAGATATAAATACATTAAGATATAAAGTAGATGCTGGCGTTGCTTCATCATTAATGAGAAAAGATTTAGGAGAAGCTGCTCAAATACATTCTATGAAAGGAATGAGACAAACTATTAAGCAAAATCCTTATGAAGTTATGCGTCAACAAAATGCATACAAAATGTCTCAAATAAGTGCAAGAGGAAAAATACAAAGAGATAATATTAAGTATAATAATGATAGAAAACAAGAGTTAGCAGATCAGAAGTACCTTACAAGTATAGGTGCTATTGAACCTGTTGTAAAAAAATATAAAGTAATTAGAGGTAAAGATGGTCAACCTGTTAAGCTTTTTGAGGGACAATCTTATGAAGGAATAGATTATAAAGGAATTCCTGTACAAGAGCAAGTTGGAATACAAGGTTATATACCTACTGAAAATAATGTAAGAAAGAAAAAAGGAGTCAAAGGTACTACTATTGGAGATAAAAGCGGAAGAGCTAAAGTAGAATCAAAAAAAGAATTTATTAAACAAACTGAGCTGAATCCAATGTATAAGCAAATGGATCAGTTGTTAACTAACAAGCTTCCTCAACTTTCTTCAAATAATAAATTATCACAAGAAAAGTATAAGGAGTTAACAGAAGGAGCTAAAATAAGTAAACTTTTAGAACAAAATACAGATGCTTCTTATGAACAATTAGCTAGAATATACAATAATGTTAATAATTGGAATTCTAAAAATGATAATGTTTTAGGAACAGATATGTTTAATAATGCTACGTCTGTAAAACTTAATACAGCTGAGCAAGTTAGAAATGATGTTCATGACTTTTATGCAAAATTTAATGATAGCGCTGGTATAAAATCATTATTCAGTGGTTTATCTGCAGAAGCACAAGAAGCACTTAAAATTGGAAACAGAGCACTTTTTGAATCTTCAATGAGAGGACAAGGAGGCATAGATAAATTAGGAAGCTCTGCTGGTCAAGACTTTACTCAAGGTTCTTTATCTATAGGCGCTGATGGTAAAATTTATGTAGAAAATAGCCAGGGCGTTAGAGAAGCAGGTGTGGCTTCTGGAGTGACTTCTTTATGGAAAAAAGGCATGAGAGAATTCAATAAGCTAAGTGATGCAGATTCTGATTGGCAAATTAAAGATAAAGCTTTTGGATTTGATATAGATGTGCTTGGCGTTGGTAAAAGAATGGCAGATGGTAGATATATGGAAGATGCTATAGATGCTTTTGATTATTATCAAGAAAAATACAGAAAGCTTAATGAAGCTAATAATGGTCAAGGTGGAGTGATGCCTATATTTAAAAACATGGGGCAATTTTCTGATCCTAATAATTTATATTCAGAAGGAATGAGTGTAATAGATGTTAGAGGAAGTGGTTATGGTGAGGGAGCGAGAGGCTGGGATAACTTTAAAACAGGTGACTGGACTAAATTTGATAACGCTTCTTGGAGATTTTCTATAAATGGTGAAGATGCAAAAAGTTATAAAGACTTTAGTCCTACTCAAAAGTTTAGTGATCTTACTAAAGGTATGGCTATAACTAATGCATTCATTGATTACCAAGAGAAAAAGAAAGTTGATTTTGAATTTGGATTTAATCCTATTGTAGAAAGCTCTGGTTTAAGAGAAGGTGTTAATATACAAATGGATCCTGAGTTTGTTAAATCTATTACAGCTACAAATAAAGAAGGAACTAATGGTATAATATCTCAAGCAGAAGCACAGCAATTACTAGCAAACGGTATGAGTATATCTGCACCAAATAACACATTTAATAATGATCTTGCAATAGGAAGTAAAATAGACCCTGTAGATTATGCTATAAGAAAAGCAGGAGATGATGGAATAACTTTTGCTGCAGACAGTGGTGAAGGAACAATCAACTATAAGTATAATGATAAAACAAAAGTTTATAGTTCAAGTGCTGTATATAATGTATTTGATCCTGAAAACTTAGGTTATGAAACATATCGTTATGAACAAACATATAATGCTGGAGACTTTGACTATGATTATAATCAATTTTTATTAACTGCTAATCAGTATGAAGATAGAAATAAAACACTTTTTAATACTGTACTTACATCAGATGACGGTGAACTTTTACATGGAGGAAAAACTCCAAGAGAAGCTATGAGTCAAGGAAATTATGATGACATGAGATTTTATTTAAATGAGTTTAAATATACAGATGAGGGTAGATTATATTGGAACTATGATCAAAATGTATTAGATCCTACAAAAGTAAAAACTTATGGGAATGAAGAGTTTCAAGAGAGTGGTAGAATGGCACGTCCATCTCAACTAATGATTGCTGATGGAAATGTTAATGACATGACTAATAGATTAAGAGGACTAGAAAGAACATTACCTCCAGGTGCAGAGATGTATGATAGAGCAGCTAATTATCAAGAAGGAGGAGGTGTAGGAGATAGAATCTACGAAACAGATGTTATTGCCAATGTTACTTATGATAACTTATTAAAATAAAAGACATGGCTGAAGAAATACCTATAAGTCCATTAGATCCTCTTGGTCCAGAATTTGGAGGAATAGAACCACCAAAATTAGATGCTCAAAGCTATGAACCATTTGAGGGAGATAGATTAGTAGATCCTAATCCTATCATACCTGATATGACTTTACCTCAAGTACGTACACAAACTTATGGTCCAGGTTATCCTCCTAATAAACCACCTCAAAGAAGAGGAGGTGTAAAATCTATTTCAGAAATAAGAAAAGAATCTGCAGCTATAGGTGAAGTAGCAGCTGCTAGAATGAGTACAAAAAATAATCCAAATACTTATTCTAACATATATTCTTATAAGGACAGTCCTTCTAATGGAGACGCTTTCTATAAGCGTTATCTTGCATTGGGAGAAGAGGAAGTTCAAGAGTTAGGGTTTACACCTTTCCGTGATAATGAAGGTCTTTATGCAGAGCACGGTAGTAAAATGGCTCAATGGGGCAGAATGGCAGATCAGTGGGGAAACATGTGGTCAGATGCTTTTGTAAGCGGACCTAAAAGTTTATATAGAGGTTTAGTACAAGGTGATTGGGGTTCAGATACTGAAGCTGCAAGAAGAATGGAAGAATATAATGCTATTGGTCAAATAAATACTGGTGGTTGGGATGCAGGTACATGGAATGGTATTCATGATTTTATAGGAAATAGCACACTATCTTCAGCTTATACTATTGGTATTGCATCTGAAATATTACTTGAAGAACTAGCTATTATGGCAGCAACTCCTTTTACAGCAGGAGCCTCTCAACTTGGACAACTTAATGTAGCAAAAAATATAGGAAGACTTTTTAAAGGAACAAAAGCTGCATCTTTAAGTAATAGTGTAAGAAAAATAAATAATGCAGTAGGCGCTAATAAATATTGGCAAGCAAGTAAAGGTTTAAGAAACTTTATTAATCCTTTAGAAAATACAGTGAAGGCTGCCCGTTCTATAAAGAAAGCAGATAACTTAAGCGATCTAGCTAAGATAAGTAGAACAGCTGGAGGATTCTATAGAGATGTTAGAAACATTAATGCAAGTTTAGCTGAATCTAGATTAGAAGGAGGTAGCACAGAGAATGCAACTTATGATAGACTTTACAATGACTATTGGTTTGCTAATGGAGAAACTCCACCTGATGACATGCAAGCTGACTTTGTTAAACAATCAAAGCAAGCAGGTGTAGAAGCTATGCAATGGAACTTTGGACTTATATATGCAACTAACAAAATGGTATTTCCTAATTTATTTAGATCTGGTACAGGACTAAAAGGTATAGTAGGAAATAAAATAGATGATATCATTAATCTTAAAGATGGAAAACTGTTCTTTAAAAAAGCAGGTAAAGCTGGTGCGAAAGCATCATATGAATATTTATCTAATGGGTTTAAAAGTACTGTAAAATCATTTGCTAAAGATCCTCTAAGAAAATCTCTTGTAGGAGCAGGATCATACTTTAGAGCTAATATAATGGAAGGTTTTCAAGAAGTTGGTCAAGAAACAATATCCAGTGCTCTTCAAAATTATTATGTAGATAGTTTTAAATCTCAACGTAAATCACAATTTGATACAGGTAAAGGTATTGCTGACGCTTTAACTAAAGGTCAATACTTTAATGATGCAATGACTGATCAATTTAGTGCACAAGGTTTTGAAACATTTGCATCAGGTTTTTTCATGGGTACTTTTGGAAAAGCATTCAATGCTGGTACAGGAGCATTAGGAATTGGTTATAAAAAGTATTTATCTGGTAATAAGGCAGAGTATAATGACTATATTGAAAAAAGAGCTAACTACGGAAATAGAGCAGCTCAACATCTTACTGCACTAGCTGCTAATCCTGATGTCTTTTTTAATGCTAAAGCATTTAATTTTACAACTCAAGCAAAAGCGGCTCAAGCCCTTAAAGGAGAGAAAGATACCATGACTATACAGGATGTTATGAATGATTCTTTTACTCAGCATATTCAAACAAATTTAAGAGAAGGAACCTTACCTGTATTTTTAGATCATTTAAAAGGGTTTCAAGATACAAGTGTTGAAGAATTTGAAGATGCTTTTGGATTTGAAAGAGGTACTGGTGAACAATACCAAGCACGTATACCTGAAATAGTTAAGAAGGCTGAAAGAATGAACTCCAGAAATAAATATATGCGGGAGCGCTTTCAAAATAGACCAAGAGCTTTACTAAAAAATTATAAAGAAGGTAGTCCTGAATATAGGGAGTTACAAATTTTAGCAAAGTCTTGGGATAATGCTTTAGATATGTCAGTCATATTAAATGAAAATTATGATCAGGCTCTTGAAAGAATGCAGAAAATAGAGAAGTCTTTAGTTTCTGAAGGACCTGTTAAGAATATGACTTCTTCTCAAGCAAATGTTTTACTTCAAGATGGTATTAGATTATCTGAAATAAATTTATTAAAGAATGAAATAGAAGCTTTAAAAGAAACTGAAACAGAAGATGGTAGAAAACTATTAAAGCAAAAGCAAGAGTCATTAGAAACATTAGAAGAGTTTCAACAAGCTAAAAAAGAATATGATGAAACTTTACGTGAAACTGGTGATCCTGAAGAAGTAGGAAGAAAACAAAATGAAGCAAAAGAACGCTTAAGAGGTGTATATAAAAAATACTTAAAAAATGTTGCAGACGGTGGTGTTGTATTTAATGAGAAAGCTGATGATGCTTTTGATAAAATAGTTGATTACTATACTCTTGATGAAACGGGTAGAAAGATGGCAGAAGCTGTCAATCTATTGCATGATCCTGAATTTTTCTTAGAACAAGTTGAAAGAAATAAAGTATGGATGACTGATATGTATAATAATAGAGCTGAATACTATGAACAAGAAGTACAAAGAGCTCTTAATGCTAATGTTTACAATACTTTACTAAATACTTTATGGGATAATGGATATGGTTTAGAATTAAAGGATGTTAAAAATTTTATGGAAAATGATGTAGATCCTCCATATTTTATTGATGTTCAACGTAAACAAATTATACCTAAGGGAACGGACACATACAATAGATTAATGCAAGTTCTTTATGCAGCTAAAACTTTAACAAAAGATGGTGAAACTCAAAATCAAAAGTATAGCCGTAGATTACAACAGGAACTTGATGTTTTAAATAAACAAGAGCAAGATGAACTAGCTAGACTTCCCAGAACGGTTCAAGAATCTTTAGCCCTAGAGATTAATCCTGATCCTAATACTACAAGTTTTAATATTTCAAAAATAAAAAACTTAACTGTTGATGGTGATAGAATAGAAGCTGTTGTTTCTCAAGACAAAAAATCAAGAAAGGTTACATATGTAAATAAAGAAGGTAAACTTTTTGAAGAAGCAGAGTTAGTTGACAATGAAGATTTAGGATATACTAAAGCTCTTGTTTATAGATTTAAAGAAGGTTATGAGAGTCCTAAAGATGCTGAAAAGATAATGGCAAAATATGAAACTCTTAAAGAAGAAGCTATTGAAAAGTATGGTGATATTAAAGAAGAAGTAGATCCTGAAATAGCTAGTTTCTTTAGTCAACCTACTGCTGCTAAATTAAAAGCAATTGATTCTGATTTATATCAAGGTCTAGTTGAAATTTATCAAAAAAATAATCCAGAAGCTTTTGACTTTATTGAAAGTGAAGACCAATTAGATAATGCACTTGATTCTTTCTTAGCTCAAGAAATAAATACTAACTCTGATATTAAAAATTTATTAAAAGACTTAGTAGCTGAAATGGATAATGTTTCAGAACAAGTAATAATAGATAGTCCTTTTGATAGAGTAGATTTGTTTGAAGGATATTTTATTGATACAGAAGATTATAAAGATTTTAAAAATCATGAGAAGGATATAAAAAAATTAATTGACCTTGGACAAAAATTAGATAGTGAAAATGCTACTTGGAATGTAGCAAGAAATATTGCTGTTGTTAAGGGAAGAGAAATAGTAGAAATTGAAACATCTACTGGTGATAAATTTTTAATGTATAAATCTACAGGTGAAGGGACAGGTGTTCAATCTAAAGGTGAATGGGTTCCTTTTGCTGGATTTGCTAAAAATGGATGGTTTGTAAAAGTAGCATATGACGCTTCTACAGGAGAATTTGGACCAGAAGTACCTATAACAGATGTTAATAATCCTAAGTTTAATAAGTGGGGATCAAAAACATTTGAACAAATTGCAAATGCTTTAACTGAAAAAGGAGCTCAAGCAGAACAATCTACTGTAGAAAAAACTATGGCTTCTGCAGAAAAAATTTCAAACAAATTTGCAGAGCAATTCAAAGAAGAAAAGAAAGATGATACAGGTTTGACTGCTAATGAAAAAGCTTTTCAAGCTAAAAATTTAGAAACTTTAGGTAAAAGAATAGATCTTTTAAATCAACAACAAGAGATTGCATCTAAAGATATAACTCAAATAGAAGATACTTTAGCTTACTTAAATGAATTATTAGATACAACTGTAGATTTAACTAAGAATCAAATGAAAGATCTTATTAATAAGATAGAAAATCTTGATAAGGTTACTGCAGATTTAATTAAATCTAATCAAAATAAAAGAGCAGAAAAAATAGGAGAAAAAATTCCTGAACTAAGAAGTCAAATAAGAACTGAGTTTACTACAGCAAATGACATTCTTGATAGAATAAATGAACTTAAAGAAGAATCTGAACAACTTGAAATAATAAAAGAAGATTTAAAAAAGCAAGCTGACTACTATAGAAACTTAGTTAAAGATCCTTCTATGAAGACTTTTGGTACAGCTGAAATTGAATCTAAGATTAAAAAGGTAGAAAGTAAAATATCCACTATAGAGAAACTTATAAGAACTATTAAGAATGCTATATCTAAATCTATAGCTTATTTAAAAGAGTACGTAGGTATATGGAATAACGCTGATAAAGCTTATAGAAGCGTTAAACAAAAAGCTGGATTAAATGCTTCTACTATAATAGATCCTAAAACAGGTTTAACTAAAATAAATCCAGAGTCTGATGTTAGTGTTCCTGAGACAAGAGCAGAATTAAAGAAGTTAGAATCTGAAGTACTACAAAGTATGGAAGATGTAGAAACTTTGGAAGGAGCAAAAGAAATTGAAGATAAAAGACTTAATCAATTACAAAAAGTTTTAAGAAAGTATGATGATCAGTTAAGATATCTTAATGATTTATTAGTACCTGTAAAAAAAGATAAGATATCTGATAAAGTAAAAAGTGAAAATTTACAAGAGAAGATAAATAAATCTAAACCAAAAGTTTCAGTTACTAAAGAAGTTAGTAAGAAAATAGAAAAGAAAAAAGAAAAGATTAAAGAGAAGATCAAAGAAGTTTTTAAACCTCAACAAAGAAGAACAGATGTAAAAGAACCAAATATTACTAGTGTAAAACTAGCTGATAATAAAACTTTATCTGATTTAACTATTAATCAATTAATACAGGTTGAGGGTCAGTTAGAAAGAAAAGTTGAACAAGCTAAAAAAGCAGAAGAAAAAAGTGGAGCAGATACAAGCAGAAGTGCTTTTCTTGAAAATGATTTAAATAGACTTAGAGAATATATTAAAGAAGTTAGAACTCCAGCTGAAGTAAAAACAGCTCCTGTTAAAACTAAATCTAAAGGAACTACTCAACAAGTTAAAGATATAGCTCTTACTCCAGAATTTAAAGAAACTATTAGACAGATTCAAGCTAATAAAAACTTTGTTAAGCTTGATAAAAATGGTGAGTTTTATATTAATGAAAAAACTAATAAGAAACTTAAAAGAGTCAGTAACATAATATCTGTTAAACCTGAAGATAGTAAATTACTTAAATCTGCTCAAACTATTGGAACTAAAGTAGATGAGTTAGTAAGAGACTTTTTTGCAGGAAATCTTAAGCAGAACTTAGCTGATTATAAGTTAACTGATAATGTTCAAGTTGTTGAAGATTTTCTTAAACAATTAGAGGATACCACTTTATACAAAAAGATTAAAGAGGGTTCTGAGGTTATGCTAGCAAATGATATAGTTGTTTATAATGATGATCTAGGTGTTGCTGGAACAGTTGATTTACTTACCTATGATAAAGATGGAAATGTCCGTATTTATGATATGAAGACAATGAGAGGAGATAACTTTACTGAAAAGTATAGAGGAGATGCTAAGAATAAATATGAAAGTACAAAGTTTGGTAAGTCTAAAAAGCAAAAGCATACTGAGCAGTTATCTATGTATAGAATATTACTAAATAATACACATGGTTTAAGAGCTAATAGTTTAGGTGTTATGCCTATATCTATTATGTATAAAGAAGGTGATACTCAAACTTCTCAATTACAGTTAATGAAAGGACAGGGCTTTGCTCCGGTTGCTATAAGACAAGCTAAGTTAACTGACCCAAGAAAAATAGATACTTTAGTTAGAGAAAGACAAGATCTTACTGGAAAAGATTTAAAAGAAATTAATCAGTTTAAAAATGATATTGTAAAAGCTAATGCTGAAAGGCTAGATGAATTAGAATTAGAATTAGCTATGGATGCTGATGTTAGTCTTGCTGGTTTAGAAGCTTTACAAGAACTTATTAATCAAAGACGTGAAGATTTAAGTAGCGCTTCTGTATATGATATAGCAGATGCCCCTCCTGTTATAGGTAAACCGGGGATGAAGTTTGCTGTTGTAAACCAAACTAGAGTAAATCCTGCAGATACTAAGAGTGCTATGTTAGAGAAAAATGATGTAGTTACTTGGGTTAAATCAGATGCTAAATCTATTACATTAAGAAAGGATGAAAACGGAAAAAGTACAGAATATAATGTTAACTTTGATGAGATCAAAAATTATATAAACGTGGAAGAATTAAATGAAGCAAATGCTCAAAAAGTAGAGGTAAAAGTTAAGCCTGCAGAAATTGATAACTCTAATGATAATCAAGAAAATATACAAAGTATGATTTCTGATCCTAAAAAAATGGCAAAAATAGCTGAAGAAGGTAAAGGCAAAACTGCTGCAGAAATAGCAGCTGAATTATTTAATGAGGAAAGCGATTGTAAGTAAAAAAATATAGTTATGAAACTAGCTTGTGCACCAAGTGTAAAGAGAATAAAATCTCTTATACAATATATACAAAAAGGTATAGATGAAAAAGGTAAAGATATTAACCTTGATAGAACTATGCAATTTATTTTTGATGGTAGAAAGGCAGCTCAAGATAAAACAAATGAAAATCTTCCTGACAGTCAAAAGCTTGATTCCACTATAGTAGCTGCTGAGTTAGTAAAGCATGTTCCGTTTATTGCGGTCAACGAATTGATGAGAAGAAATGTACAAACTAACAAAATACAAGACTTTTATAATGCCCATGTTCTTTTTAATAATCCTAAAACAGGTTTAGAAAATGTTATAAAACAATTTACTATTGACGTAAATAGATCACAAGCTGCTGTACAAACTAATAATAAAGCTGCAAATACAGAGTCTCAAGATAGTACAGATCAAGCAAATGAAAAAGTAGATGTAACTCCTCCTGTAAGATTAAAAACATTCTCTCCACTGACTGGGACCATCACACCTTTTGTTAAGATAAATCCTAATAACAATCAAGTTACTATTGAAAAAGAAGATAAGAATAAAATAACTATAATAAATACATTAAACGCTTTAAGTTTAGAAAACCAAAAGGGAAATGGTTTATATGATTTTATATATCAAGGTACTAGATTAAAACTCAAAGCTGTTAACTTAAATAAATTTAATAATCAAAAAGATTTTATAGCTGATAAAAAATACTTAGATGAATTAGATAGTACTACAAGACAAGAAGTATTACGTTCAAGAAAATTAGTAGGTTCTAAAACAGCTGTTGAAGGTGTTCTTCAAGAAAATGATAGAGCTATATTAGTTGTTACTGATCAATACGGTTATCCTATTAGATTTAGTGAGGAAGGTAATATATCTAGAGATGGTACAGGAAAAATTGTATATCAATTTTTAAGAAGTGTAAAGAATGGAAAAGTTACTGATATATATGGTAAAGAAGAACAGATAGCAGATCCTTTAATAGTTTCTGAATCATTAGGTATAACATTTGAAGAAGCTAAAAAAAGAATAGATAAAGAAATTTCTATACTAGAAAAATTAAATGAAAGAGTAGTAAAAAATAAAGAAGATGTTATTTTAGATATAACGGGTTTAACTGAAGGAGTTTCTTCTACTTTAAGTGGTAAAAAAATTAAGATAAATAATCTAGAAGTTTTACCAGGAATGACTGAAACAAAAGCAAAAGGAATTGTCAAGTCAATAGAAATATCTCCAAATGATGCAATAGGTATTAAATCAGGTTTTCCTTTTGTGATGATTAATGGTAATCCTTATGCTGTAGATAGACCAACAATTGAAAAAGAACTTGCAACAGAAATAGCAGAAGTCTTAACTAAAGATATACCTACTTCTGAAAGAGTTAGTTTTATAGATCAATTCTTACCTATTACAAGCGCTAATGAATATGTAAAAGGAAGAAGAAGTTATAAATTAAATGCATCTGATAATGGTTCACTTTATTTTGAATTAAGAAATGGTCAAGTAATTAATTTATCTCCAAATAAACTATCTGATATAACTCAACAAGATAAAGATACTATTGTAGAAGCTTTAACTACTGGTTGGGAAAATAGAGGTATAGGTAGTCCAATGAACTATAATAAAAAACTACTTAGTGAAAATAGTTATGATAGGTATGATATTGAAACAGGTAAATTTAAAAGAGACCAAGACTATATTGAATTTTTAGGATCTCAAAATGCTAATATAACATTGAGTGATTTAGATGCAGGGTTTTATAATCAGCTTATTCAATTTGGTAATCCTGATAGTCAAATAAGCAAAGACGTAAATAAAGCTAATCAGAAAAGAGATACTAGAAGCACTAGGAAAAGAACTAAAGATAACTTAGTTGAATTTTTTGAAACTAATGAAGACACTAAAACTATACCTGTTAGAATATCTTCGTTAACTCAAGCAATGATAAGACAAGATCAAAGAATGTCTTTAGAAAATCCTCTTACTGGTCCACTGTTGTCCACTGTTGTCCGAGATGTTAATACTCTTGCAGAAGTAGAAACAGGAGATACTGTTGAATTAAAAATGGTAACTAAAGAAGACCCTGATTTTTATCCAGATACTATTGGTGTTTATTTTAAAGGAAATAAAATAGCTGTTATAGCTGAAACTGATTTTGATAATGCTGCTGAAAAAGAAGCTTATTTAAAAAATCAAAAAGAAGAAGAAAAAATTATAACTAAAAATTTAAATAATGAGTATATAAGTAATACTTTATTATCTAAAACAAGTAGTTCAAATACTAATGCTGCTAATACATTTAAGTCAGGTAAACATTTTAGAAGAGGTTATTCTTTAAGTAAAGTTACTCAGCAACAAATTAATGATGCTAAAACGTGGTGGGCTAATTCTCCTTTAAATAAATATATTGAGTTTGATCCAATAGTTAATGCTGTTAACTCAAATCAATTTGCAAGCTTTGTTATAAATGCAGCTGCTTTAGTTGATCCTAATGCACCCTTAGCAAAGGTTGGAATAACTACTAAAGGTACAGAAGTTGATTTATATCATGAAGCATGGCATGGGTTTACACAATTATATTTAACTCAAAAACAAAAAGATGAGTTATATGCTGAGGTTAAAAAGTTACCTAAGTATAAAAATAAATCTTCATTTGAAATAGAAGAAATTTTAGCTGAAGATTTTAGAAACTATGCTAAGAATTCTAAAATAAAAAAAGGTAGACCTAAGCGTAATACAATATTTAGAAAGATATTAAACTTTATAAATAATTTACTTAACAAGCTTCCTGGTATTAAAATAAACAATACAGATGCTAACATTGATGTATTGAGTATACCTAGAGTAAAAGAATTATATGATAATCTTTATCTTGCTAGCTCTGATCCTAAGTATGCAGAACAAATAATGAATGATTATACCCCTCTTGTACAGAATACTTATTGGTATGAATTAAACAGAGGTATAAGAAGAACAGATAATGCTAAGTTTGATGCACTAAATGATTTTGATTCTAATAAAATTGTTAATATAATTGATAGTGTTATTTCTGATATATCAAATGAAATAAACTATGATAGACTTACTACTAATTCTGCAAATCCTAAAGCTGGAACTTTAGGTGTTATCTTAAATAAATCTGCCCGTAAAGAAACATATGATATTGTATTAGAAAGATTTGAAAATAAGTTAGAAGAATATTATGATGAGTTAAAAAAGACATCTAAGATGCCTTCATTTAGTAATGTTAAAACTCTTAGTGATATTAAAAAAAATGCAGCTGGTGTACTTAAAGGAGCAGAAGGAGTTAATGATAAATATATTTTTACTAGAGCTCAAGTTAATTCATTTGAAAATTTAAATGCTGATATAGAAAAAGGAGAAAGAATCTTAGGTTCAAATTTTAGAGGTGTAGATATCATTAGTGATTATTATACACATGCTGATGCTAAAATAAAAAATAGACCTGTTGAAATAATTGTAGTTAATAAAATAGAAGATGCTGAGAGACAGTTTTACAATTATAAAAGAGTAGGAGATGAAAGTTATGTAGGAGTTACGGATATAAAACCTGTACCTAGTACACAGCTTACCTCTGAACAATCTAAAATTTTAGATAATATTAGAATGTTTCAAGCAGCTATAACTAACTGGGGTAATGAAAATTCTGGTGTTATTAAGTATCATAGAAATAAGAGTAGATACTCTATGATTAATAAAGCTTATAGTCTTACTAATACTGCTATAATAGAAGAACAGCAAGAGATGGATGAGATACTTAATCCAGAAGAAAAAGACTCTAGTATTGTTCCTGATAAAAGTGTAGGTAAAAAATCTTTACTACAGTTAGCTGAGAAAGAAGCTTCATACATTATAGGAAGTTTACATAAGGTAGATATTAACGGTGATGCTGTATTTAATGAACAAGGTTTTAGAGAGCTTGCAGACTTTAATGAAAGCTTTAATGTAATAGCTAATCTTATACAAGGTGTTAAAGATCCAGTAAAAGCTTATAATATATTAAAAGAAGCATCAAAAGATTTTCCTGTATTAAAAGAACTTATACAATTAAAGTTAACTGATCCTTCATTACCAATTAATCATGAGTATGACTTTGATATAGTTAGTGCATTCTTTCATACATTTAAAAAACCAAAGATTGATTACTTACAATTAACTGCGTTTGAAGAAGATGGTAAATATAACTTAGCAGTTACTCAATCTGATTTAGATGTAGACGGTATATTAAGAGAATACAGAGAAGGATTTAATGCTCAACCTGAAGGTAAATATGTTAGTAAGACAATTGATAATCAATCAGTTCTTAAACTACAAGATGTTGTAAAAGATTTTACAGATTCTAAAGGAAGACTTAAGAAAGATAAAAGTGTTGAATTCTTAAATGCTTTAGGTATTAATGTAGATAATATTGAAAGAATAAGAGAAGCGTTTGATAAAGATGCTATTCAATTCTATGGATTAAACTATATTCATGCTGTTACAAAAGGATTTGCAGATATTCAACAAGCAGATCCTAATGATCCATCTGTTTCTGTTTTACAAAAACAATATGCAGAAGAGTTTGTAAAGAGTCCTGCAAAAGTTTTAGCTAAAAAGATTCCTGCTAAAATAATTACTAATCCTATATTTAAAGGTAAACCTATAAATCAATATAGTCAAGTAAAACGTATTGCAAACTTGCAAGCAAAATATGGAGCTGTTACTAAAAATACTGGTATACTAGATGCAAAAGGAAATTTAATATTTAATGTTATTCAAGATAGTTCTGCTACTTATTTAGTAGATGATGTTAATTCAATGGATAATCTATCTAATGCTTGGTTAAACAGACAAAAAAGTAATACTGCAAATGAATTTGCTTATTTAAGTAAGTTTAATCCAGATAAAAATACTTTTACAAAAGAATCTATTTTATTAAATAGTGTATTCCGTATTAAAGATGGAGGTAATTATAATAAAAGAAAAGATGATATAGTATTAGATCTGTTTGCTACTTCAGGTGTAAATGTATCTGACAGTACTAAAGCAAGTAATAATACTACTAGTCTATATAGGAATGATAAATTTTCACAAGAGTTTCATACATTTCTTTTAGACGGTGTAAAAGAATTTATAAGACATGGTGAAAAGAAATCTGCGCTTGGATTAAGAGTTTTAGATTCAGGTTCAAATACAGGAAGTATAGTAAGACCTCAAAGACCTGATGGTAAAGATTATGATAAAAGTTTATATGTTGATGTAGACATGTTTACTCCAGAGGGAGGAGGTTCTGATTATGCAATAAATAATATGATACTTCCTTATTTACGTTCTGAGTTTACTAGAATAAAAAGATTTGGTGAGAATAGAGCTGCTTATTCACAGCTTACTAGTTATAATAAAGAATTATTTAATGGAAGAAAAGCAGGAGAATCATTTACTATGTTTGATGGAATGCTTAGAGATACCACTAAGAATGAGTTATATGCATTACCTATATCTTCTTCAGTTGATGTCATTGATTACTTAACTAACAATAAACCTGAACTAAAAGAAAAAGTAGTAAAAGAAATAAAAGAGTACTTTGAAGAAGAAGTAAGTAAGACAAAAGAGTATGCTTTTGATAATAGTAATTATGTAGATGATGCACTAATAAAGAAATTAAATTTACCTGAGTTAGTTACTGAAGGAAAGACAAAGAATGAAATTGAACTTTTAAAATCAGAAAGAAAAGCTTTAGAAGTTAATTCACTTTTAAAAGCATATGAGTATAATTCTTTTATTCACAATTTTGAAACAATAAATCTTATATACGGAGATCCTTTACAGTTTAATTATGTAAAAGAAGATATTACTAAACGTATTGGTGCTTCTGTAGGTGGTGGTAATAGTATGATATTAGCACAAAATGCAATTAATTGGATTAATAAACAATGGGTAGGTAATAGAGATACTTATGCTTCTATAAACAAAAAGCCTGAATTAACTTATGGTCAAACATTTAATACAGATGTCATAGAAGATTCTATGAAAGATAGTCTTTATTTACCTATTATAGAAAAAGCTGCTAAAGAAAAATTTGCTAAAGAGTTTCCAAAAGGAACTAAAAAAGAATTAGATGCTTTTGTTAAATCTATTACAGATGGTTATGAAAATATGGAAGAGTCAGATGGTGGAGGTTATATATCATTTGATGCTTATAGGATGTTTAAGAAAGCTTCAAATAAGTGGAATCAAAATCAAGAAGACTTATATCAAAAACTAATAAAAGGTGAGAAGGTAGATGCAGAAGATGTTGTTGATTTCTTTCCTATATATAAATTAGCTTACTATGGTGATATAGCAAACGCTCCAGTAACTGCTACTGCAATGCATAAGTTTGCACTTACACCTCTTATTCCTGGTATAATATCCCCTGTTCTTACTGATCTGCATAATGCAATGATGGATGAAGGCATGCACTATGTTACTTATGGAACAGGTTCTAAGATAACCGCTTTAACTAGAGAACCTGGAAAACTTACAGATATTTTTACTGATAAAACAAGTAGTCAAATAAAAGAAATAACTGAAGAAGATAGACAAAAAGGTAAAAAATTATTTTATCCTAACGTGTTATATACTAAAGGATTAAAAGAAGTAACAGATGTAAGTACGTCTTATAAATCATTGGTTACATTTCCAACACAGCAGAGACCAGTTCTTTTAGATACTCTTGTTTCTGTTGGAGAATTATTAAATAAAGATAATAAACCGCTTCTTGATGAATACTATAAACAAATAAGAGATTACACAAAAGCTAATCAGTTAGAACTTTTAAATGATATAGGTTTTGAAATAGATAAAGATGGAATAATTATACCTATTGATGGTAATCTTTCTAAGCTTATGTCAGTTATTAAAAAAGAACTTGAAAAGAATGAGGTACCTAAAACTCTTAGAGATTTAGTTGATGTTACAAGAACTACCAAATCAAGAAAGGTTGATTTATCTATATATCCTAGACCGGATGATATAGAAAAGTTATTAATGACCTTAGTACAAAAAAGATTAGTTAGATATAAAGTTAATGGTGAAGCTCTAGTACAGGGACCTGTAACAATGTGGAAAGAATTGTGGACAACACAAGAAGTTATAAAAGATAAAAGCAAACAAGAAGAATTACTTGGAACAAATGGGCTTGTTTTCTATACTCCAGGTAATGCAGCTCATACTGCAATAACTATGCAAGGACCTTTTGTTAATTTATTAAATTTAGAAGATCCTGATTCTCCAGGTTTAACAATAAAAGATACTGGTGATGTAGATAGATTAAATGAATTAATTAAAGATCCTAAATTTAGAGAAGAAAACAGAGAAGCTCTTACAATACTAGGACCTAGAATACCTATTGATTCTGCTAACTCTATAGAAATTTTTGAGGTGTGGCATTTCTTAAAGCCTGGTGGAGGTAATCAAATTATTGTCCCTACAGAAATTGTAGCTAAGGCAGGTTCTGACTTTGATGTTGATAAGTTAAATATGATGTTTCCTCATATAGGTAAAGATGGTAAGATTTTAAAAACTAAGTTTTCTGAAAAAGATTTAATATCTGAAATAGAAAGAGGAGATAAACAGAATACTGTATTAGTTGAAGAATATAAGAAGGCCAAGTTTAATGAGTTACTTAAAGTAATGAAAGATATACTTTTATTACCTGAGAATTATATTAATCTTATTAAGCCAAATGAAACAACTCTTGTAGAAAATCAAGTAGATTATTTACAAACAGCAACTGGAGGTTATAGTAGATTTGAAAACTTATATACTAAAGATGAAGGACAAAGAAGCATTAAAGGTAAAAAAGCAGTAAGTCCAACTACAACTTTAAGTACATCTTATATTTTAGAAAAACATGATGCAAACTTGACAGGCGCTGGTCCTTTAGGAGTTATTGCATTAGTAAATAAAATGCATAGCTTATATAAGTCAGTAAACTTTATGATGCCTCAAGGTTATATTGTTAGTAATAAATCTAGAATGATTCATAGATTATTATTTGATCATAATAAAACTGGTAAAAACATTTCTCTTGCTCATGAATATAATAAAGATAATGCAAGAATATCTGATGTAATATCTCATTTATTAAATGCTTTATTGGATAGAGGAAAGCTTCAATATCCTGTTGATTTAAAAGCTACACCTGAAGGAATTAATATGGTTAGTTATTTAATACAAGCAGGAGTTAAACAAGATGAGGTATTCTTATATATGAATCAACCTTTAATTGTTGAATACTTAAATGAGCAAGCAAGATTAAAAGGTGCTTTTGCAAAAATAACCGGAGAAGATACCAATAAGGTACAACAGAAAGCTGCAGAAAATGTATTGAATTCTCACTTTAATGAAGAACAATTGAGTGATGTAATAGATAATGCAAATAATATTAGAAATGTTAGTAGACTAGATAAGAAAAGACCGTTGCCAAAAATAAATACTATTCTTGAAAAGAATCTACCTTACTCTTCTCTTCATATGACTAATAAGTATTTAAAAAACAAGATTAATGGTGATATTTTAAAAACGCAGATTAATAATAAAAAACGTAATATGCCAATGAGTGCTACAGATTTGGCTTTATTCTTAAATTATTTAGAGACAGAGAAAGCAATAAAAGGATTACGTACATTGCAACCTATTTCTACTCCAGATACAAACTACACAAAAACTCTTCAAGAACTTGATGAGGCTAGACAAGCAAGAGGTAGACTTGCTGGTGAAGGATTAGATCTTGAATCTGTAAATAGACTATTAGATGGATCTATACTTACTCCTTTTAAAATTGATAAACTAGCTAATGATATAATATCTCAAGCAATGCCTTTAAGATCTAGCTCATATGTAAGAGATTTTATTTCAGACAATCTTAAAGATTTTGATTCACGTAATGAAATAAAAGCAAGGTTTGGTTCTGATGCAGGTTATGTTAGTAGATTTAGTTCTTCTTTTAATAATGCTATAATAAACTCTTTATTTCAAAACAAACTATCAAGATTTGTAGATGGAAATAATAAAGTATTATTGTATCCTGAATCATACAAAGGTAATAAAGTTGAGTTTGTAGATGGTAATCCTAAATTTGTAAATGCGGATCCAGTAACTGTTTACGAAGGTAAAATATATATTAATAAAGGAAAGCTTAGAAAACAATTTAATAATCAAGTATTTTTAAATACAAACAATACAGAACAAGGACATTCAAAAAGAGGACTAGATACATTTGCACCACAAGAAAATCCCTTTTCTGCATTTGAAGATTATATAAGATACATGATGGATGTAGAGTATATGAAAGAATATCAGTATACACCAAATTCATTAAGTCAAGATAAAGATTTTAGAAACCTTGTATCAAAAACAAAAGATTTAGATAAAGCCTTTATATCATATATATCTCAAAAAGCTTTATCAAATACATTTAATAGAGCCTATATTTTAGGAACAACTAAGTACTCTTATTTTGATCAAGTAAATAATATCATAAATGAATTTTCAAATCTTAAAGAAGATTATCCAGTACTAGCTCAATTAGCTAAAGCTAAATTAAAAGCTGATAGAAAAGAAAAAATATTTAGTTTAAATAATAAGATGCTTGTTAAAGGTTCATTAGCAGAAGACTATGATGTTCAGTTAAGAAAGCTTGCTAACATAGGAGTAATGAAATCTTTAAATGCACAAGATAATCAAAGGATTACTGATGTATTTAAAAAGTTTTCATTAATGAGTGAATATCAAACAGGTATAGGTTTTCATCCTAATAGTCTTATGGATATACTTAACCCTTCTCAAAAAGTAGCATTACTTAGAGATCCAGTTAATAAAGCTGTTAATACAAATTTGAATAATATAGATTTGTTTAAAGTATATAGTAGCTTAATAAATGCATATCAGTTTCAAAACTATTTGATGTCTTCAGAAAAAACACAAGATGAATCAGGCATAGTTGATTTAGACGCAGAAGATATGTTACAGTATTTCCCTGATGGAAAAGAAGTTGATATAGAAGAAGTCTTTCCTGAAACTGTAGAAGAAGAAGCAAATGTTAAACCAATTAGTAATAACAGTATTCAGCTAGATATGTTTAAAGATATAACTACTCAACCAGCTGGTGGGGTTAATTTAACATCTCCTAAAAATGTATTTAGTGTTCAACCTATTAAAGGTAGGCCTGATAAAAAAGCAACAATAAAATCTAAAATAGCTACTCAATATATAGGATTTGCTGAAGGAATAACAGGAAGTAGTACAGGTAGTTATGCTCAACAAGCTGGGCAATATGCTAATACTGGTAACTATGGATCTAATGATGTAATATTTGTTTCTATTGGTGGTAAAAGAGGAAGTGCTGAACTACAAAAATCTCAACAAGACAGAACTATAAGAGAAGCTATTAAAGCTGTAGAAGCTGGAGCAACTATACTTACTGATAATAAAGCTTATACAGATTCTAGTACGTATAATACAGGAGAGAAGAGACTTTATAAAAATATGGAGGCTAAGGGTTATAACTATTCTGAAGTAACTGTAGATGGTGAAATTATAGGTACTTGGAGTAAAGCTACTCAACAAGCTGCTGAGGTTGAATTACCTATAGGTACAGAAGTAAAAGTTGAAAATGAAGAAGGTACTTGGTTTATTTCAAGATATGTAGATATAACTACTCTTGGTCGTGGAAAGAGAAGAATTGATAAAGGGGTAATGGTAACTGAAAAATTAGGAGATAATTCTATGTCTCTAGAGGTAATGTTAGAAGATATATCTCCTGCTACTCAACCAACTGCTGGGGTTGTTACTAAAATAGAACGTCTTGATAAATTCTATTCTGATAATGAAGTATTATCTAAAATAGGTACAGAAGATCAATATCAAAGATATATTAACTCAAAGTTCCCAACAAGCATAATGAAAGATCTTGTTTATAGAGGAACGCCTAGTAAGGTAATAAAGAGTGAATATGACCGTACCCCTGGTACTAATTTAGGTAGAGGTATTTACTATGCAGGTGATATAAGAAAAGCCCGTATGTATGGTGATAATATATCTACTGCTATTGTAAATATTGAAGATCCTCTTATAGTAAGTATAGACAAGAATGATAATAGAGGTTATTCACCTAACTTAAGTAAAATAACTGCTAAACAAATTACTGTCAATAAAGATAATCCTAATGGTAAAACTTCAATAATTAGTTATGAAGGTTTTGAGAAAGAGGATTATGTAAGATATAATGATTATACAGGTCATTATATAGGACCTTTAACTGAAGAAGGTCTTCCTGCAATAAAATATAGAGGTTACCGTGCTACTCTTCAAGAAGTTGTTTTAACTTCTCCTGAACAAGTTTATGAGTTAGGAACTAAAGAAGATATAGAAGGGTTTAAAGAATTTGTAAGAGATGATTGGAATGGGCCTTATCCTAAAGGACCAGTAAAATGTGTACAATAATGAGTATATTTATATAAATAAAAGAATAAGTAATGCCTTGCAGAATATATATAAAAGAACAACTAGAAGATAAAGTAAAAAGAGAAACTATAGACATGAGAAATATGTCTTATAGAAATGCTCTTAATGCGGCTAGAGCTTACAATGCTAATACAGGTTATAAAGTAATTGAAGTTTACTCTGACCAAGATGTAGGTACAGTTAGATCAATTAATATACCTACAGACTTTGTTGATTTTTGGTATCAAAAAGAAGAGATATTTGAAAATGAACAACAAGCTAGAGAGATTCAAATGGAAGATTCTCTAAGAGCAGGTATTAAAGAAGAGCAGTTTACAGATAGATATTTATTTGATGAATCAGTTCAAGAAGAACTGAATAGTAGTTATATAGATACCGTTGAACAAATAGCTCAACAATTTAGTTTAACTAGAGAAGAGCAAAAAGCAGATAGAGATTTAGAAATAGCAACTAAACTTGCCGAAAAATTTAAACAATCTTTTGATATTGATTATCAGATAGTTAATGAAAGTGAAGCTAAAGCGTTATTAGAAGAGTCACCTACTCCTTATAATGGAGAAGGGGCTTTTTATTATCAGAATAAAGTATTTTTTGTTGAAGGAAATTTTAATTCAGATACTGTTCTTCATGAATATGCTCACCCTTTTATAAAAGCAATACAAAAAGATAACCGTGCTTTATTTGATAAGCTATACTATTCTCTTGGTGGTACTACAGAGGGTAGCAGTATTATAGAAGAGCTTACGAAAAAAGCTGAAGAAAAAGGAAATCTAGATTACATTGGGTCAGATAGATTTAAAGAAGAAGCTATTGTAAGATCTATTGAATTAGACGGTAATAGAAAACTTAATAAAATTAAATCTGATGATGTAGGTTTTAAAAAGTTTATAAAGGATTTAATGTATGCTATAAGACAAGTATTAAGAAAGTTTGCTAAGAAGTTAAATCTAAAAGCATTAAATACTAATACTAAAGTAGAACAGCTTACAGACATGTTATTAAGTGATGACTTTATTATTGATACTAGTATACTAGAAGCTTCAGACTTTGCAGAGTTTAGAGATCAGCAATTAGAAATGATAGAAGAGTTTAAAAAAGTAAAGGCCTCTAAATTTATTAAAGCTATAAATGATTTTGACTCTTTAGCTGAACAACAACTTAGTGACTTTAGAAGAACTCCTGGTAAACTAAAAGAATCATTAAAAGGAAAAGAAGGAGAAACATTACTTAAGAATTTAAAAGATTTTTTAGGTGATATCAATACAAAAGATATGAGCAAAATCCAAGAAGATAAATTATTGGATGCAATTGCTGACCGTCAAAAAGAATTTACTGCAAGAGCTGGTGCTATAATATCTAGTGTTGAACAAATTTCTATATTTGTTGCACAAATAGATAACATATTAAAAAGTATGGAATCTAATCAGGAGTATTTAGAAGCAGAAGGAAATGCTAAATTACATTACTATACTACAATACTTGAGCAACAAAAAGCATTTTTAGGTAAAAGTTTACTTCCTACTTTAGACTTATACCCTACAACAGAAGTATCTAAAAAGATTCAATCTGTAAAGGGCTCAATTGATACAGCTCTTGAAACAATACAAAATTATCAGTTTGAATATATTAAAGAGTACTTAGCTGAGGGATCTGAATATATGAACTCTAATATTGTAGCTGACTTTACTAATAATGATGTTAAACTTATTTTTGAAGCTTCAGATTTATCTCAAGATGATATAAACAATTTTGTAAATAAAATAGTGACTAGAGCAAATAAAGGCCCTATTAGTAAGTATAACATGAATGATTTAAAAAATGATTTAGGTGGTAAAGATATTAATCCTGGTCAAGTTAAATACTTATTTAAAGCTATACAAAACTTTAGTAGTAATTATGTTTCAAAAGAAAAGTTAAATCTTGTATTAAAAGGAGAAGGAGGCGATGTTGGAAAAGTAGCTGCTAACTTAAATGCATATACACAAATAAATGACCCTGTAATTGGAGCATTTGTTATGCAAACAAAAAAGTTTTTATCAGATGCTGCTATGGAAAGTCAAGAGCAGTATAACACTATAATGAATAAATTAGTTCCATTACTGAATCAGAATGGGTATAATCCTAATGATACTACTCAGCTACAAGACTTATTATACTTTGTAGATAAAGTAGCTGTAGTAAACAAAGAAGGTATACTTGAAGAAATGGAAGTATATACTTTATTAAATAAATTTAAAAATTGGAGAAAAGATTATAAAGAACTTACTCATGCTAGAGACCAAGCTGTTGAACAAGGAGATGAGCAAGCTATAAGACAAGCAAAAACAGAGTTAGAAGAGTTTGAAGAAAAGTATATGCACAGACAATATACGCAAGAGTTTTATGACGTTCAAAAAATATGGAGATCTAATGTTGAAGTAACTGACCCTGTTACAAAGGAAAGTATGCTTGTAGATAGAGAACTTTCTGCAGAAGCTTATGAAGAAAGAAATACAGCTTTATCAAATTTAAATGCTGCAAGAAAGAATAAGTATATGACAGAAGATGAAACTAATCCTGTATCAGAATTAGATGAAGCTGAAAGAGAATATAAAGAACTTTATAATTTAGTAGACAGTCAAGGCAACTATAAAAAAGGAGATGATCTTAAAAAGACTTTAGTAAGACTTAAACATAGAGAAGAGTCTGGTAAATTTTATACTGGAGATACTGACTTAGATGCAATTCAAAGAGATTTAAATACATTTGTAAATGTACAATTAATAGGTAAAGGTATAACTGATTCTAAAGAGATTGAGAGATTAATTGCAGAGAAGTTTGGAAATGAGAATATGGTTGAAGCTAAGTCTCAATTATATTTTGATGAACAGAAAAGATTAAATGATCAAATAAAACAATTAACAGAAAAAGGGGGAGTAAGTGATGTTGCTAGAAGATTAGCTGAGTTATATAGACTAAGAAGTTTGCAGCTATCTGTTGTTTCAACTTTAGGTGTTCCTGATGGAAGTGCTTTAACTCAAGGTCAAATAAAAAAATTAAAAAAGACTGAAGAAGAAATAACTAAAGTTCAAGAAGAATATGATTCTCAAACAGGTTTAACTAAAGATGAAATTGCTATACTAGAAAATTATGAAGATATAATTGCAAGAGAAGGTAAACTAGCTTCTGCAGAACAACAAAAGGAGTATATTAGATTATCTACTGTTAAAAATAATTTAGGTCTTACAACAACTGAACAAATTAGATTAAGAAAACTATTTAAAGAAAAAGCACAACTTACTAATAAGAAAGCTACTTCTGAATATATGGATATAATGAATAGTTTAGTAGGTTCTGGAATTGCTAATTTAGATTATGAAGGAAAGTTAGATGATAAAGATCTTAAAAAAATTAATTTTGAAAATGCTGATGAGTTTATTAATAATCCTGTTATAGAAAAACTTAGAGATAATCCTGCATTTTCAAACTGGTTTGATCAAAATCATTATAAAAAAACAATAAGAGGAAAAAAACAATACGTGAGGTTATCTTCTTGGACATCTTCAACTCCTTCACAATTAGAATATTACGAGACTACTACTTTAATTAATCCTGATACTAACCAAGAGATTGTACTTCCAGGTAAACCTAATTCTAAATATTATAGAAGACGAGTAAAAGATGAGTATAGAACTATACCTTTTGGACTTACTGATAAAGAAAAACAAAAATACGTTGGTACTATAATAGATAATAAAGGAAACTATTTACCTAGAGAGTATAAAGGAACAGATCCTACAGGGGCCTATGATGCTAAATATAAAAATCAAGAGTATTATGATTTAGAACAACAAGACAATACAAGATTTAAATTACTTAATGCATTTACTGAAGAATTTTTAAAAGTACAAGAAGATAAAGCTTATAGTTCTAAACTATATTTAGATCAACCAAGGTTTAGAAAGAAAGGAACTTTAGAGTATGTACAATCAGGAAAGGTAGGAAAAAAATCTTCTGCTATATGGTCATGGGCTAAATCTCAATTTAAAAAGTCTGTGGATGATGCTGATTCAGATCCTGAATATGGTTTTGATTTTGATCCAACTGTACACTCTGTACAAACAGATGTATCAGGTCAACCTGTGAGTAGAATACCTATACAAGGTTTATATGGATTAGATGCTGCGGATGTTTCTGGAGATGTTTTAGGAGGATTCAGTACTTACATGTACTCTTTAAATGAACAACAAACTCTGATAGAGAATGAACCTATGATGAAAACTCTAGAGGGGATTTTAAAGAATGATGATAATGCTATTAAAGATATGGCAAAATCAAGTGCATTTATGAATAGAATTACAGGTTCAATGAGTTTTATTGATAAAGGCAAGAGAGGAACTAAAGAAAATAATAGATCAGAAGCTTTACGATACTGGATGGAAAAAGTTTGGTACAATCAAATTAATAGTGAATGGATAGAAAAAAATCCAGTTAAAACTAAAGTTGCTAGATTTCTTATGGGTGCTGCAAGTAGGTCTTTTATTGCTGGAGATTTACAATCTGCTACTAAGAATAGATTTGGTATGACTCTTCAAAAGTTTTTAGAAGCATCTGGAGGAAACTTAATAACCTATTCTTCTATGGCTAGAGGAAAAGTATTAGCAGGAAAAGCTACTATGGAAATGTCAAGTAGTGAAATATATAAAGTAGGTTCTAAAGGATATTTGGCCCAACTTATGGAAGGCTTTGATGCTGTACCAGGTAAATTTAAAAAAGATTTTGGTAGATCCTCATCTAGAACTTTTGTAAAAGATTCATTAAATGGTTCATTTTTATATGATGCTAGAATGTTAATGGAGGTTAATGCTGCACAAGAAATATTCTTTGCATTAACTGAAAATCATTTAGTTAAGCAAAAACAATCAGACGGAACAGTTAAAGAAATATATTTAACAAAAGCTTATGAATTAGATGACAAAGGACAAATAAAACTTAAAGATGGAGTTGACATTGAGTATAGTATGAAACCTATAAAGCATGATGTAGTAGCAGAAGATACTTTAAGTACTATAGCTGATACATATGGTATAACTGTTGAAGAGTTAAAAGAAAAAAATAAGACTATAAAAAGTGATGAAGATCTTAAGAGTGGGAAAGAGATAACTATATCTAAAGGAAGTAAGTTTAAAGATTTTAAATTTAGAGTTGCTTCTGTAAATATGAGACTTAATGGTAATATGGCCAGTATAGATAGTGCTCAAGCAAATAAATATTTAGGATATAATTTATTTTCATTTTATAGAAAGTTTGCTTTACCTATGTTTATGGAAAGATTTCAAGCTAGCGAAAAAGAAAATAACAAATATGGTGAAGTATATGACTGGAATGCAGGAAATACTAAAAAAGGTATTTATATAAGTGCTTTTCAATCAATGCGTAATTTACTTACAGATTATAAAAATTATAAAGATATAATGACTCCTAAAGAAATAGGTGCAATGAAAAAAACTCTTGCTGAGATTGGATCTATTTTAGCATTGGCTATGGCTGCAATATTTATATTTGGTTATGAAGATGATGATCCTGACAGATTTAAAAAATTAGAGGAAAGACAAAAGACTTGGGGTGGATGGTTAGCTAATCAAGCTTTATATATGACTATAATGACAAGAAGAGAAAATGAGATGTTTAATCCTCTTTTAGGTTATCAAGAAATGTTTGACTTAGTTAGTAATACTACTATTGCTACTGGACCAACTATAGATTTGTATCTTAAAATACTTAATGATATGATATACATGGTTAGTGGTAATGATAAAGCTGTTTATAAAAGTGATGTAGGTCCTTACCCTTGGCAAGAAGAAGGTAGATATAAAGTATGGCATCATTTCTTTAGTATCTTTGGACTTAAAGGTAAAAATGTAAATCCTATAAAAGCTATTAAAGATCAAGAGTCATTTAGAAATTTAAGATAATTTTAGTATCTTTATTAAAAACCAATAATGAAACTGCTTTCAAAAACAGAACAAAAAAAGAATGTCTTAAGACCTGGTGTACATGCCAAGTCTAAGACATCTAATGTTAAATCTTCTAGAAACTATAAAAAGAAGTATAGAGGGCAAGGACGTTAACAGTCTTTCCACTCATAAAGCTTTTCAAGTTTATTTAAATCTCTTTTATTTAAACCTGATATTTCTGTAAAGTCAAGTTTAAATACTTTACGTTTACCGATTTCATTTTTGGATACTAATGCGTATTTTTTATCTGATGATACATACTTAATATATATAACATCTTTTCCGTATTTTGCTTTCATGTTCATAATCAAATTTAAAAAAAAAAGGGGAACAACCGAAGTCATTCCCCTATATTTGTAACTATTAAAAATCAAAGTCAGCTTCTGCAGACTCTTCTTCTTCTTCACCACCTTCAAAATCAAAATCATCATCTATTGTTACATTAGCTCTAAAAGCTGTAGGATCTAGTTTTAACTTTGTGACATCTATGTCATTCATTTCAGATGGAGTTTCTTCTTCAGGCTCATCACATACATCAGCTACTGCAGCTTCATCTTCAGCTATCTGTTCTTCAATTGTAGGTTCAGGAGTAGTTTCAGCTTCAACTTCTGCAATAGAATCTTCTAAGTCTACTTGATTAGGATCCACAGGCGGACATCCTGTTAAGTCATCTAATTGTGCTAGAGGGTTTTCTCCATTAAAGAAAATTTGAGTAAGATTATCATCAGTGCTATTTACAACATCTACATTATCTAGATCTTTAAAGTTTCTAATAAACTCATGAAAGAATCTCTGATCAACCAGCCATCTTATAGGATGAGTATCTTGTAAAGCTTCACTTACATAGTTATAGAATGTCCATAAGCTATCACTACCGCCTCCATAAAAGAAGTTAGGTTTATTCATAAGCTTCTTTACTATGGTAGCTTGTCTTGGAGTAAGAAGATCTTCTTTAGCAAATAAAATACCAAGGAGTTCAGCTTGTTCCGTCCTACTCATTTTAATAGCTTCCATCTTCTTTTTATCCTCTGCAAGACTTGCAAAGTGCATCTTAGCATGTGTAATCTGATCCTTAATAGAATTCTCAGTATCTTCATCTGCTGTGCCTGTATGCTTTCTTCTAAACTTATTTAAGGTTCCGTAGTTACCTATCATAAGATTACCAGAGTTTACAACATAAGCACCTGAAGTACAATTAAATGCAACTTGTTTATTATAACTGTTAGTCCAAGCTAACATAATTCCTAAATCAGGATCATTACCATAGGTAACTTTATATACACCAGTAGCTATATCACCTTGTGATGTAGCTCTATATGTTTCTCCAATGATATTAAAACCTGCTTGTTCTAATTCATTTATACAAAGATTGATTACATCTTCATGTTTAATTACAGTATAAGTATCTGCATGATTAGGTAGAGCTGCTCCAAGAATGTGAGCTCTACCATAGTTTTTAATTTTAAATCCCATGATTAAAATAATTTAAATTGTGTTATTAAAGGTTCTAAATTCTTTATCTCCTTTTTTGCTTTTGTTATGTAGTAATTATAGTTTAGATCATACTTATTAAGCTGTTTCTTTTTATAACGGATAAACAATGTTTGCATCCACTTACCAGCTTCAAGTTGTATTTCCCGGTCATCAAGATTATTTCTTTTAATTATCTTACAACCTTTATTACTTACATAATATCTAAGAGTATGTTGAAGTTCATCTTTAACATATTTTCCATCTTGAGTGTAATGACTATAGAAAGTCCAATCACCTCTTATCTTTTTACCACCACAGAAATCAAGAATATTTTGATGTTCTGTTATAAATTTTTCAGGGTCTATTCCATGTACAAAATAATTATAAATTGCTTTTGGTATTACCAAGAAGCTTTTGTTTTTATGAAGAGCTAAATTATTAAACTCAAATCTACCTTTACATTTAGTACTGGCATGATAGAATTTACCATTCTCTTCTTTAAATAAATCAAAAGGATTAGAATACTTAATATCCTTATATATATCCTTATGTACTTCACTATATTCTTTTACAGCTATATAGTTATTTACATCACCTAGAATAACCTTTTGATAGGTATCATGTTCTAGCTGAAGATTAGTTATCTCTTCCCATTCTTTACATATCTCCATGTATTTATCTTGATACTCTCTAGGAATAATAGTTTCTAAACCATCAGTATTATGCATAATAGGAGTTGCATTAGGAATTCCTTCCATTATCATTTCATATAACATACATAAACTAAGCTGACCATTTATAGTTATTCTCATAGTAAACTCAGGATCATACAGAAAAGAATTCTTATCATTACTTAATCCATAAGTTGAGTTAAGAATAATCTTGTAAACATAATTCTTTGGATCAGATTTAGGTATCTTTTTTCTTTCTTCAAAGAACCATTCATATTGATTACAGAATTCTGTTTTAGGTAAATGTTTAGGAGACCAACCGTTTCTAATAGCAAGGTTAGGATAGAAACTTGTAACATCTGATGACATTATAATATTATCTTTATCAGATTCATACACGCCTGCTTCTCTTGCTCCGTGGATACCACCAAGACCAAAGTCAGTTTTAACTCCTCTGTATCTAGCAGAATATTTAAAACCACCTTTTGTATTCTGAGGTTCTACTGTAGCTTCTCTAAACTTATTAAGAAGCTTTTGAAATGTAGCTGTTTTAAAATTAACATATGGTAGAATAAGATCTTTTATTACTATAAGATTTCTGTATGTTCTCATTTGTCTAAGCTCATACTTAGATATACCTGTCTTTTTACTTAAGAAGTAAAGAAATAATTCTTTAGATATTCTTGGTTCAGATGCACTATATAAATCAATTTTATATTCATCAGTTAGTTTTTGTCTTAATTGTATTTGACTCTTGCTAAGATTCATAATCTTTTTAGTAGACTCAACATCATTAATACAATACTTTATAACTTGATCTATCTCTTCTTGTTTTGTTATTTCAGTACTATGATGAATAGGCATGTCCTTTATATTAAACCAATCCATTGTGTATTGAATCCATTTAAGACTAGATCTTTTTGCAGGATTATCCCAATGATTTAATTTAAATACATCCAGTTGTTTAACTTTTAGATCTCTAGGACTAAAGTCTAGAAATTCTTTTGCATTTTGTTTTCCAATAATATATTGAGCTTTTGAATAAATCCATGCTGCAATGTCTTCAGCTTCCATTGTTCTAAGAGAATCTTGTTCTCTTATAATGTATTCTGTAATATGACCATCAAATCCAAGACCATTGAATGAAACATGCCATTCATTATAATCAATATTTCTTTCTAAGAAAGATATAAAGTTTTCAAAATCATTTTGTAATTTATGTATTACAAATATTTCTTGATTGTCAGATTTAATATCAATAAAGACAGCGGCAAAACAATTAGACAAAGTCTCATAGTCCATCACCCAGTGTTGTCTCATAATAGTAAAGATTAAAAAAGGGACCAACTTGATCCCTTTTCTATTTTTTTTTGTTTTTGATTAAGTAATAATCTCTGGAGTAGGACTTACTAAAGCCGATCCTTTATGAGCATTTGCATCCTCTTTAGGTTTATCTTTTATAAATTCTTTCCATTTAAATTTAAAGGTTTTTTCATTAACTGCAAAATGCTTTACAATATCAATAACTGAATTGATATCTTCTAAATAAAATTCTTGAAAGGTTTCACATTGTCTTCTTTCTTCTTTTTGCATTTTACCATTTTGCCTTTTAATAGTTTTTACAAACATAGGATCTCCATTATCATCTAATTTAGGGACCATATGAAATGTATTTTTTGTAATAGTAGATATAACTACAAATACTTTTGTAGTGGGATCACATATACATTCTACATAAGGGCAATCCTTGTGGATTGGTACCATTCTAAAAGTTTGTTCACCATTCCATGTGGATTGAACTAACATCATTGAGTTTTCCATATTAACTTTTTATCAAATTTAATAATTAATTTTTGAATTGTCTATATTTTCTAAATTTGCTTTTTCTAAAATCAATGTTTCTCTTTTAAGATTTGGTTTATCACAGAGTTCACCTACTTTTTTTAGAAGTGATATGTCTACGTCTAAGATTTTAGCATAGTTTTTAAAGTGATTTTCTGGATATAGATAGCTATTTACATATAAATGATTACCGCTATTTTTCTCAAAAAAGTTACATACTTTTCTTTTTGTTTGTGTATCTATTTTGCTATATTTTCCTTGTATAAAAAAATACCAGTCATCTTCTAAATCACAAAAATCAAAAATAAATACTGTATTTTCATTATTAATAACCCAATGTTCAATTAATCTAGGGTGTTTTAACAAAACTTTATCAACAAAGTTTTTATACATTGTATCTTCTCTTATTTTGTATAGAGTGACTAGCTTCATATCCTCAGAGGAGATATTGTCTTTCCATGAAAGATAAGTTTCATGTGGAACAACACTTGTACCTCTTTTAATGTCTAAGAGCGGATATAAGAATATCTTAGACTTTTGAAAGTATTTATCATATAGCGAAGTTATTTTCA
>WLWE01000157.1_pt1 | contig 59735 bp, 85 predicted proteins | sample 6718301 | NCBI WGS metagenome assembly WLWE01 (sample SAMN12718691, study PRJNA515312) | sponge metagenome | isolation source: marine sponge | host: Mycale hentscheli | place: New Zealand: South Island, Marlborough, Capsize Point | collected 2003-05-01
TTAATATATGTAAATTTTGATGTAAACACTAATAAATGTGAAAGAAATTATTGTATATCTGAACTAAATAAAAAAGGTTTATTTATGGGTGATAAACTACCATTTAAAGAATATTTAGAAGAACTCTCAAAAAGTTATTTTGTTGTTTCCCCAAATGGAAACGGTATTGATTGTCATAAAACATGGGAAGCCTTATATTTAAAAACAATTCCGATTGTTACAAATTCAACTAACATTGACTTTTATAAAGATTTTCCTATAATCGTAATAAATGATTGGTCAGAATTTAACCCAAATGACTTTAACGTTGATATATATGAAAAATTATTAAAAAAATTTAACATTAACGACTTAACGATAAAAAAATTTATTTAAAATGGATAAAATTTGTTGCGTATTCACTTGTGATAAATTATTTATGGATTCCTTCAAAAAAACTGCGAACGAATTAATAAATAATGGTAAATTTAATAATGACATAGTTTTAATAATTGGTGATGATATTAATGAAAATGAAATTAAATTAGACCCATTTATAGTAGATAATGACATAAATATTTTTAATATTAGTAATATTTTTTTTAAACAAGAAATAAATAAACAATTAGAATCAGTTAAAACCGATGGTAGAAATTTAAATAAAAAATTTCAATGGCATAAATTACATGTTTTTAATACTTTTTTTAAAAAATGGGATTATATTTTTTATTTAGATTGTGGAATGAAAATATATTCAGATATTAAACCTATTTTAGATTTGAGGCAAAAAAATTCATTTATTGCTCAATCTGATAATTACCCAGACAATGGGTGGGATTTAAGTACACAGTTTGATAAAACTAATAATTTATTTAATGTCTTAAATAAAAAATATAATTTAAAAGTAGATTACCCACAAACTGGTTTAATGTTATTTGATACTAGTTTAATTACAAATGAATTATTTAATGAATTATTAGAAATTATTTATAAATACCCTATAACAAAAACAAATGAACAAGCATATGTTTCATTATATTTTACAAATATAAATAAGAGATGGATTAAATTACCAATAGGTAATAATGATGTTTATTTTTATCACCCTTTTAGACTAAATAAAGATAAAGATTACATAATAACTAAATATAATTAATTATGAGGTATGATTTTATAGAGATAGGTACATCAGATTTTGATACGGAAATACAAAAATGTGATGACAATAAAATAGGTTTATCTATTGAAGCGATTGATTATTATTTGGAAAGATTACCAAATAAAAAAAACGTGATAAAAGTTAATGCGGCGGTTTCAAATTATTTGGGAGACGTTGATGTTTATTTTTTAAATGATGAAACAATAAAAAAATTTAATTTACCTTACTATGTAAAAGGTCAAAATTCAATAGGGTCACCACATCCAGAAATATTAAAATGGGATAAAGTTGGTTTGACAATTAATGACATCTCAAAAAAAAATGTTAAAGTCATTAATTTTAAAACTATAATTGAAAAATATAACGTAACATCAATAGGTCTATTAAAAATAGATACTGAAGGTCATGATTGCATCATTATGGAAGATTATTTATCATTTGTTGGGTCAAAAAAAGAATTATTGGCGGATAATATAATATTTGAAAGTAATATGTTGTAAAATCAAAATATGGTTAAGTCAATAATCAATAAATGTGTGTCATTAGGATATGAAATAATAAAAACTGGTGAAAACACTGGTTTAAAAAACAAAGGTTAATGGTTTCAATAGTTTATTCAGGTAGATTAGGAAACAATCTATTCCAATATGTAGCTGCTTATATTTTTGCAAAAAAATTTCATTTAAAAATATCATCCGATGTTGTTGAAAATAAATTTAATATACCTTCATTAACAGGTATAGAAAATAATTACCCAATAATTGATGTTAAAGATTCTAATTTTATGTCTCTTTTAGAATCAGATTATTTAAAACCAGCACATTATAGATTTATTGGATATTATCAAAATAGTGACTTTATTTTAAAATATACTTCAGAAATAAAGTCACTATTTAAATTAAACTTTAAAGAAACACCAAAAAATCAAGTTTTTGCGTCTTATAGAATTGGAGATATAGGTGGTAAAAGACAAATGTTACCAATTGAATATTATCAAGACGCTTTAAAAAAATTAAACACTAATGGTGGTTTTATAACATCTGACACCCCAGACCACCCAAATATTATTAAATTAATAAATGAGTTTAATTTAACTTTATATAATAATTCACCATTAGAGACTATTGACTTTGCAAAAAATTTTAGTAATTTAGTACTGAGTGAAGGTAGTTTTAGTTGGTGGATTGGGTTTTTAAGTTCTGCAGAAAATATTTATTACAATGAAAGACCTAGATTTTGGCATGGAGACATGTTTGTTTTACCAGAATGGAAACCACTTAAATACGATTGGGATCCTAAATGTGTGGATGTCAACAATAAAATAAAATGTAATAGAATTATTAAGCATGAATAAGAAATTTTTAATAACAGGACACCCTAGATGTGGTACTGGATTTATGGCAAATTTACTACAATCATATGGTGTTAATATTGGACATGAAGTAATGGGTGAAGATGGCATTTCTTGTTGTTTTTATACCTCAAAAAATAAAATCCCTAAATTTGCTAGTGAAGGATTAAAAGGTAAGGTTAGACAAGATTGGACATTTGACTATGTAATTAATAATGTAAGAGATCCTTTTACTGCTATACCATCAATTTATTTTACTAACACACCTACACAACATAATAAAAATCATTGGGCACATAATTTTATGTTGGAAGATCAAAATTTCAGAAAAGAAATTTTAGGTATAAGTGACGAAAACATTTTTAATTTTGTTGTGTTATCATATTTAGGTTGGAATGATATAAATGAAAAAAACGGTTATGATTTTAGAGTTAAAATCGAAGATACTACAGAATTTGAGGAATTTCTAACTATTAATGGGTACAAAAAGATAAGGGAGCCGAATAAAAATTACAACACAAGAAAAAATGACAATAATATAAACTATGGTGAATTTCCATGGGACAATGTAAGTGGTAAATATATAGAAAAATTAGAAATTTTTTGTGAAAAAAATGGATACGAGTCAATTAAAGAAAGAATATGAAAAAAGTTTTAATAACAGGTATTAATGGACAAGACGGATCATACCTTGCCGAATTTTTATTAGAAAAAGGTTATGAAGTATGGGGTACAGTGAAAAGAAATTCTGTATCTGAAACACAATCATCTAGAATAGAACATTTACGTTCATCGGATAAAATTAATTTAGAATATGCAGACTTAACAGATATGGCATCACTAGTTAGGGTGTTACAAAAAATACAACCTGACGAAATATATAATTTGGCTGCGCAATCACATGTTAGAGTTAGTTTTGATCAACCTATATATACCGCGAATGCAACTGGTTTAGGTACTCTTAATTTATTAGAGGCAGTTAGGATGGTATCACCAAACTCTAAAATATATCAGGCATCATCATCAGAAATGTTTGGTAATAATATTGATGAAGATGGATATCAAAGAGAAACCACACCAATGAATCCAGTATCACCATATGGTTGTGCAAAAGTATTTTCATACAATATTTGTAGAAATTATAGAAACTCTTATGGTATGAAAATATGGAATGGTATTCTTTTTAATCACGAATCACCCAGAAGAGGAACTAACTTTGTTACCAATAAGGTTGTTAAGGCGGTAGTTAGAATTAAACTATTACTACAAGAAAAATTACATTTAGGTAATTTAGACGCAACAAGAGATTGGGGACACGCAAAAGATTATGTTGAGGCAATGTGGATGATGTTACAAACCGACAACCCAGATGATTATGTTTGCGCAACAGGTATATCACATTCCGTAAAAGATTTATGTGAATATACATTTTCTTCATTAGGTTTAGATTTTAGAGATTATGTTGTTGTGGATGAAAAACATTTTAGGCCCGAAGAATTACACGACTTAAAAGGTGATTCAACTAAACTAAGAAATGGTTTAAATTGGAAACCAAAATATACCTTTGAAACTATGTTAGATGAAATGGTAGAATATTGGTTAGAATACTATTCACAAAAAAACAAAGTGTTAGTATAATTATATATAACAAATAATTTATATGTCAAGAAGAAGAAAAAAAGAAGTTTCTGAATTAGAGGTAAAAGAAATGGAAGAGTTTCTGAATAGAAATAATATAGAAGAAGAAAAACTTTTCCAAACAATTTCAATAAATGTAAAATGTAAATCCCCCAATCAAAAAAAATTAGTAAACTCAATAAAACAAAATGAGATAACAATATGTAGTGGTTTTGCTGGTAGTGGCAAAACCTTTTTATCTTGTGCAGAGGCATTAAAATTGATTAAAAGTAGATCTAAATTTAAAAGGTTAGTATTAGTTAAATCAATTACTGCGTTAAAAAATGAAGAGATAGGACATTTACCTGGAAATTTGAAAGAAAAAATGGCGCCTATTATGGAATCATTTACTGACAATATAAGAAAAATAATTGGTAGAACTAGATTAGAAAAATTAGTAGAATTGGGTGTTATTGAGATTTTACCAATAGCATTTGCTAGAGGAAGAAGTATTGATAATTCTATTATTTTAATTGATGAGGCTCAAAATATTTCTATTGATAATATCCGAACATTAATGACTAGGATAGGTTCAAATTCAAAAATGGTTATTATGGGTGATGTTAGACAAAAAGATATTCGTAATAAAAGGGATAGTTCTTTAGAGGTTGTATTAGAAAAATTTAAATCAGTTGAGGGTTTTGGGTGTGTAGAATTAAGAGATGAGGAAGATGTGGTTAGAAACCCAATCATTAAAAAAGTTGAAGACGTATTCGATAGTTTAGAAAATGGTTAAATACATTTTAAAAAATCAAAATAATGAAATAATAAATCTAACCAAACAAAAAAACATTGATTTGGCAATACAGTATTTTTCTATTATAAAAAATCTAAAAAGAGAAGAGTTAATAAAAATATATAAAGTTGAAAAATTATGAGAATAGGTATAACCTTAGATGGTGTCGTTAGAGATTTCATCACAAAATTTGAATCTGTATACGACAAATATTATCCTGTTGATGAAGGTGAAGAAACACCAGATAGAAAAATAGAAAATCTAAATCTATTGGAATATTTTGAATTTTCTGGTGGTACAACAGAATTAAATAAATTCTTATATGTTGATTCTTCATTGGAAATATTCGGACATGCTGGTGAAACCAAATTAAATAGTGTTGAACATTTAAATCAATTACATAATTTACTGGAGGATATGGGACATACACCAATAATCATCAGTAAAGAATTAAATAATAGTAAACCATCAACATTATTCTTCTTATCTAAATTATCTGCAAAAGTTAATCAAATTGTTTTTGTGAGAGATTATGATAAGAAATGGGGTTATGTGGACATATTGATAACCGCAAGTCCGCAGACATTAGATAGTAAACCTGATGATAAAATTTCTATTAAAGTTATAAATCATTATAATAAAGATTGTAATTCTGATTATACAGTAATAGATTTAAAAGAACTTTTAGGTGATAAAAAAATGTTAGAAAAAATATTAGGAACTGAAACTATTGAGTTTGAGGATATATAATGTTTACAAATTACATTTTATAATTATAATTAAAAAAATATTATTTATGGAAAACATTCTATTAGAAATTGGTGGTAAAGAATACTACTTTGATGTTGAGAAGATGGCGGAAATAGTTAAATTACCATCAGTTCAGAAAGATGAAAATGGAGAAGAAGAAGAAATATTACACATAGACATTTCAAAATATGAAGTATATAGAGAATTGGTTAGTGTTATACTAACTTGTAATGATATTGTAGATAACAAAATGGGTATGTATGGTTTAAATTCTTTATCAATACCATTTAAAATATCATTTAATACCTTACTAATGAAAGGAATAATAAAAGAATTATAAAAAATTTAATATGAGTGAACAATTAGAAAAAATTAAACAATCTATTGAAAAAATCAATAATAAAGATTTTGGGGTTTTCTTCTTTACTATTGACACAAAAGGAAACCCAACTGCGGGTGTTGCAACAATTTATGAACACGCAAAAAAATTAAGGGAATTAGGTTATAACGCACAAATTCTACACGATAAGAATGATTATAAACTAAGAGAAGATGCGGAAGGTATGGGTATTGCGGAATGGTTAGGTGAAGAATATGCGTCACTACCACACGTATCTATCGAATCTCAACAACTACAAGTTGGACCTTCAGATTTTGTAATTATACCTGAGGCGTTTGCGAGTATTATGAAACAAACCGCAAATTTCCCTTGTAAACGAATTGTTTTCCTTCAATCTTATGAATATATCTTTGAGATGTTGGAGATTGGTGAAGGATGGGAACAATTTAATATTAGAGATGTAATTACAACCAATGAAAACCTTAAAAATTATGTTAATTCGACTTTTCGAGGTTTAACTACTGATATTATACCTATTGGTATACCAGAATATTTTAATAGTAATGATTTAAAACCTAAGATTCCTACAGTATCAATGGTTTCTAGAGATAAAAGAGAATTGTTGAAGATTGTTAAAATTTTCTATCAGAAATATCCACATTATAGATTTGTTACGTTTAGAGATATGTCTGGTTTACCTAGAGAAATGTTTGCAAAAGAACTACAAAAATCATTTATGAGTGTATGGATTGATGAATTAGCGAGTTTTGGTACTTTCCCATTAGAATCTATGAAATGTGATACACCTGTTGTTGGTAAAATACCTAGAATGGTCCCAGAATGGATGGGTACTGTTGATGAGGTTGGAAATCTTAACCTTAATGATAATGGTGTATGGACATCAAATCTAAATTCAATTCCTGATATTGTTGCAACAATGGTTGGTTTGTATTTGGAAGATTCCTTACCTGAAAATGTAATTAATGGTATGGAAGAATGGAAAAACAAATATAATACAGAAGATTTTGAAAAAACATTATCAGAAGTTTATGATAATATATTTAAAAGAAGAGTTGTTGAACTTACAACAACATTAGAACAATTAGAACAAAAAGAATTAGTAGAAAATAAATAATAAAAGTATAAAATTATAAAATATGTCAAATATTACATTAATAGTTCCTGTCCATAAATTAGAAGAAGAATTATTGGGTAGATGTATCGAAAGTGTTAAAAATCAAAGAGTAAAACCTTACGAAGTTTTGTTCGTAACATCTGATGATGACTCTGTTAATAATTACCTTAATAAATTTGATTTTGGTGATTTAAAAGATATCACAAGAGTTGTTAAAAATGATAGTGGTGAATATGATTTCCAATCACAAATTAATTATGGTGTGAATGAATCTAAAGGTGATTATATCACATTTTTGGAATATGATGATGAACTATCTCATATTTGGATTAAAAATGGTGTGGAATATATAAATGCGTATCCAGAGGTTGGTGTGTTTCTACCTATTGTTTATGAAACAGATAACAATGGTAATTTTATATCTTTCACAAACGAAAGTGTTTGGTCTAAAAACTTTAGTGAAGAGTTAGGTTACTTAGATAATAATACTCTCCAAAAAGTACAAAATTTTAACTTTGATGGTATGATTGTTAATAAAGAAAAATTCGTTGAAGGTGGTATGTTGAAAAAACATATGAAATTAACCTTTACATATGAGTTTTTACTAAGAATGTCATATCTATCCGTACCTATAATGGTAATCCCTAAATTGGGTTATAAACACACAAACAATAGAGAAGGATCTTTGTTTGTAGAATATAAGAAATCAATTGATGTTTTAGAAAGTAAGTTTTGGGTAAATAAAGCCAAAAAAGAATATTTTTTCACTAAAGACAGAGAAATAACATATGAACCATAAAATAAATTATGTCTCAAGAACCTAAAAAAAGGGGTAGAAAGAGAACAACGAATTTATATTTTGGTCCTGAACAGGAAAAAGCAGTAGTTAATTTTTTAACAAGTGAATCATATACCGAAAGAAATAAAATTTACAATCAATTTTTAAGAGCCCCTATTAACAAGATGGTTGAATCCATCATAAGACGTTACAAATTATATAGAAAAGGTTACGAATACGAAGATATTCATTCTGATACGTTATCATTTTTAATGACTAAAATGCATAATTTTAAACCTGATAAGAATAAAAAGGCATATTCTTATTTTGGTACAATATGTAAACATTATCTTTTAGGACAATTAATAAAAGATGAGAAAAAAATGAGATTAGACATTCCCTACGAAGATGCGTATAAAACTGTTGAAAGAATGGATGATTACGTATATGAAATTGATGATGAAAAACTCAATATCAGTAATTTAATTTTAGATATCATTGAAGGTATAAAAGATGAATTAGAAAGTAGTAAATTATCAGAAAATGAAATAAAAATAGGAAACGCAATAATTACTATTTTAGAAAATTGGGAAACTATTTTTGAAAGGTCTGAAAGTGGTAACAAATATAATAAAAATTTAATATTATCTTACATTAGAGAAATGTGTGATTTATCCACCAAAGATATAAGGGTGGGTATGAGAAGATTTAAAAAACTTTATTTTTTATTTAAAAATAACAAAATAAATGAAACATAATATTAAAAATACTATATTAATATATTTATATAATAAAACCTTCTTATGGGTAGACCTAAAAAAACAAAAATAAATTTAGATAAAAATTCATTACAACAATTAATGCAAGAAATATATAATGATTGTAGTAATGTAATGAATACTGCCCGTAGAGAATTAACCGAAAGAAAAAGTAGGGCAGAAATTGAAGACATTGGTGATGAGTACCAAATAGGTAAAGTTAACAATGAAACATTGAAAATACTAGAAACTACTATTGATAAAAAACTAGCCTTAGCGAAACTTCAATCACAAGTTCTTAATAATAGTGGTAAAGATGAAAATAACACAAATAGTAACAGTATTACCGAAGGAGACAAAGATATTCTAAGAGAACTTTTTAAAGAAAAATCTAAAAAGAAAAATACTGAATATGATGTTGATTAAAAGGTTATGAATGAAAAGTTTAAGAATACAGTATGTAATAGTAACGACTTAGTTGATAAAGCAAAAAAAGAAATTTTTGAATTAATTTCTTTAAACAAAACTATATGCGGTAACTTACCAAACCTACAAATTCCTAACTTAGATCCTAGATCCGCAGTAAATAGTGCTTTAAATGCTGCAAATCAAGCAAGTTTAGAGGTTATAAATTTCTTAAATGATATCTTAGCAACTGTGTTAGGTATTAATTTCGATGAAATGAGATCACAACTAATTGATTGGTTGGTTAATCAATTACAACCATTGGCGTTAGATCTATCAATTAGTTTACCCGAAAATATTAAATCTTGTTTTGCGTGTAAAGTTAATCCTGTAATACCTCAATGGTTATTTGAAAAACAAACAGATGTTGATGGAAATGAAATTGATGGTATTGGTATTAATATTAAAATAAGTGATATTGATTTATTTTGTTTATTTGGTATTGATCCTAATAGTGATGCAGGTAAATTTGTTTATGATGGGAACATACAACAAGATATAAACAGATTTATGTGGGAGGTTATACAACAAAATGGTACTTCAGTAACTTGGACTGATCCTGACACTAATGAAGAGGTATTAAAATTTAGATATTACGAAAATAATCCTATAGCATTCACAGAAACAAACGGTAATGTAGATTATCAAAATACAGAACAAAGAGATAGGGTGTTCAATTTAAGAATACCAAATAGGTATAAAGATAAAACTATAATTAATTTTTTAGTAGATTATTTTAATAGTCAAAACCCAATATTTAACCCTTCAAAATTAATACCTAATATAATTGATTTATTATATGGTACACTTACAAACAAATTAGATTTACCAACAGAATGTGTACAAAAAACTATTGAAGTTGAAGAGGCGATAAAAGATTATATAAATAATGGTATTGATAATGAAGATATAACTTTTGATGATTCTTTTTATACGTTTACTACTGATCAAAGAACTAACATAAAAAACCTAACTAAAGAAAGACAATTAGGTGTTTCACAATTTAGAAACTGTTGTGGTAAAAAAATAACTTCAGTATCTTATGAAACATTAAAAAAAGTTAGTGAGGATATAGAAAACGCTTCAACATTACAAGAAAGAATACAAACATATACTAGGGCATTAGATACACTAGCCAATGAATCTGCGGAAGGGGTATTAGATGTTGATAAAGATAATGCGGTTGCCGACTTTTTCGCTAGATTATTAACTGCATTACAAATAGTTTTAAGTAAGCTAGTTCTTTCACCAAAATTTTTATTGGTAGTTAATTTATTTATCTTCCTTTTAGATAAACAAAGTATATTGGCATCATCAGTAAAAGATTTCTTAAAAAGAATTGAATGTCTACTAAGAGATTTAATAACTGAATTATTAAGGAAATTAATTTATGAATTTTTATTACCATTAGTTATTAAGGCATTGACACAAATAATACTTTGTGTTATCACAAAAAAATTAAAAGAAAAAAACGTAAATGACTTACTTACCTTTACTAGTTTATTACCACCATTTATTCGTGATAATTTAGATAAATTAAACGAAGCACTAGGAAACGCGGGTAGTGTTGTAGATACTATAAATGGGTTTACTAGTAATATTAATTTAGATAGTTTAAGTAATATTGACTTACAATTTGGAGAAAAAGGTAGATTCTGTTAAGAATAAAATTATAATAATAAGGATAAAAATAAATTATTATGGGAACACAAATTTCAACAACGATTAAAACTATTATTGATGTTTTAAAAAATGCTTTTAAAAATCAACAACCACCACAGACACCACCAGCACCACTTATTGCTATCGGTTCGGAATTTAAACCAGGTTTGAGTGCAATAGATATTGCTGGTCAAATAATAGATAAAAAAAAGAAATATGGTATACCAACAACACCATTACCTAGTGGTGCACCTAATATAGATTTAATTATGGAGACAATTAGGGTTGAAACAATTATTGAAAATTTAAAAAAAAATGCTAGTATTGTTGTTGCAACAAAACCTGGTGACATACAAAGTGTTGGGTATGGTACGACTATTAATAATAATTTTTCAACCTTCAAAGGGTACATTACATAGTTAATAAATGGAAAATAAAGTTTTAAATTGGGAAGGTATGAGTAATTCTTCAATCAAAAAAGAATTGGAGGTTATAGTACATAGACAAATTTCTATAAGAGAAAAGATGGTACAATTATCAGAAATATTAGAAGAATTGGAAAAAGAATATTTTTATGGTAATAAAGTATTAGTTAAAAGATATAAAGGAGAAGAATAATGAGTAATTTTTATACAGATAGTACAAATAGCAATATAGTACCTATTATTAGGATTGGTGAGGTAATTTCAATTATTGACCCAACAAAATCAGGTACAATTAAAGTTAGATTACAAGGTGTTGATGCAAATGATAGTGACACACAATTAATCCCTTGTGTACCATTACTACCTAAATATTTAGTTACTCTACCAAAGGTTGGTGAATCAGTATTCATATTTCAATATGAAAGTAATATGTCAACACCTGTTACATCTTTTAAGAACAAGAGATTTTGGATTGGACCTTTAATTACACAACCAACAAAATTAGATAATGACCCATATAATTCATCTCTTTCAATTTTACCTGATGGTTATCAAAAATTAAGAGACCCTAACTTAGAAATAGGTAGTTATGGTAATGATGATGATGTTATATTACAAGGTAGATATAATACTGATATCATACAAAAAGACAGACAAATATGGTTAAGAACTGGTAAAACATTAGATGGTGAACCTAATAGATTTAATGATGTAGATTTAGGGTATATTCATTTAAAATATGGTACTGAAAAATTAAAAAGAAAAATTGTAGATAGGGAAGTAACTGAAAGAATACCACAATTTCCTGATATCACCATTAATGTAATTATTAACACAATTACCAATGATGGACAAATATTAAGTGGTGATTTAACAAATGATAGATATACCGCATCTGATATTAACAGAACAGAAGTTTTTATTACTATTAGTGATTATAAAACAGGTGAATTAGTAAATGGTTTTGAGAATGAAACAGATTATGTTGGTATAAACTCTAGACAAGAAGGTACTGATGCGGCAAAAGAATTTATTGATAACAACAAAGGTGATAGATGGTTAATTAAATCTAATAGTAATGAAATTATTACAGGTTATAAAGGTGAAAATGGTATTGCGGTTTCAGATTCAATCAAAGAACCTATTGAGAGTACAAAGACAATAAAAGTAATAGAATTTGAAAAAGGTGAACAACCTTCTTCTAGTGTTATAAATGTTGTGGCAAATAAAATTAATTTAATAAGTCATGATGGTGAACATACATTTGAACTTACAAATCCAGAATCATTAATAACTGATGAAGAACAAGAAAAAATAAATAACGATGCACACCCAATTGTTTATGGTGATACTTTAGTTGAATTCTTAGAATTAGTTAAAAATTATGTAAATTTACATGTTCATCCTTATCACGGAAGAGAGGCGGATTCAAGTACCGTAAAAACACGTGTTTTAAATTTTGACCTAAATACTATACTTAATCCTAATATTAATACAAATTAAGATATTTATTAATAAAAATAAGATGGTAATTAGAACATACATAGACAAAAACAATACTATAATATACAATACTTTAATTAATACAGGTAGAAACCCTATTGCGGAATTATATTATGGTGGAAAAGAAACACAACCCGATTATACAAGACATCTATTATTTTTTGATGTTGATGATTTACAAACAAGATATACGGCAGGTGAATTAGGTGATTTATCTAATGTTACACACATATTAAGAATGACTAATAGTTCTTCTTTTGATACTGATTTACAAGCACAAAAAGTATTGGATGGAAAACAAAGAACATCATCTTTCGATTTAGTATTATTCAGAGTTAATAAATTGTGGGATGAAGGTTGTGGTTATGATTACCAACAACTAACATTTTTAAGTCACGGAAATGATATTACATTTGTAGAATCCGCAAGTAATTGGATTAACTCAACCACAACAACCGCATGGGATGAACCGGGTGTTTATTCAGGTTCTCCATCAGGTATAACTGTTACAACACAACATTTTGATAAAGGTAATGAAAATATTGAAATGGATATAACTGATGAGGTTAATAGTTTAATAACTGGTGGTACAACAAACTATGGTTATGGTATTGCGTTTGAACGTGATTTGGAAACAAAAGAGACTGTTCCCTCACAATATGTAGGGTTTTTTACTAGACATACACAAACATACTATGAACCTTTTGTTGAAACAACCTATAATAACCCCATAATTGACGACAGGAAGAACTTTTATAGAGGAAAGGTAAATAGACTCTACTTCTACACTAATCTCGGTTCAGAACCCACAAATTTGGACTCTAAACCTAGTGTAATAATTAAAGATGGTGATGGTAATCTATTTTCTTCTTATACAAGTACTGATGTAGTACAGGCGGATAAAGGTGTGTACTATATAGAATTGTTTGTACCAATAACAGAAAGTGATTGTGTATTATTTACAGATACTTGGGGTGGTATAACAATTAATGGTATTTCTAGACCTAATGTAGAATTGGATTTTGAATTAAAAGATGATGATTTATATTATAACTTTGGAGATAATGAAGGTTTACCAATAGAATATGCGGTTACATTAAGTGGTATTAGAAGAGATGAAAAAATTAAAAGAGGGGATAAAAGAAAAGTATTTGTAGATGCGAGAATACCATATACAATTAATGAAACTAGTGTTATTGATGGTTTAGAATATAGACTTTGGGTTAGAGAAGGAAATACACAAGTTAACGTTATTGATTGGAATACAGTAAATAGGGCGTTCCTTAAAAATTATTTCATATTAGATACGTCTTGGATGATACCTAATGAATACTATATAGATATTAAATTAACATCAAATCAATTAGTTAAAACATATACAGATACCCTTAAATTTAGTATTGTTAATCAAGTTGAAAACTTACACTAAATTATTTTTAAACAAAATCAAGTGGTTCAACGTTTAATGTTTTTTTCTGAACTTCTGACAATGTTGTATTTATAATATGACTAAAAGTATCAAATATACTTTTTAATGTATATTTTTCAGGGTAATTAAAGTATTGATTAAATAATATTTCTTTTTCAGGTTCACCATATCCGTATTTAATTTCTGTTTCTACTGAATATTTATTTTGATCAACGTGTTCAAATATTTCGTCACCATAAAAATATTCAGTAATTTTTTCACCATCTAAACCAATTTTATTTAGTCTAATAAAAGCACGTACATTTCTTTCTTCTAAATAACGCCAACCATAATGTTCTCTCATTTCTTCTGTTGGTTCTAGATTAATCCAAAAACCATTGTACGCACTTTCTACTTTTACTTCCATATCTATATAACCTTTTTCATCACCCTTGAATTTTATATCAATATTTTCAAATTTACTACTATCTGATGAAAAAAAAGATTCAATGAAATAACTTAGTTTGTTAAATAATATACTTGAATTTGCAGAAACTTTTCTATTAGGTAGATATTCCCTAAAAAGTCTTTCTTTACTATAATAATATGTGTTAGCCAAATCATAAGCCTCCTTATACCCTAAATCAAAGTTTTCTATGAAATCAATTGCCACATCCCAAACTTTAAATTGCATAATGTCTTTATTCTTATACATTTTATGTATCTGTTTCAATACCCTTTTTTCAAAGTCATTGAATTCTGTCGTATAGTCTAAAAATACTTTTGTTTTACTCATATTACCTTTTTTTACAAATATATTAATAAATATCTTTAAATAAAAAAAAAGGGTAGAAAAATATCTACCCTTTTTATAAAACATATATAAATTAAGATTATCTCAATTCGTTAATGTCGAAAGTAACTACACCATCAACTGTTACAACACCATAGAAACGGTTGTTAACCATTTTCTTAGCGTATCTAGTCATGATACCCTTAGTAGGTGCGAAGTTAAATGGATTCTGTAGTGTAGGAGTCAATTGAAGTGGTACATACGGAGCGTAAATGTAACCAGTATCCAATAGAGACTTACCTTTGTGTCCAATGATGATTGAGTTAGCAGGTGCGTATGGATCACGATATACAGTATATCTACCACCCAATGAACCAACTTTCTCAATACCCATATTGTATTGATCTTGCTCTGGTGAAGCGTTTGATACGTGGAAGTATTCTAAATCATCGAAGATTGCAGATACCTCTGAAGATACAACGATAAAGTTAGCACCACCTCTCAAAGTAGATTTGTGAATTTGAGCAGAAATCTGATTGATTCTAGTAATCAATGTTTGATTCCATTCTTTCTGAGTGTAAGCGTTGAAACCACCACTAGAAGTTCTTTTCCATCCGTTGTAGTCCCATCTCAATTGCCAAGCCGCACCTTTTCTAATGTCTCTTAGAATCTCTCTATCAATCTCAGCAGCTACTTGCTCAGACAATAAAGCCGTAAGTTCAGCCTCAGCATCAATGTTATGGAATGCACTAACGTCTTGTGCCAATTCAGGTGACCAAGTTGCTCTTAGTTTTCTTTCTGTTACAGATACAACAACCTCATCAAGTTCAAAAGAAACTTCACCCATTTCTGTAGCGAATTCTAATGATTCGTATCTCATCCAAGAAACTGCGAAAGTTGCTCCTGATGTAGAATCGTCAGTAGCACCAATGTACCCATCGAAAGTTTTTGCTGAACAACTAACACAAGCTGGTGTTTTAAGGTCTAATTCAACTAGTAAACAACCAGCAGGTGTACAAATATCGTCATAACTAACAATACCTTTTCCGTATTTTTGTGTAACTAATCTAAATGGTACTTCAGCGTTAGCATCAATAACATTGTTATTACTACCGTCACCCGCAACGATTGCAGATGCACCATTTACAACTTTAAGTGAAGCTAAGAAAGTTTCAGTATCCATTTCGTTACCATCTGGTCCTGTAAGTCTACCAGCGTTTGTAGTAGAGAACCCTGTAATACACATAGTAATACTTCTCCTAGAACCATCAGCTGCTAGTGGTTGGTCAGCAAATGCAGTAACAACAGTTTCACCGTTTGCACTAACAATAGCACCGTAATAACCAGCACCTTCACCTGCATCTATAACTGTTGCAGTACCTTTAGATGCGTCAAATAATCCATCATTATAGTATAAATCATAAAGACTTTTTTCTCTAAATGCAGTGATTGTAGTTGCTGAACTACATCCAGAAATTACACATTCTGGTAGTGATCCGTTAGCACCACCATTAGAACCGTTCAACGGAACTTGTGTAGATGATGTTTTTGGTACAAAGAAGAATAATTTTCCGATTGGCATGTTCATCGCTTGTACCGATACGATATCGTTAGCCAATAATTTAGAGAATACTCTTCTTACAATTGGGAAAACTACTGTCTCAAAAGAACCAGATGAATTTGCACTAGTAGATTCATTTAGTAAAGAAGATGCTTGATTTTCGTATAATTGTGCGATGTTTTCTCTTACGTGACCTTTTAAACCTTCTAGGAAACCTATTTTGTTCCATTTATTGATGGTTTTAGATCTAATTTGTTTTAGGTGTTCAAGTCCGATATTTCCAACTTCACCTGAGTTTAACAAATGTCCCATTTTTTTATTAATTTAAATTTTGTTATTGTTATTATTATGAAATTCTTTTCATCAAATCTTTAATTGCTGAAATTTGTGGATCAACATATGCAGTTGATTCGTTCAAATTTGTCGCTTGTGAAGATTTGATTGTTTTATTAACTTTTTTATCAACAGACTCATTGATTGGTGATTTTCTATCTAATTCACCTTTAACAGATTTATAGATAGTTTTAGATTCTTTAATAGATTCCGCATTATCGAATCTTTTAAGGATATCCATCTTTTCTTTCTTAGTTGTAGAATGTTCAGTAAACAATCTATTAACATAAGCTAAATTAGTGTTGAAAAGTGCCACTTCATTAAGTTTGTTTTTGAATACTTTGAGTGCCTTCTTATACTGTTCGTTTTTAGATTTCAACTCATTATATTCTTTTAAAAATTTATTTTCAGAAACTCTATTGGATTTTCTGTTTGTACGATTAAGAGTTCTACGTTTTCTTTTTGTTTCAGAAAATCTAGTACCATCTTTTCTAGTTGGGTTATGTGACGCTCCGTGTCTACGGTTACCTTGTCTAGCATATCCTCTAGTTCTTGCAAGATCCTCTTCTAAACCTTCCTCTTCTTCATCAATGTACATTCCTTCTTCCATGTCATCCATTTCTTCCATGTGTTTTTTACCATAACCTTCTTTTTTCATGTTATGATACATTTCCATCATGTCTTCATCCATTTCGATTTCATACATAACTTCTTCATCCATGTCTTCCATTTCATACATAGAACCAGAACCACATTCAGAACAATACTCTTTTTCGTTCATCATTTCATCCATAGATTCTTTGATGTAATACTCTGCATTAGTTTCTTTGTCTTTTAGAAAAATTCCACCTGAATCTTTTACTACTTCAATTTCTGCGTCATCTGGCATGTGTTTAAATACAGTAACTACTTCTTCGTCACTAGAACTTCTCATGTCAATAACATCCATACCTAAACCCATGTCCATATCCATGTCCATATCCATGTCCATATCTACATCCATTTCGGTATCCATAGAAGGTAATTCTAAATCCATTTCAACGTCATCCATTTCTTCTCCTGCATCTAAATCTAAATCGGTGTCTAAGTCTAAATCGACTTCTTCCTCATCATCACCCATTTCCATTTCAGCATCAAGATCTAAATCAACGTCATCCATTTCATCATCAGATTCGTCATCTAATTCGACAACATCCATTTCATCATCATTGGACCCCATTTCAATATCTTCTTCTTCCTCTTGTTCTCTAAGAGAAGACTCTACGATACTTTCAATTTCTTTCGACATATGTGCCGAAAGCATTTCTTTTGTATTGGCTTTTAAGGCATCCTCCAAAGTCTTTGCTTCCAACAAAGCTTCTTCAATGATAGATTTTGTTTTTTGAGCCATTTTAAAAATTTTAATTTATTATATTATTATATGTGAATACAACAGATATGTATTCAAATATAAATATGCGGTTTTTACCAAAAAAACCTGTTTTTAAAAAAAAAGTTAATCTAAAAGGAAATTATTAAGAGAATCATTAAGGATTATGTTCTCATTTTTTGATTTAGATTCTGACATCTGTTGTTCTCTGGATGGTTGTTCACTATAAATCCAAGATCCTGGTGTGGATGGAGATGTAACAATATCCCAACAAATTAATTCAAAATCATCTTGTACAATATTTTTTCCGTTTTCTTTTTCTAGTGAACCAACACCTCTTGATGATACACCAATTTTAAGTCCTTTTCTAAGGTAATTTGCAACTCTATCACCTTCACAGGAAATAATACCTTGATTTACAAAACCAGGTGACATAATAATTTCCAACTTACCCATAAGTACATTACCTTCCCACCACAAGTCAATAACATTGTGAGAAATTCTACTAACGGCAACAATAGATGATTCTGGGTGATCCGCCTCACCTAACGCTCTTTTTTCTTTAACAAGTTTAAGATAATTTTCTGCCTCTTTTCTTAGGATATTTTCGGGATAGACTCTTTCGTTTCTATTTTCAACACCATACTTTTGCATAACGGCATAAACTACTAAAGGTTCTTCAATTATTGGTTGACCTTCAGTTAGTTTACTTACTTCGTTAATAAAATGTCTATTATCTTTTGGTGAAATATAACCTGCGTCATATTCTATCAGTATACCTTTCTTATTAAGTTGATTCTTTTTTATTATTTCCATGTTAAATGATATATTTCTTAATAAATATATCAATAACTGAAAAAAGGTTACTTTATAAACCTATGTTGGAATAAATTTAGTTGTTCACCATTTAAAGGGTAAGGTATTTCTTTTTTCTTTTTTGTCTTGTAAAATGTGAAATAATCATTTTTATCAATAACATCTAAAACACTATATAAAATTCTTTTTGAGTTATTAAGAATATTTTTATCGTTTATAGGTAGGTATTTTTTTTGATATAGTGTTAATTCACAAGACATAAAACTTCTTTTGATTGGGTTAAACCCTGAAGTTCTCATATCTAAATCTACAATACATTTACTATTGTAGAAATAATTTTCATTAATTGTTCTATTAATAGTAGTTCTTATATTTTTTCTTAAACCATTTAGAAAACTTCTATAATTTTTGTCTTCATCATATTCACTTATCTCACCCCATGCAGACAATGAGATATATAAACTTTTAGAATCTTTATTGTTTACAGTACCAATTTTAGTTTTATAATTGTCGGATAGGTTTAATTTTAATTCTTTCCCTAATTTCATTCATCATATTATTACATTTTTTTGTTATTAAATAATGAAATAATAATAATAAATTTTTTATAGAATGTCAAAAAATAAAATATACCTATTTAAGAGATTGGTTTAAATCGTATAACTTAACAATATCTTCTTTTAAATTATCCGTATTAAATTCCATAGATAAGATTTTATCTTTTACCTGTAAAAGTTTTTCTTTTAGATTAACATCTGTTGTTTCGTTTAATTTAGTATTAACAGAATCAACACATTCCTTTTTAATATTTTTATAAGCATTCATTTTTTCATCTTCATTACCATTCAACAAAGTTTTTAAAATCTCTTTTTCTGATTCGTTAAGATTTGAATATCTATTGTTAAATTTTTTCAACGCCAAATCAGATACTACATTTAATGGTAAATCAATTTTTTGATAAGTAGTCCCTTCTTTCTCTTCTTTAATTAACATAGTATTAGAAATATTACTAATACATTCATTTATTTTTTCAATATTAGAAGGTGATTTCTTTGTTTTTACCAAATACTCTATTGAATTATAAAATGAATCATTTTCAGTTACAATTTTTTTACCACCCAATAGTTTCTTAAAAAACACATTTCCTTTATTTAAAACATTTTCATTTAATCCTTTTAACAGTGTAATGTTTTCTTTAAAATATTCCTTTGCCTCATCTATTGATTCAAACTTTTTAGTTTGTATGTTTTTATAAATTAAAAATTGATCGGATAAATTTTTATTCTCTTTTAATGTTGTTAAAAATTTTGAGAATATTTTTTTACCCTTTTTATCTTTGTGAATAACCGATTCAAAAATTATCTTATTAAATGTATCTTTTAAATTACCAAATTTCTCCATAATAGTTTTTTATTATAAATATATCGTTATTTGATTAAATCATCAATCTGTTTAGTAATGTCTTCTATTTTTTTATTTAACTTATCAGTATTATCTTCAACATTGTCTAAATCATATATATTTTTATCATTATTTAAACTCTCTGTTAGTCTTTTTAAATAGGTGTTTTGATATTTTTTTATTTTATTTTCATAAAGTTTTTTATTCTGTTCTAATAGTAAGTTATCTTTTTTATTTATAGATTCCTCAGTAGGTTCTGGACCACCATCTGTGTCACCACCTACATCTGTACCACCAAAGTCAAATCCACCACCTTCATCACCAGTATCTCCTTCTTCACCTGTTTGTGCCTCGCCCGCACCACTAATTAATGTGTCAAAATCACCGTATAGTTTATCAACTCTATCGAATAAACCTGTTTTCTTAATAACTTCTGCGGTTTGTTCCATTTCTGCCGCTGCCGCTTTCTCTAATCTTTGTTGTTCTAAGTCTAATCTAATATCCTCTTCTGACATACCTAATATTTCTTTTTTCGCCCTAGTCATTGACATCGCACCAAAACCATTACCTGCGTCAGATACAGATTCTTTATATAATGTAACTTTTTGTTGTGTTTGTTCAATTTGTAACATTTCTGATTGTGTAGATGGGTTGTTTAGTGTTAATGAAAAGTTTTCTAAGTCATCCTCTAAACCTAAAATATATAAATGTATGATGGCAATTTTATTTAATTCCTGCAACATTGTTTGTTGTATTCTATTGATAGTTCTAGAAAATCTAATATCTTGTAACGCCAAATTTTTACCTTCACCATTCGCCTCTTCAAAACCCAAAAATGGTTTTGGTACTCTCAATGCAGTAAATAATTTTTTCTGTAAATATTGTATATCCGCAATCTCAGATAGGTTAGTAGCGCCCGCCAAAGTATCTATAGGACTAGGTGCGTTAGGGTCTCTAACAGGTATGAAATAATCTTGATCCTGTGCCATTTGATTATACCTAGTATCAATCTGTCCTGTGTTCTGATCAATTACGGGTGTCTTTTTAAAATTATTTGCAATCTTTTGTACATAAGAAGGGACATCTTGTTCGTCAATGTTACCAACATAAATCTTAAAGATTCTTCTTTCTGGCGCCCTAGTCACCCTATATATTAACATCGCATCTTCTGACAATAATAGTTGTTTCCAAATACGTCTTGCCTTTTCTAACATTGAAGTACCATAAGGTAATCTTCTATCATCACCTAATAATCTAAAATGTGCAACTTGCCACGCATTAAATTCAATATCTCTTTGTCCCCAAACGAATTTAACGGGATTATATTTATCTGTTTCCGCATTTGATGAATTTTCACCAAAACCTTCATTTTCTTTTCTACTAATTTCTATATTTGGTAATTGTTTTGCACCCATAACACCTTCACTACTATCAATATTAAGGAATACAAAATTATCACCATATTTACAAGTATTTCTTGTCCACATAGGTAGAGTAGTGTGAATATCTAATCTATTAAAAAATAAGTCTTCTAATATCCTTCTTACCCTTTTACTTTCAGAAAATATGTTTATTACTTTATTATTTGGATTTAGAGTTGTAGACTCTTCCATCATAATATCTAATGCCGCTGCAATTTCAGGAAAAAATTCCATACCTTCAAAGTCCGCATAAGATGCTAACCTTGTTGTTTCATAATATACAGAATGTTGATAAATTTCATTATCAACCTTTGTCCACATATTAGACAAATACTTATCCTGTTGTCTTTGTAGTTTTTCATATTCATATTCTTCTTTAGATTTAGTTTTTAATAGTTCTTTATCATTTAAAGAATATGATGATTTATTTTGTTGTTTCTTAACCTCTGGTCCAAATAAATCATTTAATTGTTGGAATATCGTTTTTCTCGCCATTTTAATTAATTATTTAAGTATATTATAATAAATATCAAAAAAAATTAAATGTTATTACAAACCAAATAACCAATTATATTCACCATTATCATTATTACCATTATTTTGTTTAGGGTGATATGTTGGAGTATTAACATAAAATGGGTTAGTATGGTTATTATTTTTAGTAGTTGTACCATTCTGTGAAGATGTGTTTACCCAACTATCTAACATCGCCTTTGTTTGTTTTTCAACCTGTTCTAATTTTTTAAAGGATGTTTGTACAATGAATATTGGCATTGCATACGCCATAATAATATCATCGTGATAACCACCCATATGATCGGGCCTACCATTTCTATAAACAAATGTCCTAAGTTCAGATATCATTCTTTGTGAACGTATAATAGTTTTATTCTCTCTTATGTGTTCTTCTAATTCAGAAATCATCTGTAATCTAGTATTACCAACATTAAATCCCGGAACTTTATCACCTTGTTTATAAACTTTTTTTGTATATTTTTCACTTAATTTTCTACTCTTAGGGTCGTCATAGTGTAAATACTTATATTCCATTTCCAACAACTTTAATACTGTTGCAACACCCATACCACCCGTTATATCAACCACCGTATACGCCTTATATAAATTACCATACTTATATACAATTTCTGCCAATATGTCTGGTGGTAATTTAAATTTAAATTCTGCAACCTGTTCTAAATTTTCAAAATCTAATATAACTATTGTAGAACTATCTTTTCCATCACCTCTACTTACATCAACACCCATAATGTATTTATGCCCCTCTTCTGGTTTTTTCCATATCCACATTGATTTTTCAACTTCCGCAATAAACTCAGGTTCTCTAACATTATTTGTTTCGTGATAGGTTATATATTCATCGTCAATAACATTACCACCTGAACCAATAAAGGATACGTCTAATTCCTGTGCGATTTTCTTTGGGTCACCCATATCTGCCGCCATCTCTTCATACCAAGGAGATAATGGTTTCCACCCATCATTAATCATTACATCATAGTATTTTATGGTACTCTCATCTGTTTCATAAATTTTACCATTATATTCCCATCTTAATTTCTTTCTATCAACTGTATCACATTTTATATCTTCTTCATCTTCTTTTTTCCAATATAAACCTCTATTATATCTTATATCATGAAACCATTTCATTTCAACTATATTGAAATTATTATCCTTTTTCCTAGCGTTATCATATGTTTTATAATATAAAGGATCCATTCCGTTGGGTGTTGATATAAGAGAAATCTTACCACCAGTACCCAAAGAGGCTAATGCTGCACCAAATACCTCAGCACCATTATCAATAAACGCCGCCTCATCCATAACTAAAAAAGTAGGAGTAAAACCCCTCAACGCATCCTTTGATGTTGCTAACGCTCTAATTTCACAATTATTGTTTTTTAATTTTAAATGTCCTTTGGAATTAACTTCTAAATAATCAGTACTTTCATTCAAACCCCACACCCAATAAGGTATTTGATCTAAAAAATCTTTTACTTTCTTTAAAAACTCTTGTGCTAAAGTCTGTTTATTTGCTAGTATTAAAACTTTGTGTGGGTTATCGGGGTCACCAAACGCACATTTAACCGCAATGTACGCTGCGGTTGTTGTAGATACACCTGCCTGTCTAGGTTTGGTTACTATATTACGATTATGTTTTTCGTATGATTTTATAATCTCCTTTTGTTTGTAGTATAACTCAAAAGGTACATTACCTTTTTGTGTTAAATCAAAAGTCTTTAAAAACGTTTCTATCGCATAAATTGGGTCACCTAAACTACGGGCAAATATTTTTAATTGTTCCGCTCTTTCCATAATTATCCATATTAATATATAATATAAATATTAGAAATAGACTAAAATGCGACTACATTACCTTTTTCCCAGTTTTCGTAATTAGACCCTAACTGATATGTGGTGTTTTTTCCACCACCTACTTTTTGAATAATACCTGAATTAAGTGCTGCAGACCAAAATGAAGAATAATGCCCCCTAGATTTATCTTTTAATCCTAAATAATCTAAAAAACCTTTTCTATTTTTTTTAGGTAATACAGGTGTTTCTTTGATGTAATTAACTAAAGACCTAATTAATGTACCTTCATCACCTTTATTGAAAGTATAACCTTTATTTTTATCTATAAGTGTTAAACCATTCTTTTGTGCGTAATTTTTTAAAATAGGTAAAAAGTTTCTATTAACTAAATACCTACTATGTGTAATTTTAGGTATTAATTTAGATAATGTTTTGATAAGTTCTTTTGGTTCGTATAAAAAATCAAAATGATCTAAAATATTTGGTAGTACATCTACAATTAATTCTTCTGCCTTTTCATTATTTGAAATATATTTTCCTTTTATTAAATAAGAAATCAATTTTTTAAAATCACCTCGATCTAAAAGATGTGATATAATAGAATTGTGTATTTCTTTAATACCACCTTCATTATGTCTAAATCTAGAAAATATTTGAGGATATGTTACTGAAATAACTTTATCAATAAATAAATCAATAAATTTATCATAGTTTATAAAATTTAGTTTAATAGAATCATCAAAATTTTCATAAAATGATAATAATTCTTTAATAAAATATACATCATTGTATTTTTTTAAGATATTTATAATTTTATCGAAAATTTTTACCATCTTTTCATCTAATGATTCGGTAAATAATCTTTTATATTGTTTATTTGTTAATAAAATTTTCATTTTTCTTTAAATTTCTGGTGATCTATGTCCCCCAATAGGGAAATCATCATCATATAAATCATAATATAATTCATCCCAAAATTCGGGATCATCAAAATCTGTGTAAAATTCCATTTCATCTGAATCTAATTCATAATCTTCATCACTAAACCTAACCCTACCTAAACCATCATCTTTTGGTGATCTATGCCCACCAAAAGGGAATTCTTCTCTTAATATTTTTCTTATAAGTTTTTTCATATATATTAATAAATATTACCTACAATTATTTCATTTAAATTTGTACCTAATTTGTGTTGGTCTGGGTAATAATAATCTAAATTAAGTCCTAACGATAATAATGAGTCATCTTCATCTAATACTGCCGATATTACGTCTAAAAAATTACTATGATTTTCACAAGGTAAATAAAGAAAGTAATTAAGATACTCTAAAGAATATTTTTTATATAAGTTAGTTATATTTATTATTATCTGATGATTATCATTATATTTAATATCTGAAACACCAAAAAAACCTTTCAACTCATTAAAAAAATTATTAAAAATTTCATCTTCCGCAGTTATATTATAAGCTTCACCATAAAATCTTTCCAAGTCATATTTTAATTCTTCCAATGATGATTCATTTCTAATCATAACTTTAAGATTATCTTCATCATTTAACATTTCAACAGTTAGAACACCACCATCATCTAATTCATTACCTAAATAATTATTTATAATATGTTCTTTAATAACCATTAAACTTCTAAGATCAATATCGTCAATAAATTCATTAATATCGGCGTAAGACATATCAAACAACTCAAACCACTCTTCACCAGTCACATTTTCTATTGTATACCTTTCATCAATATCAAATATTTCTGAAAAATCGGTAAAATTATCAAGACGTAAAAAAATTTCAGCATTAAAATTAATAAAAGTATCATAATATCCACCATCACAATCTTCAAAAATATTGAATTTATCGTGATAATCAATTTCATTTAAAATTGGTATTAAATCATCTCTATAATAATAAAATATATCATCAAAATCGAATATGCGTTTGGGGTTTTGATTTTTTTCAACATAATACAATAAAATACCTTTTATAATCTCACCTTCACTAAATTCTTCAGAAGTTTCTTCGACCATATAATCTATCAAATCATCAAAACGATCTATCTCATTACTATCAACTTTTTTCTCAAAGAAACTAGTGTAAAATTTAGCTATCAATTTAGAATCTAAATCCATTATATATATTTTTGTAGAATACTTACCATTTCAAAATCACCCTTATCTAAGGCATCGTCTATTAAATCTTGTATTTCTCTCCTTGAAAGTTGTGAATAATCTAATTCACCTTCTTCATCTTCTAAGTCCCATAATTCTATCGAACCGTCATCTTCATCATCGTCTTCATCACCCAAATGATCTAATATATCACCCATGTCAGTATATTCAGAGTCATCTAAAATATCTTCTAAACTCTCATTTTCATCTTCGTTATGTAGTTCTTTAAGTGTTTTAATAACTTCTTTACATCTTTCACTACCAGAAATAATTTCATTCATAAATTCATGAAATTGTATTGCGGGTAATTGTGCTAATTCCTTAAATAACCATTGTTTAATATCATAATCTTCTCTTGGGATACAGTCTAAGAATTTTTCCCAAATACTAGGACCTAATCTCATACCCCACAATTCGTTTTGTGGTGTGTCAGTTTTTTCAATAACTTCTTTCTGTTCTTCAAAATCTAAGTGTCCTGTTGCCCAATTTGATGCTGCTAACTCCAATGTACCTTTTATTAATTCATGTACCAAAAGAGGGAATATCCATGCCTTTGCAACAACAACAGGTATTTCTTCCTCGTCTTCCAAATCATAATCTTCTAATTCTTCTTCATCACTTTTTTCAGGTTTTCTCCATTCAATTTTTTCCATACCACCAACAGAAGACGTTTGCATACTATCAGGAATCAACCAATACTGTAAATCCGCCAAAGACATCAACTTACCATATAACATCATTAATCTGGGGTCAATCGCATCTAATTCATCTGCAACCATATGGAAAATGTAATGTCCTTTTTTCGCAGCCCCTTGTAGCATTGCGTTAATCATATTCCTTTTATCTACCTCTAATTCTAACTCCTTCATTCTTTCAGCACTTTTAGGTTTTTTTGGTAGTTCATATTCATCACCTTCATCACCTTCATCACCTTCATCTTCATCGTCACTATCAAGACTAATTTTTGTACCAGGAGGTACTAAATTTGCCTCTAACATACTTTCAGGGATTTCAAACTCTTCTGAAACAATATCAACCGCTAGTTGTTCCAACGCATCTTTATGAATTGTCTCAATTTGTGAAATCTGCCCCATAATTTGAAACATTTGTTGCATCATCATAGGATTAATTCTATCTATTCCGTGATATCTTTTAACTTTAGTAATGATATCCTTAAATCTTTTACTCGCCAACTTAGCAGAATAGTTAGTTAATTCTGTTGATGGTATAGATTTACTTTTACCAAACAAATGTTCCCCACTTCTTAGTCTTCTTTCTAAATCAGGATTCATTCTCTCTGGGTGTTCTGGATCATATTCAATCGCCTCATGAATCCTTTTTAAATTATATTTTTCATTTAAAACCCTTTTAATTGTTTCACTAATTAGTTTTTTATTCCTTTTCATATTTCTATTTTTTTATTAATTATAATATAATGCAACCCACATTTTAAAAAATTCTCTATGTAGTCTATCAAATGTTCTTTGTACATTTTCCATAGATTGTTCTTTTCTATCTAAGTTTAATCTTTTCATAGTAGTTCTTATTAAGACATCTCTAACTTTTTGTTGTAAAGATAATAATTTTTCTATATTTTCTTTCTTTTCTTCTAAACTTTCTATTTCACTATCATAATCACCTTCATCATTATCATATTCTAACTCACGTATTTCTCTATCTATATCATTTGGTGTTAACCTTTGTGAGTATAAAAATCTTTCTAAATCATCTACTGTATAAGTAAGAAATACAGAAGAACCGATCATATTTACAATACCACTTTCTTTTAATGTTTCTAAATATTCAAATACTTTCCCAGCGTCTCTCCTATTTGTAATTCCCCTTACTACATATATACCATCATCATCACCAAAATGTTGTTCTTTTAACGAAAGTTTTTTTGTGTTAATATATTCCATTAATTCACTTTTTTTCATTTTAGGTTTAACAGATTCTTCCTCTTTTTCTTCACTAACTTTTTCTGGTAATTCATTAAAATCGGTATCATCAGAAAATTCTTTCGACCACTTCTTAAACTTTCTTCCTTTTTTGGTGTCTTTATCTGCCATAGCATAAAAAAATCTCTGTTGTGCCTTAGACGCAAATTTTTCGTTAATTATTTTTTTTATGATTTGACTTTTTTTCATTATCTTCTTCTGTTTTTTCTATTTTTCAATATTTTTTTATATTCTTTTAATGTTGTAACTTTTAATCCACCAACTTTTGTTGGAATAACAGTACCGTCAACTTCAATACCTACACCTTCTTGTTCTGCCTTATCTACTTCATTAGGAGAATATATTTTTTGTGTCATCGTTTTTTCTTCTACCTCATCAATAAGTTCATCTTCAAAATCCATTTCAAATTCATCACCATCATCTTCAAATTCACCTTTTGATAACATTTTACCATCATAATCATCTTTTGGTAGATATTTGTCAAAAACTTCTTTCCCATATAAATCATATAATCTTTGTATAATGTATTTAGGGTTTTTTCTCATATATCTAACGATTGCGGGTGGAATCTCATCACCATAAACACCAAACACACCTTCAATACCCTTTTCTCTAGGTAATTTTTTATATTTACCACCACGTTTAGGTGACCTTCTATACGCATCACCCATTTCATATTGTTCTTTAATTGTTTTTTTAATCGCCTTTTTAATATCTGACTTATAAATCCTAATTTTCTTTTTCATTTTATTGTGTGTTTATAATTTCATTATTATAATTTAATACTAAATCTTTTTCATATAGTTTATCCTCTACTGAAGATATTTCTTCACCAAATGTAAAGAATAATCTTTTTTCAGGGTACTCATCATATCCTTCCATATTTTCCCAACCTAACGCAACAATACCATCAACTGCGTCCCAAACTGCAAAAGAATCAGATTCTTGAACCAAATCTAATTTTATAGATGTCTTCAAAGAACCTGATTTTTTAATAAATTTTTCTTCGGGTGGTTCTGGATTTCCAGAAGATGGATATGAATCCCATCCTTCACCATCAATGTCTTTTATGGTATCTGAAAAGAGGAATTCATAAATGAAATCCCCTTTCCAGTTTTGTCCTACTTTATTTATATAGACTAAGTTCATATTTTAAAACATTCCTCTTCTTCTAAATGATCTCTTAGGTTTATCCATTGCCTTTGGTTTTGGATTAACTCTAGGTCTAGGTATTTTTTCCCAACCCCTTTTTGGTCTTTTACCTGGTTTAGTTTTAGGTGGTTTTGTTTTAGGATCCTTAGTTGGTGCGTTCATATCTGCATCATCATCGAATTGATCTAAAACTACTGTGTTATCAATTTCTTTATCTGGGAAGTGAAAACCAGAATCTAAATCCATTTTATTTGGTATTCCATCATCATCACTATCTTGATAATCATAATCCATAATTGAGGAATAATCCATTTCGATAAAATCATCTTTTCTACCTCTTGGTTTGTGTGGGTACATATCTATACTATCAGACATAATAGAATCAAAAATATCCATATCTTCATCCATCATTCTTCTACCTTTTTTTGATCCTCTACTTTCCATAGATTTTTCAATCTTTCTTCCTCTTTTTCTTTCGTAACTACTTAATTTACCATCTTTATTTAAATCCGCTTTCTTAGGTCTCTTTAATTTAGATTTTTTATAAGTCATCATACCCTCATTCATAGAACCACATTCCATACACATACCTTCTTTGATATATTCACTACCACATTCATTACACATACCTTTACCCTCTTTCATTGTAATATACGCCTCTCTGTCGTAATGTGGGTATTTTTTATGTGTTGCCTTAGAACCCATATGGTGTTCATTTAAACAAGAAGAACAACCTTTACCCATACATCTTTCACAAATATGTCTACTCTCTTTTAAAACCTTACCTAAAGTTTTTTTAGTTTTATTTTTTAGATATGATTCTAAAATAGATTTTTTATTTCTTCTTCTACTTTCGTTAGTTTTCTCTTTTTCTTTTGGTTTATAAACCAATTTTTGTCCACTACATTCACATTCACCATCTTTAAGTAACATTGCAATCATATCACCATCAATTTCTAATAAATCTTCATCATCGTCATTTCCTTCCATAGTACCATCACCTCTTTGTAGTTCGTATTTATCTATTAATAAACCATCACCATCAAAAAGACGACCAATCATGTCTGGTGTAATCTCTAATGGTTTTTCACCTTTTTTCTTTTTACCCTCAGATAGTTCAACATCCATATCAAATTCTTCTGTCTCATCACCTTCTTCACCAGCATCTAAATCTAAATCACTATCTAAATCTAAATCAACACCCTCACCTTCTTCTTCATCACCTTCTATTTTTGCGATAATATCTTCTTTATCTTCTTCATCCATCTCATCTAAATGTAATGCCGAAATAATACTATTAATAACATACTTTTCTAATTCAGGATCCGCCTCATCCATATCTCTCAACATCTGTCCAATCTTTCCTGTATATTTTTGTATTTTTTTGGTATCTTCATCACCACCTTCCATGTCCATATCAACATCTTCTTCTGAATCCATTTCCATATCATCCATACCCATATCAATTTCTGCGGAATCACCACTCATATCAACATCAATTTCATCTTCTACTGGTTCTTCAACTTTAGGTGTGTCTACTTTTAGTACTTTCTTTTGTTCTTCCAAATCATCATCATCTGAAATAATTTCTTTTTCACCTTCTGTAACTTCTTCTTCGTCTTCTTCTTCCATAACGAAACCAAAACCAGTACCACCACCAAAGGCAACACCATCAGATTCAAAAAGATTTGTATTTTTTTCAATACCATAAGATTCATTCAACATATCAAATTTTAAATTCAATTGTTTTAATGCCTCTGAATAAGATTTATATCTTTCATCGAATTTATTTTGTAAACCACCGATGTAGTTAAAATCTTCAGTCAATAGTGAACCACTATTTTTATTAGAAGTTTTAATAAAGTAATCATGATTTTCTCTTACGATACCATAAACGATACCATTAGGTCCTTTTTTAATAAGTTCTAATTCAGAATGTGATGTACTCTCATTAAGAGTTGACATTCTACCCATAAGGTCTTTAATCCTATTTAACTTATCCTGACCTTTTAATGATTTTGGATTATAATTTTTCATATTTTATTTTTTGTTTTTATTATCCGTTAGTCGGTAAACCCGTTTTTATATTAACAAATTGATATTGTTCAGTACCACCTGTTGCGGTTATCAAACCTGTTTTTATTTTAGTTTGTGGGGGTATAGCATTACCCAATAGTAAATATCCTGTATCTAATGTAGTACCACTTTGTTGTACAATAATATCTAATGTTTCACCTGCAACACCAATTACTGATGCCCCATTAATTGTATATGTTGCACCTGAGTTGAAGTAGACTGCACTATATACAAAATTAGAAAAATCTGCAGTACCATCAGTATGTAAAACAGAATATGTCCCCGTTAAATATGTTCCCATAGTTTTATTTTATTAATAAATATTATAAAAATGATAAAAATCTACTTATTTTAGTTTATTACGATTTTTTAGTTTAAAATTTTCTTTAAGGGTTAAAGATTTATCATATGATTTGTTTTTCATATCAAACAATTTACCTAAATATCCTGTCCTTCTTAGAACTTTAAATGCGATATTTTCAAAAGAATATTCACCCTCTCTTTCCAATCCAGATTGTCTCATTTTTTTAATCTTTTCTTTGGTATTATCAATCATTCTAATAGTCTTATCATGTTCTCCACTCTTATACATTCTATATATACCGTTAATAGATGTAATAATACCGTTAACTTTTTGTTTTACCTTTTCTGTATCAATTTCTTTAGAAGATTTATCTGGTTGTACAACCCAACCATCCCATAACACAGAATACACACCACTAGAAATATGTGGTTCTTTACTATCTTGTACATATAGTTCAACATCATAACCCTTTATGGTTATATCGTGTTGTTCATTCCATAAAGACTTTTTACTATTAAAATACTCTTTTACTAATTCAACATTTTCATCAACTTCTTCAAAATCTACTAAAATATGTAAATCAACATCTGAGTATTTAGACCAATTATAGTTAGCCAAACTACCTGTCAATGTAATATCTGAAATGTCTACCCAACCAATATTAAGGGATTCAAAGAAATCATCTGCAATCATTAACAGTCTATTCCTTATCTCAGGATACATATATTCGTCTTTATCAAATATATTTGGTTCAAGTGTTGTTTGTATTTGGAATGTAGAAAGATCTAAACTATCTTTTTTAATAATATCGTTAACCTCTTGTTCTGTTATTTTTTTTATTTTCATTTATTATTTTTTTAATAAATATTAAGAACAAAGAATAAATACTATTTTTTTAGGATTGTTATAATCTCATATCTCCAACCACTATCAGTATTTTTATTAAAAATTTCACAAATCTTTGTTACCTCTTGTAATGAATCCGTTTCAAAAACTTCATCATATGGATTTAGTAGTAAAACGTGTTGGGTTGAGTACCCATCATTTTTCATAATTTTTTTGATTTGATATGTCTTATTCATAAAACAATTTTTTTATATGTTAATTAAAATAATTTATCTTAAATTCTTTACCGTCAAATGTAATGTATGAATTATTTTCTATCCAATCCCCACAATTTACATATTTTATATTTTTATCACCAATTTTTATATTTTTTATTGATGGTGTATGTATATGCCCACATATGACACCTTCACAATTCCTTTGTTTTGCCTGAAAACATAATTGATCCTCAAAATTGGTAATAAATTTAACCGCATCTTTTACTGTTTTTTTTAACCATTTACTTAGGGATGGTTTTAAACCAAACTTTTTTAAAAGTCTGTCAATCCAAATTGCAAATTCATAACCCACACCACCTAACTTACCTAACCATTTCAATTTAACAACACCATCATATAAATCACCATGTGAAATATAATAACCATCCCAAATATATTCATCAACAATAACTATATTCTCATTAAACACAAAAGGTGTGAATTGTCTTAAAAAATCATCATGATTACCAGTAACATAAACAATCTTAACACCTTTTACGGACATTAATATTAACTTTCTTATAATAAGTGTAAAACTTTTATTCCAATACCATCTTCTCCTTAATAACCATCCATCAATAAAGTCACCAATTATAAAAATGTTTTTTGGTTCATATTTTTTTAAAACCTCTAATAATTCATTTGAGTTTGAACCTTTACTACCTAAATGAATGTCTGAAATAAACAAAGAATCAATTTTCATATATTATAAATACTAATTTAATATTTGTTTTTAATGATAAAAAAATAGTTAATATTAAAATAACATTTAACTTAATAAACCATCAATTAAGAATGCTATTTTATAACCAATAAATGCCCCAATTGTGGTAGGTACTGGAAACAATATAAATTTACCTAAATCAGTAACATATTTAGGTCTATTTATAACCTTACTAAGAAATAGATAGTATGATAAATACCCAATAAAAACCGCCAAATCAATTCTAAGTGTAATAAACGAAACAATAGACGCACCTAAAAAACCATATGTGAAATTCTCATAAATTGCCTTAGTAACATCTTTTAAATTAACATTTTTTATTTCGTTAAATATTTTTTTTAAGTTCATTAACCTTCCTTCAATATGTTTATTTGTTCTAATAGTGGAGAAACATCAACATCATTATCTGCCCTACTATAAGAATACTTTTGGATTATTGTATTAAATGTTTTACCCTGACTTTCACTAGTCTCAAATTTATTGTAGTCTATAAAGGTAACATCCGAATATACATATTGTCTACCCGATTTAAATATTAACGCCAACTTTTTGTCTTTGGTTACATACTTAGACGCAACAATGTTTGAACTATCATAAAGACATTCAATATTTCCTTCATAACTGTTTTTTGATAATACCATAATTTTTAATATTTAAAAAGTTTATAAGAATGTATTTGTTTCATTTCATATATGTTACCACTTATAGTTGCAGGATTATCAATATTTGCGTTTTGTTCTTCCGTAATAATTACATAATTACCTGTTATAATCATCGCAGAATCCAAATATTCTACACTATCAATTGGTTTATTTTCTTCATCTTTTATAAGAAGAATTATTTTTCTAAATTTTGGTGCACTATTAATCATACCACAAAGTTAAATTTATTTTTTGTTATTCCAAAAATAAACATAAAAAAAACCACATCAAAGTAAAGATGTGGTTTAAATTAATAGTTTATATTAATTTTAATTATTCAACTTTTATTTTTATAGAATAATCTTTTGTTTTTGTTGGTTTCTCTTTAGGTACAAATATTGTAGTAATACCATTTTCAACCTTAGCGTGAATTTCTTCTAATAAAACGTTTTCTGGTAAAACAAAATTTCTATAAAATTTATTTAAATTGAATTCCTTAATAATACAATCACCACTTTTACCTTTATCTTCTTTATCTAAGACACCAGTAACCTCAATAGAACCATCCTTTACTTCTATACTGATTTCTTTTTTTAAGAACCCAGGTGTGAATATTTCATACCTAAAAGACCATTCATCTTCATACACATTAGTAAGTGGTCTATTGGATGTATATCTTTTAATGTTTTTACCCAAATCATTTTTTAATGTAACATTAAAATCTGTTAAAAAATCATCATTCATTAAATTTTCTAAGTCTTTAAAAATCGTAAAAAAGTTTCTTCTCATTTTTTTGTTTTTTTATTTTTATTATTATTTTACAGAACCAATATAATCAATTCGTATACCAATACGATTTATATGACAGAATGACAGATTTATAGAAAAAAAATATGTTATTATTTCATTTTTTTGTTTTATTTTAAAATTGTTATATATTTGTATAATTCTGTAAAAATAATTTAAATAACCTTTACGATTTATAATAAAAAAATATATTTATTAAAAAAACAATTGTATTATGAAGAAAGTACTTCCTAAAGTTAGAAAAATCATAAATATGTCCATTAAACAAACAAAAATTTATGATGACTATGAATTAAAAATAGATTATATTATTCTATCTATTATCAATGATTACAACAACAGTGCAATACGTATCCTTTTAAATATGGATATTGATATAGATAAATTATATAAAGAGATTGAAAATAATATTATGTCAAATAAATCAAAGGTTAATATTGATTTCAACGAAGAAGAACCTGATATTGAATATGTAACTAGAGATATTTTGAAAAAGGCGGAAATTGAATGTGATGATTTAAATGAAGATTTTTTAGATACTCACCATATTTTATTGTCAACATTAAAAAACAAAAACGATATAAACAAAATTTTTAAAAAGATGAAAGTTAATTACAAAAACTATAAAAAGAATACTGAAAAATTCATTTTAGAAAATAGTACTGATGATTCAGAAGACTATGAAGAAAGAGAAAGTGGTAAAAGAACCAAAAAGTCATCTAAGTCTTCTTCCAAATCGTCAACACCTATTTTAGATAATTTTTCTATTGATGTTACTCAAAGAGCATCAGAAGGTAATATTGATCCTGTAATCGGTAGGGATGAAACAGTACAAAGAGTTGCACAAATTTTGGCGAGAAAAAAGAAAAACAATCCAGTACTTATTGGAAATCCCGGTGTTGGTAAAACTACTATTGTTGAAGGTTTGGCGTTAAAGATAGTACAAGGTGACGCACCCAGAACATTATTAAATAAAAGAATAATGTCATTAGATTTAACTTCTTTGGTTGCAGGTACAAAATATAGAGGACAATTTGAAGAAAGAATTAAAGGTATTGTTGACGAATTGATAGAAGTTGATAATGTTATCCTTTTTATTGATGAATTTCACACTATTGTAGGTGCGGGTAGTGCGACAGGTTCTATTGATGCCGCAAATGTATTGAAACCCGCATTGGCGAGAGGTGACTTACAAGTAGTTGGGGCAACCACATTAGACGAATTTAGAGAGAATATAGAAAAAGATGGGGCGTTAACTAGGAGATTCCAACAAGTCTTAATAGAACCACCTTCAGTAGATGATACCATTAAAATTCTAAATAGAATAAAAGATTCATACGAAGAATATCACAAAGTTAGTTATTCTGATGAAACAATTGAGAAATGTGTAAAACTTGCAGATAGATATATTACTGATAGGGAATTTCCTGATAAGGCGATTGATATTATGGATGAGGTTGGTTCTAAGACACAAATTAACCTTAAACCACCTAAATCTATTATTGTTTTAGAGGGAAAGATAAATAAAATAAAAAATAAGAAAAATGAGGTTGTAAGAAACCAAAAATATGAAGAGGCAGCAAGGTTAAGAGATGAAGAAAGAATTGCAAGAGAAAATTTAGATATTGAAAAAGAAAAATGGTTAAAAAATCTTAACTCAAAAAGAGAAAGTATTAAACCAGAAGATGTTGTTGAGGTTGTATCAATAATGACGGGTATTCCATTGAGTAGACTAAGTGAAGATGAAGGAAAGAGAATGATAAATATGGAAACCGAATTGGAAGGTTCAGTTATTGGACAAAGTGAGGCGTTAGAAAAGATTGCCAAATCTCTTAGAAGAAATAGAGTTGGTATTCGTAACCCCAAAAAACCAATTGGTTCTTTTATGTTCTTAGGTCCAACAGGATCAGGTAAAACACATATTGCGAAAAAATTGGCGGAATATATGTTCGGTGATGAAGATTCTTTAATAAGGTTAGATATGTCTGAATTTCAAGAAAAACATTCCATTTCAAGACTTATTGGTTCACCTCCCGGATATGTTGGACACGAAGAGGGTGGACAATTAACAGAAAAGGTTAGAAGGAAACCTTATTCCATTGTATTGTTTGATGAAATTGAAAAGGCGAACAAAGAAATTTATAATACTCTTTTACAACTATTAGATGATGGACAATTAACCGATAGTTCTGGAAGAAAAGTTAATTTCAAAAATTGTATGGTTATTATGACATCTAATGTGGGTGTTAAAAAATTACAAGATTTTGGTACGGGTGTTGGTTTTAATACAAAATCTAAAATGGAATCTGAAGATACTGTTAAAGAAGGGTTATTAATTGATTCTTTGAAAAAACAATTCCCACCAGAGTTCCTAAATAGATTGGATGATGTAATTATATTCAAATCCCTCACTAAAGAAGAAATTGGTAAAATAGTTGATTTAGAAATTGTAAAATTAAAAGAAAGAGTTTCTGAAATTGGTTATACTCTACAAATTAACAAAACCGCAAAAGACTATCTAATAGAGGAAGGTTATGATGAAGAATATGGGGCGAGACCTTTAAATAGGGCAATTCAAAAATATATTGAGGATCCTGTTTCTGAGGAAATTTTAAGTGGTAATGTACAAGAAGGACAAACTATTAAAGTTAGTTATTCTAAAACAAAGAACAAAATTTTAATAAAAGTTGATTAATTTTTTATTTTATCAAAATTTTTCATAACTTTGTTTTAGAAACAATTATTAAAATTAAAAAAACAGAGTTATGAAAAATTTATTTGTGTTATTATTGGTTTTGACTGTAAACATTTCTTTTTCACAAGAAAACATTGATTTAAAATTCTTTGAACAATTTAAAGAAAGTTTTTATTTAGATGGTGAATTTCTAAGATACGATAATGGTATTGGTAAAGATATAACAGACACCATTAAGAATTCAATGTTGAAAAATAAGGTGGTAAGGTTTCCTATGAGATGTGATAGTGAGTTAGAAGACTATACAGATTATTCTTATTGTCTAACAGGGAATGAATTAGAAAGTGGATTTTTATTAAGTACTTTTTATGTTTCTAATAATGATGAAGATATCAATGATGTGTTTGATATTTTTATAAAAAAATTAGATAAAAAGATTATTGGTAATAATTACGAGATTTTCAGTTATGATAAAATTAATAGTAAAGTTTTTATGTTTAAAAGATTAGAGGATATTAAAGTGTATGACCCTAATACTTTAGAAGAAATAAAAACTATTCATATAGAAGAAAATGTTTACGTATTATTGTTAACAATGTATCAATAACAAAAAAAAACACTCAAATGAGTGTTTTTTTATTTTAATTGTCTTTTAAACTTTGTTTTGTTTTTGTTTCTTGATCAACATCTTCAATATCCCCCCTAGATGATTTAAAATCTGTAATACCTTTTGTTGTGTCACCCTTACTAGTATCTATCTTAAATTTACCATATGGTACATCTTTTATACCATTATTAGTTTTAGAGAAAACATTTTTATAATACGCAATTTCAGCATCTACATAACCTTTTAGAGTTAATAAACCTACAATACCATCAGTATATTCTTTTTTCCCTTCAGGTGTTTCTATTTCATTTTTAGATTCTGTGTATTTTAGTAAATTTTCTTGTAATTTTTTAACACAATTTTCATCCAAATTCTTTTTAGAATAATCTAAAATACTCTGAACTACTCTACTATTTTTTGATTTATCACCTTTTTTAATATCATTATCTAATATAGATTGTGTTTTTTTAAGTATATCTAAAAAATCACCATAAGTTTGTTTATTTTTAATAAGTATAGATAATGGAGTACCACCAACACTTAGTGCTAAATTTCTTACTTGTTTAAGAATACCTTTACAAGTACCTAAATCGTTATAAATGTCTTGTATTGTACCTTTAAATATGTCACCACCAGTAATTTTTGTTTGTTTACTACTAACTTTTGGTGTTTCTTTTTTCTCAGGATCAGTACCAATACCAATAGTGTCAGATGGTTTAACGTTTTCTAAATCTTTTGGGTCAACTTTTTTTTGTTCATTCATTAGTTTATCTGATAATGTATCATGTGAATTTTGTCCCAATTTAAAATTCATCAGACCTTTCATCCTATTTAACTGTTCGTTAAGTGTCTGTATTTTTTTCATAATTATTTTTATATTACTTTATTATTATTTACGTCTTCTATTTCTTCTCTTTAAAGAATTTAATGAAGGTTTTCTATTTCTAGACTCATTCATTCTTCTTCTCTTTTTACCTCTAGACTCCATAATTTGTCTTCTTTTTTCATTTTTAACCTCTTTTACTATTCTTTCAATAAGGTTTACCATTTCTGATTCAGTTAATCTAATCTTTCTTTTCATTTTAATTATTTTTATTGTTTTATTATTTTTATTGTTTTATTATTTTAGTTTATATAGATACTCTGATATTATATTTATCTATGATTTCTCTAAGTCTATTTTTATCTTCATCACTTAATTGATTACCATCTATTGATATTGACACCATACCACCACGTTCATCTAATAAACGTAATGTTTTTTCAAAAGAGTCAAAGTCCACAGTTCGTATAGGGTTATTTCTAAGTTGGAAGAAGAATAAATCATCAAGTCTTTCATATCCACTTATATCTAAATGAGTGATTTGATTATCATGTAATACAACACCCATGAAACCATCTACTGGGAAATTTTCTGGGTTAGGTAGTTCACTAATATTTGTATTAGTAGCCTTCACCCTAGTTAAATTCTTATAAGATGATAAATCTGGGATTTTAGTTATATTAACGTCATCAAGTTCAAATTTGTCAAATTCGGGTGAATTAGGGAAGAACTCTTTTAAATCAATATTAGGGTTTTGTTGAATTAACCATTTCATATACTTATCAGAAGTTAATGGTAGATTTGGGTTAAGATTTTCTCTTGCAATGTTTTCAATGTTTCTACGACCCTCTTCATAAACATCTTCATCTACGTAATCTTTAACAGAACCACCAAAGTCATTTAGATATTTACTATATTTACTATCTAATAACCCTTTACCAGTTTTTATTTCCATAGAGGTTAGTGCACCCAATTCTTCTAAAAAGAATTTTCTCAAACCAGGAAATCTGTTTAAAACACTATTAACCTTATTACCTAAAGAGCTATTATTTTTATCATGTAATTGGTTACTTTCAAAATGGAATTGTAATGGGTACATATCACCTTCATTTTCACCCTCAAAATAATTTTTAGGTATGATTACGTAAAATTCAGATATATCACCATTTGGTTTAGGATTATTTCTTCTATAAGAATCAAAATAAGTATTCCCTTCCCTTCTTGTACACCAAGATGCTTTATCACCTAGTGGATCACAAGAAGATTCTATTGTTAGTGGTATATAAACCAAAACATCATTATCTCTATATGCCAACTTAGCCTCACCTATATCAATATATTTTCTCAATTTTTTCCAAAATACGTTACCAGTTTCTTCATCTTCAGCTGCCGTAAGGAATGGTGAAATAACACTATACAATTGTGCTAATGACTCATATTGATTTATATCTGTTGGATTATCAGGTGCATTTTGTAAGTTAGGTGCAGACCTTTTAAAAATATTTGTCCTTTTAACTTTATTGAAAATTTCAATAAATTCATTTGCTTCGTGTAAATCTTCGTCTACAAAACGAACTGCACCAGGAATATCGTTATCTTTTACATGTTTGATAAACACCTTTATCATCCATTGTGTATATTTATTATTAGTGTCAGGATCTACCGCTAAAATATTATCAAAAGTTTCATCAGTAAGTTTTACAGATTGTTTACCTTTTTTATTAACTATATAACCGATGTCTACCCCCTGTTCATTTTGTATTGGTTTAATATCCACTTTTTTGGGGTTAACACCACCGGGCATTCTTCTACCTTCTTCATCTTCGGCAGGTTTTAGAAACTTTTCCAATAATTCTGGATCAATAACATATTGTTTTCTTAAATAGGATTTTCTATCTTCTTTTAGTAAAATAGAATACTGACGTTCATTTAAAATAATTTTCATACTTTTAATTTATTTATTGATTATCTAATTTTATATATAAATATTGTTTTTTTCTAAAAAAATCTATTTATTTAAAAAATAACTATGATTTATAAACGTAAAGGTAAAAAAAAAGAACTTGAAATTGAAAAAATATTGAAGAAAATTTTAAAAAATAACCCAAAAATTAAGAGAAAGATAAAAAATATAAAAGACATATATAAAAAATTATACTACGCTTTAGTTTGGGAAGTTACTGAAAATCAACCATTACATATTTTAGAAAATCATAAAAAAAGAGGTTGGAAAAAATTTCATTTAGATCATATTTATCCTATTTCAAAAGGGTATGAAAACGAAATACCACCAGAAAAAATTGGTAATATTAAAAACCTAAGATTCATACACCACAAAAAAAATATGAAAAAGGGTTCTAACATTACCAATGAGTCTAGATTAGCATTAAGAAGGATAAAAAGATTAAAATAGTTATAAGTTTATAAGATTTTGTGCTTGTACAACCAAACTTTGTTTTTCTTGTTCTAATTTTGCGAGTTGTGATTTCTGAGACACATTCAACTCCATTCCTGCCGCTTCAGATTTAATATCTGCAATTTTACCATCCAATTTATCGTGTCTCAATAATAAAGAATGATATAAGTCTGCTTTTTCTTGATTTGTCATAAAACTTTTTTTTAATTTTTAATTATCTAATGGATCAAAATCAGGATCCAATCTTTTCATATATCTCTTATTAACTCTATTTGCAAATTCTCCAAAATTAATATAAGTATGGGATATATCTTCTATGGTTTCATTTAGGATATCTTTAACCTCCATAACACTCATACCTCTTGATATGTGTTTAACCATACCTAATTTTTTAATCAATTTTTTATTTTTTTGGTTAAATTCAATTGCTACTTCTTTATAATCTCTATCTAAATATATTTCAGGTATAAATACATCTAACATCTTAGAAGTGTTATCCAACATATCTAATATTTGTTCAATGAGATAAATTACATTTTCTGTTTTAATACCATCAGTATCTAACAGGTTTATAGTTGCTTTCATCGCTTTGATTGTTTCAACTACTTTAACCATAATATTATTTTGTATCATAGTACTATGACTACCCATTGTATCTTTATCATCGAAACCACCAATTTCGTTTATAACTCTTTTCAACTGACTTTCAGATATAATTAATTTCATAATGTTTATTTTTTAAATAAATATCTTAAAAAATAAAAAAATCTGATATTAACTATCAGATTTTTCCGATTCTAACGCTTTATTTCTTAATTCCTCAATTTGTTTACGAAATTCTTCTTCTAATTTTTTCTGCATACCACTTCTTTTCGCTTGAATACTTTCAGTTCTAAGTCTAGATTTCTTTTTGTGTTTTTTTCTGTGTTTACTTTTCGGCATAATATATAATTTTTATTAGTATTAATTATAATAATTTTTTTATAAAAGTAAAATATTTATAAGTATGAAATTTATAAATTTAATATTAGAAAATGTAAAAATACCATTTGAGTCTAAATGTATACTAACTATTGTTAATTCTGAAGGTAATAAAATACAAGTTAATTGTGAGATACCAACGACAGAAGAAGAAAAAATGACTGGACTAATGTATAGAGATAGTTTAAATGATGATTGTGGTATGTTCTATGATTATGTTGATGGTGGTTTTTGGATGAAAAATGTTGAAATCCCATTGGAAATGATATTCATTGATGGTGATACTATTGTTGATATAAAAGAAGGTAAACCATATGATGATACCACAATATACCCTTCACAACCTTGTGATGGTAATTTAGAAGTTAATAAAGGTTTTTGTGAAGAAAATAATATACAAATAGGGGATAAGGTTTATAGATCGTAAATTTCAGGATTTATATCACCAAATTTTCTAACTAATTGTCCAGCCTTAGTATTCGCCTCATCCTCCCAAGGTGAACCTACTTCACCCTCTTCTGGTACACCCCTTAAATCACCTCTATCATTTTGATTATGATGTACCATTTCGTGTGCAATGGATCTAATAATATCAGGTATCGCTCTGTTCTTTGTAAGAACATTTATTTCTTTAGTACCCATATCATAATTAGCCAGAGTTTCAATATCATCACCATTGTCAGTTAGATTTATCTTAAAATCGTCACCCAATAATAGTTCTTTCTTACCAAACCCAATAAAATCATCAATTATTGATTCATTTAATGAAAAATGGTGACCATAATCAAAGTCAACACCAAAATCTTTACTTATTTTTTCCCCTATTTTTCTTATTATACCTTTTACAATATATTTTATCCATTCATAGGGAAAATCATACATTTTTTTTATCTTATTTTCAATAATACCTAACGCACCTGATTCTAAATAATATTTCTGATCACTATAATCCCAAAAAACAAATATAATAGGATAACCACTAGGTAGATAAATATGTATGTCATAATTTACTAAATCGTAGTGTGTACCACCATAAATAATATCACCCCTTTCAATTAAATAATCTATAATTTCATAAGTAATTTCCTCTTCAAAACCTTTTTCATCATATACCTCACCATCTTTAACATAAAAAGAATCTGTATTCATATTATTGGTATTACGCACCCAACCTAATTTATTTATAAAATTGTCATCATCCATAATACGATGTATATATATATCTAAAGATGTGGAATCATCTAATAAATTCAATGGGCTTACAGTTGAGTAATCATAACCTTCTTTTTCAATAGTTAAATCATTTACATACCAACCAACAACAGTGTCCAACTTATTTTTTAATTTGGGGGTTATATCTTCTTTTAATATATTCAGTAGTGATAATTTCATATTTTCTCAAATTCATCCACATCAATTATTAGTGCTAAACCTCTACCATTATCCCATTTTACATTTACTTGGTCAGTATCGAAAACTGTTTGTGGGTAAGAAATAATAGTACCAGTAGTACCTGGTTTAACACCATAAGGATCATCCATACTAACTAAAACAATTCTTTCACCAACTCTAGGGAAGTTACCATCTCTATAGTTCCCATAAAACCAATCATTAAGAATATCAATAATGATTTCTTCATCATCTAGTAAATATTCTAATTTTTTACCATATAAATCTTCTAAATAATCTTTTATTTTAGTTTTTGTTAAGTTTAGTAAAGTTGAGGCGTTTGTACCAATCTCATTATTTTTATTATTAAATGTTTTATTTATATCATCTAATATAAAGTTATAATATTTTTGTGTTCTTTTATCATACATAATTATAGTGGATTATACTCACCCATCTTAAAGTTTTCTAAAATAGGGTTTATTGCGTGTAATGAATAACTACCATCCGGTCTATACTCTGCATATAGAAATTCTGTACCCACAACCTTATTTTTACCATCTATTGTGTGGAAAAAATCTGAAACTCTAGGGTCATATTTTATTTCTTCTGAAATTTCTTTAAATGTTAATGGGTCAGTAGGTAATTCTTGTACAATACCACCAACACCAACAACCTGTGACCTTTTTAACGCCTCACCACTATCAAATTTATTTCTAATCATTTCATGATACCCATAACTTATATCAAAATTTATATCACCACCCAACAAAATATCGTTAGTGTATCCATATACTCCCAATTTTGATTCTTTACCACCTTTAGGACTTCTTAAAAATAAACCAAACGCCCCATTCTTTTTATTTTTTATATTGTGCCTATTAGTATGAAACCAAATTGATTTACCCAATAATTCTGGTGAATCACCACCTAAATACCCATATTTCGCACTTTTTGCAGTTATAGGGTCACCCATATTTCTATGTAAAGGTGAGTCTTCGACTAGATTACTTCTCATTTCCATGAGTAAATTAGATTTTTTTATATTGTTTTTTTTGTCCCTTAATCTCATTTTTATATCTTTACATATAAATATAATAAAAAATGAAAAAAAATATAGTAAGATTTAAGTTAGATGATAATAAAAAAAGGGTAGAATTCCTTAAAAATAAAAAATACCAAAAACTATGTGTTAGTATTGATGGTAATTCATTATATTTTTATTATAAGATATTTAATTAGTATCTTCCTGAAATATAGTAATACATAACTTCTGGTATTTTAACACAGATATGTCTATTACCATTTTTGTCAACACAATCTATCTTTTGTAAATCTTTAACCAATACACGGATATTATAAGGGAAATTAATTCCTTTTATATAGTTGTAACTGTAAAGTTTATCAGGGTTATAGTATTCCCTTAATAATTTTTTATACTGTGTCTCCGTAATTATTATCTTCGCCATAATTCATTTTTTTACTTTCTAACCAATCATTAAAATATCTTACATAAAGTTCATCAGTATCAATAACTTCATCAATTTCATCAACCCAATTCTCAAAATCTATTTTTTCTTCTTCGGTAGGTTTTTTATCGAATTTACTTTTTAAAAGATATAAAACATTTTCATCATCAATATAAGATTCTGTTAATAATCTTTTATTCGCCTTAAACATATTTTCTACCCTCAATTTTCGCAATCTACCCATAAATTTGTTTTTTTATATAAATATTAGTATAATTATAAAAAATAACTAAATCTAAAAAAAAGAATATGAAAAATTTATTACTTTTAATATTATTACTATCAAATACTATTTTATTATCTCAGAGTGTACCTTACTCTGAAAATCAATCAGAATGGGTTTGGGATAGAAATCAACCAATATATAATAGTAGATTTCAATCAATTTACTCTATATCTACCTCAAATGATAATTGTTCTAACGCAACAACATTAAATATCAATGATCCCTGTACGAATGGTACTACTAGTACAAATACAATTGAAACTAATGAAAACACTAATTTCCCCTGTAATGGTATCGGTGGTGGAGGTGTAAGACCTAGAAGTTCTTGGTATAGAATAAATAGTGGTACTAATAGTGCTTTAAATATAACTATTGATAGGGTAGGGTTACCAACTAACTGTGGGTATCACATTGCGGTGTATGGTCCTTTATCACCCGGTGGAGGATGTCTACCAACATCCGCACAATCAATATATTGTGAAGATTTCTTAGATTTATATGATCCAGGTTTTCATTTCCAAATTTCTTCTATATCACCTAATAGTGATTATTTAATTCAAATAATGAACGAAGATTGTGGTGGTGGGAATAGTAGAACAATTGACTATTGTATTGCAGTTTACACACCAACACCTAATAACTTACCAGATGGGGCGAATTTAATTGATCAATGTGGTATTAGTGTAAACGGTACTAATATAGGTTACACACCATCAAATGGGTTACCAGGTAATGAAGATTTGGACAATAATGCAACTACTCAATGCCCAACTTGTCCAACCGCAGGAGAAGATGTACCTTATGTCGTAAATAATGATTCTTGGTTTTATTTTTGTGCAACAACTGCAGGGACTTGGAATATTGATTTTACTAATATTTCAAATTGTGTGCAAGGTATGACTAGTGGTTTACAAATGACATTATTTAGAGGTACACCTAATAACTTAACAGTTATAGAACACGCACCATCACCATCAGTTCCCGGTTCATTTTGGACATCATCGAATTTCACAGTTTCTGTGGGTGAATGTATTTACTTAGTTGTGGATGGATTCGCGGGTGATCAATGTGATTATTCATATACATTAAATAACGTAACAGGTGGTTGTAACATTTTATTGGGTCAATTAAAGGAATTTAGTGGTTATAGTTTAAAAGATAAAAATTATTTAGAGTGGGGTATTACTGAAGGTGTTGATGGTTTAGTTTTTAATGTACTAAAAAGTAAAGATGGTGTCATCTTCCACAAAATAGATGAGGTTAATAGTGAAAATAACGTAAAAAATTACAATTATAGTGATTATAACCCCAATAATGGTTTAAATTATTATAGATTATTTTATGAAACACTATATGATGATGTTTACATCTCAAATATTGTGGTTTTAGAGAATTATAAAACAAATAACACATTAATCTTCCCAAACCCATTTAAAAACAAAGTAATAATTAAAGATATTGGTGAAATCGTAAAAAATGTAAAAATTTATGATAATTTAGGTAAAAACATCAAAAATTTTAGTAATTTAGTGTACACAAATTATGGTATAGAGTTAGATATGAGTGATTTAGGTAGTGGTATCTACTATATAACCATAAAAACTGAAAGTGGGAACACATTTTTTAATAAAATAATAAAATATTAATTATGAATTTAGGTGAATTATGTGAAATTAAGACAAATTATCAAAATGCGGACTTTTGGATAAAACCAAACCTTAAAAATGGTATAAGTTCGGTTACAAAAACATTTAAAAAAGAGTATATCGGTGTAAAAGTAGAAAGAACTGATTTATTAGTACCTGATTATTTGTATTATGTGATGTCTTACTACAACCAAATTGGTATTTTTAAAGAATTAGTAAATTCTGATAATGAAATTTCAGAATATTTGGTTAAAAATATTTTTTTAACCCCACAATAACAAAATTTTTAATATAATGTTTTAAATGTATAACAAATATGTCCTTTATGTAGTATTTTTCCTCACAGGTTTGTCAGTCCCTTACATTTTTAGTGATTCTAACGTTAATAATAGTACTAAATCTGAAATTTTAGTTAAAACTGACACTATTTTTATTAGTGATAATAAAATAATCAATAAAAATGATTATTTAGTGTATCAATATATTGAAAGATTCAAAAAAGTCGCCATTTATGAATACGGAAAATACGGTATTTTACCGAGTGTAAAACTCGCACAAGGTATTTTAGAATCTGGTTATGGTAAATCTTATCTTTGTAAGAACACAAACAATCATTTTGGTATAAAATGTTTTGGTGAATGTGATGATAACAATTCAATTAATATGGAAGACGATGATCCTAATGATAGATTTAAAAAATATACCTCTTCTTGGGAATCATATAGGGATCATAGTTTGTTATTACAAAAAAACAGATATGAAAAATGTCTTAAATGTAGAAAAGATTATAAATGTTGGTCGTTAAACCTTAAAAAGTCTGGTTACGCAACATCAAAAAAATATACTGAAAAAATAATTAATATCATTGAAAAATATGAACTTTATAAGTATGATTAAATATGGATTATAATCAAAATGAAATTGGAGATTTCGATGAATTTGAAAAAAAAATGGCGGATATGTTATATCCACCTAATTTTGTAAATATTTTCCCAACAATGGGTTCATTTAGAGAATGGGTGTCGTTGGGTGAAAAAGAAGATATTGAAACAATATTAAAACTTTATGAATATCACGAGTTGTACGAACACTGTATAATCATAAAAGAAGAATTAAATAAAAAATAATGTCATTATCTACTATTATAATGGTTTTAGTACCAATGTTTTTTTACTTATTAATTATTATGTTAACAACACCTGTTACCTCAATAAAAATAAGTACATCTTTAAAATATTTATTTTATGGTTTTACTTCCGTTATATTAGTAGACTTTTTTCACTACATATTCCCTTCATTTTTCAAACCTGTTTTGTTCAATATTGAGATAATCAGTAAAGACATTGATACTATTTTTTATTTCTGTTTCGTACAGATAGGTTTCATTGAAGAGTTTTGTAAATTCCTTACCTTCATACTAATAACTAAGTTTCTCCTTAAAAATGAGGATTCTCACCCCATTGGTACTATGTTTTATTATGGAATGGTTGGTTTATCTTTTGGTACTTTAGAAAACTTACATTATGCAAAGTTATATGGTGATCAAATTATATTACCCAGATCATTGACATCAATGGTATTACATATGATGTTAGGGTTCATATCTGGTTATTGGATGGCACTAATTAATGTAAAAACAAATATGGGTAGGTCGTTATTGGAGATATTTATACATAACAATAGATACTTTAAGGTTATTTTCTATTATTTGTCTGCGATATTAATACCAACACTTATACATGGTATTTATAATTTTAATTTATTCACCAGCGGTAAACCTTCTTGGTCTATAATGTTCACACAACTGTTATTAATTATTTTTATAACTTATATCGCCTCTAAAAATTTACTGAATAAATATAAGAAATCATTTAAAAATATATCATAATTTTAATCCTCCACATATATTTTATCTATTATCTATTATCTCTTATATAACCATCAGAATCTATAAAATATATCAAATAACCATTTTCATCATATTCTCTTTTTTCCCAATAACCATCAGAATTCTCATAATATATTTCATTACCATTATCATCATATTCTCTTTTTACCCAATGACCATTAGAACGTTCAGAATATATTTGATTACCATTTTGATTATATTCATATTTTACCCATTTTCCATTAGAATTTTCTTTATATATTAAATACATTTTTTGATTGTAAATAGATTTATCTATTACTGTTACAGGTTCACCAAATATTCCAGATAAAACATAAATTAATTCTTGATCAGATAATTTAAATCCATAATCATTCAATTTTTTATATATTGGATAATCATCTTTCATTAACAATATTATCTTATTAAGAAATTGTTCTTCTCTTTCTTCTTTCAATATTTTTCTTATTATCTTTTTCATATTTTATCTTTTATCTAATATTACACCAAAACGATTTTCCCAATATATTCTTTTACCATTTTCATCATATTCTGATTTTTCCCAATGACCATCAGAATTTTCAAAATATATTTCATTTCCGTTATTATCATATTTAGATTTATACCAATCACCATCAGAATCTTCATAATATATTCTATTACCATTTTGATTATAAATTGAATTATAACGTCTACCTTTTTTTCTTACTGGTTCACCAAATATCCCAGATAAAACATAATTCAATTCATATTCAGATAAATTAAATCCATAACCTTTTAAATTCTTAAATATTGGAAAATCATCTTTCATTAACAATATAATTTTGTTAAGAAACTGTTCTTGTCTATCTTCTTTTAATATTTTTTTTATTATTCTTTTCATATTTTATCTGTTATCTATTATATCACCTCTAGAATTTTCAAAATATATTTCATTACCATTTTCATCATATTCTTTTTTATACCAATAACCATCAGAATTTTCATAATATGTTTTATTTCCATATTCATCATATTGATATTTTATCCAATAACCATGAGAATCTTCATAATATATTATATTTCCATATTCATCATATTCTCTTTTTTCCCAATAACCATTAGAATATTCTTTATATATTATATTTCCATTTTGATCATAAATAGATATATAGTTCTTATATCTTACAGTTACAGTTTCACCAAATATACCAGAAAATACATAATCCAATTCATATTCAGATAAATTAAATCCATATTCTTCTAATTTATTAAATATTGGATATTCATCTTTCATTAATAATATAACCCTATTAAGAAATTGTTCTTGTCTATCTTCTTTCAATATTTTTCTTATTATATTTTTCATATTTTATCTATTATCTATAATCCCTTATAACGCCATTAGAATCTTCATGATATATTATATTTCCATTTCCATCATATCCATATTTTACCCAATCACCATCAGAATCTTCAGAATATATTACATTTCCGTTATTATCATATTCAAATTTTTTCCAATAACCCTCAGAATCATAATAATATATTTCATTACCATTATCATCATATTCAAATTTCTCCCAATAACCAAACGAATTTTCAAAATATACTTCATTTCTATTTTGGTTATAAATTCTTTGTCTTTTTTTTATGACAGGTTCACCAAATATACCAGATAAAACATAATTTAATTCTTCTTCAGATAAATTAAATCCATAATCATCCAATTTTTTATATATCGGATAATCATCTTTCATTAACAATATAATTTTGTTAAGAAATTGTTTTTGTCTATCCTCTTTTAATATTCTTCTTATTATCTTTTTCATATTTTATCTATTATCTTCTATATAACCATTAGAATCTTCATAGTATATTTTATTACTGTATTCATCATATTCTCTTTTTATCCATAAACCATTAGAATTTTCATAATATATTTGATTACCATTATCATCGTATTCATATTTTATCCATAAACCATCAGAACGTTCATAATATGTTTTATTTCCATTTTCATCATATCCCCATTTTTCCCAAAAACCATCAGAACGTTCATAATATATTTGATTACCATTTTGATCATATCCTTGTTTTATCCAAAAACCATAAGAATCTTCATAGTATATTTTATTTCCATTATCATCATAAATTGAATTATCTTCTATTTCTACAGTTTCACCAAATATTCCAGATAAAACATAAATTAATTCTTGATCAGATAAATTAAATCCATAATCATCCAATTTTTTATATATCGGATAATCATCTTTCATTAATAATATAATCTTATTAAGAAATTGTTTTTGTATATCCTCTTTTAATATTTTTTTTATTCTTCTTTTCATATTTTATAAATATAACAATAAACACAAATATAATAAAAAACCCCATCAAAAAAGAAGGGGTAGGGGTTGGTTTATATTTTTTCGGTCAGAAAGAAATTTTTTTATCTGTTATATCTTATATAACCATCAGAATCTTCAAGATATATTATATTCCCATTTTCATTATAATATCTTTTTACCCAAAAACCAACAGAATTTTCACGATATATCTCATTTCCATTTTGGTTATAAACTGATATACAATTTCTTGTCACAGGTTCTCCAAATATACCAGATAAAACATAATTTAATTCTTCTTCAGATAAATTAAATCCATAATCTTTTAAATTCTTAAATAAAGGAAAATCATCTTTCATTAATAATATTATCTTATTAAGAAACTGTTCTTGTCTATCTTCTTTCAATATTTTTCTTATTATCTTTTTCATATTTTATCTGTTATCTATTATATCACCTCTAGAAGTTTCATAATATATTTCATTTCCATTATCATCATATTCAAATTTTACCCAATCACCATAAGAATTTTCAAAATATATTTTATTCCCATTATCATCATATTCAAATTTTTTCCAATAACCCTCAGAATCATAAGAATATATTTTATTCCCATTATCATCATATTCAAATTTCTCCCAATAACCCTCAGAATCTTCATAATATATTATATTTCCATTTTCATCATATCCCCATTTCACCCAATAACGAAACGAATTTTCAAAATATATTTGATTACCATTTTGGTTATAAATTCTTTGTCTTTTTTTTATGACAGGTTCTCCAAATATACCAGAAAAGACATAAGTTAATTCATCTTTCATTAACATAATAACCTTATTAAGAAATTGTTCTTGTCTTTCTTCTTTTAATATTCTTCTTATTATCTTTTTCATATTTTATCTGTTATCTATTATATCACCTCTAGAATTTTCAAAATATATTTCATTACCATTTTCATCATATTCTTTTTTATACCAAAAACCATCAGAATTTTCATAATATGTTTTATTTCCATATTCATCATATTCTTTTTTATACCAATCACCATCAGAAGGTTCATAATATATCATATTCCCATTTTCATCATATTCCCATTTTCTCCATAAACCATTAGAATTTTCATAGTATATTTTATTTCCATTTTCATCAAATTCTCTTTTTACCCAATCACCATTAGAATTTTCTATATATATTCTATTACCATTTTGATTATAAATTGAATTATCTCCTATTTCTACAGGTTCTCCAAATATACCAGATAATACATAATTTAATTCATCTTCTGATAAATTAAATCCATAATCTTTTAAATTCTTAAATAATGGAAAATCATCTTTCATTAATAATATTATCTTATTAAAAAACTGTTCTTGTCTTTCTTCTTTCAATATTTTTCTTATTATATTTTTCATATTTTATCTATTATCTATAATCCCTTATATCACCATCAGAGTCTTCATAATACATATAATTACCCTTACTATCATATTCCCTTTTCTCCCAATAACCCTCAGAAGATTCATAATATATCTCATTACCATTATCATCATATTCTTGTTTCTCCCAAAAACCATTATGACGTTCATAATATATCTTATTACCCTTATCATCATATTCCCATTTACTCCAATATTTTTGATTTTCCCAATATACCCTATTGTCATTTTCATCATAAATTGAATTATCTTCTATTTCTACAGTTTCACCAAATATACCAGAAAAAACATATTTCAATTCTTTTTCAGATAATTTAAATCCATAATCATTCAATTTTTTATATATTGGATATTCATCTTTCATTAATAATATTACTTTGTTAAGAAACTGTTCTTGTCTGTCTTCTTTCAATATTTTTTTAATTATCTTTTTCATATTTTATCTATTATCCATTATATAACCATCAGAATCTTCTTCATATATAATTTTTCCATTTTCATCATATTCCCATTTTGACCAATAACCATTAGAATTTTCACGATATATTTCTTTCCCATTATTATCATATTCGGATTTTTCCCAAATACCATTATAAGATTCATAATATATTCTATTTCCGTTATTATCATATCCATATTTAAACCAATAACCATCAGAAGTTTCTAAATATATTTTATTACCATTTTGATTATAAATATATTTACGTTTAACAGTTACAGGTTCTCCAAATATACCAGAAAATACATAATCCAATTCATCTTCAGATAAATTAAACCCATAATCTTTTAAATTCTTAAATAATGGAAAATCATTCTTAATTACCTTAATAATCTTATTAAGAAACTGTTCTTGTCTGTCTTCTTTTAATATTCTTCTTATTATCTTTTTCATATTTTATCTGTTATCTATTATATCACCTCTAGAATTTTCTTTATATATTTGATTACCATTATCATCATATTCTCTTTTTCTCCAAACACCATAAAAATTTTCATAATATATTACATTTCCGTTATTATCATATTCAAATTTTTCCCAATAACCATCAGAATCTTCCATATAAATTATTTTTCCATTTTGATTATAAATTGAATTATAACGTCTACCTTTTTTTCTTACTGATTCACCAAATATACCAGATAACACATAATTCATTTCTTCTTCTGTTAAATTAAACCCATAATCTTTTAAATTCTTAAATAAAGGAAAATCATCTTTCATTAACAATATAATTTTGTTAAGAAATTGTTCTTGTCTATCTTCTCTTAATATTTGTTTTATAATCTTTTTCATATCTTATCTTTTATCTATTATTACACCATCAGAATCTTCATAATAAATATTATTTCCATTTTGATTATATTCAAATTTTGCCCAATAACCATTAGAATTTTCACGATATATTTTATTTCCATTATCATCATATCCCCATTTTTCCCAAAAACCATCAGAACGTTCATAATATATTTGATTACCATTTTGATCATATCCTTGTTTTATCCAAAAACCATCAGAAGATTCATAGTATATTTTATTTCCGTTATTATCATATTCATATTTTCCCCAATAACCAGTAGAATCTTCTTTATATATAATTTTTCCATTTTCATCATATTCAGATTTTCCCCATTTACCATTATGGAATTCATAATATATTAGATCACCATTTTGGTTATAAATTCTTTGTCTTTCTTCTATAATAGGTTCTCCAAATATACCAGATAAAACATAAACTAATTCTTGATCAGATAAATTAAATCCATAATCTTTTAAATTCTTAAATAATGGAAAATCATCTTTCATTAATAATATTATCTTATTAAGAAACTGTTCTTGTCTGTCTTCTTTCAATATTTTTTTAATTATCTTTTTCATATTTTATAAATATAACAATAAACACAAATATAATAAAAAAACCCCGACCAAAAAAGAAGGGGTCGGGGTTATTTTTATTTTACTGTTTTATCTAAATGTTTGTTAAACTACATTCTATTTTTTTCTACGTTTTTTAAACATCTTTAAAGGTAATCCACCTCTTCCTCTTTTTGAGTGATCAAAAAATGACCTTCTTTTAATACAATTTACATCACCAGGTCTACAATATTTACTTTTTACATAGTCGTCATATTCTGTAAATTCATCACCAGTTTCTTCCCAATCTTCATCATCATCTCTCATACCACTTTCATGTCCTATCATACCAGTACCCCAAGTATCGGACCCATAGGTATAATCTTCATCTTCATCTTCAAAACGTTCCCTAAGAACTTTTTTTGTGATTCTTCTTAAATCTGATTCGGTTAATCTTATAACCTTTCCATTTTTTCTTATTCTCATAATTAAATTTTTTATTATTATTATTATTATTATTATATAAATATAACCATTTTATAAAAAACCCTCCACAAAAGAAGGGGTCGGGGTTGATTTCTATTTTTTCGGTCAGAAAGAAATTTTTTTATCTATAATTTTTTATACGTCCATGAGAATCTTCATAATATATTATATATTCCTTTTCATCATATTCTCTTTTTCTCCATAAACCATTAGAATTTTCATAGTATATTTCATTTCCGTTATTATCGTATTCAGATTTTCTCCAAAAACCATTAGAATTTTCATAATATACTTTATTTCCGTTATTATCGTATTCATATTTTCTCCAATTACCATTAGAATCTTCATAGTATATTTGATTTCCATTATTATCGTATTCATATTTTATCCATAAACCATTAGAATTTTCATAATATAATATATTTCCATATTCATCATAAATAGATATATAGTTCTTATATCTTACAGTTACAGGTTCTCCAAATATACCAGATAACACATAATCCAATTCATCTTCAGATAAATTAAATCCATATGATTCTATGTTTTTATATATCGGATACTCATCTTTCATTAACAATATAATTTTGTTAAGATATACCCCTATTAGATTCTTATCTATTTTTACCTTATCTATAAAACCCATTTGAAATATCACACATAAAAATTTCCTGAAAAAAATTTTAACACATATAGGTGTTTTATATTATGGGGTGTTGTTTCTGACGAAACCCATTTGAAGATGACACCAATCAATAATTATAAAAATATGTTCCCTATATGTCTTTCGTTAATAAATAACTCCACAAACCTACCATGATTTAAACTATCCCTTATAGTCCCTACCGATATATCCCATAAATATTGTCCCACACCCTCTAACTCTTTTTCTAATTGGTTTCTTAATATATGAGGATTTTTTAACACACCCAAACCATATTCGTCTTTGATATATCTAACCACCCTTAAAATATCCGAATAAGAATATTTTGAAGACGTTTCAAATTTATTCTGCATCCTCTCCGAATACGACATATCCTTATTCTCATTAATAACCCTATTAACAATACCAATTAAGTCCGATTCATTTAATTTTATTATTTTTCCCATATTATACTTTTTTATTATATTTATAAAAATCCTATGAAAAAATTTCCAGGAAAAATTTAACACCTAACCCCTTTTTACCAAAATAGGGTGTTGTTTCCGAACACAAAAATTTTATGGGTGTTTGTTAAAAAACCCACATACCTAAACTTAAAAATTTCCTGGAAAATTTATGGAGAACATCGCCACCCCTCAAACTACGTCAAACCACCCAGAGGGAAGGGGGGATACCGGAGGGGGGGTATAGGGGGGGACCCCCCATAGGGTGTAATAACACATTAGGGGGGTGTTATTAGAACCTTTGTTGTGCCCATTCCTTTAAAGTTTTAACCCTTAGATCTGGTGTTTTATTAGGATCCATATAATCTCTAATATCCAACTTCATATTATATACCGATACGCAAGTTGTGTATAGTCTGGCGATTTTATCTGTGTCCCTAACTTTTGATTTTGATGCCTTAACTAGTTCGTTATAAGTTTTCATAATTTTATTCATAGTTCATATTTTTGTGGTTAAGTAAAATGTATTTTATTTGACTTTTCTGAAGAGGTCTTCTACTGAGATAGATAGTACTTCTTCTCTAGTCATAGAGTTAATAATTTTGTTAATTGATCTAAGGATGTATTTAAAGATGGTTGACTTATTTACTGTTTCGTGTAATTCATCAAATAGATCCATATTTTCATCAGACTCTTCAAACTTGTCAATGAAGATTTTATATTCGTCACCATATGGACAGACAGTTACTAGATCGAAATATCTAACATAGTCCATATAGTTAACTCTACTTCTATTGAAATTATATTCTCTTAAATCTTCCATTGTCTAAATAGTTTTATTAGTAATTGTCTGTAATACAAATATACGGAAAATCTGGTAAACCACAAAATTTTTAGATGTTTAAATTTTGTACATAAGTAATATATTTATCATACTTAGAATTTGATGATGATGAGTTAAGGATTGTAGGGACGAACACTTGTATTGTTTTACCATCTCTTGTTCTTCTACCTTCTTTCATTTTCATTGGTACTTGTAATTCTTTCTCTGGATATATGAATGTATAATCACCAGTTTGTCCACCAGACCAATCCCATAAGTTTTTGATGTTATCCCTTATAATATTATTAAACTCTCTTATAGAACCAATTTTCGTCCTTTCCAATATCCTATCATTAATTGAATGTTTTGAGGTATCAAAATAGGTAAATTTAAATGTGATTGTTTTCCCACCACTATGTTTGAAATCTATGTGACGAACAACACCAATTTTTTTAACATCATTGGGTTCATCTTCCATATCAAAATGTTGTTTAATATCTTTACCCATATTAATGTCTTCAATTAGTTTTTTATATTGTGTTTCGGTAATTAATAATTTCATAATTTATCTTTTTCATTATAAATATAAATATAATGAAATTATTATGTATTACAATATACCGGATCGTTATTATAGGTATCTTTCCACCATATCTCCTTATTATCTTCATCATATTTAGATTCCATCCAATAACCATCAGAATATGAAGATAGGGTATTATTACCATTTATATCATAATCGTGTTTAACCCAGAAATTTTCTCTTTCATTATATAATAAATTATCACCCTTAGTTATTTTAAGAGAAATGGGTATTCGATCTTGAGAAAGATAATAAAGAGTACGATACCATTTTATGACTATATCATCATCTTTGAAATATTCTTTTATTATATATTCTTTTTCATCAGTATCCGTTATTTCAAAGAATTCAAAATCACGGGTAAATGGAAAAGATAGATTCTTTACAATCTGATCCAAAAACATTTTTATTTGTTTATCCATATTATTCTTTTTTATAATATACCCATATATTAAGAAACCTAAAATTAAAAATTATACATTTAAGTTCCTTATTTGGTTTACGATACACCCCAATAGAGATGTTAGGTAAAATATGGAAAGACTTTATATCATCTCTCTTTAATGTGTTATGTACTCCAAAAGTTTTCATAATAGATTTAATTTATACAAGGGTATCAACCCCCATTCCTAATTGACAATATTCTTTCACCATCTTCATTATAGTCGAATAGTACGTATGTTTTATTAATTGGACATTCATGTAATAGGGTACAGGGTTGGTGATGATTTGGTGGGTAGAAAAATTCACCTGTTACAAATATGTGATAATAAGTTACAGAAACCCTGAACGTATGATAGAAGTCTCTTTTGAAATATTCGGTTAATATATAGGTTTGTTCGGTTCTATCCGTTATTTCAAAGAATTCAAAATCACGGGTAACCGGGAAAGATAGATTCTTTACAATCTGATCCAAAAACATTTTTCTTTGTATATCCATATTTTATTTTAATTTATGGTTATATAGTTTGTATTCTATAATCCTTCCGTTGGTTAACCAAGACTTACCACGACCATTTCCATTTAATATTTCATAATAACCACCATCCTTATGATCAACAGAATGTATTTCAATTTTAGATATTCTCCGTCTCCTAATTCCAGGATAATAATAATCCTCATAATGTGTAAAAGAATAATTACCTCTACCATATACCTTATCAAACATATATTCAATCTCTTCAACCCTATCTATCCCATAAAAATCGAATGTTAACATAAATGGTTTCTTAAAATCTTTGTCTATTATATTATTCAAAAACCTTTTTCTTTCTATATCCATATTTTATTTTGTTTTTTATTGTTTTTTCCAAACGTATTTTATTTTTTATATATAGTAGGAAAAAATTTTATTCTGTCTTCTCCTGACAATTATACTATTATATGAACCAATTTGTAAAGATACTTTTTTCGTAGTTTATCCCATAAGAGTCTTCTTGATATATTATATTACCATTTTCATCATATAGTTTAATATATGTAAGAAACCCATACGTTAAAGTCCCATCATTATCATATATAGTATTAAATTCATACCTATCACCAAATACCCTATCAAATACATATCTAACCTCTTCTTTCCTTTTTATATCATAAAACCTCAATGTATTAAAATAAGGTTTCTTAAAATCTTTCTCTATTATGTGATCCAAAAATTTCTTTCTACCATTTTCCATATTGAATGTCTTTTTCATTTATAAATTGTTTACCCTTAAAAGTTTTACATTCCCATTATGAAACATCATTACCATATCGAAAGAGTAGTTTCAAAATAATTCAGTTTTTCATAGAGGGAATTTACGGAGAACGCAATACTA
>WLWE01000158.1_pt1 | contig 59708 bp, 45 predicted proteins | sample 6718301 | NCBI WGS metagenome assembly WLWE01 (sample SAMN12718691, study PRJNA515312) | sponge metagenome | isolation source: marine sponge | host: Mycale hentscheli | place: New Zealand: South Island, Marlborough, Capsize Point | collected 2003-05-01
CTTTCATTAATATCATTGAATTCTAATATTTGTTCTAATATTGTTTGTTTATCATGATGCTTTAATAATTCAAATAATATAGGAATACTGAAATTTCCGTTACCGCAACAGGGGTCTAATATAGACAAATCACTTCTACCCCATAATTCGGTTGGTATTTTACTTATCATTTCACTTATACAATCTATTGGTGTTGGTTCATCGTTGCTTGATTTGTATGTGCTTTTATCGGTATTTAATGTTTCATCGTAATATTTTTTGAGTTCATCAAAGGTTGAAGTTTCAATCGTGAGATAATCCATTTATATCTTCTAAATAGATTATATTTATAGACCTATAGACCAGTAATTTTGGCTCTTCTAATATAAGCCATTCTTTCGGCATCATCGTTATATTGGGTTGATAATGAACTCTTATATCCGTCTGGTTTTGTCGCAAAAGAAACCTGATTTGTATGTCTTTGTAAAATAGGTTTGGGTGGTGCATAATTAGGAAAGAACTTCTTCATGATAAAAGTTAATAAAAAATCAAACATCTTTTTTAGGGGCGTGAGATAATCCATTGTATATATTCTAAATAGATTATATTTAATCCACATTAACGTTTTCTAAATCATCTGGATTCTTTATAGATAAATTATAAAACTTCTCACTTTGCCTACCTACCCCAAATAATTGACTCAATTGAAACTCGCTCTCTATTTTTTCTGGTGTTGTTGTTCCTTCTGATCCTTCTGGGTTATTTAATTTAGATGGTATCATGCCTAATGTATCCACTTTCATTTTCTTATGTAACAAGTTTGATGACTCTTTCAGTTTATGATAATGGCTGTATTTTTTGGAAAGATACGAGTTACCATCTTCACCACGTTGAGATTCTGGTAGTCTTGTAATGCGATATATATCAATCGCTAAAGTATAATATTCTTTTGCTTGTTTCATTTCTAAATCCATATTTGAAGTAATATTGAGATACATTTCTACGGCAGTAATTGTTCCGATCAACATACCTATTAAACATGTAGTAAGGGATATATATTCTTGAGCCACGAATTTTTGTAATCCTACACTTGTAGTTGCATTTAGGGATGACAATACCAACACTGGAATCCTAAAATATTTAGAATAAGATTTATAATGATAAAATGCTTTACGATGATAGTGGTGTAAATTAACGCAATTGATTCGTAATTTTTCTAATAGTTCTAACACTTCTGGAGTCCATCCGCTCACCATTTTTTTATATATATTATGTATATAATAACATAAATAATTTATAAAATTAATGGTTTTTAATTTCATAAATTTACTTATACTTTCATCTGAAGCTCCTAAGCCCTGTAGAACACCTACGCCCGTGTCTACCGCTTTCTGGAAATCAGCTAAATCTATACCCTGAGCAGCAGCTGTTAAACCAGCAGTTAAGGTATTTAAAGAATTTTCAACCTGAGAGTTAGCTCCAAGATCTGTAATATTCCCCAAGTTATTTAAAACGGCTATGCTTGCATCAGCTGTGGCATTTACATTACTTAAACCAAGATTTAATAATTCAAATTGTTTTCTTGCTCTTTCAACTTCTTTTTCTGCGCTTGCAAATATTTCGTTAACATTTACGCCAGCCATTGCTAAATCTTTAAGACTGAGACCTGTATCCTGTAAAAATTCTCTAAACTGTTGTTCATCTTGACCTCCTCCAGCAGCCTGCATAGCTAATGCACGTACAACTGGGGTAGAGCTTTCCTTCATTTGTCCTCTTCTTTGTTTTTGGGCAGCTTCGTTTTCTCTTCTAATCGCATCAGAACTTTTTGAAAAACCAAAGGCTTGACTTATAGCACCCGGAAGCGTTTGACCAAAATCAGCAGCTTCGCCTTCAGCTGCTGCACCTTTTCTTCTTGCTAGAGCAGCATCTTCTTGTGCTTTTATTAAAGGTTCAATAAGTTCATCCCCACTAATATTACCAAGTCTAAATTCTGACATCCTCTTGGTAACTTCTTTTGTGGCATCTGCCATACTCTTAGCAGCTTTAGTAGCTGCGGCTTGAGCGCCAGCTAAAGCGACAGCAGTTTCTTTTGGTGGAGTTAAAAAGTCTGCTAAAATTCCACCAGCAGCAGCGCCAAGAGCAGCACCAAGTGGGCCAGCGACTGCAAATCCAGCAGCAGCACCGCCAACAATACCACTCGCTGTATTTAAAGTTCTTTCCTCTGCATTTGCTTCTGCCGCTTTTCTCTCAGCTAAAGCCACATTACCGTCTTCTATAGCATCTTGCATTTCTTTAGTAATACCACTTAATTCTTTGAAAACTTGAGCTAAGGATTGAGCTGCGTTAAAAGCAGCGGTAAAAGCAGCAACGCCTACAGCAGCCTGTGTACCAACTTGAGCAGCAGATCCACCCGCCCTTGCAAAACCTCGTCCACGCCTTTCAACTCCCGCCGCACTTTTTCTAGCTTTTTCTGCTCTTTTCCTTGCTGTTTCTCTACCCTTCGATGTGCTTAAATCTATTTGTCCACTTTCTATATCAGCTTTAGTTCTATCTCTAGCACTTTGCTTTATACCAGACGCTTTGGCTTGACTTCTTGCTATTATGTCTTCTTGAACGGCGTTCTTAGCTTTTTTACCTAAACCGCCTCTAAAAGCATCACCAAGGCTAACACCAAACGATTCACTAATAGATGCTAAACCACCAAAAGTCGCAGCTAATGTTGTGGCAGAATTAGCAAGAGCGGCGATAGCCCTTTCTTGAGCATTACTATTTTCATCAACAGTCGGAGCGAAAGTAGCAAGAGCAGCAGTTGCTGCCGTTAAACCAAAACCAATACCACTAAGGCTATCAACACTTCTAGATTTAGATGGTAGATTACCCCTTTTTGTTCCTTTTGCAGCGACTAAACCTCTTGGGCCAGAACCTCCTCCGCTAGCAGCGCTAGCAATAACGCCACCCCCACCGCCCAATCCACCACCCAGCATAGAAGCAGCTACGCTAGAAACTGACTGTATAGAAACTGGAACAGTTCCTTTCGATGTTCCCCCACTAAGAAGAGGCGAACGTATTGTTCCACCAGTATTAAATCCTTGAACTATACCACCATTAGCATACTTACCAACTTTATTCATACGGTTTAAATTACTGTAACCAATATTTTGTGCAGATGCTTTGTTCATTACAAACTCACCGGGAGTCAACATCGCTGGAACTGTATCTGTTCCAGAAACTCCACCGCCAGTAGCCATCTTTTTCAACCATAGACTAGGATCTGTATAGTAGGTTGTAACGGGTTTTCCAGCTAAAGCAGTAGTTGACAACGAACTAGGTCTTCTATTCGTGCCACGGCTATTTTCAAAAAGAAAATTCTTAGCAGCAATACTTTTACCAGTATTACCCTTTGCGTTTCTGTCATTTTCTCCTTTTCCATACCTTGCATTTAAAGGTAAAAATTTAGCTTCAGATCTTGTTTGAGGAAAATCTAAAATATCAAATGGTCCCGTGGCTCGTCGTCCAGTGTTAAATCTTCGTGATTTAGCTAAAACTTCTTCAAATTTGTCTCCATGTTTAAACGATTTTGAATTGTTCCATACGTCCAAATCTTTTTCATTAGGTGTTACTTTTACAAATTTAGAATTATCTTGCACTCTTCTATTTTGTAATTTGTCATAACCTTTAGTTCTTGGTATAGAAGTATAAGTTGTACCTAAACTTTTAACAGTTCCACCGTATGCATATTTATTCATAGACTCAAGATTTCCAGCACCTATGCTAGCAACACTACTTTTACGTATTACAAATTCTCCCGGCGTAAGCATCGCAGGGACTGTATCTCTATTACCACTACCGGGAACCATACCACCTGCGTTAAATCCTCTTGGGCGAGATAAACCTCCAATAAGTCCAGCAGCACCTCTGGCAATATTTATAGCAGCAAAAGTAGTAAGCAGTGGAATAAGTGGTTTTAGAGCTTCACCAACTTGGAGTAAAGCAGATGCAATATTTAAAGAAGTTTTAGCGAACAACTGAAAAGATTTACTTTCAAACACACCTCTAATTAATGCTAAAAATTGTTCTCTAACTTTAGCAATCTGTACAGCTAACGCCTGTTGTGCTGTTAAAGCATCTTTCGTAAGAGAATCACCACCAGCAATTGCAACATTTAATGCTTCTTGAGCTATTCTAAATTCTTGAATTAAAGGAATGACTTTACCAATCTGTCTAAAGCCACCAAGTTCTTCAGCAATTTTAATAAATGTTAAGTCACCTTGTTCAAGTCCAGCAAGAGCTGCGCTCAATCTTTTAACAGCTTCATACGGACCAACAAACTTGCCATCCAAACCTACAAGTTCAACACCAAATTCTCTTAAGAATTCTATAGTTTTAGGTCTTTGTATTCTAGTAAAGATGGTACGTAAACCAGTAGCAATACTTTCTGCTGACTCTCGCGTTGTTGCTCTAACACTAGTAAATAACGCAATCAGTTCATTTAAATCACCACCAGCAGATTTAAACACACCTCCAGTACGACGAATAACAGCAATCAAATCACCCGCCTCAACAGCGAATTGACCAGCAACAGCATTAATAGCACCCAACTGTTTTTCTAAAGCTTGAGCGCCTTCTCTAAACTGATTAAAGATAGCAACTGCGCCTTCAGCAGTTTGTGTAATGTTATCAAAGGTAGGAGCTAAAGTAGATCGAGCCAAAGCATCAAGAGCTATCCTAGTTTCATTAGCGCTAAGACCCGCCTGAGAAAGTATCCTACTAACTCCAATTAAAGAGCTAGAGGCAGCACCTAAAGAAGTCGATAGCCTAGTAATTTCAGAAGTAAGACCTTTAAGTTCTTGCAAAGACTTTCCAGTAACTTGAGCCACCTTTATAAGCTCTCTCTGAAAATCTATAGATTCTTGCACAGCATTACTAAGAGTATTAGTAAATAAACTAACAGCCCTAGTAGCAATAGCTAAACCGGCATATCTTTTGATAGAAGCAGTTAAAGCTTTACCTAGCTTGGTGCTAGCATTAGCAGCTTGACTTGTAGACTTAGCCAAATTCTGTATTTGACGTTGAGCCTGTGGAGCGCCTTTGAGGTTTACATTAACATTAATATTCTGCAACTGACGCTGTATTTGGTTTACAACTTGTGCAGCATTTTTAGGTGCTTGTAACTGTATTTGTGCAGTGAGATTAAATTTAGACATAGTATCTCTCTAGTAATGCTGCACACTATCCCTTTGGCTATCCGTCCGTTTTTGTTTTACGAGTTTTCTTGACAGTCTCATCGACGTAATCCACAGTAGTTATATACCTACCCTCTTCGTCTAATAAGTTACCATCAACATCGACCCGTTCACCTTTATCGTTAAGAAAATGACCAAACTCATTAATCCGTCTGCCATCTAGATCTACCATTTCGCCTTCCTTATTGACTAAAGCTCCATCATTATTCGTGAAGTGGTGCTTATTAAGAAAAACGTTTTCTGGTAGGGATTTCTCAAAATCCTTATCCAGAGAGTACATCATCTGTGCCATTGTAGTGGCAGCTGCTAGTGCTATGTCGCTATCCGATTTTTCATCATAATCTTCTAGTGATTTATACACTTTTTCGCCATTTTCGTAGTAAGTACAAGAAGATACTAGATAGTCAAATCTTGCATTATCAGAAAGCGATTCTGCTGTATTTCCCTCAAGAGACAATCTTTCTCCAATTAGATCTCTTAGTTCTATTCGTTTTTCTCTAATTTGTATAGCAATATCTTTACCTTCACCAGCGCTTACTCTCTTACTGCCACTTTTACCAAAAGCAAGTTGTTTTTCAAGTTCTGCAATTTTCTTGCTAATATTCTTTTCTTCTTCATCTTTGTCCTCATTCCATATATTACGATTTTTCATAAACAGTCGTAATTCCTTTTTAGTCATAATGCCATCGGTTAAACACTCGCTCCACACTTTGGCGGCATATCTAGTTGCTCTATTTTGAACAGCACCAACTGGTTTTTTGACAATGATCTTGATTTTTTCACCGTCAACGTTTACTTCTACCTGTCTTTGTTTTTCCTTGTCCATCCTATTTCTCCTTTTTTGTAATTACTGGAATTGTAACTGAATATTTTAACCATTCCACATCATACTGAGCTAACTCCGCATCAATATTTCGAGCCTGATTATTTCCTTTGTCTAATATTTCAGATCTAATTTTCTGATATATATCTTTCATAACTTGCTGATCTTTTGTTGACCCTTCATCGCCTCCCCATAAAAAACCCAGATTTTCTTCAATACTACTTAAAGCTCCTATCATGGTAGTTTGAATTTTCTTTTTAAGAATTTTAGATAATCTTTCTCTAGAAGCTACTTTGTATTTACTATCACGAGCTTGTTTGTAATTTGTTTTTCCTTCGTCCATGTTATTTTCCTCCAAACTTTCCTTTAAAGGCTTCCATCTGTTTTGTTTTTTGTTTCATTATTTCATCTTTGAAATCTTGCTGTTGGGCAGATCCCTTCTTTTTCATCACGGCAGCCCTTTGCTTCTTTACCACTTTGCTATCAAGGCTATTCATGTTTTCCACTCTGTTAATATCATTTTCATTTTTTGCCATAACAAATACTTCGTCAGAATTTTTTACCTTTTCATTAGTGTTATTATCAAATTCATTTTCTGCTTTTTCTTGTTCTCGTTTTTCTGCCTGTACTATAAACCAGCCATCTAACATATCATCATCTTCTATAACTTCTTTTGTGGGACAGTCCATAGACTCTTGTATGTTATCATACATTTGAGACCACATAGTAAGTGTTGTTTGATTATATGTTATGTCCTCATCATCTTTGTTAAAAAATAACTTTGCTCCAGACTTTTCGTATATGTTCCACAATGACTTCCAAGGTTCAGTTCTGGCTAGTTCTCTACACTGTTGCTCTGTAATTAAAGATTTGTGCCAGTAAAATAAAGCTTCATTTATACCAATATCTTCAAAATCATATAGTTCATTATTTTTATATGTACTATTTTCTATCAGATATTCTAGTTTTTCCGTATACGCTATTCCTTCGCAAGTATTTTGATTATAAGAATTTTTAATTTGTAGTTCTTCGTTTAGTTGTTTTTCTCCAGCTCTAATATATTTTCTGATTCTTTCTACTAGCTCTGAATTGTGGCGAGATTTATAAATTTCTACCTTAAGCTTTTCAATGTCTTTCTTTAGTCCATTTACTCTTTCTTCTTTTTCTTCAGACCATAGCCCATGATCCATCATCCAAGACTCTGTTTCCTTTTCAGTCATTATTTCGTCATCAAACGCTTGCTCGTAAGCATTATTATATATAATGCAAGATTCTATATTTAACTCTACTGTAAAGGGGTGTACTACTAAACCTTTAGGTAAATATGCTTTTCCAGATCTAATTTTATAAATAAAAAACTCCCGCTCATGATGGTTCATTACGTAACCTCACTGCGGGAGTTTCCCATTTGTTTTGTTTCCTTTATATTCCTAATAAATTATATACTAAAGTCCGGCTGGATCAGTATTACTTTTAACTGTTAAGTCATTAAAGGTGCTATATGAGTAAGTAATTGTGGCGTTACCTCCAGCAGCGTCACCTCCACCGTAAGTTACGGATGACAGTCTATTCTTACCACCAAGATCGAAAGTTGTGCCATTGTCAAGAGCAACTTTGATAATTTCCTCTGAAGTGTTAGCATCAGCGCCTTCTTCGCAAGAAATATAATCACCAGAAATGGCAATCACTTCAAACTCAGAAGTTACTTCTACTGGGAAATTAGGCGAACGATAGTAAGGAGCTTTTCTACCAAGTTCTAGAATATCTTCACGAGCCAAATCCGTACTACAAGTAAAGTTTTGAATATGAACAGCTGGAACACCACCAGACAAACCGTTTCCAATTCCAGATCCTTGAGCGCCAAAAATAGCTGCTGGCAATATAGTGTTTGCAAGGTCTACATTCTCACGCCTAGCAACACCACTGCCTGAAAATGGAGCATCAGTACCTTTACCATCACCATCTTCTGGAATTTCCAAGGCTCTAGCAGATGTTACAAGAGTGGGACTATCAGAATTCCAACTTTTATCGTTTCCTACCAAGGTTACAGATTCGGTTGCATTTCCATCTGCTGGAATAGTATAAGAAATACTGCTCAAATACATTCCAGACATATGGACTTCTGCTGGTGCAGCACCAGTTACAGCATCTTGATCATCTGGGTAAATACCAAGGCCAACATTACATCTAAGTTTTGATCTGTTAACTAATGTATTGACAGTAGCTGCGGGCGTTGCAGCGTGGTAAATAAGTGGATGTCCATCAAGTACCTTTTCCAGCGTTACCTCAACATCTGGAAGACCTTCAATATTTTCGTAAATTTGAATCTGACCAAGCTCAAATGCTTGCTCTAGATTAAAGTTCGTTGTAATGCCCACACTTTGTACGCCATGTATTGTTCTGGAATTTTGATCACCATTATCTCCGATGACCACAGCTTGGCAGGCATAAAATACTCTATTATTTGCCATTATATTCTCTCCTTGGTAAGTTGGAAAACTCTATTTTTATATACACAAAATTAGATATTTGATTTAATTACTTCTACTGTACAACGAGCTATTCCTGCTGAAAAGTTGCTATTTATGATTTCCATGCCCTGAACAGTAAAATTCGTAAATCTCATGTGATTTGATTGATAACTATCAATTAAATCTGGATATCTAAGAGCGCCAGATACGGGAACACCCCTGTAATCTACGGGAAAAGCCCCGCTATTGGCTATATTATTATTATTAAATAATGTTATTGTTTTGTCATTTTGGAAAGAAACCATGTCTAACAACTGATTTCTTGTGTAAGCGTCTTCAGCTATGCAATGAAAAAGCACATCCGTATAGATATACTGACCGCCACCCAGCTGATAGCCCTTGTAGCTTCTCCTTGGAACTACTTCTATACCTATGGCGGGTAGTTGTATTCTCATTTCTGAAGGTATTTCAAATTCCCCTTTTCCATTATTAAAATTAGAAGGCACATCTAGGGTTCTATATTGAATCTCTCTAAGCCAAGGAACATTATTACCGTATATAACATTAATATATTTATAACTATGTTCTACCTGAACCTTGCTACCAGTAGGGATAGGGCTGTCAAAAACTACCCTCCCATTGAAATAATCTACCGTGTGAGCATAGTCTCCGGTAGTATCTGAAGAGTAGAATGTGTCATCTACATATACGCCAGATATACCGGGATACATATGGTTTTCGCCAACAATCGGGGCGGTCATTCCAGAAGGTGGATTAACTCCACTTTGCCAAACCCAGTTCTGCCTAAAACCATCCCAAGCTTGACCAGCGTTGTAGTGTGGATACGAAGAAAGCTTTAACAAGCTGTAATCTTGATTGCTGTGAGAAGTTTCCCCTTTGGTAACATTGAAATAATTACCTTTGCCTAACAAATTCCAATCTAGGAATTCTATAATATTATCTTGCAACTCATTGTTAAGAGTTGAGTCAAAAACGCTGTTAAAACCTTTGAGATTATTATTAGACATCTAGAGCTTTCCTTATAATTCTTTCTATTTCTTGTTGTTGTGGTTCTCCAACCAGCGCTCTGATAATAAAATTCTCTTCTTCTGTTCCTGAAAAACTTGGTGGTATTCTAAAAACACCTCCGGGCTTCATGATCCCACCGCCAGTTCTACCTTTATCTGAGGCTGAATATCTATAACCAATAATAATTGGAGTGTCGCCTTTTTCTAATAACCATTCTAACCAATTTAGTTTAGAGTTAGGTACGCTCTTTATTGCCTCGGGTATGTCTCCAGCATCAACGCCAGATATTATTACCTCAAGACCGCCATTTAATCTATCGTCTACTTTATCTATATTTACTTTGATTATTCTAGTAATAGTTTTAACTAAAGCGTTTATTGCATTTAAAGCTTCCGCGTTTGTAATACCCAACATAGCCGTTAAACTATCCGGCCCGTTCTCTTCTAATAATTCTCTTACTTCTGGTTGAGCTAAAATTTGTTGCTCTACAAACATTCTAATATCTAAGTCTATTCTATTTTTCTTTCTAAACAAAAGCTGATTAAATGTTCCCGCAATAGAAGCATTAACCTTCTTAGTAAAACTAGCCACAGTGTCTACAAGATTAAGTGTGATAGCCATACTAAGCCCTCTTCCAAAAACATGCAAAGTATCTATCTTGCTTTAATCCTAGAGGTGTGTGTTCTCCAACTCTTTCAAATCTCATTTCTTTATAATCTTTAATACCTTTATGTACCAATAATTGTTTTGCAGACAAAATTTTAGGTAAGTCAGTCATAAATCCAATTGTTTGAATAGATGCGTTAGGCACAACAATCCCTTTAGTAATTCCCGTCCACTGTTTTTCATCCCAATATACTTTTAGTTTTATGTCGGTCAACACTTCGGTTTCTTTAATAGTTTTAGTTCCACGATTATGTGTGCCGCCTCCTCGCCTGTGATTATTTATAGAGTTTTTATCTGGTATATTATCATCTGGATTATATACTATAACTTCTTTTTTTTCTATAGATATAAGTTGACATGTAACTCCAAATATATTAAACGTGGAGTCTATCACATCGAAGTATTTATCGAACACAGATTGTGGAACATTAATAGGCATATATCACCATGTGGATAAAAGAACTCTTTTCCAAGTATTTGTAGCTACGCAAACATAAATATAATTTGAATCCCACCTAATTTGACCCAGAGTTCCTGCTGTGCTGGCGGTTGCTATGGTCCCTTGTAATGGCATATTGCCAGAAACACTATCTATCATTCCAGACGTATGAATGAGATCTGCGTCTAAAGCTATAGATGATCCACTTTGTAATATCTCAAGAGCTTCTAACTGACCACTTACAGATACAGTTGATGTGGGATTAGATGTTCCAATTCCTAGCCTTGCACTTCCGCTGTCATAAACAAAGTTGTCAACATTTGCAAGACCTATAGCATTTCCGTTACCAGAAGCTTCTATAAATGGTATACCACTAACATTAACTCCCATGTCTAAAGACTTAACATCACCACCACCAAGTTTGTGTTTTCCAAGTTCTACTAATATAGAACCATTAGTAGCTTCTCTTACAACATATCCAATTGGAGAAGAATAATTTGGAATTCTAGGAGAAGTATTTTTAAAAGATCCATAATCAGTTTCAGAAAGAAAAAGCTCATCCCCAGCAGTAAATGCAGAAGTGTTAACATTTTTAACTAAACCATAAGTTGTAACATATCCAAAGGAACTGTCTTCAATATCATGAGTAGCTAAACCCACAACTCTTGAAAGATCTTCCCCGCTTGCTATAGCATATTCTACAGTTGGAGCTACATTTCCGTGACTACCTGTAATTCTAACACCAGAACCATTTAAGATAATAGAGCCAGTATTATTTCTAACTCTTAAATATTCCTCTTGCCCAACCTGTTGTGTAACTTCTGACTCATCATTATATACAACAAGCGCGTGGGAATCTGAATCATACCAGACCCTACCTTCCTGATGTACTGGATAATTTGCTTCTTGCGTAAGATTCATATCCAAAACATTGTAAACACCACTGTCAGCAGTTATCACTCCACTAACATCTAAAGTACTTTGAGGTATATCTGTTCCAATACCAATCCTATCTTCACTAGCATCTAGTCTGAAAAGATTATCATTGCTAGCGCCTTCCATTCTAAGGTCTCTGTCAGCACCGTTGTCATTAAAAACAATACCTACAGAACCAGCACCAACATCTAGAACACTAATCTGGCACTCTGAGCTATGACCTCCTCCTCTAATAAAAACATTAGATCCATCTCTAGCGCTTATAAAAGTATGAGTGCCACTACTAGCTATCATATAGTCAAGAGTACCAGCCATCTCTGTGTGTTTCATGCCAGCGTAAAAAGTGCTAGCTGATAAAGCACAGTCACCAATCATGACACCACTATTATTACTATCAGAAAATCTAACACAGTTACCATCATCATATTGAACATCTAGCTTATGGCTGGCAGAGCTTGTGCCAATGCCGACATTTCCTCCAGATTCGTAAACAATACTACTGCCTAAAGTGTTGTCATCACTCCATCTAGCGAGATAGCCATGAGCGCCATTAGAACTATCTACAGTAATACCACTAACTTGTGTAATGTATGAATTTAAAGCGCCAGATGCTATATTAAGATCTGAATTTAAAGCGCCAGATGCTGTATTAAGATCTGAATTTAAAGCGCCAGATGCTGTATTAAGATCATTAACAACTATTGTTCCAGAAGCAATTATAGCCTCATTTAAATGACCAGAAATAAAGATTAAATCTGGAACGTCAGATAACACTAAAGTTCTAAAACTTGGTCTAGCAGGAGGACAACCAACTCCACATCCACTGGCAGGGCCAGCAAAAATTAATCCAGTATCTTGCGGCTTTAAAAATAAGTATTGATCTACAACGCCACTAAGCTCTATTACAGATTGTATGTTTGCATCGCCTAAGATATTTCTTTCAAAATGCTCCAGCTGTCTTCCACCGCTATAAGAAGGAACAGTAGTTCCACTTGCAAACAATATACCAGATACACCAGTGTGAACACCAGAAGTATTAATGATTGAAAATGCTGAAGTACCACCGACATCAATAGAAAAAGATGGATTTGATTGATTGATACCTAGTCTATTATCAACATTGTTCCAAACAAAATTACTATCATGACCAATCGTTTTATCAGAGAGCCAAAATGTAACACCGCTTGATTTAGGAACAACTCCAGATAATGACACAATAGCATTAGTAGCTGGATAAGTGGAATAAACCTCTTTAGCCCCAGCGCTAAATGAAACTAAATTATTACTATTACTACTAGCAAGAACAAATCTGGAAATAGTATCTGCTGAAGAATCAGTAAATACTCCAGACCCCACTTCGTAATCAGTGCCATCAGTGGCGGCATAAAATATTACATCGCCGTTGTCAAAACTAGACGCAAACGAACTAAAACCATTAATACTTCCTTCTAATAGAAAAGCATTAGTTCCAGTTGTATACGAAAGCTCTTTAGTTCTATCTGCTATTTTAGGTGCTTGTGACATTTAATTCTTCCGTATTAGGTAAAGTTTTGAACAGTAATTGAAGCCTCCGGTATTACGCCACTTTGAAGTCCATACACAACTATGTCATTTCTTCTTGAATTAACAAATTCGCCATTATCATTTCTAACAGCCAAGGTGAAGAAATCATCTTCTCTTACAACTACCGCTGGAGTAACTAAGTCCATACTTTGTGGACTACTATTAGAAGTTGTGCCATTGCTGTGAGCAATAACTGCGTAGTTAGTGTTACCAGCACCCAAAAGTCCGTCTTTGAAAAAGATCTTGTAAGTTCCAGCGCCACTAGCTTGGATTGCAGAAATGTTGTAAGAGCTAGTAACAGCAATCCCACTTAACCCACTATCACTTAAAGATCCATTTACATATGCAGAGCCGTTAAAGCTAATCCATGCTAAAGCATTTGTCTTAGCGGTGTGATATTCTGAATTATCGTAATCAAACTTAAACTTAGTATAGGTATTTTCCATCCCTCCTTGATTACCGCTACCAACGTGAATGACTTCCCCATACTTTGCAGCCTCTGGATTGGTCATAGAAAAATGCAATCCGTGATTGTCAGTTTCTAGAAGTGTTGCTTCTCCACTATGGTTAATCCAGTTTTCAGTTATTCCACCTAAGCCAAAATTACCAGTCATCATTCTTATTCCACTAACAGAAATATACTGAGTATGTTTATCGCCCGTGTCTAAGTCAGCCAAGGTGTCATGACTAACATTACCACTGCCGGGATATGGCTCCCATTGATATTTTTCGTCTCCATCTAAATGTGCAGTATTGTCAGTGTCAAAAAACAAACCACTACCAACATCTATAACACTTTTAAATTTTACAATTCCATTATCAAATGGATAAGTTGAAAAATCACCGCTAGCAACAACTGGAACAATAGAATCAACTATATCGACCATATTATGTCTAATATCTAGTGCAGAAATAGCACCAGCATTGTTATCAGCTAGCTCTGAATTTATGGTACTTTTAAGATCTGTACTATTTTTTACTGACATTTTTGTAATCTCCTTTAATATCTAAAATATCCACCTCTATGGTCATAATCGCTGTGAGTCCTAGAAACAAAGTCGCTACCGGGACTATAAGGACCGAGAATAGCTTGACCAGCCAAGCTTCCTCCAGCAACATAATCGTAAACTAACTTATTATATTTTTCACACAAGTCTTTATATAATATTGTAAGTGTGGTTGCCACACCTCTTAAGTCTATTGCAGATGGTCCATCTTTAATAGAAATTGCATTAGATGCTTCTGTTCTAACCTCGCTACCAATTATAATACAAGCAGTTTTGAGTGTTGCCAAGTTTACAAACACATTATCTTTAGGATCATCTGTAGGGTCTGGAGAAAGCGAACACTGTTCTACATTAACTACGTAATCGTTTGAAAAATCTACATCTTCTGAAACCAATTGACATGCTACTAAAATTGTTGTTTCTAAACGCTTTACCGAATATTTGTAATTGGAAGGATCTACATCGTTAACGATGTGTCTAACCATTGTTGAAATTTGGCCTTGCCACGACATATTTGCACCTATAAGTTACAGTGGGTTTTAAAATCATATATATCAGTATAATATGTTCCGCTTGGCAAAGCTATCTTTGCTTGAAGTTTGTAATGTCCCGCCTCGTCTAAATCGCCTGCTATTGTATCATAATGAAATTTACCATCAGTGCCATCGCCTAACAGAATGCCACTCCGTGTGATAATTTCATCATCTGGCCTTTTAATATAAATAGTAATACTAGAGTTGTTAGAAATATCTACGCCGCTGCCAGTTTCCTGAACAGTCATTGAAAATCTAGTACCTACATTATCTACATGTATTTCGCTAGCCATGTTTTTACCTTAGTAAAGTAATATCTTTTGTTCTAACTATATTTAAAATAACATTAACTGTTTTCATAATATTGTTGGATTTTGTCTTTTTAGTTGTAGGATAATATCTTGCGTCTTAATAATATTGAGTGTGTGTGTTTTTGTGCTTTTTAATGAAATGTTTAAGGGAATTATACCGCCGTTAAAAAAATTCATCAAACCAGTTGAAAATGGAAATTGACTAAAAATAAACATTATACCTGCGGGTCCGTGATTACTGGGTTTGTTACTTGATTCTCTAAGGTTTGTTTTAGTAGGTCTAACTCGTACTTTCTCACATTTTCGGATAAATATTGTCTTACGATCCTGTTGGCAAAAACTGATTTGCTTTCTGAATTGTCTAAACCATCCACCATATCTGGCCTGTTGTAATTTACGCATATAGCCTCAATTACACGCTCAACATCCTGATCCGCTATCTCTACTGAAAATGTAGCCATAATTCACCTATATTCCTAGTTATCTAACATAATATACACCAATTAATACAACTCATGTATAGACCCATTTTTGTCCTTAAATACCAATTTGTCATTATCTGAGCTATAAAACAAGGATTTATTGGGAGCAGACACATTAGCTATTTGTGTGTCAAAGACAAGTGAACCCGCCTTGTCAACTGATAATAATGTATTTCCAGTGCTATTCTTAAATTCTTGTAGATTAGAAGATTGTCCTAACGCTGAATTTATGGTCAAAGGAACTTCAACTGAAGAGCTGTTGTTTATGCTGACACCGTTGCTTTTAGCAACGTATAATAAATTTGCACCTCTGTGCGTTATGAAAAAACCATTAGTATAATTCATAATATAAAAATTATCTGTATCCACTACATTGCCAACGCTGTCGATGTCCCCGTAAACATATCCGTTTGTAGGTGCGTCTGCAAAGGCTGTGCTATATGGTTTTAGTCCTAATTTCCAAGTGGGATCTGACCCGTCTGTTATATGCAGGGCTACAATGTCATTTCCACCATTATCAATGTAAGCATGAAATAAAGAACCTGCGGAACTTGAATAGAACTTAGCGTCCTTGATAGAGCCGCTTACAGCAATATTGCCATCAACATATAGAGTAGTATCTGAAGAATCCCAAATAAAAGTGTTATCTCCACCTATAGTATTTTCATCGCTCCAATACGCAACATTGCCAGTATTTCCAGAACCAATAAATGCTCTGGTTTGTACTAAGCCATCTGGACAAGCTATACCACTATATCTAGGCGGCAATCCAGAAACATTACCATCCGGGTTAACAAAGACAGAGTGTGTAGCAGGATACGTGCAAAAAACTGTAGAAACGCCATCAAGGTTAATTTTATTACCGCTAGGGTCTGTGCTAGTAAATATTAAATCTCTAGATAAAACACCATCATTAAAAGTTCCTAATCCAATTTCAAATCTTACATTATTTTCTATAGCATAAAATGTTTTATTGCCATCACCAACGCCACTAGCAAATGATTGGAAGCTACCGTAAGTGTCATTTATAGTGACAGCTCCAGAGCCTTCTGTTAATGATGTTTCTCGTACTCTATCTGATAAATTAAACATAATAATCCATTAAGTAGGTGGTTTGTGTCCTATACTTTCGACTTCTAAGAAATTTATATAACCCTTTCTTGGATCATCAAGTGTCTTTCTACTGCCAGAACTTTTCCAAAAATCTTCATTTTTAAAATAATTGTTATGCCAGTTGTCTTCAGTCATTGTATAAGCAACTAAATCGCCAGAAGCTGTAAGGCTTATGTGTTTACACCTATTTCCTTTAAAAAATCTTGTTTGTCGTTGCCAAAAGCTGGCATTTTCTCCACTAGTGAATACTTGTATCATGTAGTTTCTTATTGGAAGGCCATATTGTGAAGTCATGTCAGGCTCTCTAGTATAGTTTTGAGAGTTTCTAACAAAATGGGATGATTTTTCATATACTTCATCGTATTGCGGACCCCATAGACTAGCTATAACTGTGCCATCTTTATTAATCGAATTGTCTATTAGTTCTGGTGGATAACTTGCTTCAAAATATTTACTTAAATCATTCACATCGTCCCAAGGATTTTTCATCAAGAAAGAATTTAAATATTGATTGTTAACATTTTTTCTATAAAGACCACTACCAACAACTATACTATTCCCATCTTTACTAAGCTCAAATGGTTGTGGTCTTATAGCAAATTTATTATTACGACTTTCTGGGTTGGTATTTTCAACTACATGATTAATATCTGTAGTGAAAGCTGTACCCGGATTAATTCCTTTAATAGTTGTAGTAAACATAAGTCTTCTGGTTGTGTCTTTGTCATGAAGCATTTTTGTCCAGTGAGAATCTGCGGCTCTTTTGTATTCCGTATTATAATATGAATTTGATTTAATGCCAGTTGGAGGGTAGAAAACAGATCCTATTGGCTCTGATGACAAATCTTTACATCTCAAAAACGCTACAACATGACCTTGACTAGATATAGAAGTTGTTTTTATGTCGCTATTGTAGCCATAATTACTTGCGAGAGGCCCGTGATCGTATCTTGTATAATCGTTCCAAGTTAAAACGCCAGTAAACGATTTTAGTTGATCTCTCATCGTGCCGTTATAATCTTTTTGCATTTTAGTAGCGTTTGGAGGATACACTTTCTCCGATATCCAATTATCAGAATTGCCGATATATGCGAAATTAGCTGGCAGATATTTAGAATGATGTCTATTATACATTATATCTCTACTATTCATATTACAATCAAACTCACCTATTAATTTACCATCAAAGTTGTAAGTTCCATTTCCTCCAAAACTCACACCGCTGTTCATAATGCGATAGGTAAGTTTTTTATCTGTATATCTAGCTATTATAATCGTTCCATTATCTGCTACGCTTGGATCATAATACAAAACGTTCTCATTACCAAATTGTTCTACACCAGAAGCGTAAAGTAATCCACTAGGCTGACCATCACCTTTAGTATATGGAGGAATCCCACGCATATAGGCTTGAAAATTTTCACTGGAACTTTGTCTAACTACATTATCTCTAGTTTCAGAAAGGTCTAAAACTTGAATATAAGAATCTTTCTTTTTAAGAAAAGTATTCCGTACACCTAGTCCGGCTAAAATGTCTGAGTAAACAAATACAGCTAGAGTTCCACTTGGATTTACACTAGATTGTATGTCGTATATCAAGCCTGTATGATTACGATTGTTGCCGTTAAAGTTTATGGTTGAAAAAGTGTCAACCTCGCCCTTTACATCATAAACTTGTCCAAGTCCATATGTGGATTCTGAGTTTCTTGGGTCTTCTGTTTTGCTAGTAAAAGCTCCATACAATAATCCTGATGCTGGAGGGGGATTGTGCCTCAATGTTCTAATATCAGCGTAATTATGGTCCCATGCTCTATCACTAATAAAATCAGAATGTTGTGAAACGTTACGACACATTATAACGCCTCTGCCGGGAGCCTGACTTGATAAAGCATCTTTTATAGCTCTATTCGGACATGTAACCGCTATGTGATGACCAGAGGCATCCATAGAAAAGTCTCTTATTGCAGAATTATAGAAGTTAACTCCGTCACCAAAATGAAAAAATGTTCCACTAGCAGGAATATGATATTTTAAAGGCATCGGCGGCAAAGCCGTAGTAGTAGTGGTAGTAGTTCTTGTTGCCGGAATTGTAAAATTATCAATAGCTACCTTTACGTCATAAAAATCTACGCCAGCCACATCTTTAGAGTTTAAACCTTCTTGCGAAACTGCTAGTATATTACCAGAAGCATTAAGAGAAACATCTGTCCCAAAAGTTGAATGTCTTTCTGTAGCATCTCCTGCATCTCCCTCAAGTGTAATGCCCAGTGCTGCGAAATTTGGATCTCCAAACTCAGTAGCTATATTATAATAGTTAGCTTCGTACATGTCTGAATCTGGTGAATAAACAAGCTCAAAACATCCGTGGCGCGCCCCACAGCACGGCTGATTAAAGTATTCATTATAATTTTTAAGAGCATCGAAATGCTGACGGTTATAAACAGATGTAGAATCGCTATCTCCGGGGTTTGAAAAAACAACAATATTACCACTGTTATTTATATCAACCCTATTGTGTAAATAACAAAAATTCTTATTAGGATCATATACTATATTACCAGCATTATCTTTTACGTCTTCAGTATAGGATGATGAATTTATAATATTAAAATGTTGAATTGTTTGTGCAATAGAATCTCTACTGTCTCGTGAGAAAGTTTTAATCCACTCATCCTTAGATTCGTTGTAAGCATATATTTGTTGAAAATGATATTTACCAATATTCTTATCTCTGTATGTGAGAGCTAAAACATTGCCTTCATGATTTATTTCATAATTAATATCTTGATAATCTCTACTGATAGCAGTTTCATTGTTGGTTAATCGTATCGAGTGTTTATCACCACTAGTAAAATATCTTAGCTCATTTATTAAGCCTCCAACATTTTTAGCGCCAAGCATATCCCATCTTTTGTCTCCAGAATTATACTTCCAAACATCTATATAAAATCCATTTTTATATTGAAAATCTGAACCACCATCAACGGATAGATTTAAATTAGACCCAAAAGCTTTTGAGCTATTATAGTATATGTTTGTATTTCCGTCTTGGCGTTTCGTGCTAAGATTTATTGATGGAACCGCAGAATTATTTTCATATCTTAATCCTGCTATTATAGTTCCATCCTTGTTTATTCTTATATCTTCATATGCTTGAAATGCTACGCTTTCAGGCTTTCCAATTGGAATTTCCCAAGTAGTTGATAATGATCGACTATTACGAATAGCCCAATTGTTATCGCCAGTTCTATCAAAAACTAATATATTTGAAAAACTTTCCGGCTTGTTGTGTGGATAGGTTCCTGTTGTTGGATAAATTTGCGTTGCATTACCAAAACCAAATGCACTGCCTCTAAGAATGCTTTGACTTGCGTGTTGTAAAAATTGGCTATTTTCTTGAATTATTGCAAGAACATTGTTATCTTTTGATAAAGAAAACTTTTTAATTTTTTCTCCATAAGCATTTTTTATTTGTTTAGCAACACTTTTCTCTCCTCCCGACAATTCATACAAAGCGTCACTGTTATTTATAGATGTAGAATCAAAATCAGCCACACCGTGTAAAAGATTACCCTTGTATGAACCTTCGCTTGGACTGTATAGTAATGTGTTACCACTGTCATTTATAACAAAGTCGTTAATATCATTTTCATCAAAATTATCATTTGTTCTTCCAAAGAAAACGTGTGCGTTTGTTGGTAAGGGGTCATTTGGTTTTGTGCGATCATAACCAGCAAAACTTTTTAAAGCTTTATCAGTGTAGAGTCCATACTGACGATTACCTCCACCAGCGTCTTGAAGCTGACTATAACTAAAAGAAAAATCTGTTCTACCCTGTAGGCCAACCCCCGTCTTTAATGCTCCAAGGTCTCCTAAAGCTGTACGATCATCTATAAATTTATTTTTAAATATTAATAGATTACCGCTATCATTTAACTTAATTTGACTAAATCTAGCACCGGAATCTATTGATATTTTTCTATATCTTTTTCCTGCTTGAGAACTATTTCTAAGTTCTTCATAAGTGGGCGGTCTAGACGGCAAAAGATACTCTTGGGCTATAGTGGTATAATCTGAATACGAAAGAGTAAAAGGCGTTATCTCCTCCTCTATAAACCTATCGTCTTTTCTCTTAACATAAAATCTATCAAAGTGAAAATTAGGTTCTCCCGGCGGTATAGTAGTTGTGGTGGTGGTAGTGGTGGTGGTGGTAGTGCCATATAGCGTTGTGCCATCTGGAAGTATATGAGCTTTAAGCAAAGAAGAATCACAAGTTTCTACAGGATAAATATTAACTGGTTCAGGAGTAAGGTCATACGACTTTCCATTCGTAGTCACCAACCTTTTCATAGTCACCATTACTATGGGTGGATTATTAGCATTGTCAAAATATTCAGGAGTTATCTTTAAAATTAATGATCCACTGTAATAATCTTTTTTCTTAATTTGCCCTGTTTTTGGACTAACATATGTATAACGCAATTCAAGAGTTTCAGTGTGATCAGTATCTCCAAATCTGTCTCTTACTATTTTAGTTGACTCTTTATGCTCTGACTCGTTAAAGGTCTCGTCCTTCAAAGTTTGTATTGAAACACCTTTTATGTCATCAACTAAAAAGGTGACAGGATATCTGTAAGGTATATTAATAAATTTGTGAGTTCCTACGCCAATTGAAAGTCCAGTGTCAGACTTGGTACGAACTATAAAACTTTCGACAGCATCAGTAAAATCATATATGGGTACTCGACCAAACCCATATTGCCCTGTAAACTTTCCCGTTCGGTATGATTGTGATGAATCATATTCGGTATACTGGCTTGCAAAATCATTACTTGTACTCAACGCTCGTAGTGATCCAACGAAAGAAAAATATGGTCTATAATTATAATCTATAGTTCTACTGTTATATGTACCCGGATTCCATCCAGAGGTAGTTTTAGTGTCTAACACAAGTGTTTCTTCGCCTATTCCAGTAAGAGAATTTGGATTTCCTTCATCAATACGCATTTGAACGCTGATACAACCCAAAGATCCACTTAGTGTACGATCCGTGGTTAGTGGCTCGTTATCGCCATTTTCAAAGAAAACATTATCTTGAATTGCTGCGAGCCGCCAATACCCACTGTCTTTATGAATATTGTTCGTTGAAGTATCATACGGATTATACCCAATAACATTAATCTGTGATAGTATAGCTTTTTTAGCCAGTGGATAATCTGCACGAAGTTCATTCATATACCTTGGCAGTTCGGTAGAAGATTGGTCAAGGTCGCCAAATGGATATCTTACATACAAATGCTGGTTTCTGTTGGGATATAAGAACTCCGGTCTCCAGTAAGGAATACATGTTAACTCATCTTTTGGATCAGCAACGCTCAAGCCATCGAACGGCCTTTCTTCTACAAGAAAATCTAAATTTTCCTGAGCATTATAAGTATATTCATTAGTATTAGGATTTAAAGGAACATTGAATGGAACATTATTTTGTACTACCGAGGGGCTAAAATACCCACCTTCATTAGCAGATTTATATTCTTTATCTTCTGTTTCTGCATTCATATTTTTATATAAAAATAATCTAGGTGGATATCTATTAAGATTATTTCTATCACCATCAGTGAAATAGCAAGCTATAAATGCGCCGTCCTTGCTTAAACCAAACTTACCGTCTTGAAACCCTTTATACATATAACGGTCTTTTTTAGCGCTAATTTCCAAATCATTGAAGAACGCAGTTTCATACGTGCTTTTTTGCCCAGTAGGATCTACATCAAAAGAAATACGAACTTTATTATCTGCACCTTCTGTAGAAACCCTATCTATTATTTTTAAATATCCTTTTCTATAATCTCTATCTCTTTCCTTCTCTATGTAAGAAAACTTTCCAATTGCTTTTTGAGCTATCAGCAGCTTGGTTCCATCTTCATTAAATTCTACATAAGGAACCGCATCGTATACTGTTGGATCTAGACGACTTGGAAGTTGCTGTCCAGCTGGTAGCGTAGAGTCATTTGATAAATTTCCACCAGAGCTATCACCTGCAACTGGAGTAAAGTACTTTCCAAAATAAGAATTTCTTTTTGTGGCAGATCCACCTGAGTTTTTTAATTCTACTGCTTTTGATCGTGACCCTTGTACTATATATCTAACTTCGTAAAAGAATGTATGATTAGGTGCGGCTACCCGTATGTCAGTAGAGCCATAAGGCAATCCAGCTTGAGAGGCAGATGGTGCTTTAACTTCATATTCAATCAGCTCATATTCTCGTCTACTATTGTTTGTTGCGGCAAGTTGAGTTATGCCCTTAAGCGCAATTTCATTGTACTGAGGACTAACTCCAAGTAAATTACCATAACGATCATACCACTCGTTGTAGACATGTGTAGATATGTTCGTTGTACCTTGTATAGCCAATTGACCAACAGAGTCATTGCTAGATAAGTCACGACTCGTGGCTCCAAAAGAATAGTCTTGAGACCATTGCGAAGTAAAATCATTAACAACTCCGGGTATGTTTTGTATATTAGCTTGCTTTAAAACTAACTTATCAGGTTTTCCGGTTTTATCAGTAAAAGTAATTTTTTGACTATACTTTTTATTGCTCCACCTTTCTAGCACGGTATCAAAATCTGATTTCAAACCTCTGTGTTGTTTATCAACCCCTGCTGTTTTTAGTTTATAAGCTTTAAATTGTTGGTTTGGAGCATTTGCCGTGGTGCTAATTTTATTAGCTTGAACAATTTCAAGAGTGAATTCTCCAACATCATAAGTAGAAAATTTAACTACACCCTTTTTCTTAGGTCTACCAAAAAAAGAAGACGTTGCAAAATTAGGATCTATATAATTAATCGCAGTAACTTCGTTATCGCCATTCTCTATTTGCTTAGGGTTGAAAACAAACTGAACACCATTAGCCTGTACGGGTCTAGGAAAACTTGGGTTTTTAAAGTATATTGATTCGCTGGGAGATTTAGAAGCTTGATAATATAATCTAGGTATCTGAGAAACATATTTACCGTAGTCAAATTTTTCTGTTTGATAGGTTCCTCCATTGTTCCAAAACTTTTCAACATTGTTGGAATCAACACCAGCAAATTCTCCATTTCCATTAAACTTATAGTAATGTTGCCAATAAACTGCTCTGCCTCTATCTGGAAGTTCTACAAAATCAGCATCTCCTGTGACAATTTTTGTAAGCGTGTCAGGAATTCTACTTGATGTCGCAGTTCCATACTTACCACCCCCAAGAGAAACAATGTCACTATCTTTAGGATATTTATAGAAAGCAGTAGAAGGTGCAGTATCGTATGATGATGGTATAGCTTGTATATCTTTATCTGTTACGTCGAAACGACCATCATGAATTCGTTGACCGTTATTTTTAGTTAACTTAAACTTACACTCCCACAAGTCAGGTAAATCATATTCTACTTCAAACTCAGTAAAAAGTCCGCTTTTTTTAAATCTCTCTATTGAGAGTCCAAGATCCCTCCTCGTTCTTATAAGTGCATCGTAATCTGATTTTTTTATCATAGCGTAAGAACCGCCAACTATCATGTTCCTACCTTCCACTAACATATCTTTGTCATTTATTGTTCCAGCTCCAAAGGTTGGTCCTGTGCCATAAATAACTTTCCATAATATAGGACCAGTGAAAGCTGGATAACCTTTTGCCGACAATCCTTCAGAAAGCTGCGCTCGTACTGTGGTGGTGTGTTTCGTTGGTTCTGTAGAAAATCTTGGATCATCCATGTTGAATGTAATTCTTCTTGCTGTTGCGTATTCTCCTGTAGCGGCATATCTTTTGTACGCCTCTGATGATTTACTTAAACTAGAAACATCAGTACGTGGGTTGTTAGCAGTTACGAATTTATTAGCTCGTTTCCACGACTCTATTACACTATTGGCAGAACCTGTTTTATATACTGGATATGGATTTGACAATTGCGCTGTTCTTCTTTTTAAAAGCATGGAACTTGCATATACTTTAAAGCTAAAGTCTTTAAAGCTTCCATTTTTATCTCTATATGAACCATTAAGCTTTCCACCTCCATTGTATATTCTAGTTGCTTGTTCACAATCTTTACCCGATTTACCAAATGCGTCCCCAAACTCTTCTGGTTCAGGTGGTATTTGACAGGGACGACTATACCTATTCATAGACGCAGTAGTGTCAATAGGGTTAGTGACATGTCTTCTCATTTTTACAAGTTGAGGAGCTGATGACGACGCTGCCTGAGAAACTCCCAAATTAATTGGAAGTGAATGAAAATCATATAATATAACATAAGATTCAGATTTTAAAAGTCTCATCTTAAAATCATCAAGAGTGGGCATTTCAAATGCATCTCCCTGCACACCTTGATCTATTGTGATATTTTGGTATTTTCCATCATCAAATAGTTTATTATAATTAACAACCATTAGTATCCTCCTCCACCGCCACCACCGCCACCCCCGCCACCGTCATAAGTGTCGTCAGGAGTAATACTTCCACCACCAACAATTGTGTCAGAAGTTAAAGTAGCAGTTGTTATAGATGGCACAGTAATAAAATCTTGTTGTAATGAAATAGCTGCGCTAGTATATTGTGCATTGTAATCTAATATTAAATCCGCAGGCTTAGGGCCAACGCCACCATCTGTAGTCCTAAGAACAACATTGTCCCAGCCATAATTTTCTCCAGCAAAAGCTTCTATAAATGAATTGCTCTTTGTGGAATCGCGTCTAAATTCATTTATAAGAACGTTAGATTCTTGGTCTACATCAGCAATTAAAGAAACTGGCCCTTGGAAACTAGTACCCCTTAAACTTTGAATAAAGCTATTGCTATAGCCATTGTCTCTTAATTCTGCTGAATCTATAAAACTGTTTCGCATATTATCACTTTGGCGTTTTTGAGGAAGTCTAGTAGAAAGAATATAATCAACTTGAGACGAAATATTACTTCTTCTAACCACAACTTTAACCTCTCCAGAAAGCACAGGGATACTATTTACACCCATGAATATCATGCCATATTGATTAACATGGTTAACCCACTGACCAGCACCCGCAAACGTGTCTGTTAAAACGCCATTTTTATCAGCTAACGCTTGTTTTCTATTTCTAACTATTGCGCCCTTATGCCACCATTCAATATCAAAACTTTCTCCTGCGACCGCATTGCTAATCTTAATAGACAATACACTATTTTCACTATAAAATGCTGGATCAGATATGTTATTAAGATCAAATATATTATTCAAATTTTGCACCTTTGCAAGACTTAACAGGCGGCTTACTTGATTATCATTAACAGTGGGATATACATTATCAATTATTGATCTTTGTGATCTATCTATTATAGATTCTTCTACGGCTGTGTTAAGTCTAGGAATTAGTATATGTTTGTACATTTTTTTGTTATAATTACCTTTTCCGCGACCTATGATATTATAAGCAGTGGACTTAACTACATTGTGCCAACTAATAGTAATATCTCTAACTAAGTCTTCGTCTGGTTGTAGCCTTATTGTTCTATCAGAATCTTGAGATTGTACAACGTTATTACGATTAGATCCAACGGGGGATATAAAACTTTCCGGCTTAGAGTAATTAGCATTTCTATCATCTGGTAAAAACCCTTTTTCTTTAATAAAGTTAAGATATGGATTTTCAAAATCAATTCCTCCTTTTAACAAAATTGGTGTAAGGAATTTAGTTCCATCTATCAAATAAATCTTAACACTCTCTAAAGAAGATACAGCTAATAGTAAAGGCTTTGCACTCCAATTATTTGGATTAAGTTGTTTTAAAGATAGTTTATGTCCTGCTAAGATTCCATCCGGCTCAATCGTTGCGTGGGTGGCGTTGTTGGTATAATTTTTAACAACGATGGTTGGAAATCTTCCATATAAATGATAACTGTATGCATAAAAATCACCGTCTATTGATGTGTCTCCTACGTCAACCCCAACGGGAATTGTACTTGCATTTGCCCCGTCATTAAGAAACGATGATCTATATACATTTACTGGACCCAAGAAATCTGAATTATCCTCCGAAAAAGAAAATTTAGTATCATCACTAGAACTAAAAGAGAAAGAAGACGGGTTAGTTGACAAGGAGCTAATTGGATTTAATGTAGCACTTTCAGACTGTTCTCTGTTTTGAGAGTATCCAAAACCACCGTCTGTTGGCAAACAGAAAACTTCTCTTGTCATAACATTTCTGGCTTCAGGATCAAAAAGAGATACTACAAATCTTTGCTCAAATTCTTCCATTCCAAAATCTAATGTTTTATTTACACTATTAAAATCTTCTGGATAATCTCTATATACTACGAATGGAGACGGGTCATTAATATTAGCAATGCCATTTATTCTACTTGGTTTACTACGTTGGGAACTAGAAACTCCAGAAGAAACTGAAAAAGTATCATACACACGAACATCATTTACATCTAAACTTCTTCCTGTTTTTTGGTATTTGGGATAAAACAGTGGATCAACATCATTTCTAACTACTAATTTTTTACTTGGGCCAGTTTCGTAATAAGTTTTTTCAGTTCTTACGTTTTTAGTGTCTGAATCTAAATAGAGGTTTGAAAGTGCATTAATTTTTACCCTCCTATACGTGTCCGATAATAATGAATTTTGTGTTGTTGCAATAGATTGTTTTTGTTTTACAATATAGTCACTTAAGTATGTTCCAGCGACGTGCCGTCTTGAACACGAACCCTGATTAATATAAAATCTAACTACTTCCATCCATTGTGAAAGTATAGAAAAGAAGCCGCGTTGAATTCTAATTTCTCTGCTTATTCTTTTGTCATAAGCGGGAATATCAATCTGGTTGTAGTAATTGTTAGCCTCTTTTTTTATCCTTAGTATAACATTACCCCAGTAATAATCACATCTGGTGTCTGCATTTGGATCAGTGCTAATATACGGACTATAACTAGCATTATCCCGAACAGAGTTTCTTGCGTCGAATAAATAACTTTTAGTACTAATGAAATAAGGTACGGAATTTTTTCTAGTTTTTGTTTTATCTAAAGGTATTAACTCAATATGAGGATTATCTCTAAAATCATAATCAGTGATTGGAGAATCTTCTGAAATTTCTAGTAAGTATATTTCGTACACGTCTTTTTCTCTCAAGATGTTTGGAGCGGCGAGAGATAAATAAGTATTTCCTGATATGCCATTTGGAGATCCAACAAAATAGTCAGTCCAATATTCAGGGAGGGCATCATTATGACCAATAATGTTCATATTATTGTCGAAAATTACATCTGCCGAACTGTTAATAAACTTCATACCCCAAGGTCTAGCATCTGGAAGCCAAGAATAAGATTTCCAATCTTGTACATCAGTGTTAATTAATCCTTGTTTGTAATCTTTGTAACCTACATTTAGATTTGATCTGACACGATTTTGTATTTCTTGATCAGTTTTATTCTTAAGAACAATCCCATACGGCGTACACGTAGGGCCACTCGGCATTGTAAGAACTGGGACATATGGCTTGGGCGTAGTTGTAACTATGACACGCGGTTGTACAGGTTCTACTACTACAATTGGTTCTACTGTAGTTGTAGTCGTGGTTGTAGCTTGGTCATTAAACCAATGTTCCCAGTTATCATAACCTTCTGGAAGCGGTGGGATGTCAAATATGGGATCTTCTTGAAAAACAATAGGACTTCTTGTAGTGGTAGTGGTTGTCGTTGTGATAGCTGGAACCCTCGCTGGTTCAGGCTCAACAAACGCTGGACAAGAGCTATCATAAACTAAATTAGCAGCCCCACCCATAAAGCCGTGGTTATAACATTCATAGCTAGCTGTTCCAAAATCATCTGCAACATTTAGTACTATTGTGTATGGATCTCTATTGGGGTTCCATATAGTTGCTGCATATGCTACATCAAAACCTTGAATATTCTTTTTGACATGTATTGGACTATGCTTTGTACTGTCTAAATCGTAGCTAAAATTAACATTAGAAGACAATGCAAATGTATTGTCATTGGCATACAGGACAGCCCAATCTATAAAACCTTGGGGTTGATCAACTGGATAGAAACCAATTGGGTGCGATCTTGAGACATTTCTAAAACGATAGACACCGTTTCTTAATTTAAATTTATGATTTAAGCTAGAAAGCCCATTGAAAGTATAGTAACGTTGACTGCCAACAGTTTCAACGCCAACATCAATATCATAATCTAAACAAACTTCGTTTTTTTGATTCAGGCTGGCACAATTGAAACCTTGAGCATTCGCTTCTGCAACACCTAAAAGTGCAACATCTTTTCCGTTTATGTAATTTGGGTTAGTACCAACTACTCGTTTAGTTGAAAATATTAAAAAACTTTCACCATCCCAAGTATCATAACCCTCCCGCAAGAAAAGAGTAATTATTCCACTAAAATACTTTTGTAATCCAGCACCGGGAAATTCATGTTCATCTATACGCGAAGCTGTAATATGAATAAATGGATTATCTTTAAAATAATAATTAGTTACTCTAGCATCACTGTAAATAGTATACGCATTATTAGGATAAACATAAAAATCATAACCGGGAATTATTCTATCATGAGCTTGGATGCCATGAGGTTCTGCGTAAAGTAAACCTTCTACATAATTAACTCTATTAGTATTTGGTACGGGGGCATCAGGATTGATTACAAATATTTCCTTTTGATGATTAACCTGACTTTTGTTATGACCCGGAGTATTTGGATCTTCTGCCGGTTGCGCCTGAAGATTTACTGTCTTCCAGTAAGATACAGCTGGCAAACATTTGGGGCTATTTCCTACTAACGGAATAGTAGTTGTTGTCGTAGTGGTTGTAGTGGTTGTAGTCGTTGTTGTAGTCGTTGTTGTTGTAGCGTCAGGTTGAGTTTCTTCTGGTGCTAAAACTGGTGGAGCTGTATCATTAAATGATGATAAATCATAAACAAAAAGCTCATTTGGCACACGGTGTACGGAATTATCTGTAGGGAAAATTTTCTTATTAAGTACAGCGCTAGCGCCCACTGCTAGCAAAGACCCATTTGCACTCATAGAGATGGACATTCCGAATCTTTCTTCAGCCCCATCGAATATTATCTGTCCAGATTGATTACGCAGGCGAGGGAAAATATTTACTCCAAATTGCTCAAATACTGTTACCCATTTATTTTGCTTTGGAAGCGCTCGTATATCGTCCGCTCCTTCGTCAAGATAACTAGTTGGCAATTCAGTGGGTAGAGAATATGTTTGTTGTAACCTTATAACCCTAACACTTCCTTTGTCGGTTATCGTCGGGGATTGAGAATTAGCACCAAAGCACATGGCTATTACACTGCCATCTTTGCTTATTTCTACATCAATTATATTTCCTTTGCCTTTAATGTCTAATCCACCGCCTAGTGTTTCGTCATTGCTTATGTAATTTACGTTTTGCGCCCAGCCTGCCATTTCTATTGGAACTTCATCATCAGCAACATCGCTTCTGCTTTTGTAGTTATCAAAACCCGTAACTGGATCACCAACCCAATTCACTACACGGTCGTATACCTTAATAGCCTGTGCTGTCCTCTCTTCTCCGTCAACTTCTGTAGTGGCTGAATAGGCGATGACTAGTCTCTTACCGTCATGGCTAAGTTTTGATGCAATCACACGAACTGTATACGGCCTAGAGACAGTGAATGCTTCATCAAGGTAAGGAGAAATTTCACCACTATCCATGTCTGGATGTCTAAGTTGTATTTGATGAGTTATTAGTAACCATCGTGGTTGGGGAATAATGGTTCCTGTATCTCTACCAGTTTCAGGATTGGCATTAGGTTTTTGTGCGTCTATCCCCCACTCGTATATGTGTACTGATTTTCCTCGAATATCAGATTCAGTATAAGTTTCTGTAAAATTCTTGTAATCATTAATAGATATAGCAATAACTTTTCCATTACCACTTATTGCAGAAACTTCTCCCAAGTAGCTACGATGAGTAACACCAAAAGCGGAAGGATAAACTGACGTTGAAGGTAAGTAAGGAATGTACCCGAAATTACCCACACCAACACTTGGTTTACCAGCCGCCAAGCGGATTAAGGGGTGATTTATGGCATAAACTGGGAAAAGATTGCCATACGGACCATAAACAGAATATCTATCACTTTTATGAGTACTGTCAAAGATATCTAGTTTTACCAAATCATTTGGCTCTGTCTTATTTGAAGACTTGTCGATTGGCGCAAGGCCATGACGAACAAGTATAGATTTACTGGACATGCCACCTTGATAGTGATCAGTTAATCCTAAAAATCCATTCTTTTGGAAAACGTGGGCTTGATTTTCTTCAAGTGGCCCCCTGTTTTTGAAAAGAGGTATAAAAAATTCAGAGCCATCAACAAGACGCACAACATTATTATTTGCCAATGAATATAGCCTAACACCATTATTATTATCATTAAAAGTAAGTTTTACATAAGGATGGTCATTTTCGATTTGCAAATTTGAGAAATCTTTATCAACGCCCCCGAAAAGAACATCTTGATAATATCCATATTGAAGTTCAGATCTCTTAGGTATAAGGCTCCCATTATTATCTCTTGGGATACTTTCATAAGTCTTTGTGTCAAGGTTAAAATACTTACCTCTCTTTAACACAGAAATGTTTGTAGTGAAAGAACTTTGTGAATTTTGAAAACTACCATGATGATCAAAACCGTGTGTAAAAGCTATAAACTCACCGTCATTGCTCATTGCTATATTATTAAATTCATAGTGTATACCGTTACCGTCAGTACTAATAATATCTGATTCTCTTGTATTACGATTAATACCTTTATAATCTTGTGTTATCAAACTGTCTGCCCTAAAACGGTCAAACGGTTCAATACCATTAATTGCAGTATATTCTGAAACTGGCGCAGCGGGATCAATAGGCGTGGGCGCTCTCGTAGTTGTAGTAGTAGTAATTGTTGGTAAATTTGACAGGTCACGAGGCCAATCGCCGTGATATCCTTCTGGAACTTCATCTGAATTACAGAATGTGAATAAGAAGAAATATTCTCCATCTGTTCTTGCCCAGCCCTGATATGTTCTAGGAATGTTTCTGTCGCCATTGCCATCCTGATTCGCGCTAATATACCCGACCGTGTAATCGTGAACGTTTCGTAGCATCTTATACGCGCCATAAGCAAGTATATTTGTTTGTAAAATTCTATATGTGCCGTAAGGTACAGAGTTCCATCCGGTGAATGAGGAAGTATTAATCAGCTCGTACTTGGATTCATTTCTATATTCAACAAGCTCGCCTTCTAAAAATTCTATATCATTACCTTGTCTTGATTGTCTCACCCCATTCTTATCAGTCCAATAATGCACCTTTGCTGGTTGGGGGTAGCCAGATTCATTGCGAGCAAGACCCCTACCCGTATCTGCATCCCATTTGCGTTCGTATATTTTGTTAAAGTAAGTCTTGTACTTTGAATCAATGGCAAATCCCGTCAGTTTAAATCTGGAAGAAGATGAGTACCCCACAATATTACCATTTAACTGAAAAGTGGATGATATTTGTCGAAAACGATAATGACTCTCATCCCTTCCACCGCCAGTTCTATCAAAATCACTTTTAAATTGATTATCAGCGCCTATCTCAAACACTCTGTATGCACGAGAAGTCAAACCATAAACGCTAACAATTTCTCGATTTTTTATTGATGAGCTGTCTAGTTCGATTAAATCCGTAGGAGCCTTGTATGAAAGTAGATTACATCCTTCCTCTATCGGTACTGCCGGTGCGGTTGTTGTTGTTATAGCTTGGGTTGGTATTTCCAATACTGGTGGAGGGGTTGTAGTTGGTTCATAGTCAAATGTAGCAAAAGATTCTCCAAAAGATGTCGTAGGAAAATTTTCTGGTATTGTATTTCTAAGTGCATTTCTTTGAGCTTCTGTGGCTTTATAGCTAAACACCCAAAAACCATCAGCTATATTGCCATGCGTAACGCTAGTTACGCCATTGCTGTCAGTGCCAGCCCTCCAGATAAAAATAAACACACCAAGTTGATTCGGATCAAGAGTAAATCCTAATGAGTGTCCACAAAAAATGTCTACTAATCGTCCATTAAAATCTAATGTTTCAACCCTCGTTTGCCAGTACTCTGATCCTTGTCCTGCTCCGTAGAAACCACTCTGTCCGAGACCGTATCTACCACCATACGCCCCTTGTGGTTGCGTCATAACAGTATTAGGACTGCCATCAGGTTTCAGAGCTTCAGGATAAGCTAAACCCATATATGTTACATCGTTTTCACGATGAAAGAAAAAAGCTTCTCGTTCTTGACTATAAAAATCAAAATTTCTTGTCTTCACCCCTCTGTAACCAGCATTACCTTTTATGCTTTGATCGCGTTGACCAACACCATACCAACTATATTTGGTATTTAAATGTCCGTCCTTTAATCGTCCATAAGTATAATCCTTAGTTGGATCATCAATCCATGTATAACTGTATGGTTGATACCCGCCAATTAGATACCGCAAGCCACCAGTTACTGTATGGAAATTAATGTCGCCTTGGTAATAATAATGCTGTCCGTGAGTAGAATAAATCCTTGGAGTTACATTCCCTTCTCTAACCTTATCGAGAAAGTGCTGTGGATATACGTTACCAACTGGCGCATACCTCGGTACTGCCCCACCTGTAAAATCAGCACTACTGATAAGAGTGCTAAATGATCTTGAAGGTAAAAATGTAATTGTCCTAACAGGTGCTACAGTTGTAGTTGTAGTAGTGGTAGTAGTAGTTGTGGTAGTTGTGGTAGTTGTTGGCACAGGCGTAGTTGTCGTTGTAGTGGTAGGCATATGCTCAGGAAAAATACCCGGAACATTAAATACTACTGGTATCCTAAACCCATTCTTTGTGTAAACCCTGCAAATACCTTGCTGTCCATCAACTGTATTATTACTACCAGCAACAATAACATTGGCGCTGTTAGTCATGTCAAAACTTTGACCAAAATTTAAACCTGTATAATCTTCAGAATCATCTAATCTTATTACATTTTTTGATACCACCCAATCTCTTATTCCTTCATCGTATTGGTATACGCTAATTGAACCAAATTTTCCAGCTTGTGTTTGATCAGTACTATGTAAAGTTCTAACAATTAAAAATAAACCCTCTTCACTAATCTTAATCAAATCACTAGATTGTATCTTGCCTCTAGCTCCTACAAGTTCAAGATTAGGATTATTTCTTAAATAATTATCAGTAGTATCTATTAGAATATCAGAACCTAGCTGTTCATATCTAACATTTATTCTTCTAAAAGCTTTAATTGCTAAAAGACCGCCATGTGGAAAAGGCCAGCCGTCAACGGCTTGATTTTGTGGTAAAAGAAAAGCAACTATATTGCCATCAATATCTGATGCCGTATCGTAAGCTTTAAAGTTAAATGTATTACCTAGTTGTCTAAAATTATTTTCTAAGTTTGTATCAATTTGATTAATAGAATTACTACATACAAATATGTTGTTTATGTCAGAAATTGAAGTAGATAACTCATTTGTAAAATTATCTATTAGTTTACTGTACCCTTCACCATTATCTCTATATATAGATAATTTAGAAACAGACTGTCTAGGATAAGTAGAAGAGTCTTCGACTGAGTAAGAAACAGCTAATGTACTGCCTTCGGAAACATCAAACTCAACATGTAAAACATCAACATGTTTGTTTCCACCTTGTTCTTCAACTTCTATTGAATTTAAAACAACCCAAGTATTAATTTCTGTATCATACCTATATATGCGTACATAATTTTCATCACTAATAGCTAGCAAAAATCCATCGGCGCTCAAAGTAATAGACTTACCAAAAGTAGTGCTTTGATTGCCGAAAAACTCTCCAAATGGATACCAATCTAAACCATTCCACATATATACATGTACTGAACCATGCTTCTCATCACCTTGATTAAATCCATTATGGTATGGATTAGAAACTGCTACGATATTTCCTACACTGTTAATAGAAACAGCAAATCCAAACTTACCAATATTAGGTTCAGAACCAACTGGCAAATAAGGTATTAAGTCGTTACCAGCTTGTGAAAATGTGACGCTATCAATAGGCGTTGGTGCTGCTGTGGTAGTCGTAGTAGTTGTCGTAGAGGTTGTCGTTGTCGTGGTAACTTCTCCGAAAAACCCTGCATTGCATAACTTATTAGAAGAAAAATCATTAGAATAAAATGAATCTACTAAAAAGCTTTCTTCATCTCGCAATAATAACCTAAAAGAAACTTCATTAAAAATTAAACTTTCGTGATTAATGATATGATCTAATCTAAGTGTGAAAAATTTTTCTTCAACATTAGGAGCGTTGTTTATATTAATTGTATAAGTTTCTATTTTTCTAAATGTAGCGTCTTCATGAGTATTGGCTTCAACATCTACATAAATATTTGCATTTGGAAAACTTTGTTCTTTTATCTTACTTAGTACTCTTGAAAAATCAGGTATCTTTGCGTGTAAATAAAATTCAGTGGAAGTAAAGTCTTGAGCCGATCTGAGATAAGTAGAGTTATCGTCTGAATTAGGGTTTCTTAAAAAATCACATTCATTTTCTTGAGGTGTTAAAATTCCTATTACTTTTTCAGACTTTATATCATTATCGTAATAATATTCACTTACTACTCCAGCTTCAGATTTCCCCTTAATTATATCTGCACCTTTATAATCCTCTGTACCGTCAAGTAACTTGGAATGCAAAACATTGAATTGAGTAAACTCTAAAGTTCCTACATTTAAAATTACAGGAGCAGGATATGATACTATAGGAGATAAGGTTGTTGTGGTCGTAGTTGGATATGGATATTCCGCTTGTTCTAATTGAAAATTAGATTTTTCAAAACCATCTTCTACTTTAAAGAAATCTGTACTAATGTAATCACTTAGATCTCCACGAGCTGGACTAGAAGAGCCAACACTTGTACCGCCAAGAAACGCAAACTCAAATCTATAATATCCATAGCCATGTCTTAAATATTGACTAGATCCATCTATAGCTGTAGCAACTAAAGGAGTACTAAATTTATACTCATTTTCTGGATTCATAGCAAATGAGGAAAAAGAATGTGGCACAATAGGTGGCAATTCCATTTCTGCTAAATCATATGTAAATCTTTCAGAGGTGGTTTCGTCTGGAGTCCAAACATATCTAACCAATATCCTGCTGTTGCTTATTTCTCTTAAGGAATCTGGTATGGTATTAACCATTTCAAATTCTACTTCATCGTCTACAATAACAGCGCGAGACCCCTCAAATTGAGTACTGTGCAAACGGAAAATTTGCTGCACCAACTGGTGAGACAATATTAAATCAATGTCCGCAATGTCTGGATATTTATTTGTAAAATTATAGGCCATATTAATTCTCTATATTAAGATTTCCCATTTTAAATACTTCGATCTCTTCTTCTGGAACTTCTGGAACTTCTTCTACATCGTCCACTACAGGAGGCTCAGTAGTGGTGGTAGGCGTTGGCGCTGTTACACTATCTACTCTATTATACCCCGTAGCGCCACATAAGAAGAAAGAATAAGCAAAACTTTCAGCAAAACGAGTATCAAGCACGCCATTATTAATAAATCTGCTAGCACTATGGCTACTACCATTAAATAATCGAGCTTCTAAAACTAGATTCTGCTCTTCCTGCGGCCTATCTCTAACTGGACCAACAGTGTTGGGAAAAAAGTTCGATAATCCTCTTCTTGCAAGATCATCATCTATTCTATAATGAGCAACTAGGGCTACATTGCCGGGAGAAACAATCTCGTTAAACGGACTGCCCGCATCGTGAACGTAAATGACTCCATCATCCATAATAGGTATAAATACCTGAGTAGAAACTCCGTTACCAGAAAAATTAGCATTAGGATTGACTGTTTTAGTACCGCCTGTAGATGCATTATACTGTTGCTTATGTACAATTAATTGTGGAAAAATACTGTGTGTTTGAGATCTTGTTTCTCTATCGTAAAGAGATTTAGGTATCTCGTAAAGAACAGCGACGATGTGGAATTTTTCCTCATAATTTCTTATAGAGAATCCACCCCCACTTATAATGTCAAAACGATTATCAGTTTGATCGTACAGGTACGCATCTCTATATCCGGGGGTAATATTAAGATTTTCTAGCCCATGTAAAATTCCATAATACTCAAGGATTCTATCTATGTCTTTACTTCTATTAATGTAAGTTTTTTGACTAGGATATCTCTGCGACCAAGTAGCCCAGCGTTGTTCTTCCACTTCGTCGGTCACATAGTAGACTCTAGAAAGTAATGCTCTTAACTGATTCTTCCTGTTTCGAGTGTTATTTTGAACTACACTACCATACAAACTCCCTTGCAAGCCACTACCCATGCGACCTTCGGTGAAAAGAGATGAAAATAACTCTGGTCGAGACAGTCCCGTTTCATTTGCACTAATCAACGACACATCTGAGGGGGAAAGAATCTCTTGTACAAAATTTGAGATTATATTATTGAAGTCCTGAATACTTGCATAGCCATATTGCCAAAACTGGTTATAAGAGACGCTTTGCATGAACCCGCCGGTGAAATTATTGTAACTAGTTGAATTATTTATTATTTGTTGTCGATCATCTGGGTTGTAAATTCGATACTGTAAAAAATTAGGATGTACGGTAAAACGCATTCCGTCAAACAAACCGGGATAGTCAAATTTTATGTTTTTATACTGGGACCCACGAAAACTCTCACGAGCAAGAGAGGTTACGGAAAGTGGGGAAGTAAGAGTATGCATAATCCCGTCTGGACTAACATAATTATTAATTCTACCTTCACGTATGAATGTAGTTCCGTCTGGATATGTAAAAATAGAATCAAGATTTCTAAGATATCCCCATATAGTGTTTTGAGTAGTTTTATAATTACGATTTAGGTAGTACTGTTGGTGCGCAAAGGTGGGGTTAACCATTCCATATCTCGTAACATTTGGTAATCCTTCCATAATGCCAAGTATTCTAGCTGTTGAAAGATCCTCCACGGGAGCATCTTCAGTTGGTAAAGGTGCAGGCGCGGTTGGTGCAGATGATGGAGCAGGAGTTGTTGTTGTTGTGCGAGTAACAATTGGACAACATCCTATATTAAAAACATAATCTGCTCTTAGCGTTTCAAACCTACCCAAAGGATCTTCTACCACAACAGTAACAGCATACGTACCAATGTCTTCTATGGGTTTTATCATAAACAAAGTAGTGCCTTGAACTTGAAAGTAAGAAGCGTATTCCCCCTCAAGCGTTAAATTAAAAACGCCTTGTAGATTATTAGATATTTTTATTTTTGCGACTTCTAACATTTTAAATCCTAATTATTTGGTGTAGGAAAAGCTGGCTTTGGAGTATTGTAATATAGTGTTTGAGTTTTTCCAACACAGTTTGGATAAGTTGATGCGCCATTGACATCATATTCAATACAAGCAGTCCAGCTTTTGTAGTTATAAGTTTCACTATTAAAACTAAACTCACCAGTATCTTCATCAAGTACTTCATAATTAACCGTAAAATCATTATAGTTAACATGAGATGAAAAGTCCCAATATCTGCCACCACTGCAAATAATAAACACTGCTGCACCCGCATTTTTTGCTCCGTACTCATCAGTGTCGTAATTATCATCACTAGCGGTTTCTACCATCAAAGCACAAGTTGGCCCAAAGCCTGCTACCTCATTTTCGTGAGCAGCGGATTTATATGTAAAAAGACTATCAGTAGCAGTCCCAAAAGGTCTTGTAATAGTACTGCTAAGGCTTAAGCTAGTGCTGTAACTAGCTGCATTTCCTCCAAACTGTCCATATGTCTCTGTGTCGGAAAAACTAAATGAGGGTATGCTACAAGTTTGTCCATAGCAAACGCCGTCACTACTATTCTGACCACCAGCTAAACTAAGCACTGTACCACCATTGCTGTCATCAACTTCAATCCACCACAGTGTTCCAGAAAGATCAGCTGTTACACAGAATTTAAGACATTCTGGACAGTTGTTAAGTGTGGTTTCAAACCAACCGCTGGGATAACCAGTTCCGGGGCTAGCTGCCGTTCCAGTGCTAATTTTTCCAGTGTTCAAAAGCGACACTTCGGGAGATTGGCACACATCAAATACTTCTAATTCATCGGGAATAGTGTATGTTCCAAATCTAATAGTAACAGGTGGCCCAGCACTTTGAATATCTGGACACAGAGTTGTTGTGGTAGTCGTAGTTACCTCACATACGCACTCTGATCCTATTGGGCAACCATCATCGTTGTAAATAGTTCTTACGTCATGATTTCCAGCATAACCGCAAGTGGTATCGCAATCCATAACGGGTGGAACGAAAGGTGGACAAGTGGTTGTGGTTGTGGTTGTCGTAGTGGTAGTGGTGGTGGTGGTGGTGGTCGTTGTGGTTGTGGTGGTCGTTGTGGTAGTGGGTGGATCGGGTGGCTCAGTTGTTGTTGTTGTTGGAGTGGCTGTGGTGGTTGTTGTGGTTCTATCTTCACACGGTATAAATGTATCGCCAACTGGTAAACATCTCATATACTCTTCTACAATCTCAGAACATATATTATCACAAATAGGCTCAACAGAAAAAACAGTGGGAAGAAAATCACATGCAGGAACAGAGGTTCTATCGCATATACTCTTTACTTCTAATCTTAAAAACTTATTATTAAGTTTGACTTTTTTATGTATATTACTAGAAGAGAACTGTATAACACCATTATCTAAAATTGTTTTCTCTGTATAATCATTTATATACTTAGTAGCTACTACTTTACCTTCTTCTGTTTTTATTATAATTTTAATTGCACCATCTACAGTAATTTTATTTGTAAGATATTTATCTGCAAATTTAACAGTAAGAGCGCTAAGAAAAACATCGCTACCACTAGTTAACACACTTGATTTAGTATTAAATTCTTGTTCGCTAGCAACTAGTACGTCCTCAGTATGCTGTAGGTCAAGAGCGTGGGTACTATTAACTATAAGAGAGCTTTCAGAACCTTTTGGGAAAAACATAGATCCGCAAAGACATTTTAAAACTTCAATTTCTCTTGCTTCGACTGTGCTTGTGTTTGTCGAAAAACCACCGATGCCCCCCAATATGGGCAAGCTAACAGAAGGAACAAGAACGGTTTGCGACTCAGTTGTAGAAACGGGACAAGTAACTCCACTTTCTGGTATAAAGATAAATGGTGTTTGCGTAGTAGAAGTAGTTGTAGAGGTTCCTACACCATCTGGAATATAATCTACGAATGGGCTGCTAGGCTTATCGCATCTGGTTCTTCTTCCTCTTGCCATCCTATGAACCCCATATTATTATTTACAGCATGTGTTACAAGCTAAATCTTCGTTATTAATCCATAATGGTCTAAACTCGTTGTTAATGTTAATCGCCACTATATAATCACCACTTGTAAGACTAGAGTGTTTATCTCTATTAGTAATAAATACCCCTTCTGATGTTGATCCATTTTGATCATACACTGTCATGAAACCACTAGTTGGACTAGTAAACAAAGGAGCTGTCCCAACATTATCTATCATAAAACCTTCTCTAAATTTTGGAAGCGTAGAAAATACAACTCCACTAACAAAAGCGCCACTTTCAGAAAGATTAGTGATATCTTCTGTGCTTTCTAAAGAATCGCCGTTACTAAATCTGATTGCTCCCAATAGCTTAATATCGCCAGAAACTCCAACATAAGGTCTCTCCATATTAGGTTCAGTATAGTTTGGGTTGGAAACGCCAAAGCCTTTGAACCCGCTCATAGGAAGTGCGGCATGATTAAACTCAACTAATCTTGCTCCACTAACAGAATGAGAAAAATCTAAACTAAGGGAATCTGGAGGTAACTGAGTTGCAGAACTGTGATTAATTACTTTAATTAAGTTATTAGATAGATATAAGCTTTTGTTGTTATCTTCTTGTACAGATAATTTTCCATTTGGTAAGAATAAAACTCTATCTGAACTTAGTGGTCCAGTACAACCACTCATCAATACGTTGCTACTATTAGCCCCAAGTTTAAATTTATAACTTTCACCATCAACAGCGTTTAATGAGTTCCCTATTAAAAGATTATAGTTACCACTAGAAGATGCGCCAGCGCCATAGCCAATTGCAATATTATAATTACTTTCAACAACGCCACTAAGAGCAAGAGAACCAAGTGCAGTGTTATAGTTACCAGAAGTATTTAATGCTAAAGCTCCATTACCATAACCTGTATTATGAAAAGCAGTATTTAAATGCTGTCTATCTAAAGTAGATGATAAGCCAGCAAAAGTATTAAATCTACCGTCTTGATAAACTAAACCATCACCATGAAGAAAAACATTTCTGGTCATGTTTAATTCATTGCCATCGCCATCCATTGTAAACGTTCTTAAAGTCTGACCAATATTTGTAGGAGTTCCACTAGGCATTTCTTTGGAGTATATCTGACTATGATTTGGTATTGCGCTAAAAGATGGATGCAATCCACTTACAATATGAATAGCTATTACGGCGTTGGGCGAGCCATCATCACCGACAGTTAGATGACGATTAAGAGAGCCGCTAGACAATATACCAAAATTACCATCTTTAGTAATCTTTGCAGCGGTTATTAAGCCAGAAGCATCATACATGTTAAACTCTGCAACACCACTAGCTCCACCGTTATATTTAATCTCAAAACCACTAGACAAACAATTAAGGTTTGTTAATAACTGTAGAGCTGAAGATACTTGACCAGCATTTTCAGCGGTAATTCTAACAGCAGCATTATGGTTTGTTCTAACATTAAAAGATGTCTGTGGTATTACAGCGTCACCACCTTCGCTGAAATTATTTACTCCTAAAATTCCACCATTACTATGATTCTTCATAAGTATTAGATTATTAAAACCATAAGAAGAATTGTCATGAGATGAAATTACAAATCTATCAACTTTAGGGCCAGAGTATATTGTATTAGAAGCATCTATATACTTATGTGTAAATCCATTTAACTTATCAAGACCATCATCATCTTTTTCTCTTTGTTTAGCTCCAGTAATAAATCTTTGACCAACAGTAACTCCACTTTCTAGTGATCCAACGGTTAGAAAATAATTATCGTTTATTCCAGAAGGCGACAGCATGTTAACGCTACCCATTCCAGCTAGCAAGCCACTGCTGGAACCCGGATTTATTCCAAATATTCCACCACTATCAGACGTAACATATAAAGCTCCACTATTTAAATACATTCCAAACTCTGGCTGATCAGGGGAATATACTACAAGGTCAAGCTCACCGCTATTTAAAAGTCTTGGCGTGTGAACATGACTGCCAGAAGAAATGTGCAAGCTAATATTGCTTTCCCAAAAAGACCTAGAAAGATGATTGTAATCTTCAAAAGAATAAAAAGGAACTGAAGACTCGCCGCTAGGTCTAAACAAAAATGCATAATCAACACTTTGGTCAGTACCCTCACCACTGCCGCGAACAACTATACCACCACCTGAAAGTTGTTCTGGTGTTAAATAAGCGTCTGGTGGATCTCCACTAGAAGCTACGTACAAAACTTTACCTTCGTAATGATTATCTGATATTGTATTAGTAACATCAGTAAATAGATGGCTAATATAGCCGCTAGCAAAATATGCGTTAGAAGAACCTAGATGAAACTTTCTATTGTCAAAAGGAGAAATATTTCCAGAAACATTGATAACATCATGAGAGGTATGATTAGTTATAATAGCTCCACTAGCCAGAACAATATTTTGAGTATGTACATTTTGCCATTTATAATCTTTATGACCAATATCAAAAGTATTATCTAAAGTTGGAGAAATAGCTCCGCTAGATTGAATAACGCCAATAGAGTGGCTATATAAAGTTCTAGTTCCAACTCCAAGCACGAGATCTTCATTTAAAAGATTACCGTATATTAAAGGAGTCAAACCAGATCCAAGAGGATTATCGCAAACATATTCTTCGTTAGCTGGATGATTAGCAATAAATAATTTATAGTTTTCATCTTTTGAATAATAACCAGCGCCATGACCAATCGCTATATTAAAATCACCAGTTTTGTTTCTTGTTAAAGCATAATTGCCAACGCCAACATTTGCAAAGCCGTTAGTATTTGCACTGAGACTGTTGACACCAAATGCAGAATTATTATCACCAAATATATTACAACTAAGGGCAAAAGTTCCTACAGAAGTATTACCACTGCCTTGATAGTTATTTTTAAGAGAAGCATATCCAACAGCCGTATTATCGTTAGTAACATAGCTGTCTAAATGTAGTTTACTTATTGCTTCTTCGCCAACTATAGTACTTCTATTAGACGGCGTATAAAAATTTGAAGAAGTTAATTTTTCAATAGTAATATCTTTTGTACTATCGAGCAACAAATGAACAGAATCAACTAGATCTATTAGATTATGACGAATATCTTCTGGAGAAATTTCTTGATTAGAATTATTACTGATATCCGCATTTATACTATTAACTAACTGATTTTTAGAAACAATAGTCATTGGGTGGTTCTCTCAGGTTATTTTAAGCTAATTTCTAAAGAATTTGTATCAAATTTAATACTATCTCCTGTAAAGATGTTTCTAGGATTTTGTAATTCTGAGTACATTAGTACATTTCCAGAACCAACAAACTCGCTGTCCGTAATAACAATTCCCGAAATAAAACCCCAATTAACATTAGCTGTTGGAAAAGCTAGTTGATTTTTATTTTTAATAAATCCATTTCCATCGTATTCAATATAACCCGGATCTGTCGAGCTATAGTCTCCAGAAACAACAACTCCATTTGGGCCGTAAAAAGATACATCAGGATGAGTTTCTGAAAATGTATATTCAGTTGCAGATTGAACGGCCTCAGTTGATTCAGATATTGCTTTAGCAGAATCTAAATACAGAGGATAGAAGTATCCGCTATTAGGTGGTAAACCAACTCCAGATTCAAAAGAATTAACTTGAAAAGCTGTTGTTGTGTCAGTTCCAATTTGATTCCACACATTATTACCATCAGTGCTACTGCCAAGATTTATTCTTCTATATCCAGTGTCAACAAAAGAAGCTCCCTTAAAAGCTCCAGAAGGAAGTTCTTCAATTGTTTCTCCACTGTCAGTATCTATTGGTACAGTACTTGTTAGTCCAACGGAAATGTTCGATGGGCTTGTAAATGTTTCTCCAAAAAATAAATGTTTCAATATGCCTGATTCAAGATAATCAGATAAAGCAGCCATAATCTTCTCCTGTATAGAGTCCTACGAGGGGGTCATTCTACTGTTATATACACGAAAAAAGCCACCCCCAAGCAAATGAGGGCGGCTTTTCGTTCTGTGCTATTGGTACAGATTAGAATGATCCAAGGATCACTCTACGGTTGTCCAACACGCCAAAGCCAAGCTCTGCAAAGCCGTAATATCCAGCTCGTTGCTGACGATGAAGAGTAGGATCTTCAAAGACTTGCAACTGCTCTTTAACGGGCATTACGAAGCTATCACTAGCGGACTGATCAAGACCAACGACTAGCTCAAGGTCACTAGTCTGAACAGCACCAGTAAGTTCGCCAGTGAAGAAAGTCTGGTATTCCTGACCTTCTCCAAGCTCATCAAGATCATGAAGATTAACACCAAAGATCCGTGTGATGGGAGCGCCACCTTCTGGAGCAGTGTAAATCTCACGACGAGTTACCTCGTCAACCTGATCGAGACCCCAATTGCGAACATCCTCAAGGGCTTCTGGTGAAACGTAGATGTCAGTAAGACGACCACGACCAGTTGAAGCACTGTTACCACCAGAGTTCCTACGCATAACTGTTTGCATGAGAGAAACAAGTCTCTTGCTGAACAATCCAGCGGTTGCGTCACCGTCGAACACGAGAATGTTACGGTCAACGCCAGCAGCGAGGATCGTGTGCCATCCATCGTCGTTCATCTTCTTAGTGAAACCAGCTTCCATGACTTGCATGGCGCGACCAACAATGTCCCAACGAGCTTCACGAGCATATCGGAGGAGGTAATCAACCGAAGATGCAATGCTGTACGTTGGAATCATTACGTAGTCACCTTCAACCGAACGCTCTGGAATTCTACCATGACCGGGATTGGTGTAAGCTACATGCTCACCTTCAAGTCCGGGGCTGATAAGATCAAGAGGAAACTCAGTTGTTGAACCAGCTTCTACGTTGATGGTTTCAAAAATATCACCAAGGATGTTGCCGACAAGGACACCCTTACGAAGTGGAAGCTCAAGCGCTTTAGCGAACTCTCGCTGGGCAGCTTGCGCTACATTTACATCACCATCCCCTGACTGACGCAGGAGACTAATGAATTCATCACTAGGTCTTTCATTAATAGGCATATTATAATTCTCCTTTATGTGTTATGTTCAGGGAAGGTTAACTTCGACTTTTGCGTAACCATCCTCGTCCTTAGCGGACAGGAAACGACCGACTTGATAAGTTCCCACCATGCCGAAGTTACCAGCAGTACCAGTACTTGCGTATGCGCCAGAACCGGCAACGGGAGTTTGTGTTGTGTCAATCGCGTCAGTTACAACGTAACCTTTACGAAGGACAGTTACTTTACCACCCTTTTGTACTTCATCCTTATGTTGATTAAGATGAGTACGGGTGAGATCCTTATTAACTACGTCGTTAAGAAGGACACCAACTGGAACGCCAGCCGTATGCTTCTTCACAAGGTTTACACCCTGATCCATTGCAGCGCCTGATCCAGCTGTATCATGAACGACAACACATCCGCGAGTGGCTGTGCCAGCGTTGTAGAAAAAGCTGATATCAGTCTGAAGTTCATATCTATCTGATTTTAAAGCCATAATTATTTTCTCCTTTAAAATTATTTGCTAAGTACGTTGTTTTCGAGCCATTCAGCGACACTCGCTCTTGTGGCTTCTAGTTCTTGATTTTCATCAGAAGCATCAACTAAAGTAGCTTCAGTTGTTTCTACTTCTTCTAGAGCTTCTTCAGCAGCGACTTCTGCTTCAGCTTCTTCAGCTTCTACTTCTTCTGCTTCTTCAGCTTTTGGTTTTTCCATCTTTGCTTCTTCGTCTTCTTTCTTTTCCATCTTGCCATACTTCTTTTTCATTAAAGCTACAAGAGTGTCGAAAGAGTCGTCGTCAAGAGCGTCATAAGCTACAAGTGATTCTTCAGCTTCATCAGCTTCAAAACCAGCTTCAACCAATGAAGCCTTACGAGATTCGGCTTTTTTCTCGTCCTTCATTTTCTTCATTTCTTTCATCTTTTCGATGAACTCGTTATTCTTAGCTTCAAGACTTTCTTGAAGTTCAGTAATTGCAGCATCCTTAGCCGTGACAGACTCTTCAAGAGTCTTAATTGCTTCAGCTTGTGCAACAATGTCACTTTCAAGCTTTGCGACCGCTTCGGTATGTTCTTTTGAAGTTGCTTCGTCCAGCGAAGCTTGAAGAGTAACGCACTCTTCTTTAGCAGATGCTAGCTCACTACGAACTTCAGCAAGCTGCTTTTCTAACACATTAGTATCACTCATATCTGAGCCTCCTAAAGTTAATAAATCTTCGTTAACACTGTTTGAACTAGCCCTGCTAGCATCCAAAATTACACTTCTAGGATTAGCAGGCTTGGAAACCAAACCTTTTCCTGAAAAAGAAATGTTTTGTAAAGAGCGACCAATCTTCCTGCCTTCGTACTCACCTGTGCCACCATACGCTCTTAAATGTTTTGTTAAAAATGCGGAACCCTCATTTCTATGCAAGATGCTAGCTTTTCCATACTCATCCGTAAGAGCATAATCAAAACCAGCAAACAAGCATTCCATAGAAACGAACCATTTGCCATCTTCTATCTCGGCTATAATTTGTTTCATTCTTTCTCTATTTTCTGGATCTGTCCAGCTATTGTAGAGAACTGCTTCTGAGATAATATCAAAGTCTTTGGGAGCTTCTTCAGCTTCTACCTTATTACCTTCTTTGTCTACTACATAACTACCAGTTATATGACCAATAATGTCATTTTCGTTATGCATAAAATTGAATTGTTTATCCTCTGGTGTATTTCTAGCTGCAAATGTAGCTTCTGGAGTAAAAACATCGTCGTTCTTATTCCAACCCGTAGATACCAAAATTGACTTTATATAATATAAATCAAGTTGTTTGGGGTTAGCGCTTTCCGCTTTTACTTTTTCAGCAAAAGCAATAGTTTCTGCATCACCACCTGTACATAGGATTGCAGGCGCGCAGTACGCTAAACTCGCACTAGACTGCACGAGATCAGCTACGCCATCAGATATTTCTTGTGGATATATTTTCATTATTACTCCTCAACAACATTATACACAAAATAACAAAAATATCATTAATCGTGCATTTTGTGGTCAATATATGAGCCAATTACATATTTTCTGTACGTATCTATATTCATACTTTCAATGTTTACATTTTTGTTTTCAAGATCTTTTGTTAACTTTTGAGGAGCTTTAACATTGTTTTTTAACGACTCATAAATAGTAGCTTCAGAAACATCATCACCAATTTCAAAATTAGTAAATATATCTAGTTTTAATTTTTCTAAATCAGCAAACTGAGCCTTGGTTAGCTGTCTCATGTTCTTCTTTTGATTAACTTCAAGAAAAGCTTTTGTAATAACTTCTGATATTTTAGACCAAGACTCTTCCGCATACACAAAGCATTCTGCGACTGATGGCTTTGATCTTGGTTTTTCAACACGTTTCTTTCTTGGTCCATTATCCAGACTATTTGGTGGTCTACCATTATCTTTAATGTCTGTATTGGTATTACGTTTAACAGATTTTTGTTTTTCTTTTTCTTGTTTTAAATTAATCTGCCCCTGTTTATCCATTTTCTCTATGTCTTGATCATGGTTAGGATTGTGATAGGGGCTTGCCTTGGGAGGTCCAGCACTATCTCTCTTGTCAAGTTCGCGTTTGATCCTAATATTTTCAATCTGAGGAATCTCTTTAAATCTCTCAAGAAGAGTTTCATGACTGATAATATCCCTATCAGCGAGTTGAATGAGAAGGTTCTTTTCAGAGGCTTCGTCAGATAGGGTCATTTGATCAAACTGTATGTGAGCTTTATACCTAAAACCCATAGCCTTTCGTACAATCTCCAGTTCCTTTTCCCAGAATTTGACTAATCTATCTCTACCATATTGTAGTCTTTCTACTAATGTTTTTAATGATATAAAGTTGTTAGTAAACCCACCGCCATTTCCAGCCATCCCAGTAAGCGTAGGAGGAACTCCAAGACCAGCGTAAATAGCGTTAAGAACAGAAGTATATTTTTCTGATCCTAAAAACTTATGAACATCTGTGCTAGATTCTTGGAATGAAAGCTCTGGACCCCAAACCAATTCCATTGTACCGCCACCCACATTACTAGCTAGAATATCACGCAACTTATTTATAGCGGCTTTATTGGGAAGAATCTTATGATCAAGACTACCTAAAGTCCATAATCTAATATTAGAAATGGCTCCGTCAAGGGCAGAAAGATCTGCTAGTCTCATTTTTTCAAGCATAATAATATCATCAAGGATAGCGTATATCATTGGATTAGCCCATTGTCGCCAATCATCTTTTTTATAATAAAACATGCTAAGTCGTTCTGGATCTAAAGGTATTTCCTTTTCTCCACGAATTAGACTTTGTTTGACATTTGGTGGTAGCGTTTCCAAAACGTGGTTTGGTATGTCTCCAGCCTTAAATTTATCAAAGAAAGAGTTAGTAGTTATTGAATGGTTTTTATATCCCATGAATAAAGACAAGTTTCCGTCTTGATTTTTGACAGTCAAGGGGTTAAAGAAATTATAACGCCACGGTATTTCGTTCTTAGTTAAGTTAGGCACTTCTACTTTAATGTCTGAAGACAAAGCTTTCATGTAGTTATTAAGTTGAGGAGTAACTTTAGCATAGCTACGATAAATAATTACGTTTCCAGCTTTATACAGATTGTTTAGGAACCTTTCAGATCTTTCCTTACCGTTTACATTTCTAAACCATTGTTGATAGAACTTTTCAACGCTTTTATCGCGGTGTACGATGTTAATACCTTGACTGCCAAAATCACCCATCAAATCAATAATGTTGCGAATGATTCCAACTTTATCATATGCGTCCATGCACATTTTGATAATCCTACGCTGCTGATTGGGAACTGCTTCGCCGGGACGAAATGCATAATAATCATTAGCGTTAAATCCGGGTCTTACTGAGCGATTTGGCTCGATATCTATAAAATGTCTATAAGTACTACCTTGAGTCTTGCCTAAGCCAGCATAAGCCTCTACGCTATCTGACATTTTAGACATGGCATCTGTTTTGCTTTGAGAGTCGTCGTCTGACCAAGTAATCATGTCATCGCTCATTATTTACCTCAATTGGAATGTAATTGGATTATACTAATTAATACACGTTTTTCATGCCATCTTCAAACCAAGCAGGGGCGGTGTACATCTTCTCATCTTTTTTGCTAGAATGTCCACCAGTTGCAAAACCTCCGTAAAATGAGGGTTGTGCAACAGTAGGCATTCTCCCTAAAGTTCTAGCAGCCATGTTAGCCATTAACAAAGCCGAATACCTATCTTTACGTAATTTCTTTTTACGTCCAGTTCCTATAACAACCTCTGGGGTATCCCACCTGTCCCTACCGCTAGTTGTTTGGGTAATCTGTATCATAGATAATTCATTTTTTAATTCTTCAATATCTGTAACACATTCTTCTAGTGTGTCATATATTCTATTTTTCATATTATCTTCGTGTTCAGATATAGCTATACTGACAGGATCAAAGAATGGAAAAAGTAATACTTTATCTTCAAAGTCTTTTCTCATCCCGTGATTTGCCTCGGCTAGCCAATCATACTTGGCAAATTGACACATATCTAATATATGTAAGCCACGTTCGCCGTCAGTATCTTTTTCTTTGTCGTCATCTATAGTGGGCCATATAAGGTGTTCTCCTTCTTGAACCTTATCTTTGTCATGCAAAGCTTCCATAACAGCTATACCGCCACCTTGTGCGTCTAAAGCTATGTGTATACATGGAAACAATTTCATTAAATCTCTAATTTTTCTAGCACAGTATGAATAAAAATCTGTTTCATTAGCATAACCTTTTTTAACTTTTTCCTTATGTTCTGTTCTTGTCGTAGTCCAGCAATGTACTATATTTCTATAGTCAGAATTTACTTCTAATACTACAATGCTAAAATTATCTACTTCTGATGCAGGGTCAACACCAAATATATATTTTTTATCTTTTTGACCTTTTAACTGAGCTTGAAATATTATGTCATTACCTTGCCGATCTTTAATTGTTTCCTTGTCATTGACGACGCATGATTCTATCAAAGAGCGTTTAAAGAAACCTTGAGAGTCTGTTGTAAAACAAGCACCGTACTCCATTTGATATATACCAGTATGGACAGTAGCTTTAGACCTAGCGACTTGATCGGAATCCATAAATCCTTTAGGCAATAATTCGTAGGGCATACGTATGATAGAGTATTGCGTCCAATCAAAATCTTCTGGAGGTTCTTCGCCAAAAATTTCTTTTAGTTTAGATAGTTGTCCACGGCTTTTTATTATAGACTTCCACTTTTTCCAATAAGTGGCGAAATGATTAAAATCGTAATAAGCGGTTCCTGATAAAACAATTTGATTGTCTTTACTTTGTTCTTTCTGTTCTTCCTCTAGTGTCAGTCCTAATTCTTTTGCTTTTTTTTCTGCTGCTACTCTTTTTACGTTTGCTACCGGATCAGAACTTACTGCTGCAAAACCAGCTACAACATTTTCAAATATTTCTCTAGGTATAGACGCAAATTCATCAGCAATAATATCATTAGCTCGCTGGCCTCTAATTTTCTGCCCATCGCCAAGAGGTAAGCATGTTACTGTGCTGTCATTTAATCTTAATGTACATCTGTCTGTATCCCTGCGTGGACCACTATCACTGTCGCATATATCTCTAAGCATAGGAGAATTTCTCCAGATAGTTTCCATGTATTCAAACAAAACTTTAGACTGTCTAAACGCAGCGCCCACAACAACTATTTTACGTCTAGGTAATATCAAAGCTCTCAATATAGCATATAAAGATAGCATAAATGATTTGCCAAAGCCTCGACTAGCAACAAGCATAGGAAACTTTCTTTGCCACACTTCGTTTAAGAAAAGAGACTGAGATGGTAGTAATTGTATATTAAGTATATGATAAGACATAAAAGATAAATACTCTGGCCTAATCATAAGCCAAGCAAGTTTAAGATTGAAATCATCTTCGTCTGGATTTAACATAGACATTGGATTAAACATCTGCGAATCTACAGAGTCCAAGCCAAGCCAAGCCTCATCAATTTGTTTTAGCTTTTCAGTTTTTGCCATGTATTAATTACCTCGTCTGCGAAACCATAATAAACAGCTTCATCTGCTGTGATATACCAATCGCCAGATTTTAATTTACGATACAGAAAATTTTTAACCTTGTCAACTTCTGGCTTAGAGCCATACTTATCTTTGAAGAATTTACCATCAACGCAAGAGTTGGAGTATATGTCCATCATAATATCGCATATGTGTTTTTCATACTTTACCCAGTTTTGCACATTTAAATATTCACCATTAGCACCCGTAGAACCGTAGTGAGCCATAAAATATGTGTTTGGTGTAATAAGTCTAGAATCGGCAGATTGAAAAATAATACTACTCATAGATTCTGCTTGTCCGTAAGCTATAATTGTTACGTGGCATCTACACATAGATATAGCATCATATATAGCCATACCATCAGACCATTCTCCTCCAACGCTTTGCATGTGTATAATAATTGGATTAGATGATTTTAATTCTAATGCTCTTAAGTTTTTTAAGAATGTGTTAGACATCTTGTATTCTACACCCGGATTATCTTCGTCGTTAGAACCATAATGATTATGTAGAAATATTTCTCTGCTATCTATATTCGCATTATAGTTATGTAAATCGTATAGTATATCTTTGTCGTGTATCATATTACGATTTCCTTCCAATTGTATACATCTCGTTAATCCTTTTAAATATACTACTTACAGCTAAAAAAGCAGTATGCTTATTACCACAAAACAAAACGTGTACATCGTTATACAATTCAAATTCAACTAAACATTTTAACATGTATCTACCAGTAATTTTTACAGACGCTTTATTCTTTATTGGTATTCTAGTTTCTTTTGGAAACTTAAGCAAGTCTTCTAAAGAAAATTCCAAAACTAAGTATTTGTGAGGAAAATCTTTCATCCTTTCTATTTCGTTCATGAAAGCATGTTTCTTAGAACCAAGGTTTATTGCAAGTTCTTCTACACATCCTTTTCTTTCTATACATATTTTATCTTCAAATCCTTGTATGGAATAGTCTCCAGTGTCAAGTTTATGTTCTATCATGCCAGAACATGTGTTAAACTTACTAAAGTAGTACCCGTCTTGCTCACGGGTGTCTTTTATAACAGTAAATTCTGGTGCTTGTTTATATTTAGCCATTTATAATTTCTCTAAAAAATAATTGATAGTGGGATTCTTTTCCAGTTATAGATTGGTGACATTTTTTGCACAGCGTAATTCCATTTGATGGTTCGTATCTTAACGCAGAAGCATTAGACCAAGTTTGTATGTGGTGTACATTTAAATTTTTTTTCGATTTGCAGTTAGGCATACGGCATTTAAATTTATCTCTTTTTAATACCTCTGTTCTAAATTTTTTATAATTTGGGTCATTGTAGTTCCTTTTCATAATTGCTCTATCTTATCTACTCTTATAAGTTTTCTTATTTTTCTACATATAATCCTAGTTTCTAAAGTTGGCTTTTGTCTCATAATTTTTTTCATTAACCTCTTCATAGCTTCGTGACATGCTGTATCTGGATTAGAAGCCTCTATAAAACACATAGCAAAAGGCATTGAGTATTCGCCAGTTAATACGTAGTTTTTTAGATCATTTTGTAAATCAGATAAATCTATTGAAAGTCTATAGTTTGGCATCTAACATAAGTTTAATTAACCCCTCCAAGTCGTACCTTGGTTTCCACCCAAGTTCTTCTCTAACCTTAGAACAGTCTCCTCTTAAATAATCTACTTCTGAAGGTCTATAGAATTTTGGATCAACCACTACGTAATTTCTCCAATCATCTATACCAGAATAATTAAATGCTATGTCTAGGAATTCTTCTATAGTATGAGTTTCTCCTGTACACACAACATAATCATCTGCGTAATCTTGTTGTAGCATCAGCCACATTGCTTCTACATAATCTCCAGCATAGCCCCAATCTCTGTAAGCGTTTAAATTACCAAGTCGTAGCTTTGGAAAACGATTGCCTATATCTCTGTCGCAATATATGTAGTCGTCATTAAAAGAAATTGATCCTACACACACTTTATCTTTCCAAGTTTTATAATTTTTAATCCAACTAACTATTTTCTGCGTAACAAAATTCTCTCCCCTTCTCGGTCCTTCGTGATTAAAAAGAATACCAGAACTAGCATGTAAGTCGTAAGCGTCCCTAAAAAGACGAACGCTGTAATGAGCAGCGCACTTAGATATTGCATAAGGTGAGTTAGGCATAAATTTAGTTTGTTCATTTTGATATTTCCTTCCTTGTTCATCAATGTCGTAGGAACTTCCAAACATTTCACTGGAAGAAGCTTGATAGAATTTTACTCTAAACATCTCAAGGTCTACTAGAGACTGTAAGAGATTTATGCATCCTTTGCCAGTAATATCCCAAGTTAAAGACGGTTGATTAAATGAGCTTGCCACATGCGACTGTGCCGCTAGATTATAGACTTCATCTACATTCTCGTTATTTTTGAATATATTTATAACACTACTTACATCTGTAATGTCTCCCTCGATTAAATTGAATTTATCAAAGTCAAGTAGATGCTTAATTCTCTCTGTTGTGTCTACACTGCACCTCCTAGTTACTCCTACAACTTCATAATTCTTTTCAAGGAGTAAATCTGCAAGATGGCTTCCATCCTGACCCGTAATGCCTGTGATTATTGCTTTCATATTATCCTTTCGACCTTTCCATTTTTGATATCTATTCGATTATCTTTATTCTCTAATAAATCTTTCTTTATTGTTTCTATACTTAAATGAGGATTTCTAGTCTCGCCAACTCCAGACTTATCACTTACGTTAAAAACAAACTCCTCTATCTTTACGGTAAAAGGAGGATTATAATGAAAGTAAGCGTTAATATAACTTTCGTCGTTAACTCCCGGTTCATATGGTATTTCCTTATCTATAAGTTGCCACTCTCTCAGCGTCCTACAAAAATTTAAAACTCTATCTTTTTCTCCACCAAAGAACGCCCCATAATAATACATTTGTTCTAACGGCGTGTCGTATGGTACATATGATTTAGATCTTGGGTTTCTATCAAATGCTTTCTTGTCACGCATCCAAGATCTGTTTCCAAAATGTTCGCCCCCTACTAACTCGCCAATGAACCAATCTGTAGTAAATGGCCTGCTGACGCTAGTATCTGCATCGAAGTAATAAATGTAGTCAACATTTTCGTTTTCCATAGTAAGTATATTTTTAAATTTAGAATTGGTTCCGTCTGTCCAACGCTCATGATGTTCTGGTATATATTTAACATTTAATCGCGGATCGTCTGGTAAATAGGGCGCTGGATCTGTATCAGAGAAAAAATAAAACGTTACTTTATCATGGCCCAAATTAAAAAATGTAAATTGCTTCATGAATTTTACACCCAAAGCAAAATACGCATTCGTCGCTATAACTACTATTCCTATTTTTCTCATTCTTTATCTCTAGCTATATATATAAAAAGAAATACTATAGGAAGCTCTACCGTAAGAGCAAAAGACCAGCACAATAGTATATCAAGTAATGTTGGCATTTATGCCCTCCTGTTTACATATATTATAGAAGTCTTCTGTGAATTTACCTTTACGACACGCCTCTAAATACCACGGTTTTTCTTGCATTGCGAAAAAGATTCTGTGTAAGCAATTATTATTCAAACGCTCACTTCCTTCTACTTCAAACTGCCAAGGGTCTTCTTCGTTATCTTTATCGAAACAGCTATATAGAAAATCAGTATCCCAAAAAGAAGCCTGTAAGGATATTGTATATAAGCTTTGTTGGTGAAGCTTGTAAATGTTTTTGTATACGGGAAGCTTTGCATAGAACGCACTATCGTCATGTATTCCAAATCGCCCTGCATTGTTGGAAACAAAGAAATCATAATAAGCCTGCATTTCCTCTAGCAATACATAATTTCTAAGAAAATAATCATCTTGCAACCATAAGATGTTTTTTGGTTTAATTTTATCTATAGCTTTCTTAACGCCTATACTAAAAGTGCCATTCTTTACCTTGATAGTTTCAAATTTATATAACTTGGCATCCGTTTCTTGTGTTATAATATATTTCTTAACGTCTATAGAATTATCCCAGTACTTATGGAATAAATAATTAAAATGATTCCATAGATAGTGGTACTTATCACAGGAGCCAACTAATATAGTGAAATCCATTATTAGTCCTTTACAGTATCCGGCGTAAGGAATGGTTGATCAATAGTTCCATCTTCATATTTATGATAAACAGAAAGTCTTGCTTTTTCATTTTCCATAGCTAGTTTCATTTTCTCCATCTCTATTCCATACTTCTTCATTATGTCTGGGTCTTGCATCATAGTGCCAACCCACGCGGTGAAACTAAGTTTACTGTCTTCTAATCGTTTAATTCGCTGTTCTCTTGTACCCTTCATTTCTTTTAGCATAGTACTCTTCTTGGCCTGCAACTCGCGGTAATCCTTGTTCAAACTTTCCTGCGAAGCCCTAAGCGAAGCCACCTGTCTTTCTAAGTTAATAATATAGTCTATGTCTTGTTGATCTTTGTCTCTGGCTCGTTCATCTTGTATCATATGGTCATATGTATTAATTTGTTCAATGTTTTCTTTATTACCTTTTAAACATCTATTCATAAGTAATTCAAGTTTTATGGTATCTACTATCTGTACCTCTTCTGTAGGTAGTACGTCATTCTTAAACTGGGAGACCATGCGGGACCAGTGGTATTTAAATAGTTCTAATTCTTCATCTGTAAACTGTTGTCTAAGTTCTTTGTAATAGGGGCGATTTTCTAATGAGTAAGCTGCTTGCTCTTCTCTAGATGTACCTATGTTAAATTTACGTTTAATAAAGTTTACAACAGATTCAGTATCACGATCTAGTTGAATGGCAATATCTTCAGGGGTCATACTATTAATAAGACGACCAATAGTTCTTTCTTCTTCTTTGGAGAATCTACCCTTTTTCATGTATCAACTCCTTTATAATTTGTATGACTTGTTCTCTACGTTTTTTAGAAACATAAACATCATTAAGCATTTTAAGATAATCACCCCTATATTCAGCTGGCAAGTGTTCATTTATAACATTCTGTATTTGTGAGAAGTCTACCTTTTCATCTAAACATAGTTCTTCTTGTGGAATAGAGGCTTCGTAAGCTAGTTGCTGTGGACAAAGAACATTACGTTTCTTTTCATCTTGTCCGATATAATGATTATCACGTATAAAATTTTTCAGTCTATTGGAAAGATTAACAGAAAGAAAGTTCTCTAATGGGCGTTTTTGGTCGTATCTATTAAGGGCATCCATACATATCATAAAGGCTTCCTGTTTTATATCATCAAGATCATAACCATGAAATGTATACTTGGGCGATATCCTATTGACGACAAGATCAATTTTATCAAGTACCTCTTCTCTGGTCATGTTCTTGGGTATATTCATAAATACCTCTTTAGCAAGCCAGCGAATTCCTCTAGGGTTACAGATGCTAGTTCATTATTTATACATACTAAAACAGAATTGTTTTGAATCTTTATGGAAGAAGGAGGTCCATCAGAATTAGACTTAAGCAATGAGTTGGGTTCTTCAAGTGTTACTTCTGCATTAGGGGGATTATAACTTCTAACAATTAAAGTTTGAGTGTGATCTCTTTCAGCAAAAGATAGAAAATTACCGTCACTAGAAGATATAGAATTTTCAGTAATTACAGCAGATGCAGACTCGCGGACTAATAAAACTTTACCATTAGAAGTAACTAGGTGGCCTATGCCTATCTCTGCGATATCTTCTTCTATTTCGCAAGTTAGTTCTGCAATGTAGTAGAAAGAGTTTGTGTTGCCAAATACCTGTAGAAAAGTATAGAACTCATCCCCTGTAGTATTTTTAGGTAAGTTTTTAGTTCCAAGTAATTCTAACGCTTTCGATCTATCTTGTACTGGCCTAAAGTTCTCTGTCGCTATCTTGTAACTTGTTTTCAGCGGATTCTTGCTCATCCAGTAATTCCTTTAGTGGTCGATCTTCTTGAGCCAAATCTTTTATAATTTCATCACGTAGTCCTGCTGTAGCCTTACAATCTAATTGACATTCTAATTGTTTCGATTTATTCATATTGTATCTCCTATTAGGAATTATACACTATTAACGAGAATAATACCATCTAATTGTAGCTGTTAGGTGCGACGGGGGAGGATTGGGTAATACATATACATTTAAATTTAAAATTGCGTAACAACCACCCCCCGCCAATTGGGGGGGTGTACACTTGTCCACGTACGAGATAAAACCCCCTGCCCGTGGGGGGAGTTATTTTGTGTGTATTTGGCACAGTATTATATTGGCAGAATTATATATATTGTTGCCGTATGGCATGAAACTATATTCGTATTTGCTAAAGATTATTCTTGCACTGGTCGATATAGTATGTATAATGACAGTATAACAAACAACAAATAGAAAGAATTGAAAATGTCAAACAATTTTGAAATCACTTATTCCACCGATTGCTGCGGATACCCTTGTCATTCAGATCAGGACATCTGCCCTACTTGCTCAGAACATTGTGAGGTTATTGAGGAGCGTATTGATTTTGACGATTCCGAAGCTGTACACTTTCAGGCTTCACTTGATTTTTACGGTGCGGGCTAAAGATCCCGCTTGCAACGGTCGATAATGTATGATAGACTTAGGTTTTCACCCCACTAAAAAGGATTCTTAAAATGGTAAACATGACAAAAAAAGGCATCACAATTTCTTGCACATATAACAACAAACCACGTATTGGCATGGTAGAAAAAATGGCAATGGTAAACGGCAAACTACTTATTACAGTAAAAACGCAGGAAGGCTATCGAGCAATGTATGAAGAAAAAATGCAAGATTATAAAATAATTAAATAAAGATTACCCCTTGCAACGGTCGATGATATAAATTAGACTGCTATTATTAACCCACGAGGAAACAATAATGCGAATCAAAAAACACAACAACGCAAAATTCCGCAAATTAATTCTCGACCGTGACAATAACCGATGCCGTGCTTGTGGTATCGGTGATATCGACAGTCTCGAATGCGATCACATTGTGCCAGAGTCGAAAGGTGGTAAGTCTATCCTGTGCAACATGCAAACGCTGTGCCATACTTGCAACATTCGCAAGGGTGAAACAAACGTAGGCGAGTTACCAATACGTCCCCCTGTCGAGGGGTTCGGTGATTACAGTGAAGTGATGCAAGCTAGGCAAGATTTCCTAGTTATGGTAAATGACGCAAGGCAGGCAGAAATTAACGATCTGGTAAAACAGGTAAAGCAGTGGAGGCAGGCAGGCGTGAAAGGTTGGGTAATCAGCAACCGACTAGACAAGATGACAACATCAGGCAAGGCAAACAAGATACTCCAGATGACAAGGTAGGGCAAGCGGGGTGTCCTACGCAAACCCCGCCCATCGAGGTAGGGTAGGTGGTCTGGGCAGAATGGGCAATCTGTAGGAAGGTGTACGTATGTACTATCCTATCCTAAAGGATAGAGGGATATGAGGGAGTCAGCAAGGGCCAGCGAAAATATACTTGACAGATTAAAGTATGTATTGTAGAATGTCGATATACTTATTAAGGAGGAAAGTTATGAGGGAATCAGATCAAGAATTACTATTGATTGTTGTTGTGTTGTGTGTTATAGTTGTATCAGTGTTCAGCAGTTACACCCCTTGCGTTTAGGAGAGTATCATGGGATTTTACGAAGAACTTGACCAGTACGAAGCACGGGCCGAATATGAAAAATGGCTTGACGAGCAGGAGGACGATATGGTAAGATTGCACGAACAGGAAATGTCACCGGAGGTAGTAGAATGAACGAATATATTGAAAGAAATTTGTACGAAGAACTTGGCAGATTTGACACGCCTAAATTGCAAGTCTACTTATTGGCCTGTCAAGAAAACAAGTTTAATGACGAGGTACGTGTAGCCGCTAACATATTACGAGTACGATTTATCAACGGAGAATAATCATGAGCGTTTTTGACAATCCAGAATTTGACAGTATTATTGCCGGTATAGTTTACGACAGTCGGGTACAATCGCCTGATTGTGATGTCATCGAGTCTATCGAGATAGACGAGTGGGAAGACGACGGCCAGCCAACACACTACGAAGAATGTCAGGACTTATACGGTGGCGATGATTATATAGAACAATGGGAGAATGATTCATGGGAATAATTGAAATAGATTTTCTGTCTATCGTAGTAGGATACATGGTAGGCGTAGCTTTGATGTGGTCACTTTGTAACACGTTCTATGGAGAGAACAATGAGCAACGAACAGAAACGGATTCTAAAAATACTCGGCCTCGTTATGATCGCAGGTATCATATGCTGTACGGTGATCCACCTGAATGAATGTCCACCAGAGATCCCGTGCTTTGATTTACCCCAACCCCCCGCTTAAGGGGGCGCGGGGCGCGCCGGGTGGCTGTAAGTCCTTTGCCAGTATAGACTTACGTGTTTTTCTATAATTATATAAAGTATATCATATGGAATGTCGATATATAGTATATAAGGAGAAAAACTATGTTGACAACTGTTACACTATTAAGTATGTTCGTGGGTTTCGAGGGTTATTTAAATGGCAAAATCTACGTTGGTATTTATACCCCTAATTGTGAGTATGGATATGTGATAAAAAATAATGAGATTT
>WLWE01000162.1_pt1 | contig 59247 bp, 58 predicted proteins | sample 6718301 | NCBI WGS metagenome assembly WLWE01 (sample SAMN12718691, study PRJNA515312) | sponge metagenome | isolation source: marine sponge | host: Mycale hentscheli | place: New Zealand: South Island, Marlborough, Capsize Point | collected 2003-05-01
TCGACTGCAAGCCTGTATCGATTGAGATCACCTATGGCTTGGAGCGCCTAGCGATGTATCTACAGGATGTGGAAAGCATCTGGGATTTGAGCTGGAACGCTGAACGCAGCTATGGAGATATTTGGCTTCCCTTCGAGAAGGGGCAATGTGAATTTAATTTTGAGGCTTCCAATCCCGATCGTCTCAAGCAGCTGTTTGCCATTTATGAGGCAGAAGCCACGGATCTGATTGAACACAACTTGCCAGCTCCTGCTCTCGACTTTGTTCTGAAGTGCAGCCATACCTTCAATCTCTTGGAAGCCCGTGGCGTGATTTCGGTGACGGAACGGACTGCCACGATTGGACGGATTCGCAATTTGGCCCGAAAAGTGGCTGAGGCTTGGTTAGCTGAGCGGGAGGCCCTGGGCTTCCCTTTGCTGCAGTCAAAAGTGGCCGCGGCGGTTGATCATTGAGCTTGTTCTAAATGCATCAATGAAGCGGTATTGATTTGAAGTATGAATATATTTTCAAGCAATGTGTTGTGGCTTTAGTGAGTCACAACACATAGATAGTGGATTGCTTCTCTAGCTAGCTCTGACTGGATTTTTGCTTTTGTTTTTTAGGGGAATGCTTCAACCAGCTTGATCGCAAAGCGTGGATGAACGTTGCTCTTTGGCTGGTTCTTTTGATGCTTGCCACCCAATTGGGGGCGGCCTTTCCCCAGGGGATTCAGCACTGGTGTGTGGTCTTGGTTGGGCTGGCTGCGGCTGTGGTGCTGATCTGCCGCCGGTTTGCGCTTTCAGGTTGGAAGCTGTTGGTTCTTGTGGTCGTGTTGTGTGGCTTGTTGCTGCGCTCCTCCATTGGGCAAGTGGCCACGCCCACCCCCCTTGATCCGCTGCAGCTTGTGCCAAGCGGTTCAGATTCGCAGCAGCTGGTGATTGAAGGCCGTGCTCTGGCCGATGCACCTGTTCGCCGGGGGCGCTGCCAAGCCCTGCTGCAGGTGCACCATTTGGCGGGGCAGGTTCGCGACGGTCGCACGGAGTTGGTGGTGGATCCCTGCCCTCAGGTGGTGCGCAAAGGTTCCTGGGTGAGGGCTCAAGGTCAGCTTGTGAGGCCTGCTGTCGCAACCCATCGATTGCTTCCCAACCCGGCGGAACGGTTGGCGGCTCGCGGCTGTTGGACCCAATTCCGTACCAAGACAGTGGAGCTGATCCATCAAGATCACACCCCCCTGGCTGATCGGCGTCGTCAGATCGCGGCTCGCTTTCAAGAGCTAGCAGGAGAGCATTCAGGTGGTCTGTTGGCGGCGCTGGTGCTGGGGGGCGCCCACGTTGAGCTCAGCTCGGAGCTGCGAGAGGCTTTTCGTGTTGCGGGTTTATCCCACGCCTTAGCCGCGTCCGGATTTCATCTTTCCGTGTTGTTGGGAGCCACGCTTGCCCTGACGCGCAGGGGTTGCATGCCCTTGCGATTGGCGGCTGGAGTGGGCGCGATGGCTGTGTTTCTTGCGCTGGCGGGCGGGCAGCCATCCGTGGTTCGTGCCGTGTTGATGGGCGCTGCTGTTCTCTTGATCCGGGAACGGGGCTCTCGCGTCCAACCCTTGGGCGTGCTGCTCAGCACCTTGGTGGTGATGCTGTTGCTGAATCCTGCCTGGGCACGTTCCATTGGCTTCCAGCTCAGTGCTGCTGCGACGGCTGGTTTAGTGCTCAGTGCGCAGCCCTTAGAGCAGTGGCTTCTCCAGCATGGTTCTCACTGTTGTCCTCAGAGGTGGATGTCGGTTCTGGCCCCTGCCCTATCGGTGCCGCTGGCGGCGCTGCTTTGGACCCTTCCCTTGCAGATCCTGCATTTTGGCTCTGTGCCTTTGTATTCGCTGCTGAGCAACCTGATGGCTGCACCTCTGCTGGCACCGCTCACCCTTGCGGCGATGACCTTGGCATTGCTGACGTTGGTGCTGCCAACGGCGATCGCTGCACTCGTGATGCCGGTGTTGGTTTGGCCGGTGCAGCAGTTGGCAGCGTTGTTGATCGCTGTGGTGGGGTGGATGAGCACCTGGCCCCATGCCCAGCTGCTGACGGGACATCCGCAGCCTTGGGTGGTGTTACTCGTTGTGCTGGCACTCACGCCTTGGGCCTTGACGTCGCTGCAATCCTGGCGCTGGAGAGCGTTTCCTCTTTTGCTCTTGGCCACGCTGGTGCAAGCCAGTGTTCAGCTCAGCGATGAGGTGGTGTTGGTGCGGCAGTGGGGAAGACAGTGGCTAGTGGCCCGTCATCAAGGGCGTGCTGCGCTGATCAGCAGTCATGGCGATTTGCTCAGTTGTCAGCTGGCTCAGCAGCTTGCGCAGGGTTACGGACACCGCCGCTTGGATTGGCTGGTGGTGATGGACCCAGTGGCGAGTGATCACATCAGTTGTTGGTCGCCTTTGGCCCATACCGTGCGGGCGGAGCATCAAGGCCAACCTCCCTTGCTTCCAGGTCAACGTCTGCAAAGCCCTGGTTTGATGTTGCGTCCTCTGCCAGGCCAAGACAGGCTTTGGCAGTTGCGCGTGAATGCGCAGCTCCATCGCCTTAAGCAATCAGGCCGCGGCGCTTTAAGATGGGATAACGCTGGTTAAGCGTTTGGAGAGGTGGCAGAGCCCGGTTGAATGCGCACGACTCGAAATCGTGTAGGGGTAACACCCTCGTGGGTTCGAATCCCACCCTCTCCGTTTTGACAGGTTGATCAGTCTTCAGTGATCCATGTGATCGACGGAATCTGGTGAGTGATGAGAGCACCTTCTGTGGTCGCCGCTTTTGGAGATTGCAATCGTGCGAGCTTCAAAGATGAGGCCTTTTGTGACGCGCCTTTGAGAAATGAAAGAGGATTGGAGGCCGCTTCTCTTGGAACCGATCATTTTTAAATGGAGTGATTGCTTCTAGAAATGTTTGACATGTACATTAAAAGAGGTTTTCTATCACCCTGAAGGCAGGGCTTGTGGTGAGAATATTTATTCTGCTCGTTTTGTATGAGTAGCCTTTATAAAATAACGTTTTCTAGAATTGCAACGATTCCGAAGGAGTCTGTTTCGATCAAAGTGTTATTGCCATCGATTCTTGTGCCGTAAGACTCCAGATTGCTGAGGTCGATAGAGTCGATCCCAATATTGAAATCTTTAATCCTCATCAGGCCTTGCTCAGATGGCTTGAAAGTATCGGCGCCACGGTCACCGTAGAACTCTCCATTTGCACCAGCATTATTGATGAGTAAATCATTATCTGCTCCTCCTCTTAAGACTCGTGATAATGATCCGTTGTTGATGATCGTGTCATCTCCTTTGTTGCCATTGATAGAAAGAAACTGGCCGGAATTATTGGTTATCTGATCGGCATCGGCACCACCCAGGATCCTTTCTGTTTCCCCACCCCGGACGTTGATCGTATCGGTTCCTAGGTTTCCGTTAATGCTTTGGAATTTTCCAGCATCTAAATTAAGAGTGTCGGAGCCTGCGCCTCCAAGGATGATTCCTTGTCCGCCTGTAAGATTAATGAGGTCATCACCTTTGTTTCCATTAATGCTTGTGAATTGCCCGCCGCTATATTGAATCGTATCCCTATCGGCACCTGCTAATAGTTTGCCACTTCCGCCTTTGATTTCAATCAGATCTTGTCCTGCGTTGGTGTTGACATCATTAAATAATCCGCTGCTTAGAAATAGATTGTCGTTTCCAGTAAAGAGTCTTGCTTTTAATGAGCCACCATTGCTTGATCCGTTGATGATGTCATTACCGCTGAGTAGGTTCAATCCAAGAGCTTTTAATGCAGCCTCGTCATCTTGGAAGGAAATAATTTCTGCGATATTTGCTGTGAAGTCTTTGATTTCAATGTTCCAATAGTTGTCATCTGTTTTGATCTCTATTCTTGTGACCGTTCCGTTGACTTGGCCGTCTAATGTTGGGACAAATAGTCCATAGGTTGTGATCGTTGTGGCTCGGTAAAGACCATCTCCATTGATATCTAAATCAAGATCAATGCTTACCCTGGTGGGAGAAATGCTATTGATGGTTGTATTTTTTGATCTTGGTGGTTGAGAATTGATTTTGTTAAGATCGAGAAGACCACTTCCGTTGATATTAAAGATAGCCACAGAGTGCCCTACTGTTCGGTTTGAATCCATTGAAACGCTTCCTCATGGGATTTCAACCCAGCGTTCTCTTTTTAAATGTGCGGCAGCCTTTTTATTGTTACGAAGGATTCTTTCTATCCTGAGACGCCATGAAAGGAATCAAAGGATGAGGGCTAGAGTTCTCTGGATGACGAGATGTTTGTTGAGGACCTGAATATGGACATTGAGAAAGATTTTTGGTCTCGACTGTGGGAACTGAGTTAAAGGTATTGAAGGTGGGATGAAGATGGATCGACCATTCAAAGGTTTGTATTTACAGAAAACGACTGCCCCATTCTTTTTCTCGTTTGTGACCTATACCCCACAGACGAAAGAGCAGATGATTGCCTGCGGAGATCTTGCTGAGGGAGAGGAGTATTTGAGCCAGGTTGTATGTGATTTTTTATTATTCATCTCAGAAGGTATTCTTGGGCATATTTTAACGGCTGATTTTCCAATTTCTTATGATGATGTCGTCATCGTTTGCTCTCGCCAGCGCGGTGATGGTGTCCAGCATGAATATTTGATTCAGGTCATCGATCGTGGATGGACAAACGAAGCTCAGGCAAAGCTTCTCGATGAATTAATGGCGATCTTGTCGCATCCCCTTTGGAATGGCGCAATATTAAAAAGCAATTAACTTTTCAAGGATTTGATTTCAGTGATTGAGATGCGCTTTGGTTTCTTTGGATGGGTGCTGGTCAATGGTTTTGTTATTTGATGGAAATGATTGCGTAAAACAGAAGCATAAAAGCTGTGAATCCTCCAAGCCAGTATTTGGCAACGGTGAGCAGATGTTTGTTCAAGTGATTGGGTTGCTTGTGTGCTTTGGGCAGGTTTTCTTGATGATTTCTTTGCTTGTTGAGGAAATTAGGAGTGAAACAGAAGAACAAGTCCTTCACTGACTTGATGAAATTCTCGTTCTTCTCGGCTTAGATCCAAGCCAATCTCCAATCCTTCCTTTAAAGCCTTCTCAAACGGTGGAGTGGAAGGCGGAGACGCGTCGATCCACAGCGCCGCGATTCCAATCGCCGTGGCGTGCCACCGAAAGCTCCCTGTGTCTCCAATCGTGGGTTCTTGGAGAGCTTCTTCGAGAAGGGCGCTGATGGATGTGTCGGTGGAAGTCATGCCCCAGCTTCGGAATTCTTGCTCTTGGCTGCAATTGGCTGAGAGACTTCTTGACCTGTTTCTGTCAGCAAATGCTGTTATCCGCTGGTTTCGGCTCGCTGCCTCGTAGGTCGGGAGGCAGCAGTTGTTCCTGTGCCGTTGCGGTGAGTGGCCCTTTCACCCTTTTGGTTGTGCCCTGTTGCGGTTCAGTAGGTTGAGACTCAAGGGACACTTGATGCAAGTCAGTCTGCGTCGAACGTCGCTTCAGGCCGGTGGATCCAGCCTGAGTCGGCGTGCGACGAAGCGGCATCTCGAGTTGTTGTCAGCCCCTCCCTCGGTGCTCACATCCGTGGCACTGGTTCGTAAGCAGAGCCGGTTGGGACGCTCACTCAAGCGCAGTGGTGATATTGCTTTCTCGTTGCTGGCCTTAGGGCTTGGATCACCAGCTTTTTTGTTGATCGCGGCCCTGGTGAGCCTGAGTTCGCCCGGACCCGTGTTTTACGTGCAGAAGCGCGTTGGCCGTCGATACCGCCATTTTGGATGCATCAAATTTCGCACCATGCGCGCGGATGCCGACGCTGTTTTGCAACGCGTGTTGGCTGAGTCGCCAGAAATGCGCGCTGAATTTGAGCGAGATTTCAAGCTCCGCCAAGACCCTCGCATCACTCCGATTGGCCGTTTCTTAAGGCGTTCCAGCCTGGATGAACTCCCTCAGTTCCTGAATGTCCTCCGAGGGGAGATGAGCGTGGTTGGGCCACGGCCGATTGTGGACAAGGAAATTGAGCGCTACGGCCCCTTCATGGATGAGGTGTTGGCTGTGCGGCCTGGCTTAACGGGGTTGTGGCAGGTGAGTGGCCGGAACAATCTCAGCTACCCCAAGCGGGTGAGGCTCGATTTGGCTTACTCGAGAGGCCGCTCTTTCCTTCTGGATTTGGCGATCATCCTGCGCACGTTTGGAGTGCTTCTGCTTCCCATGGACCGTGGTGCCTACTGAAGCAACGACCAGCCAGCTGACGCCACCAACCAGGACGCTTCAAGTTTGAGGCTTAGGTTCAGCAGCTTGTGCACGCCTTCAGCCGTGGCCTTGCCCGATTGGGCAGAAAGCACAGGTTTGCTGATCCAAGTGTTGCCGTAGCGATTGAGCCCTCCCATCTGCACATCGGCGCAATGGGCAAAAATTGATTCTGAGAGTCCTGCGTTGGGGGAGGGATCAGGTCTCCCATCGGCGGTGGCGGCCCGCACTGTTGTTGGCCACTGGGTCCAGGGCAAGCTCACAAGCGGAAGCGTGATCAGCACCAACCGGCAGGGCAACCAGGTCAATAGGTCGTCGAGCCTGGCCCCAGCAGTCCCGAGCCAGCGCAAGCGTCCATGCTTGTACCCAAGCATCGAATCAAGGGTGCTGCTGGCTTTGAACGCCCACGCCAAGGCCAGGGGGCCTGGACCTTGGCTGAAGCCCGCCTGCCAGAGGCCAGCTCCGATCAACATCCAAAACAGCGGGGCAAACAGTCCATCCACTGAATTTTCACTGGCTGTTTCCGCGCTGGCCCGGAGGATGTCGTCTTGATCCAATTGGCTCACATCACGGCCCACAATCCAACTGAGGCGATCCCTGGCCGAGGGGAGGTCCGGGAGGGCCTGAAGGACGGCCAGCACGCTGTCACGAAGACTGCGAGCTGCCAGAGCACTCGCCAGGGCAAGAACCAGCAACACCGCCGCCAAGGGATGGGGCAACGGAGACTGGGGCAAGATCAGCCGTTCCAGCAGCCAGCCCGTTCCGCCGCTGCCCACCACCAAAACCAGCGTGATCAGGGCCCCACCGGCGCGCAGTGGAAAGGGCCGGTCTCCGGCCCAGCGTTCGACCCAGTGGCGAAGTCCAGTGATCACGCGCCCCATGGCGACCACTGGATGAGGGCTCCAGCGGGGATCGCCGACCAGCAGGTCAAGGCCTGCGGCGACGATCACCAGCAGAAAGGGATCGCTCAGGCCGTCTTAAGCCAGCTGAACATCGAGCGCAGTCCCTTGCCAACTTTCTCGATGGGATGCTCGGCATCACGCGCGCGAACTTTGTTCATCTCAGGCTTGCCGGCTGCGCATTCCGCAACGAAGTTCTTGGCAAAGGTTCCGTCTTGGATGTCGGAGAGGATCCTTTTCATCTCCGCTTTGGTGTCAGCGGTGATCAGACGCGGGCCACTGACGTAGTCCCCGTATTCCGCCGTATTCGAGATGGAGTCGCGCATGGAGGAGAGACCGCCCTTCACCATCAGGTCGACGATCAACTTCACTTCGTGCAGGCACTCGAAATAAGCGAGCTCAGGCTGATAGCCGGCTTCCACAAGGGTTTCGAATCCAGCTTTGACCAGCTCCGAGAGGCCACCACAGAGAACCGCTTGCTCTCCAAACAGGTCGGTTTCGGTTTCTTCCTTGAAGTTGGTTTCGAGGATGCCAGCGCGGGTGCCGCCGATGCCTTTGGCGTAGGCCATGGCCAGGCCGCGCGCATTCCCGGAAGCGTCCTGTTCGATGGCGAACAGGGCAGGAACCCCCTGACCGTTCTGATACTCCCAGCGCACGGTGTGACCGGGCCCTTTCGGAGCGATCATCAACACGTCCACATCGGCCGGTGGCTTGATCAGCTCAAAGCGAATGTTGAAGCCGTGAGCAAAACTTAAAACCTTGCCAGCACTGAGGTGAGGGGCAATCTCTTTCTCATACACCTCTTTCTGAAACTCGTCGGGCAGCAGCACCATGATCCAGTCAGCCTTGGCGGATGCATCCGCCACGCTCAGCACTTCGAGGCCGTCGGCTTTGGCTTTCTCGGCTGAGCGGCTGCCGTCATAAAGACCAACCACCACATTGATGCCACTGTCCTTGAGGTTCAGGGCGTGGGCATGGCCCTGGGATCCATAACCGATGATGGCTACCGTCTTGCCGCTCAGCAGCGAGAGATCGGCGTCTGAGTCATAGAAAAGCTGAGCCATCCGGTCGGAACCTGCTGAAGACAATACTGAAGTTTACGGATGGGCCGGATTGACCCTCAAGCTTCGTTGGGGTGGGAAATCACCCGATCGATCAAGCCGTAATCCTTGGCCTCTTCCGCACTCAGGAAATAGTCCCTGTCAGTGTCTTTCTCGATTTTTTCAAAACTCTGCCCTGTCATATCGGCCATGGAGCGGTTGAGCATTTCCTTCATCCGCAAGATTTCCCTGGCTTCGATTTCGATATCGCTTGCCTGTCGTTGCGCCGTTCCCCCAAGAGGCTGGTGGATCATGATCCGGCTATGGGGCAAGGCCAGGCGCTTGCCTTTCGTGCCTGCCGTCAACAGGAAGGCACCCATCGATGCGGCCAGCCCGACGCAGATGGTGACGACGTCACTCTTCACGTATTGCATGGTGTCGTAGATCGCCAAGCCAGCGGTGACCGATCCACCTGGGGAGTTGATGTACAGGTAGATGGGCTTGCTGCTGTCTTCGGAATCGAGATACAGCATCTGGGCAACGAGGCTGTTCGCAACCCCGTCATTCACATCAGAGCCGAGGAACAAAATCCTCTCAACGCCAAGACGGGTGTAGATGTCGACCCAGCGCTCCATTTGGCTGCCGGGGAGGCGGTAGGGAACGCTGGGGGTACCGATCGGCATGGGTCCTAGGAAGGGTTGAAGTAAAAAAAATGGTCTGTTTAGACAACCACGGCTGGTTCAACAGCGTTGTGTTTTCAATGACAGGCGCGGTTGATGCTGGATGGGTCCTTAACCCACCGCTGCAGGTAGGTCCTTGCGGCTATCGAGAACCCTGTCAATCAGGCCGTAGGACACGGCTTCTTGAGGGGTGAGATAACTCATTCTGTCTGAATCGGCGGAGAGTTCTTCCACGCTGCGACCGGTGTTGGTCGAAAGGATTTCGAGCATGGCCCGCTTGTTATGCAGCACCTCTTTGGCGCGGATCTGAATGTCCGTGGCCTGGCCGCGCGCGCCGCTGCGGGGCTGATGCAACACGATCGAGGCATGGGGTAGGGCCGCTCTTTGCCCTTTGGTGCCAGCGGAAAGGATGACGGCAGCCGTTCCCATCGCCTGACCGATGCAAATCGTGTGCACCGGTGGCTTCACGTAGCGAAGCGTGTCGCAGATGGCAAAGGCTTCTGTCTCGAAGCCAATCGACTCGCCCGAATACCAACTTGTACCCGTGGAGTTGATATAGAAATAAATCGGCTTGTCTGGGTTGTCGAACTCCAAAAAGAGGAGCTGGGCAATAATCAGCTCGGTCACGTCCAAGCCGAGCTGACGCTTGGTGTCTCCGTCTGAAAACAGCGGAAGGCCCAGATACACAATCCGCTCTTTGAGCATCAAAGAGGGCAGGTCAGGCGGGGGTGTGCGCATCACGCCTGAGTCGCCGTAATAAGGCGCTGATGTGGTCATTCCTCTGAGCATCCCTGTCGTGGAGGGAGCCTAGCGGGGTCACGAGGATGGCTGCTCTTCAGCGCTGTCCGTGCGTGCAGCCTTGCCCTTGCTGCTCTTGCTGCTGCGGTTGTTTCGCGCACCGTTTTTGTCACGGCGAGCAAACACCATGCGCCCTGTTGGGGTCTGCAGTGCACCGGTCACCACAACGGGTTGACGGGATCCGATCAAGCTCCGGCCCTCCTCAACCACCACCATCGTTCCGTCTTCGAGGTAGCCCACTCCCTGACTCTCCTCTTTGCCTTCGCGCACGATCTTGAGCAACAGCTCATCTCCGGGCTGCACCTCAGGGCGTAGGGCGATCACCAATTCGCTCAGATTCATCACCTTGATCTCCTTCACTTCGGCGACCTGGGCCAGGTTGAAGTCGGCGGTCACAAGCGTGCCGCCCGTGTCGCCTGCGAGCAGGAGAAGGCGATCGTCGGTGCCCGTGCCTTCATAACGGGTGCTGTTGATCACCAGTCGACGGCCGTAGGTGTCGCGTAGATCGCGCAGAAGTTTCAGGCCACGACGTCCCTTGGCTCGCTTCTCCAAGTTGGTGGAGTCGGCCAATTGCTGCATCTCGTCGATCACCGTTTGAGCAACGATGGCCTGACCTTCCAGCAAACCGCAGGCCAACATGCCGCGGATTCGCCCATCAATGATCACGCTGGTATCGAGGATCTTCGGGGTTGCAGGGGTGAGCACACCGTCTGCCACCAGCAGCGCTTCCGTGCTGGTGGGGTTGAACAGGCGCAGAAGCGTGCGTCCGTGCACCTCGGCGAGGTTGTATCCCAGAACGCCAAAAAACACATTGCTGAGCACCGCAGCCAGCGGTTTGACCAGCGTGACGCCACCGGCGAGTGGGAGCAGCAGGATCGGCGCTAACAAGAGGTTGGCGACCAGCAGACCAAGAATCAGTCCCACCGATCGACTGATCAACAAATCGGTGGGCATCGTGCGCACCTGCTGCATCAGTTGCAGACGCAGCCGCTTGAAAACGAGGCCTGCTACGAGGCCTATGGCCGTGCCAAGGCCGGTGAGCCCGAGGCGCACCCGTTGGACATCGGTGACATCGTCCAGCATCTCTTGTGGAAGGAGATGAACTCCCATCCAGCCGGTGGCTCCACCGGAGATCAGAAATAGGACCAGGATGAGAACTTCAACCATGGCAATCGGTCGTGGCCGTTCACTCCGTATGAAGGCAGCATGCATCATCTTCCGTCGCTCTGCCTGCGCAGATGACCGCATCTGCACCTCGCAGCGCCTATTTACATATTCCTTTTTGCCATCGGCGTTGTTTTTATTGCGACTTCGCGGTGGTGCCCCTCGGCGATCGGGCTGATGCGGATGGAGGGTCTGGTAGCGGTTCGATCGAGACCTACCTGGCGCAGCTCAGCGCAGAGATCCACCTCTCTCCCCCAGGGCCTCCATTGGCCACCGTGTATGTCGGCGGTGGTACGCCATCCTTGTTGAGGCCCGATCAACTTGCAGCGTTGCTGCAGCAGCTCAGAGGCCGCTTTGGCTTCCAGGACGGTGCTGAAATCACCCTTGAGATGGATCCAGCCACGTTTGAGCGCAGGGATCTTCACGCCCTGGTCGCTGCGGGCGTGACCCGCGTGAGTTTGGGAGGGCAAAGTTTTGACGATGTCAGGCTCGCGGCCCTGGGGCGCCGACATCGCCGAAGGGATTTGCTTGAGGCCTGCCATTGGCTCCAAGAGTGTTTGCAGGCTGGTGGACTGCAGAGCTGGAGCTTGGATCTGATCCGAAACCTTCCAGACCAAGGGGATCAGGAATGGGAGGCGCAGCTGGAGCAGGCCGTTGTTCTGCAGGCCCCCCACCTATCGATCTACGACCTCAGCGTGGAGCCAGGCACGGTGTTTGCTTGGCGCGAGAAGCGAGGCGAGCTGGCGATCCCTGAGGAAGATGCTGCCGCCGACCGGATCGCCTTCACCACCCGCAGGCTGCGCCGCGCCGGTTACTGCCGCTATGAAATCTCCAATTTCGCTAGGCCAGGGCATGCCTCCAGGCACAACCGCGTGTACTGGAGTGGTGCGGGATGGTGGGCCTTTGGACTAGGCGCGACCAGTGCTCCCTGGGGGGAGCGGATGGCCCGTCCTCGCACCCGAGAGGCCTATGCCTCCTGGCTGAAAGAGCAGGGTCCAAAACTGGATTCGAGCTTGATTCGAGGGTCAGCCGAGAGCTTGCCACTGGACGATCGGCTGCTGGTGGGGCTGCGCTGCCACGAAGGGGTAAACCTGTGGGAGCTTGCGAGACGCTGCGGCTGGAACGAACGTCGCTGCAGCCGTGACTTACCTGCCCTAGAAGCGCGCTGGCAACCCTTCTTAGAGAGGGGCCTGATGGAACGTTTTGGCCGCCGTTGGCGCTTCAGCGATCCCGAGGGAATGGCCGTTAGCAATCAGGTGCTTGTGGAGGTGGTGGAGTGGTGGGAGTTGCTCCCTGATCCCGTTGCTCCGTCAGCCAGCTTTTGAGGGCACTGATGCTGAGTTCACGGCCTTGCATCCGGGCCGGGCTGAACGGTGGTTGGCTTGGCGTCAGTCCCAGCAGGTCCGCGGTCACGCTGACCTGTCCGTCGCAATCGGATCCGGCGCCGATGCCGATCACCGGGATCGACAAGTTGCGTCGCAACCGACCGGCGAGGTCGGAGGGGACATGCTCCACCACCAGTGAAAAACAACCAGCGTCCTCTAAAGCTTGTGCTTGGCGGTGCAGTTTGTCCTGGCTGCGCGGATCGATGGCTTGACGCCGGTAGCCGAGTCGATGCACCGCCTGAGGCGTGAGTCCGAGATGGCCCATGACGGGGATGCCCATGCGCACGAGGCGATCGACAACGGCAACCACCTCTGGTTCGCCTCCTTCAAGCTTGACGGCGGCGGCATCCGACTCTTTGAGGATGGTGCCTGCAGCGGCGACGGCGCGATCGAGGCCGCACTGATAACTCAGAAATGGCAGATCGCACACCACCAGCGGGCGCTCGGCAAGAGGTTTGTTTAGGCCGCGGCATACGGCCTGGCTGTGATGCAGCATCTGTTCCAGCGTGACTGGAAGGGTGGTGGCATGGCCTAAAACCACCATCGCAAGCGAATCACCCACCAAGACCACGTCGGCGCCGGCTTCTTCCACCAGGGCAGCACTGAGGCCATCCCAGGCGGTGAGCATCGTGATCGCTCTCCCTGATTGCTTGAAGCGAATCAATTCAGCTGGGCGCATCCGCCCTTCCGCCGTGAAAGAGGTTCATTGCTAACATGACGTCGATTCGGATCCATGCGGTCCAGACGCCCAAACCTGGTCAGAACCGGAAGGGAGCAGCCACACGGGATGCTCTGGGCAGGCGTGGACTCCGGGTCACCAACCTCTAGCTGTCGCTCTGGCGTTGTTGACGCTGCCTGAGGAAGTCGGGGATCCGTGCACCGCTTTCAGGGGCGATGTTGGTCGGTGTCCTGGGCTCGAAGGCTGAAACAGCGGGGCGAAGCGTGCTGCGCTCTGAGCGGTAAGGGTTGCCGTCTTCAAAGCCTGTGGCAATCACGGTCACGTGGATTTCTCCCTCGAGGCGTTCATCCACCACAGCACCAACAATGATGTTGGCTTCTGGATCCACGACGTCGTAAATCACCTCGGATGCGGTGGTCATGTCCTCAAGGGTCATGTCCCGGCCACCGCTGATGTTGATCACGCAGCCATTGGCACCATCGATGCGCGCGGCCTCGAGCAAGGGGCTATTAATCGCGGTTTGTGCCGCTTCAACCGCCCGTGATCGGCCTGAGCCCACACCGATCCCGAGCAGGGCGGTGCCGGCTTCGGTCATGACGGAGCGAACGTCAGCGAAGTCAACGTTGACAAGGCCAGGAAGGGTAATGATGTCGCTGATTCCCTTCACTCCCATGCGCAGAACGTCATCGGCGCTGCGGAACGCTTCCTGAAGAGGTGCTCCAGCGATGGCATCACGAAGCCGATCGTTAGGGATCACGATCAAGGTGTCCACGTGCTCTGCCAGGCGGGCAATGCCTTCATCGGCCTGACGCATCCTGCGGCGACCTTCGAAACTGAAGGGTTTCGTGACGATGCCAACGGTGAGAGCGCCGCTTTCTTTGGCAACTTCTGCAACCACAGGAGCCGCACCCGTGCCGGTGCCTCCACCCATCCCCGCAGCGATGAAGACCAGATCTGCGCCTTGGAGCGCCTGTTGAAGATCAGCGCGTGACTCTTCCGCCGCTTTTTGGCCAATGCTTGGATTTCCGCCCGCTCCAAGACCGCGGGTCAGGGTTTGGCCCAGCTGGACCCGGTTGTCAGCAGCCGATTGAATCAGCGCTTGTGCATCGGTGTTTAAGACCCGGTAAGCAACCCCTTCAAGATCGCTCAAAATCATGCGATTAACAGCGTTGCTGCCACCCCCTCCAACACCGATCACTTCGATGCGGGCTGATTGGCTAGGCGAAATGCCCTCTGGGTTCATGGCTGAGGACATCTCACTGCTCACAATCTCCATTATCCGAGCTTGAACCGCTGTAATCGGTTGCATTATGGGGCTGTGTATCGCTTTTGCCGACAAAAGCGATACAGGAACTTGATTGTCACCATCATTTTTGGCCCGATCAGGTCAACGAACGCTGACTTTTTACGGAGCTGCAGGTTTGGGCTTCGGCCGTAACTTCAGTTCAGGTTGGCTTGGGTCACTGAGATCCAGCCCTTCGCTTGAAACGCCGCCCAGGCTGGGAGGAAGGCTTTGCGTGAGTTGGGCAATGGTTTTGAATTGCTGATCTAAGAGGGCGTCATTGGCGCCGAGATAAACAAGGCCAAGCGTCTCAATGCGCAGACTGACGCCGCCTGCGGGTTCAACAACAATTGTTTTCAATGGTCGACCGAGTTGGTCTCGTTGTTGAAGGATGCGGGCGATGACGGCCCGTCGATTGGAAATCCAGCCTTCGACTTTCACAGCGCTTGAAGGCTTCTCTCCCTGCCTGGCCATGTCCATCGGCATCCACTGAGCCTCCAGGTCCACCATTCCCCGCTCGATTCCATCGGGGCCCACGCGGGTGGCAGCGGCGATGGGGCGGCGTTCAACGAGTTGGATGTCGAGGCCTGGAGGGAGAAGACGCCGCTGAACGGACACCTCCTGCACGGGCAGCTCCTGCATCAATTTGGTCTCGATCTGACGCGGCTCGAGGCTTAGCAGTGATTGAGGAAAGGAGAGGCCTGCAGCCTTCACCACCACGTTTTCGTTCATCCGCGCGCTTCCGCTGATCTGGATTTGCGTCGCGGATCGAAGGCTCCAGCCCAGGGTCAGTAACAACCAACTCAATCCCGTGGCGGTGAGGAGAAAAAAAACAAGTCTCCACAATTGAATCAGGCGTTCTTGCCGGCGCTCCTGACGCAGCCTTCGACGCCGTTCCACGCCAGGGGGAAGGGGGCCTTGGCTGTTGCGTTTGCCGAGCTTGAAGCCTTTCTTTCTGGAAGCGTCTGGGCTCACAAGTCGCAGCGTGCACGAGACATGAGCTGATCCATCCAACGTCGGGCACGATCGGCATCCGCAAAAGGCACGTCGAGCTGACGACCATCCCCAATCAGCCTGAGACGGCAGCGTCCTTGCGACTCGCTGGCCAGCGGGGCCTCCCCTGAGGCCAAGGCCATTAATTCGACCAATTCAAGGCCCTTGATCACAAAGTGCCCCTCCTCTTGAAAAGATCCAGCACTGAAGCTGCTCCAGCGCAGTTCTCCATCCTTGAGAAGTGCTGCGCCGCAGCCATCAAGTTTGGCTAACTCCGACCCTTCGCTCCAGGTTCGGAACAGATTTTGACGACGGCGCTCCAGCCACCCCAGTGCTACAAGCAGCACAAAGGCGACGAGCAGCGGAAGCCAGAGCAGACCTTCAATCATCGCTTGTCTGGATGTTGATTCATTCTCGCGCTGTGTGGACCAGCTGGGCCACTAGGTCGGGTAAAGCGACACCACTGGCCTCCCAAAGCATGGGGTACATGCTTTGGGAGGTGAATCCAGGCAGGGTGTTGATCTCGTTGAGCCAGACCTCACCGGTGCGTTCGTCGTAAAAAACATCCACGCGTGCCAAGCCATAGGCGTGGACAGCCGTACAGGCTTGCAGGGCAATCGCTTGAATTTGAGCGCTCACCTGGTCGGGAAGTGGGGCTGGAATCAGCGTTTGGCTGCAGCCCTCGGTGTATTTGGTGTCGTAGTCATACCAATCGGCCTCAAAGCTGATTTCGCCCACCACGGAAGCCTTGAGCTGTTGCCGTCCGAGGACGGCGCATTCCAACTCGCGAGCGGAGACGCCACGCTCCACGACGAGTCGGCTGTCATGGCGTGCCGCCTCCCGCAAGCCTGCAAGCAGTTGGTCTCGATCACGGGCTTTGCTGATCCCTACCGATGAGCCCATGTTTGCTGGTTTGACAAAACACGGATATCCCAATTCCGCTTCGATCCTGGCGACCAACTTGTTTTGCTGTTCAGGGTGATCGAGGTCTGCAGCGTTCAGACCCACATAGGGGACTTGGGGGAGGCCTGCGGCGGCGAAAGCGGCTTTCATCGCCAGTTTGTCCATTCCAACGGCTGAACCGAGCACGCCGGAGCCCACATAGGGCTGCCCCATCAGGGTGAACAACCCTTGCACGGTGCCGTCTTCTCCATTGGGACCATGCAGCACCGGGTACCAAACATCCACGCGATCGTTGTCGATCGGCAGGGAACGGAAGCCCGCTGGCGGTAGGGGCTGGGGAAGGCTTTCCTCCGCAGGTGCTTGCTTTTGCTCAAGAACGCTGAGGGCAATGCGCTCGGGCCACCAACGTCCCGCCTGATCGATGTACAGCGGAACCACCTCAAAGTGATCTCGATTGCCCCCCGCTTGAAGGGCGTTGATCACCGTGATGGCCGAGCGAATCGACACGGCATGCTCACCGGATGCTCCTCCGAACACCACACCAATGCGAAGGGGAGACGAGGGCATGGTGTGGCCGTTCATTCAACAAATGAACCCGAAAGGTATCAGTTGCTCACCGGTGTGCCAGTGAGGGAGAACGAGCGAACTTGATCGATGCGGACATCGACCAGATCTCCTGCACGATGCGTGATGCCATTGGCGGATTCAGCGGAGAAAAAGGTCAGCCTGTTGGTGCGCGTCCGCCCCATCAGTTGGCTGGGATCTTTGGGATTGATTCCCTCGGCCAGCACTTGCTCGATCCGACCGGCGTAGCGAGCGTTCCGCTCTTTTGCCGTGGATTCCACAAGCGCATTGATCTCTTGTAGGCGTGCCACTTTGACGTCTTCCGAGAGCTGGTTGCTCCAGTCCGCCGCTGGTGTGTTGGGTCTTGGTGAATAGGCGGCTGTGTTCACTTGGTCGAAGCCAATCTCTTCAATTAACGCCAGGGTGCGTCTGTATTGCGCATCGGTTTCTCCGGGGAACGCCACGATCACATCCGCACTGATGGCGGCATCGGGCATGCGTTCGCGAATGCGATCAATGATGCGCCTGTAACGCTCAACGGTGTACCCCCGGGCCATGGCTTTTAGAAGCTCGTTATCACCGCTTTGGAAGGGGATATGAAAGTGTTCGCATACTTTCGGCAGCTCAGCGCAGGCATCAATCAAGCGCTCGGTGAAATATCTCGGGTGACTCGTGGCAAAGCGCAGGCGTTCGATGCCCTCCACGTCGTGCACCTGGTAGAGGAGATCCGTGAGGGTGTGTTGGCGACGGCCCTCGGCGGTGATGCCCGGTAGATCGCGGCCATAGGCATCGATGTTTTGGCCGAGCAGGGTGATCTCTTTGAACCCACGCGCGGCCAAGCCCTCCATCTCCAAAATGATCGAGTTCGGCAGCCGGGATTGCTCCTTGCCACGCACCGAGGGCACCACGCAATAGGTGCAACGTTCGTTGCAGCCGTAAATCACATTCACCCAAGCGCAGGTGCTGCTGTCGCGCCTGGCGGTGGTGAGGTCTTCAAGGATGTGATGCTCTTCAGTCGCGACCACCTGTTGTCCCGTCTGGACTTGCGTGAGCAGGGTCTCGAGGCGATTGGCATGCTGGGGTCCCATGACCAAATCCAGCTCTGGCACTCGGCGCAGCAGGGATTCGCCCTCTTGTTGCGCGACGCAGCCAGCCACGATCAAGGTGAGATTCGGATTGGTCCGCTTGCGGATGGCTTGACGACCTAAGTAGCTGTAAACCTTCTGTTCGGCGTTGTCGCGAATGGTGCAGGTGTTGTACAGAACGAGGTCGGCGTCCAGTTCTGCATCGGCTTCCTGGTAGCCCATGGTTTCCAGGATTCCTGCCATCCGCTCGGAATCGGCCTTGTTCATCTGGCAGCCAAACGTGGTGATCCAGTAGCTGCCGCGTTGCTGCTCGTCCCGAGTGGAGGATGCAGGGGTCTTGGCAAGACTGGGGCTGACGGGACTGGAGAGGGCCAAAGCGGGTGGCGATCCTGGAGACCGACGACGGTGAAATCTTCTTTTAGTGTGGGCCACGGCCAGCTTGTGCCAGCTTGGGGATTGGCGTATTCGGGCGATGGGCTGGTCTCTTCGGCGCTTTTCTCTCACCAAAGCGGTACCGCTCGCGATTAGCCGCGGAACCACAGCCCAGGTGGAGCACCTCGAGCTCACCTTCAGCATGGATGGCTATAGCGGCCGCGGCGAAACGGGGGGATTTGATACGGGGCATCGGGCCTTCAGCACCGATCAGCTGGCCTTGGAGCTTGAGGCTTTGCTGCCAAAACTGGGCGATGTGGACCCTGCTGATCGCCAGCAACTCGCTCCTTTGCTGCAGCCGTTGTCGCCCCCGGCTCGTTGTGCGGTGGATCTCGCCCTTTGGGATTGGTGGGGCCAACGGCTCGAACAACCGGTTTGGCGCCTGTTCGGTCTCGATGGCCATCGCCCTGTGGCCACCAGCGTGACCTTGGGGCTTGGTTCGGTCGATGCGGTTCTCAGCCGCCTTCAGCGTTGGTGGCGGCAGCTACCGGCAACACGCATCAAGCTCAAACTTGGCAGTGCTGATGGCTGCGATCACGATCGAGCGTTGTTGGAGGCCGTGGCCCAGGCCCTGCAGGAGCAGGCCCAACAGCAGCAGCAGCCGATGGAGCTTCAAGTGGATGCCAACGGGGGCTGGAGTCTCGATCAGGCAAAGGCGATGCAGGCATCCCTGCACCAGGCAGGCGTGGTGTTGCTGGAGCAGCCGATGGCGGCCATGCTCGATCCCGATCGAGATACGGCTGCTTTTGCGGCGCTCAAGCCCCATTGCGCCATGGCCCTTGTGGCCGATGAAAGCTGTTGGGACTTACAGGATTTGTTGCGCCTTGCCCCCCACGTGGATGGGGTGAATCTCAAGTTGTTGAAAAGTGGCGGGCTCAGTGAGGCGTGGCTGATGGCTCAGGTGGCTCAGCGCTTGGATCTGGATCTGATGATTGGCTGTTATTCCGACAGCGTCTTGCTCAATGGGGCGGCCGCCCAGCTGTTGCCCTTGATCCGCTGGCCCGATCTCGACAGCCATCTCAATCTTGTGGATGACCCCTATCAGGGGCTCGACCTCGTAGGAGATCAACTGCGAGCGCCAGCGGCGGCTGGGTTGGGGATCAGCCGCGTCTCATGACAACAAGCACGTCCTCTTAAACCTGCTCTGAAACCTGCTCTTAAAGCCGCGTTTTAAACCCCTCACTTGTGCGTTGTTGCTGCAAAGTCTTGCTAGAGGCGTAAGCAAGAGTTGGCAGCTTTGTTCTGCTCAACGTTCTGCATAAAGCTCAACTCTGGTCGTCATGGCAACGGAATTGGCGTGAATCAGCACTGTCCTGAGGGGTTTGAACAGATGCCTGTGCTGCTTCTTCAGCACGGTGGTCTGTCGTCCCTCACCGGCAAGACAGGCCTTGCCATGTTGCGACATCGACGGGGGCCGATCGCAGCGGTCATTGATCCTGACCATGCCAACGGCTCCCTTGAGGAGATCACAGGCATTGCGCGCAAAGTGCCGATTGTGCGCGATCTGGCTGCGGCCTTGCCTTATCGCCCCGCGGTTGCCGTGGTGGGCTTGGCTCCCTCCGGTGGAGTGTTGCCCGACCCGGTGCGACGGGATGCCTTGGCCGCGCTGCAGGCCGGGTTAAGCCTGGCCAGTGGTTTGCACACGCAGTTGGCAGAGGATCCGGACTTCAAGGCGGCCTGTCATGCCGGCCAATGGATCTGGGATTTACGCCAGGAGCCCCCCAGCGTGCAGGTGGGTCAGGCACGCGCTGCCGCGCTTTCCTGTCAGCGCGTTTTAGCCGTGGGAACCGATATGGCGGTGGGAAAGATGAGTGCCTGTTTGGCCCTTCAAGCGGCGGCAGAACGCCAGACGCTGGAGTGCCGTTTTGTGGGAACCGGTCAGGCTGGAATTTTGATCAGCGGTCGCGGTGTGCCTTTGGATGCGGTGCGGGTCGACTATGCGGCCGGTGCGGTGGAAGCGGCTGTTCTTGAAGCCGGGTCGGGGTTGTCAGCGCAGGATTTATTGGTGGTGGAAGGGCAAGGTTCCCTCTGTCACCCAGGCTCGAGTGCCACGCTTCCCTTGATGCGCGGCAGTCAGCCAACGGCGTTGCTGATGGTGCATCGGGCGGGTCAGTCCACGATCGGGCGTTTGCCTGAGGTGCTCCTGCCCCCGTTGAAGGAGTGCATCAGCCTTTGTGAGTCGTTGGCGGCGGTCGCCCGCCCGCGAGGCTCAGGCCCCCCACCGAAAGTCCAAGCCGTTGCTCTCAACACAGCTGAGTTATCCCCAGAGGAGGCGCAGCGATCGATCCAGGCTTGTGAACAGGCCCTAGGCCTTCCCTGCGACGATCCCATCCGCCATCAGGCAGACGGCCTGCTCAAGGTGTTTTTGAATCGTTGAGGGCGGATGAGGGGATTCGAACCCCCGGATGGCGGCACCACAAGCCGCTGCCTTAACCACTTGGCGACACCCGCCGTGTCGGGTAAGAATCTACCAATTCACCCAAACCCTTCTGGAGACGCTCATCGGCCCTTTCCGCAAGCCATCGGCCAATGCAGTGGCAGTCGTTCTCGCATTCGCCGCCTCTGGCGTGGCACTCGCCCTATCCAACCCCTCTTCAGAAGAGTTCAAGAGCTATGCAGGAGCTCAACTCGTCTCCGTGATCAGCGACGAGTTATGTGGCGGTGCACTGCCGATGGTGCTGCAGCTTTGGGTGAAAGATTGCCCCCGCTTGATTCGTGATCAGGAGCCGGCGTTGGCGGAGCTTGCGGGTCAATTCAGCCGTCGTCTCAACCTTGGCCTGGCCAGCATCTACACCACCGAGCTTGGTGGACAGGATTTGCTTCCCACCTTGCGACTTCCTGAGTATTCGGTCACGACCCTCGGAATCGCCGGGCAATTTGTCATCCTTCACTCCAGCAGTGACGACGGCAAGATCGAATGATTCCTCGTTTTGGAGATGGCACGCTCCGTGCCTGGATTCCAAGGGGATTGGTCGAACTGGATCATGAGGGGGTTGGGACGCCAGCACCGATCACGCGCGCCGATGGCCTGTGTGCCTTGCAGGTGTCCTGGCGTGAAAGTCGGATTGTGCAAGTGCAGCCGCTTGTTGACGGCTCAGCGGAACCGGAGGGGATGTTGCTTCCCCGTCTGCTGGAACCGCATGCACACCTTGATAAAGCCTTTAGCTGGAGCGGCTACCCCAACCTCAGTGGCACCTACGCCGGAGCGATGGCGGCCAATCTCAGGGAACATCAGACCCGAACCCTGGAGGTGGTTCAAGAGCGCTTTGAGCGCGCTATGGCATTGGTTTGGCGCCATGGTCTGCGCGCTGTGCGCACCCACATCGACAGCCTTGGGCCTGGAGCTGAGTGCAGCTGGGACGCCATTCTTGAAGGAGCGTCCCGTTGGCAAGATCGGGTCACGGTTCAGCCAGTGGCGCTGGTTCCGGTGGAGCATTGGGGCAGCACAGAAGGGAAACAGCTGGCGGCTCGGGTGGCGGCGGCCGGTGGCTTGCTGGGTGGTGTGATCAGCCCCCCCTGCTCGGGGCGTGCGCCTCGTCAGGCGCTCCGCAACCTCTTGGCGCTTGCTGATCGGCATGGATGCGGGGTGGATTTGCATATCGATGAAGCCAGTTCTGAGCCGGCAGCCGGCTTGTTTCAGCTGATGCGCGTGCTCAAGCGGATGAGCGTTTCCGTGCCGATCACCTGTAGCCATGCCAGCAGCCTGTCGCTCCTAAGAGCCCCTGTCTTGCAGCGGCTTGCTGAACGGATGGCGCATCACAACGTTCAAGTGGTGGCTCTCCCCCTGACCAATGGTTGGTTATTGGGTCGGCAGGATTTCGCGACGCCTCTGCGGCGACCATTGGCTCCGATTCGTCAGTTGCAGCGGGCGGGTGTGTGTGTGGCTGTCGGCGGTGACAACGTGCAGGATCCATGGTTCCCGGCAGGCAACTTCGACCCCTTGGCGTTGATCGCAGCGAGCTTGGCCCAGGCCCAGCTGGCGCCTTGGGAGCGCTTGGGGCTTTCGCCCTTCACAACGGCGGCAGCCCGATTGATGCAGATGGAGTGGGATGGGGTGATCCGGGCGGGTGCCCCTGCTGATGCGATGCAGCTCCCCGTTCAAAGCTGGGCCGAAGCCTTGGCGGCACCTCCGCAGCGCCGGCTGTTGGTGCGAGGGGTGTGGGTGCAGGATTGAAGCTAAGGACAATTCACCGCCCTCCACCACAGCAGTTTTCTTGAGCAACAGCCCCTCTCTCATTCCAAGCCAGTTCTGAATCGCCATGGGTTTCGATGCTTTGCACCACGAGCTGGCAGCCATTGCCGATCTCAGCTTGCTGATCAGCCCAGCGGATTTAGATCGCTATTCCCGCGACGCCTACGACTACTCACCGGTGCTGCGGGAACAGCTCAGCCAATGCCGCGCCGATCTTGTTGCCAGTGCGGCTTCCGTGCAGGCGGTGCAAGCGGTGGCCGCGGCGTGCCATCGCCATGGCGTGCCCTTGACCTTGCGTGGAGCGGGAACGGGGAATTACGGCCAAAGCGTGCCCCTGAAAGGGGGCGTGGTGCTCTTGATGGATGCCTTGCGCGAGGTGCGTTCCATCGATCCGGTTTCGGGTGTGGTGACGGTGGAATGCGGTTGTTTGATGCGTGACCTCGACCGCGCCTTGGCCGTTCATGGCCGGCAATTAAGGCTGTTTCCAAGCACCTGGCGCAGTGCCACGATCGGCGGCTTTATCGGCGGCGGATCCGGGGGGATCGGTTCGGTGCGCTGGGGATTTTTGCGCGATCCTGGCCACCTCCTCGGCCTGGAGGTGGTGACCATGGAGGCCTCGCCACGGCTGTTGCAACTGGAAGCCGCGGAGGCGGAAGCCTTGAATCACGCCTACGGCACCAATGGCATCATCACGGCGCTCACCCTCTCCTCGGCGGCGCGGGTGGCGTGGCAGGAGGTTGTGGTGGATTGTGCCGACTGGACGACGGCGGTGGAGCTGGCCCAGCGTTGCGGTCGAGCGGCCGTTGAGTTGAATCTCTGCACTGTGTTGCAGTCGTCCATCGTCGAGCATCTGCCCTCGTGGAGTGGTTCCCCGCGGGGACAGCACCGGCTGCTGTTGTTGGTTGCCCCCGATGGGGTAAGCACGATTGAACGCCTAACGCGCTCTGTGCAGGCGGAGATGCACGTGCTTGGCCAAGAGGACGACCGTCAGGGCAATGGTCTGCGGGAGTTGAGCTGGAATCACACAACCCTGCATCTGCGCAATCACGATCCGAATTGGACCTATCTGCAGATGCTTTTGCCCCAGCCTGAACTGGGCTGTATGGAGGCGCTCCAGAAGCGCTGGGGAGATGATCTCGTGTGGCATCTCGAGGCCGTGCGTCAGCAGGGGGCCTTTCGATTGGCGGCTCTGCCGTTGGTCTACTGGAGAGGAGCGCAGGCTCTTCAGGATTTAATCGACGACTGTCTGGCCCAGGGGGCGTTTGTGTTCAACCCCCATGTGATCACCGTGGAGGGAGGCGGCCTGGGCGTGATTGATGGCGATCAGGTCGCAGCGAAGCACCGCCACGATCCTGATGGCTTGCTCAACCCGGGAAAGCTTGGTGGTTTTCCCGCATGATCAGCAGTCCAGGCTGTCGCGGGTGGCGACACCGCTGCTGGGATTGACGCCATCAGCGTCCTGACAGAGGCGGCGCTGATCTTCCCGATCCAACAAGGCATCGGTGAAATCAGCCCCTTCGATGTCTGCGCCGGCAAAGCTGCTCCCGGCAGCAATCACGCCCTGGAGCAAGGCATCGCGAAGATCCGTTTTGGAGAAATCGGCACGATCCATCAGTGCATCACTGAGATTGGCGCCATGGAAATTGGCTTCTGGGAATTCCGCTTGCGTAAAGATCGTTCCCTGGAGATTGGCGTCGCTGAAATCAGCACCCCTGCCCGTCGCACCGGCGAAGGATGTGTTGACGAGGTTCTGCCCGTGGAAGTCACCGCCGCTCTGGTTGGTCAGGGTGTAATCCACCCGCTCTTGAAAGAGCGCTCGATCCTGAAGCCCCACACCGGTGGAGGTGTCGAGAGCGATCACAGGGAAAGGCAGAGCTGTCATGAGCGCCAGGAGAGCTAGCGCGAAGAGGGAGCCCAGAATCTGGTGGCGCATGACGGGTGCATCGAAAGCTGACCTCACTCTGCCGTTCTTCCGTTCGTTCTGAAGCGAGCTCTGAACCTCTAGGGCTCTTTCAGCACCCCTTCCGCCAACAACGCGCCAATCAAATACAAGGAGCCTGCAATCACAGGCGTTGGCATCGGCCTGTCTGCAGTCTTCTTCGACAGGCTGATGAGCACGTCCTCCACGCTTGAGGCGCTCCTCAGTTGCTGCGCATGCCTTGGGCAGATCTCGCTCAACGTGTCGGTTGTCCAGCTCACATGCCCTGGTACCGGCACGATCCAGGCTTCATCGCCTGGCTCCAACAACAGGTTGAGCATCTCTGGAGCTTGCTTGTGGCGTTGAATGCCAAGAATCCAGATCTGCTGCTGCCCTGGCGGGCTCCAGCCACCGCGCTCGAGCGCGAGCTGCTGAGCGGCATCGGGGTTGTGGGCCCCATCCACACGCACGGAGTGGTGCTTCCACTGCAGCGTTTGAAGCCGACCAGGCCAACGGGCTTGGGCCAGCCCCCGCCGGATCTGCTCCTCTGAAATCGAGCTGCCAAGCGCATTCATGCGTCGCAGCGCTGCACGGGCCACCGCTCCGTTTCGCCGTTGCAGGTGTCCAGCTAGCCCCAGTTCCCACTCCTCGGAGAGGGGCTCCACCCACTCCAGGGTTGCGCCCATCTCTTGGCTGCGTGCCTCCAAGACCTGGGCGACCGCCTCGTGTTGAGGGGCACTGACCACGTGGGCCCCAGGGCCGATCACCGCTGCTTTTTCGCTGCTGATTGCCGTTAAGGAGTGTCCGAGATGCTCGCAGTGATCCATGCCGATCGAGCCAATGGCGATCAGAGGTCGATTGGGATGGGCCGTTGTGGCATCCAGCCGCCCTCCAAGACCTGCTTCCAGGACGAGCCAATCGAGGGCGTTGGCTTCAAAGTGGACCAAGGCCGCGGTGATCAGCTGCTCGAACGGGGTCAGGTTGTGCTGCCGCGCCAACGCTTGGAGTTGTTTTAAACGTTGGCGCAGTTGGGGGAGTTCGATCGGCTGCTTGTTGATGCAAATCCGCTCACACCAACTGATCAGATGGGGAGAGGTGGTGAGGCCAGAGTGCAGACCTGCTGCTGTCAGGCCGCTGTGAATCATGCAGGCGATCGAGCCTTTGCCATTGGTGCCCACCACCTGAACGGCGGGAACATCAGCGCAGGGGTTGGCTAGATCAGCAAGTGCCCTCTGCATTCGCTCAAGGGATAGATCCATGCCCCGCTGCTCAAAGGGGGAGATCAGGTCCGCTAACTCATCGATGGGATCAGCCTTGGAGCGGGTCACGCGTTCAACAGTTCCAGCGTGCGTTCCAGGCGGGAGAGCAGCGCCTTCACCTCCCGGCGATCGATCACGAGGGGAGGAACCATCCGCACCACTTTCGCTCCAGCTGGAACGAGCAACAGTTTTTGAGCTAACGCTGCTTTGACAACGTCAGCCGCAGTGAGATCGCAGTCTTCTCGTAGGACCAAACCCTGCAGCAAGCCCCACCCTCGGGCGTCCTGGAGTTGTTGAGGAAAGCGTTGAATGAGCTGGTGGAGTCCTGCGCTTAATTGCTCGCCCCGTTCTGACACGTTGCGCAGCAGCTGCCTCCGTTCCAATTCGCGGGCGACGGTGAGGCCAGCGCGACAAGCAAAGGGGTTGCCTCCAAACGTGCTGGCGTGATCTCCAGGTGCGAACAGGTCGGCGTGTTGGCTGGTCAGCAGGGCCCCGATCGCATGGCCACCTCCGAGCCCCTTCGCCAAGGTGATCACATCGGGTTGGACATTCAGTTGCTCGTAGCCCCAGAGCCGGCCGCTACGCCCCATTCCCACTTGAACTTCGTCAAAGATCAACAGGATGTTGCGTTCATCGCAGTGGCGACGAATCGCACGGAAGACATCGGGATCGCCAGGATTCACACCGCCCTCGCCTTGGAGCGGTTCGATCAGCACAGCGCAAACCCGTGGGCCATGGGCCTCCAGGCGGTTTAGAAGCTGTTCAAAGCTCTGGATGTCGTTGTAGGTGAAGGTCTCAAATCCCTCCACCATCGGCTCAAACCCCACGTGGTAGCGAGGTTGTCCAGTGGCGCTTACCGCTGCCAACGTGCGGCCATGGAAGCTTGCTGCCGCCGTGAGGATGACGGGCCGCTCGATCCCCCGCCGTTGATGGCCATGTTTGCGTGCCAATTTGATGGCGGCTTCATTGGCTTCCGCCCCGGAATTGCAGAAGAACACACTGTCGGCGCAGCTGTTGTTCACAAGCCAGCGGGCTAGCTCTTCCTGCTCAGGAATCTGATAAAGATTGGAGACGTGCTGCAGGCGGCTGAGCTGATCCTTCAATGCCCGGCGCATGGCGCGGTTGCTATGGCCGAGGGTGCAGGTGGCAATTCCAGCGACGGCATCGAGGTAGCGATCGCCTTTGTGGTCACGCACCCAACAGCCTTTCCCACGCACCAGGGTGAGCGGGTAGCGGTTGTAGGTCCCCATCACAGCAGTGGGAGGCGGCTCAGGGATGCCAGTGGTTTGGGGGGGAGTTTTTACCATTTCGCCCGACGGTTGACCCGTGGCCTTCGCGCTTCTATTGAAGCTGACCGCTTCATTCATACAGGTGGTCGGACTTGAACCGACAAGGGTTGCCCCGCCGCATTTTGAGTGCGGTGCGTCTACCAATTCCGCCACACCTGCTAGTTCGCGTCTCCTGACGCTCAAGGTCCTTCAAGGGATTGAGGACTTCCTTAATACCCTACACGTTTTGCCCCTAGGCCCTATGAGCGCCTGGTCAATTTGGCTCCAGCCCGGCCCAGCTTGGCTTCGATATCGGCATACCCACGGTCGAGGTGCTCGAGTCCGCTCACTTGAGACGTCCCCTTCGCCACGAGCGCTGCCAACACCATGGCGGCTGAAGCTCTGAGATCGGTTCCATTCACTGGAGCGCCGCTGAGAGTTGAGACCCCTTCCACCACGGCGGTGTTGCTTTGAACCCTGATGGAGGCACCCATGCGCTGCAGCTCTGCGACGTGCTGCATACGGTTCTCGTAGATCTTCTCCGTAATCACACTGGTTCCCTGGGCTGTGGCCAGTAAGGCCATGAACGGTGCTTGTAGATCGGTGGGAAAACCAGGGAACGGTTGGGTGGTGATGTCGATGCCCCGGATGTCGCCGGGTGTGATCGTGATCCCTTCGTCATCGATGTCGAGTTTGCAGCCGCAGTCGCGCAGCTTTTGCAGAACGGCACTGAGATGGTCGGGGATGACAGGAGCCACTCTCAGTTTTGAGCGGGTGATGGCAGCAGCGAGCAGGAAGGTTCCGGCCTCAATGCGGTCGGGAATCACCGTGTATTCGCAACCGTGGAGTTGATCCACACCTTCCACGGTGATGGTGGGTCCGCCGGCTCCGCTGATCTTGGCCCCCATGGCAATCAGCAAGTTGGCGAGATCCTGAACCTCTGGTTCTTGAGCAGCATTGGAAATCACGCTCGTGCCTTTCGCCAAGGCTGCGGCCATCAAAATCGTTTCTGTCGCGCCCACGCTGGGGCAATCCAAAACAATCTCAGCCCCTTTAAGGCGTTGTTCCACGCCTGGGATCGAGGCGGCAATGATGCCGTGCTCCACGTTCACCACCGCACCTAGGGCCTTCAACCCACGGATGTGTTCCACAACCGGACGCGCACCAATGCGGCATCCCCCTGGCAAGGGCACCCGCGCGTGTCCCATGCGGGCGAGCAGTGGGCCGATCGCAAAAAAGCTGGCGCGCAGGCCGTTCACCAATTCGTAGGGAGGCTCTGCTCCTGTCATTTGATTGGCATGAAGATGCACCACCTCTCCGCTGCGTTGAACGTTCACGCCCAGGGAAGAGAGAATGTCCGTCATCCCGCCGATATCGGTGAGCGGAGGAACGTTGCGGAGGGTGAGGGGCTCTTCGGTGAGGAGTGAAGCGGTCATCAGCACGAGAGCTGAATTTTTCGCACCGCTGACGCGGAGCTCTCCACTCAACTTTTCTCCACCATCGATCACGAGGTGCGGCTTGAGAATGTCTTGAGACGCAAGAGCCGCTGCCTTCATGCCCGTGGTTACTAAATTCACGACCATCTTGACCATCAAGGATGAGACCGTCTAGACGGCCGGCCCTCAAACTGGTTCTGTAGAGCCCAGATCGTGTCTGTCACTCCAAAGCTGATGTCGTATGGTCATCAGGTCACGTTTGTGACGCCAGCGGTTGTGGCGGAATTGGTAGACGCGCATGTTTCAGGTACATGTGTCTTCGGACGTGGGAGTTCAAGTCTCCCTAACCGCATTAACGTGATTGGGTCAGGACTCCCAACTCCTTCATGATTGTGCTCAAGATCTCCAACTCATCGGAGGTAGTGGCTTCCAAAGTTGGCAAGTTCATCGAACTTTTGACTCCAGATTCCGTGGATCAATCCACGGTGGAAGACCAAGTTATTAAGAAGTTGGTTGAGAATTTGGCGGCTGAAGGGATTAAGGGAGAGATCGCTGCGGTTCAAGGCATTGACCTCAACGGCAATGATCTGAATCTTCACGATGGAATGAAGGTGCGTAAGCACACCAGCTTCTGATTCCGTGCCTTTTGACGATCAGTCAGAGGAGCTGATCACAAGTCGCCGCAATCCTTTGGTGCGAAGACTTCGTTCGTTGTCCTCCCGTTCAGGGAGAGATGAACATGGTGTTGTCTTGCTGGAGGGAACGCATCAAATACAAGAACTTCGGACCCATGTTTGGCCGGATTCTGTTGTCCTTGATGTTGTGGCCACTCCCGCTTGGTTGAACACCCATGCCGGCTTGATTCGCGCTTTGCCGGGATCTGTGCGTGTGCAGCGGATGAGTGCTGAAGCCCTGCAAGCGGGCTTAACCACGGTTCAGCCGGATGGTGTGGCCTGTTTGCTGCCGTTGTCTTGCTTGCCTTCAGCCGTAGCTGCTCCCGAGTTTGTGCTGGCGCTGGATCGCATTCAGGATCCAGGCAACCTCGGAACCCTGCTGCGCACCGCACGGGCCGCCGACATCCAGCAGGTTTGGTGTGCCTCCGGTGCTGATCCTTTGGCCCCAAAGGTGGTGCGATCCTCGGCTGGTGCAATCTTGAGCTTGCCGGTCGAGCGCTTTGGCCCTGATCCGACGGAAGGCGTCGTTCAACTCGCGGAACGCCTGAAGCAAGCGCGCGATGCAGGACTTCAAATCGTGGCCACTTTGGTGCCAGATGCGGCGGCAGACCGACGCGTTCAGCCCTACTGGGAGCTGGACTGGACGCTGCCCACGGTGCTCCTGCTCGGCAACGAAGGAGCCGGTCTGGACCCGTTGTTACAGGACTGCTGCTCCGCTGGTGTGACCCTGCCCCACAGCGCCGCTGTGGAATCTCTCAATGTGGCGGCTGCTGCGGTCCCTCTGCTTTTGGAGAGGCGACGGGCGAGAATGACGCCTTCAACGCAGAAGATCGGGTGAGCGACGCCAGTTTCGACTTCGATGTGATTGTCATTGGCGCCGGATATGGCGGCTTTGATGCAGCCAAACATGCAGCCGATCATGGCCTCAAGGTGGCCGTCCTTGAATCCCGCGACATGGGAGGCACCTGCGTGAACCGTGGCTGTGTCCCCTCAAAAGCCCTGTTGGCAGCCAGTGGTCGCGTGCGCGAGCTGGCGGATGCTGAGCATCTCGCAGGGTTTGGCATCCATGCGGCTCCCGTGCGTTTTGAGCGCAAGAAGATTGCTGATCACGCCAATCAATTGGTGGCCACGATTCGGGCCAATCTCACCAAAACCTTGGAGAGGGCAGGGGTCACGATCCTTCGTGGTCAAGGTCGGCTTGAGGGACCTCAACGCGTTGGGGTGCGTGAGCTCAGCGGGGTGGACCGGGTCTTAACGGCACGGGATGTGATCTTGGCTACGGGCTCGGATCCGTTTGTCCCCCCGGGCATCGAAACGGATGGACGCAGCGTGTTCACCAGCGACGAGGCGGTCAATCTGGAATGGCTGCCGCGTTGGATTGCCATTATTGGGAGTGGCTATATCGGACTGGAATTTGCCGATGTCTACACAGCTTTGGGCTGTGAAGTCACGATGATCGAGGCCTTGGATCGGGTGATGCCCACCTTTGACCCTGATATCGCCAAGATTGCAGCCCGCAAATTGATTGATGGCCGCGATATTGATGCGCGCTCTGGGGTTTTGGCGAAATCGATTCAACCCGGATCCCCCGTGCAAATTGAGCTGGTGGATATGAAAACCAGAGAGCCGGTTGAGACCTTGGAAGTGGATGCGGTGCTCGTGGCGACAGGGCGTGTGCCCAGCAGCAAGCATCTCAACCTCGAATCCGTGGGAGTGGAGACCAATCGGGGATTTATTCCCGTGGACGACAGCATGCGCGTGTTGGTGAACGGTGCTCCGCAGGCCCACCTCTGGGCCGTTGGTGATGTCACCGGCAAGTTGATGCTCGCTCACACGGCCGCGGCACAAGGCTCGGTGGCTGTCGACAACATTCTTGGGCATCCCAGGCAAATCGATTACCGCAGCATCCCGGCCGCGACCTTCACGCACCCTGAGATCAGTTCTGTGGGCTTATCGGAAGCCGATGCCAAGGAGCTTGCAGGAGAGGAAGGCTTTGAGCTGGGCACGGTTCGCAGCTATTTCAAAGCCAATTCCAAAGCGCTTGCCGAATTGGAAAGTGATGGCCTGATGAAGTTGCTGTTCAACAAAACCAGCGGGGAGGTCCTGGGGGCGCATATCTACGGTTTGCATGCCGCTGATTTGATCCAGGAGATTGCGAATGCGGTGTCCCGCCGTCAAAGCGTGACCCAACTCGCCAATGAGGTGCACACGCATCCAACGCTGAGTGAAGTGGTGGAAGTGGCCTATAAGCAGGCGGCTTCAGCGGTGGGGGCCTGAGTGATGGAGATCCGTCGTCGTCCGCCCAATCCCAAGGTGCAAGTGGCGCATCTGGAGTACGCCGTTCCTGATCAGGACGGCGAACCTCGCAACATCCTGGAAAAAATCGTCTGGGAGAAAGATCGCGAGATCGCTATTGCCCGTGAGCGCATGCCCTTGGAGCAGTTGCGCCGCAAGGTGGCTGAATTGCCGCCAGCCCGTGATTTCCTGGCCGCTTTAAGGACTGCAGCCGTCACGCCTGCCGTGATTGCGGAGGTGAAAAAAGCCAGTCCCAGCAAAGGGGTGATTCGAGAGGATTTCGATCCAGTGGCGATTGCCAAGGCTTATGCCGCCGGTGGAGCGAGCTGTCTTTCGGTGCTCACCGATAAAGCCTTCTTTCAGGGTGGTTTCAATGTGTTGATTGAGGTGCGCGATGCCGTGGACCTTCCCCTGCTTTGTAAGGACTTCATCCTTAGCCCTTATCAGCTGTATCAGGCGCGGGCGGCGGGAGCCGATGCCGCCCTTCTGATTGCAGCGATCCTGACCGATCAAGATCTGGCCTACTTCTCCAAGGTGGCCGCAGCCCTTGGTCTCACGGTTTTGGTGGAGGTGCATGACGCGGAAGAGTTGCAGCGGGTGCTGGCCCTAGGTGGATTCCCTTTGATCGGAATCAACAATCGGGATCTCGCCAGTTTTGAAACCGATTTGGCGACCACCGAAACGCTCACGGCCCAGTTCTCTGCGCAACTGGCGGAGCAGCAGATCCTGTTAGTGAGTGAATCGGGACTGTTCCATCGCGCTGATCTCGATCGGGTTCAAACCGCTGGAGCCCAGGCTGTTTTGGTGGGTGAAGCCCTGATGCGCCAAGCGGATGTGGAGGCAGCACTCCAAGCGCTGATCCATGGTTGAATCAGCACCAGCCATCCGTGAATCGGTTGCCCCCGATCTCCGTCCGGCAGAATTGCTAGATCTTGGGGTCGCGACTTGCTGATCAGTGTTCTGACGGGCTTCGCGGCAGGTGCTGTGCACGTGGTTGGTGGTGCTGATCATCTGGTCGCGATGGCCCCCTTTTCGCTGAGGCGTCCGTTGCAGGCCGTGAAGTCAGGAATGGCTTGGGGCGGAGGCCATTCCCTTGGAGTGGTGTTGCTCGGCGTTGTTGCGATTTTTTTTAAAGATCTGATCCACGTCGAAAGCATGTCGGCATGGGCTGAATTTTTAGTGGGGGTGTCGTTGCTTGTGATTGGCGCTCTTGCGATTCGAACCGCGTTTGGCTTGGAGTTGCACACCCATGACCATCACCACGATGGTTCGGCCTTGCATCGCCATCTTCATGTGCACCTCCGCGGTCAGAACAACCATCGCCGCCATGCGCATGCGGCATCGGGCCTTGGATTGCTCCATGGACTGGCGGGTGCCGGGCATCTGTTGGCCGTGATCCCAGCGCTTGCCTTGCCGGTTCATGGGGCGATTCTGTATTTGCTGGCCTATTTGTGCGGATCGATGGGCGCCATGCTCGCTGTGGTGAGCTCACTCTCCATGCTCACGATGCGGAGCAGCGCCCGTTTCCTGCCGCTTTTGGTGGGCTGCACCGGCGGGCTGTCGATCGTGACCGGAGCGATTTGGCTTCAAAAAACATCAGCGGTCTTGTTCTGATGCTGTGGTCACGAGTGCCACCACTTCTCCGACCAAGCATTCCTTAGGAACACCTCCCCATTGCCGGCTGTCTGTGCTGGCATCTGGGCAGTCACCAAGGATGGTGAGCTGGGTGTCCTCCACAGCGTGCAAGCGTTTGATCACCTGGCGTGAAGGCTGCTGCGGATGAAGGCAAACGACGATGGCACCGACGGCGGGGAAGGCTGCGTGCTGATCGAGGGGCCGCACGATGACGCGGTCCTTGGGCTTCAGCGTTGGCCACATCGAATATCCCTCCACTTGCATCACCCGTCGACGCCCACAAAAAAGCAGCAGTAGGTCGAGAAGACCAACTGCTGCCAGGGGTTGTTGAAGGTCTGATGAAAAGCTCAGAACCCGACTCAGGAGGCGGTGACCCAAGCGTCCGTGCGGCCTTTGGACTGCCAGAACATGCCGTGGATTTTCTCAACAGCGGCCATCAACTCCTCAGCCTTGCCTTGATCGATGTGCACCTTGCAGGCGCTGCAGAGCTTTGCTGCTTTCCAGAAGGTGTCGTGAAGGTCGGGGAATGTCGCCAGGTGCTCAGGCTTGAAGTAGTCGGTCCAAAGGATCAAGAGTTCTTTCTTGGTCTTCTGTGCCTCTTCTTCCTTGATGGCAACGAAGCGGGAGAAGGTGTTGTTGTAGGTGGCAAGAGCTGCCGCATTTCCAGCAGCAGGGGCTTCCAACGCTTTGAGCTTTTTGGTCATCGAGAGCACTGCTTCAGCGGCAACACGAGCTGAAGCAGGGTCATAGACGCCGCAGGGTCCGTCGCAGTGGGCTTCAACGGTGGAGGCGGGCAAGGAGCGAACGATCGCTGATAGAGCCGAGCGAAGCATCGGGTTTGAAACAGAATTTTCGGTTCGACAAGCCTACCTATGGATCACCGTCCAATGGCTCACCTTTTGATGTCCAGTAGCTCGACTTCAAAAATCAGGGTTGCGTTCGGAGGGATCACGCGGCCTGCACCACGCTTGCCGTAGCCGAGATCGGGGGGAATGACCAGCTTGCGCTTTCCGCCCACTTTCATGCCTTGGACGCCCTCATCCCAACCCTTAATCACCCGGCCGGCCCCAAGCGGAAACTCAAACGGGGTGCCGCGGTCGTAGCTGGCATCAAATTGTGTGCCGTCTTCGAGGGTGCCGCGGTAGTTCACCACCACGTTCTGTCCCGAGCTCGCCACATCACCAGTGCCTACAACGAGGTCGGTGATTTTCAGGCCACTCGCGGTGACTTGAGGCTTCTCGGCTTCCATCGGTCCGCCGAGCGCTGAGGCATCAGCGATGTTGGTATCGGGAGCCATCGCAAACAAGGTGGGGTTGGGGTTGTCGGGGTCGAGTTCCATCGGATTGGCCACGGCCTGAACGACAGCCGCTTGGACATTCGTCGCATTGCTGCTGGCCATGGTGGATGGCGTTGCCGCGATCACCGTGGAGGGCGACACCAGTTGACTGATGAACGCCACCATCAGACAGGACACAAACACAGCGGTGCTGATCAAGATCTCGCGCACAGATTTTTGCTCGATTGAATCCAAGTCTGGCAGTTCATTCCTCGCGCTCTTTTTGGCGCAACTGCTGCTCAAGGCGATCGATTCGTCCCCGCAGCTCATCCAGTTCTCGCTGACTGGCTAAGCCGAGGTCTTGAATGATGTGGTCGCGGTTGCGTTCAAGGTTGCGGCCCATCTGCTGTTCGAGTTCTGGGGTCTCGCCGCGCAAAGCCTTCAGCACATCGTCCACTAAGGCCGAGGCATGGGTTGAATCAAGGCGGCCGCTGCTGACCCATTCCTGGGTGACGTAACGGAGCCGATCGGCAACCAGGGTGGTGGTGCCGAGCCCGCGAAGAAGGAGCTGTTGCAGGGGATTAGCGGTATCCATAGCCGTACGGGTGCATTCCGATTCAGGATGGCTTGATCTCCCGCCACTGACCATGGGCAATGACCGATCCCTGGTGCTTCTGCAGGGGCTGTTGGGGGGACTGCTTGCAGGGGTTGCCCTCACCCTGTCGGGCCCTTGGTGGATGGTGCCGGCCCTGGCGCTGCTCTGGGCTGCGTCCCGCAGTTCTCTCGCCTCGGCGATCTGGGGTGGAGTGGCTGTCCTGGTGAGTCACCGCTGGTTGCTGGCGTTACACCCCCTGATGTGGATCGGTGTTCCCGCTTGGCTCAGCCTGCCGGTGGCGGTTGGGATCTGGTTGGCCTGCGCCCTGCTGGCAGCGCTGCTGTTGGCCTGTTGGAGTGCCCTTGTGAATCGCCTGCCCTTGCGAGGCAGCTTCACCGATGCCGTCTTGGCCGCGGCTGTGTGGGGATTGGTGGAAGTGGCCCTATCGCAAAGTCCTGTGTTTTGGATCGGTGTCGGTGGCAGCGTGCTCCCGGCCGACCCCCCGTTGGCTGCCCTGAGTCGCTGGATCGGTGAGGGCGGACTGGCGGCCCTGCAATTGCTGCTCGGCTGGTGGCTGTGGCGTTTGCTGACGCTGTCCCGGCGTGAGTCGGGTTGGCCGAGACTGCTGGCGGGCGGCTTGCTGAGCCTGTTGGTTCTGCATGGGCTGGGGGCCTGGCTGCTGCAGAACCCAGTCAGGCTGGGTGCTGAATCCGATCGAGCCGAATTCAGCGTTGGCCTCTGGCAACCGGCGATTCCCACCCGCGAAAAATTTTCTGCGCAACGCCAACGGGATCTGCCCAAACGGCTTCAAGCGGCGCTTCAAGAGGCCGATGCCGCTGGTGCGGACTGGCTGATGGCACCTGAGGGCACGTTGCCACTTCATGGTTCCCTGATGGCACCGGCCCCGATTCCACTGATGAGTGGAGGGTTTCGCTGGTCGCGGGGACGTCAGCACAGCGCCATGGTTTTGGTGGAGGCTGGCGGCACCACTCCGGTGTCCTCGCTTGATAAGCATCGCTTGGTGCCATTGGGGGAGTGGGTGCCGGCCTGGCCAGGTCTCAGCGGCCTCTCTGCCATCGGTGGCCTGGAGGCGGGTGAGCCCTCCCGGCTTTGGCGCTGGGGCGGTCCACCCGCTGCTGTGGCCATCTGCTACGAGATCAGCAACGGAGCGGCCTTGGCTCGCGCCGTGGCTGAGGGGGCGGAGTGGATCCTTGCGGCAGCCAACCTGGACCCCTACCCAAGCCTCCTTCAGCAGCAGTATTTGGCTTTGGCCCAGCTGCGCAGTTTGGAATCGGCCAGACCGCTCTTGTCAACGGCGAATACAGGGCCAACGGCCATGATCCGCGCTGATGGTCAGATCGCAGAACGCCTGGCGGCGTTTGATCCAGGTCTTTTGCTGGTGCCGTTGCAACCTCGCCAGGGTTTGACGGGATACGTGCGCTGGGGAGAGGCGCCTCTGTGGTTGATGGTCGGCGTGTCGTCGCTGCTGTTGGTCAGATCGGCGAGTCGATCAGGCCTCCGCCCAGCACGACCTCGCCGTCGTAAAACACCGCCCCTTGACCAGGAGTGATCGAAAACTGTGGCTCTCGAAAGCTGAGCTTGCAGCGATGAGGGCGCTCTCCGGCCCGATCGGCGGCATTGGCTTCGATACAGGTGAGATAGGCCGCCACGGGTTCGCTGCGATAACGCACTTGCACCTCCACCTCCATGGCTGAACCGAGTGGGGGCGGGGCGATCGAGACCCAATTCACAGCGCCCACCTCGCAGCCAGTACGACCGGCTTCTGCCCTCGTGGCGACGACCACCTGGTTCATGGCGGCATCGAGTTTCACCACGTGGAGCGGCTCACTCCAGGCAATGCCTAATCCTTTGCGCTGGCCGATGGTGAAGTGTTCGATGCCGTCGTGCTGTCCAACCACCGTTCCGTCTTGCAGCACGATTTCACCGTCCCGTGGGGGAAGGTAGGCATCGAGGAAAGCGCGCATGGAGCCGTGGTGATCGGCCAGGCAGAGGTCCTGACTTTCTGGCTTGTCTGCCGTGCGTAATCCGTGGCGGGCAGCCTCAAGACGGGTGTCGGCCTTAGTGAGTTCGCCGAGTGGGAAGACCACGCGCGCCAAAACGTCCTGGGGGAGGTCATAGAGGAAGTAACTCTGGTCTTTGCGGCTGTCCAGGCCTCGCAGCAGCTTCCAGCGACCGTCGCCTCCGTCCAGACGGATGCGGGCGTAATGGCCAGTGGCGATCCTGGGGAGATGGCGTTCCCGTTCGGCCCAGGCGAGCATCGGCCCGAATTTCACCGACCGGTTGCACTTGGAGCAGGGCAGGGGTGTGATGCCAGCCCGGTAGCCGTCAACCAAGCCTTGAACGATTTCACGAACGAAGGTGTCTCTTGAATCCACCACGTGGTGGGGCACGCCGAGCTGTTCACAGATTCCGGCAGCATCCACCAAGCCTTCGGCGCAACACGCTCCTTTCCCACTCATCAGCCAGAGCGTGAGGCCCTCCACCTCCCAGCCGGCCTCCACCATCAGGGCTGCGGTGAGGGAGCTGTCTACACCACCCGAAAGGCCGACGGCCACACGATGCTCACCGGGCCATTGGCGCAATCGCTCTAGGGCCTCGGCACCGGCTGGGGTTGCTGTGAGGGTCGTCATCTTGGCCTCGGCCGACATGGGCGGGCATCGCTGTCTGACTCCATAGTGAGGGCCCGGGTGTTTTTGGCTTGGTCTGGCCTCCTTTTGATGCGGAGCACTGGCTTGTCAGTGCAGAGCAAATGCTGGCCTTGGAGCAGGAATGGCTGACGAGTGGTTTGCCCGTTGCTGCCTTGATGGAGGCCGTCGGTCAGGCGATGGCTGATTGGTGTCTTCAGCGCCGGAAGCGTCTGGAGCAGGGCGTGTTGGTGCTGGTGGGACCCGGCCACAACGGTGGTGATGGGTTGGTGGTAGCAAGACGGCTGATGCATGCCGGAGTGGAGGTGAGGCTGTGGGCCCCTCTGCCGATTCGGCAAGCGCTCACCCAAGAGCATTGGCGTCATCTCGAGTGGCTTGGGGCAACGGTTCTGGAGACGGATCCGGATCCGGAGGATTCCGCTCTCTGGGTGGAAGCTCTGTTTGGGTTGGGACAACATCGGCCTCTTCCTGAAGGCTTGGCGCTGTTGCTCGGCGAACGCGAGCGTGTTCAGCCCGGTCGGCTGATCAGTCTGGATGTGCCTGCAGGGATGCATTCCAATCACGGACGGATGCAGGCCGGAGGTGGGGCGGTGGCTTCCGACACGTTGTGCGTGGGTCTGGTGAAACGCGGGTTGGTACAGGACGCAGCCCTCGCCAACGTGGGTTGTTTGCATCGCTTGGATCCTGGCGTTCCTCACCAGTTGATCGATTCACTGGCGGGACCTGTTGTCTTGCGGGTGATGGCAAAGGATCTAGCGATCTTGCCGGTTCCTCAAGACCCGCCAACGGCAATGAAATATCAGCGTGGCCGCGTCATGCTGCTCGCCGGCAGCGAGCGCTATCGCGGCGCAGCACTCCTGGCCGCACAAGGGGCCATGGCAAGTGGTGTGGGAAGCCTGAAAGCTGCGTTGCCAGAGGCCGTGGCCGAGCGCATCTGGCAATGGATTCCCGAGTTGGTGCTGTCGGCTGGGTTGCCAGCGACCGCATCGGGAGGATTGGCTTGGGGACCATGGCTGGCTCAGGCAGACCTGTCCCGTTTGGATGCGCTGTTGCTGGGGCCTGGGATTGGAGGGCTCAGCGCGCCGTGGGAGGCCTGGGCAGAGCCCTTGCTGTCCTTCGAAGGACTGCTTGTGCTGGATGCCGATGGGCTCAACGCCTTGGCCGCTTCAAAGCAAGGCTGGCGCTGGCTTTGCCAGCGTGCGTTTCCAACCTGGATTACCCCGCATCAGAGTGAATTTGAGAGGCTGTTTCCTGATTTCAGGGGGCGGGAACCGCTGGAGAGCGCCCAAGGGGCCGCAGCAGAGAGCGGAGCCGTTGTGTTGCTCAAGGGTGCCCACTCGGTCATTGCCGACCCGAAGGGTGTGGTGCATCAACTGGTTGATACATCGGTGCAGGTGGCTCGTACGGGCTTGGGAGACCTGTTGGCTGGATTTGCTCTTGGCTGGGGGGCGCGCTCTCGGGCTTGTGGAGAGCAGCCGCAGGGACAAGCTCTTGCCGCCGCTGCTTTGCTGCATGCCGAGGCGTCACGAACCACTGAAAACGCCAGTGATGCCAGTGAGATTGCGAAAAACCTTGCTGAGCTCACCCGGCGGATTTGCGGAAATTAATTATTAAAAAATTGATGAAGTCTTAAAATGCACACAATTCAAAACGCGCAAATGTGTCGTTTTCCTTTCACGAATCTGAAGGGTTGCTGAAAACATTTGGGTTTATCGTTTTTTCATAGGAAAGTCTCTCCACGCCCAAGAGACGAGTTGCCATGGTTTCCTCAACAGCTCGGACCTCCGAGACTCAGAGACGCAGAAGCAGTGATCCGATTAGTTGGTATTTGGCGACCATCGGCCGAATACCCCTGCTAACGGCGGCAGAAGAAATCGAGCTTGGCAACCAGGTTCAGAAGTTCATGGAGCTGACGCAGGACGGTTCGGTCTCTGCTGACAGCGAAGAGTTCAGCTCCAAGGATCGGCGCATGATTCGCGTTGGCCAGCGCGCCAAGCAGCGGATGATGAAGGCCAACCTCCGTTTGGTGGTGAGTGTCGCGAAGAAATATCAAGGCAAAGGCCTTGAGCTTCTCGATCTCATCCAAGAGGGATCCCTGGGCTTGGAACGGGCGGTTGAGAAATTTGACCCCACCCGCGGCTACAAATTTTCCACCTATGCCTTTTGGTGGATTCGCCAAAGCATGACCCGGGCGATTGCTTGTCAGTCCCGCACCATTCGCTTGCCGGTGCACTTGAGCGAACGTCTCACCACCATCCGCAAAGTGAGCTTGGACCTTGCCCACAAGCTTGGTGCGATGCCCAGCCGCCTCGAGATTTCGGAAGCGCTGGACATGCCAGTGGAAGAGCTCGACTCCCTGCTTCGGCAGGCTCTGACCACCAGCAGTCTGGATGCTCCTGTGAATGGAGAGGATGGCCGCAGCTTCCTTGGCGATCTGATTGCTGATTCTTCTGCAGAGGAGCCACTCGACAAGGTTGAGCAGCGCATTCACCACGAGCAACTTGGTCGCTGGTTGAGCCATCTCAGTGAGCAGGAGCAACACGTGCTTACGTTGCGATTTGGTTTAAACGGCAACGAGCGTCACACCCTGGCGCAAATTGGTCGTTTGCTGGATGTCTCGCGTGAACGCGTCCGTCAGGTGGAATTGAAGTCGCTGCGCAAGCTTCGCAATCTCACCCGTCGGATGTCACCCACATTCTGATATCAAGGTTCCTGTGACCAAGAGCTGATTGATCTTTCACTCTGCCTGGTTTAGGGACTTCCATTGAGGTGGCAGACCGTGAAATGATTTTCGTGAATCCATCCTCTTACCCATCGGTAACTCTCCCTTTGTATCTGAGGGGTACCAGAAAAGTTGCAGGGGGAAGGATTTGACTAACTAGCAGAGGAGCAATAAAAAACCCCGCTTATGGCGGGGTGGAAAGAATTGATGGAATTTGGATGCTATTTATATGAACGAGACCTGCGCGATATCATTGATGCCTACTAACAGCATGATTTTGTCGCCTGAGTTGTCCGTAAAGATTAATCCAGATTCAATAGTGCTCCAGATACCCTCCATATCGATTTCAACCAAATCCTCTCCAATGCTGTAATCCTGGATGACTGCATATCCTTCACCGGATACGCCTCGGAAGGTATCGGCTGCTTTGTCTCCCCAGACTTCACCTTGGCTCACTTCCAAGATATCTTTGTCTTTGCCACCTCTGTAACTCACACCAGCAACGAAGCCAGTGATGTAATCCTCCCCTCGATTGCCATTGACTGATGTTCCTTCCTCAGCATTAAAGACTTTGATCGTGTCTCCATCTTTTCCCCCGAGGTATTCACCAATTCCACCGCGCAAAATAATGGTGTCTTGACCCATGTTTCCATTCGCAAAATTATCACTACCGCCAATAACCTCAAGATAATCATTGCCTCCCATCATTCGAATATTGATATCCTCCTGATTGGTTAGAACTTCCGCAACGTCAAAATATTGAACAATGCCATCCTCTAATAGATTGCCAATGGGAGTTGGAGTTATAAGAGGGGTGGGAATAGGAGTAAAAGTCGGAGTCGGGGTAGGAGTCGGTGCGTCATTGACACTTGGTCCATACACCATGCTCAAGTTGGCCTGTGACCATGAAGAATTCTTGAAGTCAACCTCGTATAAATCAGTTAACCCTCCCGCAGTTGTGCCCGAAACATCTGTAATGGTGACTGGAAGCCTTAGCTCTGAAAGGGAGCCGGGTTTGCTAACGTCGATGTAGCTACCAAGGTGGTCATTGTTTTCATCTACATTAGTAAGACCAGTCCCAGCAAATCCACCATCAATTGCATCAAAATCGACTGCAAATGTACGCTCTAGATAGTTTTTAGTGAAGTAAAAGTCAAAATCAACTTCTTCACCATTTGTGCCATCAATGGCAAATCCTGGTGATAAGTCAGAGAACTTATAATCACTGCTCATCAAATCGATATCTAGGTAAAATCCATTCGTACGGAAAACAGACCCGCCATAATCATTGCTGCCGCCAACGTCTTCAGCGCTGACGGAATTGAACATCACCCCAATAATCTCGGCTCCTGTGTTATCACTAACGGATGTCGTCTTTGCAGGTTGTCCAGCATCAAGCTTGAGTTCGAGGGTCCAAATATCATCCGCAACAGTAGTTGTTCCACTCCCAGCTGTTTGTGAGTATTTATATCCTGCGTTGGTGGAAACCGTAGCCCCTGAGATATTTACATGGCTGAGTTGTTCTCCTCCATAAAAATGAACTTTGAACTTGGCCTGATTCGATATGTCATCACCGGCTATATTGTAGTCAGAAAAAACTATATCATCTCCTTGAGGTATTTTATTCGAAAATCCTATGGCTGTAACTGTATAAGCTCCAGATACATTAGGGTCAGCCCCTTCTGTAAAGCTGGTTGTGCTATCTGGTATCAAGTCGGATCGATAGACAAGAGATGGGCCTTCTATTTGACCAATAAAAGAGTCGCCATTGACGCCGTACGTTAACCCACCAATGTCAAATATATAGTCGTCTTTGTCCAGACCATTGGTTAAGGTTTTGAAGTGATCTGGATTAACACCTAAGTCCGTTAGTGTGACATATTTCTTGCCAGCAAATGGCGTAATCTTTTCAATCCAGTCAAATCCTCCAGAACGAGAATCTGCCAAAGACTTTGTTGTTCCTTTTGCTCCGTAATAGATTAAATTGGCACCAGGATTCTTTGATTTAATCTCCTCAAGCGTTGAGACATCTGCAAGCGCGCTGATGCCGTTATTGACGAAGATTGTTTCGGCGATATTGCCTAGATCAATGTTGGATATGCCGTTGATTTCTGCAGCAGACCCTTCAATCGCGTTGTATTTAAATGAGCTGGATCCTCCCCAGACGATTGAATTATCGCTGTTGTACTTATTGAAAAAAGCTTTAACTGCGTTCAGAGCCGCGACGCTTCCGAGATTGACAGCGGCGACATAATTATCCCCATCTGCATACCCGGCTTTGAGACCAACAGGAGCCGCGCTGTTGTTATCTGTTCCGTCTCCGATCACCCCATTGCCGTCTAGATCGAAGTTTGTTTGTTCTTCGAGGTAGTCGGTGGTGAAAACCCAATTGGCCATGAGTCTTGATTCGCCTTTTTTCTATTGTTAATACTTTGCAGGCTTTTGTCAACTATTTGTTATTTTTGTCTTTGTGAATGTAGTTGATTGCTCGCATCAATAGGGTTTGTTATGCGTAGCATTTTCACTATTGATTGTTGAATTACCAAGTAGATTGTAAGTCTGCTGTCGCTAGTGTCTTTGATGAAGGCCCAATTTTTCCATTGGTTCGACCACATGTTGCCATCACAACGGGTCTAGTTAGGGTCTTGTTCTCATCTCTATTTTATGGTTTGGTCCTCATTTGTAAGGGTTTTTATTCTCGATGTATGCCCTGGTTTCTGTCTTTCCGCCACCAAGTTAGGAGTGTGACCATCTTTTCTGTAATGCACGTTTTTTCTCGGGCTTCCGTTACCGCGTTGCTCTCCAGTGGCTGGGGTTTAATCTTGCGCGTTGGGGGCACGCGGAGCTGTTGGATTCGCTTGATCGATGGAGGAATCGGTGTGTTCTCAGTAATGTATGAAGACATTTCCCTTGGGGTCAGGTTTCTCCGCGTGAAAGCAATTTATTGAGGCCTGTTTGTGTAAATCCTCTGTTCGATTCCTTAGCAGGCTTCGCTAGCGTATAGAGGAGCCACTTTCGCCATATTCCCAGGAAGCACTTGACCGAACCCAACCCATCGAGAATCCCCAGAGCGCTTACCTACACAGAAATGATGAATGGTGGCAAGCAGCAAATGGATCCTGTCGCTTATCAAAAAGAGCTGAACCTGCAGCACCGAAAGGAGGTATTTGAGCGCTCTGTCGAGCACTTGGAGCAGTCCTTCAAGACTGAAACTGATCAAGACGTTGATCGAATTGGTAGTGATACTGGGATCTGATGAGTGCTCTTGCGTGTCTTGTCTTGTCGGCAGCGCTTGCGTATCTGATTGCTCAATTCAGACAGCGGCGCGCTGCCAGTGAGGCGACCAGGGCATGGCGTGACGCGTCAGAGCTTGTCTTTGATAAGAACCTGAGATTTTGGATCAAAGCGGAGTTTGAAACGGGTGATGCTCCCAAGGATTTTGCTGACTATGTTGAATCAAGGAATGCTCTTGTTAGCTACATGGCTTCCAATTTGTTGATGCTTGCCGACAGGCGTTTGGAGATTGATCCTTCCACGAGTGATGCTGAGACGTTCGTCCGCCAGCATTGTGATCTTGATGACGACGTCATCGAATCCATGTGGATTACCAGGCTGAGCGAAGGGAGGCAGTTCATGGCATGAGAGATCAACTCCCCTGTCGCATCTGCTCAGCACTGGTCCCTCTCCCCCCAAGGTTCAGGCGGGTCAAAACGGCTGTCTGCCCAAGCTGTGCCTATGAAGGTCTCGATAAAATTGTGACCATTCGGCTCTTCAATGAGCAGATCACTAGCTTTTTTAGCTGATTGATGCTTCGTTCTCAATCAGTTATCAAAGACAATCTCTGTCTGCAACTTTTTTTATTTTGGTTGCAAAAGTGTTTTCCATATCTGATTTGTTTTTAATGAAAGAGTGTTGATGGGGGTTATAAGCCTTTTGCATTTTGTCTAGAAGCTATTGGGATGGTTTAACTTTATGGATTGATTTTTTTAATATGATTGCCTCAGGAGTTGCGTGCCTGAACGGGAGCCTTCTTCTTAGGCAAGTCACCATGCGGACTGACAGCCCGCCTTGATGCAAATCGCTGCAATGCCCCTCTGCTACTGAGAACGAAGTGGCAGTACCGCTTGTTTACCACCACCTCTATTCGGCGCCGCTACCCAGTAGCCATCGCTTTCCGATGGCGAAGTTCAGGTTGTTGTTTGAGGCCCTCAATGGTTTGGGTTTGGCGGAGTCTGCTCAGATGCATGACCCCCTTCCTGTGCCGCGTCGCTGGCTCGAAACAGTGCATCAGCGGCACTATCACGAATCTTTTGCGAGGGGCACCCTTGATCGGCAAGCGCAACGCAGGATTGGTCTTCCGGCCACCACACCCTTGGTGCAACGCACTTGGTTGGCCGTGGGGGGAACGTTGCTCACGGCCCGGTTGGCTCTTGAGCATGGTGTGGCCTGCCATCTCGCTGGTGGTACGCACCATGCCTTTCCCGATTACGGCAGTGGCTTTTGCATCTTCAATGACATTGCGGTGTCAGCCAGGGTTTTGCTGGATGAGGGGCGCCTGGCGCGCTTGATGATCGTGGATCTGGATGTGCATCAAGGCGATGCCACGGCGCTGATCTTTGCTGACGACCCTCGGGTCTTCACCTTTTCTGCTCATGCTGCCTCTAACTTCCCAGCCCGGAAGCAGTGCAGTGATTGCGATCTGCCATTCGAGGATGGCGTTGAGGATCAGGGGTATTTGGCTGCCGTTGGTGAGGCACTGCCCTCACTTCTCGACCGCTTCAAACCTGAGCTGGTGCTCTACAACGCTGGAGTGGATCCGCATCGAGACGATCGCCTCGGAAGGCTTTGCTTGTCCGATATGGGCCTATTGCAACGCGATCACCTCGTGTTTGATGCCTGTCTAAGGCGACAGATCCCAGTCGCCAGCGTGATTGGCGGTGGCTACGACGATCTTGACCCTCTGGTGAGGCGTCATTCACTGGTGTTTCGGGCTGCTGCCGACCAGGCGCGATTGCATGGTCTTTAGGGCCATGGGCATCAGCTTTCAGTCTTCGGCCCAGATGTAGCGCGTCAGCTCTGAGCTATCGGGCTCGGGGGCATTGAGGGCAAACTCCACACAGTCCTGAACTTCTGCATCGATCTCTTTTTCGATCGCGCGAAGTTCATCAGCGCTCACCAATCCTTCGCCAACAAGATCGCGTTCGAAGGCTTTGAGCGGATCGCGCTTGGCCCAGAATTGCTTTTCCTCCTCGGCGCGGAGCTCATCAGGGTCGGCCAATGAGTGGCCCCTGAAGCGATAGGTGAGGCATTCGAGAACGGTTGGCCCTTCCCCAGCCCGTGCCCGTTCGATGGCCCGTTCTGCAGCGGCCCGAACGGCGAGCACATCCATGCCATCCACCTCTTCTCCAGCCATGCCGAAGGCAGCCGCTTTGCGCCAGATTTCTGGATCGCTGGTAGCGCGGTCATGGGCCATGCCGATCGCCCATTTGTTGTTCTCCACCACAAACAGGATCGGCAACTTCCAAAGCTGGGCCATGTTCAGGCATTCAAAGAATTGCCCGTTGTTGCAGGTTCCATCCCCGAAAAAGGCTGCGGTGACGGAGTCGCTACTGGAATCACCCATGGCATCACGCTTGTAGCGGCTGGTGAAGGCAGCGCCTAGGGCCACGGGAATTCCCTCGCCGATAAAGGCAAAGCCGCCCAGGAGGTGATGGGCTTTGGAAAACAGGTGCATCGAGCCGCCACGCCCTTTGCTGCAGCCGGTTTCCTTGCCAAAGAGCTCACTCATCACCTCGCGGGCTGGGACGCCTGCGCTCAAGGCATGCACGTGATCGCGGTAGGTGCTGCAAAACCAATCGTGCTGACGCTTCATGGCGCCGATCACGCCGGTACTCACCGCTTCTTGGCCGTTATAGAGGTGAACGAAACCAAACATCTTGCCGCGGTAGTACATCTCCGCGCACTTGTCCTCAAACCGCCGACCCAGGGTCATGTCCCGGTAGAGCCTCAGGCCCGTCTCGCGGTCCACGCTGGCTCTTTTGGTCGTCACGAGCGACGACAAGCGCTCGGCGTGCGCTCCCATCGGGGACGCCCCATTGGCAAGCTTTTGATCGATGCCTGCCGCTGCGCCTACTGCGATGTCCTGACTCATGGCACCACCTATTTGAAGCGAACTTTAAGGGGCCGTGTTGAGGCAATGGGCAAAACCCCTTTCACTGCCTAAAGTTTCTCTGCTAATGAGCGCAACGCTGGTGGAATTGCCCATCGATCATTTCCGCCTGTTGGGGGTGAGCCCTTCAGCCGAAACCGAGTCGGTGTTGCGGACGCTGCAGTTGCGTCTTGATCGCTGCCCCGATCAGGGCTTCACCCATGAGGTCCTCATGCAGAGGGCTGAATTGTTGAGGCTCTCTGCCGACCTCTTAAGCGATGCGGCGCGACGGCAGGACTACGAGAGCACCTTGCTCAAATTGAGTCGTGAGCATCCCGAGGAGACGGCGGGTCTGGAAATGCCTTCCAGCCGTGAGGTTGCCGGTTTGATGTTGCTCTGGGAGGCCCACGCCCCGCACGAAACCTTTCAGCTCACTCGCCAGGTGCTGCAACCTCCGCAGGCACCCGCCCTGGGTAGTGGTCGAGAATCGGACCTGGCCCTATTGGCGGCCTTGTCTTGCCGTGATGCAGCTCGCCAAGACCAGGACCAGCGCCGCTATGAATCCGCCGCCGGGCTGCTGACCGAGGGTCTGCAGTTGCTCCAGCGCATGGGCAAGCTTCCCGATCAAAGGCGGCGGCTTGAAACGGACTTAGAGCAGCTCACTCCTTACCGAATTCTGGATCTGCTGAGCCGTGATCTGGCGGAGCAATCAGCCCGGCAAGAGGGACTGGTGATGTTGGAAACCTTTGTCCAAAATCGCGGTGGCCTGGAGGGGGGTGCTGCTGAATTCACAACGTCTGGCATGGACCAGGGCAGTTTTGAGCTGTTTTTTCAGCAGATTCGACGCTTCCTCACGGTTCAAGAACAAGTTGATTTGTATGGACGTTGGGAGCGGTTTGGCTCCTCTGATGCCAGCTTCCTTTCCGTGATGGCCTTGGCAGCCGCTGGATTTTCCCAGCGCAAGCCTGAGCGGGTTCAGGACGCACGCGGAAAACTTCAAGCCCTGGTTCTCGTGGGTTTAGATCTCAATCCAATGCTGGGTTGCATGGATCTCCTGCTCGGTGATGTGGAGCGGGCGTTGGAGCACGTGCATGCCAGTCCGGATGTGGAGTTGCAGGAATGGCTGGAGAACCACCCCAGTGACGATCTCGCGGCCCTGTTCGATTACTGCCGCAGTTGGCTTGGCCGGGATGTCCTCCCCGGCTATCGCGATGTGGATGCCCAGGTTGTTGACCTGGAGGCGTGGTTTGCCGATCGCGATGTGCAGGCCTATGTGGAGCGCCTTGAGCGCAAGGAGGGGAGAAGCCCCCTTACGCCCGATCCGTCTGCAGCAACGGACGCAGACACGGATTGGAACTTTGGCAATCTCCCTCCACTCGGGCTTGATCCTGAGGGCACCATGCCCCTTTCACTCGGGGACGCGGAACCCTTCTCGGAGGACAGCGCCAATCTCGGGGAGGAGGAGACAAGGGGGCGTGGGTTGCGCCGGATGATTCCCGTGGCCTGGACAAACCTGAAGCTCCGCCGCCCGTCCCTGTCGCGTTTGTCGATGTCGCGTTTGTCGATGTCACGGCTTTCCATGGCTCGGCTGTCGCTGCCCCAGCTCTCGCTTTCTCGGCTGTCGGTGAAGAGACCCTCATTGCCCGAATCCAGGCGTTCTGTGTTGATCGGCTCCGGGGTGGTTGCGGTGCTCGTGGTGGTGGGATTCAGCCTGGTGGGGCTGAGGCGGGAGGCCCAGCAGGAGACGGCATCCAGCCCAACAGCAACTCCCACCGCAGATGCGCTGTCTTCTGATGCGCTGTCTTCTCAGCCCAAGGCCACCCTCAAGCAGGAGACCCCTAAGGCCAATGCGCTGATGGCGCCCCTGGATGTGAAAACTCCCAGTGAGGTTCAGTTGCAAGCTCTCCTCCAGGCATGGCTGGATCTCAAAGCGACGGCGTTGCTCCAAGAGGGGGGTACGGAATCCCTGGCAGAGGTGGCCCGTCCTGTGCTTGTCGGTCGCGTGCGTGATCAGCAAGCTGCCTTATCAAGGGATGGCCTCGTCCAAAAGGTTCAAGCGTCGATCACCTCGATTCAGACGGTGAGTTCAACCCCATCTCGCATTGAAGTGAGGGCACAACTCACCTATCGCGATCAGACCATGAACGATCAGGGGGAAGTGGTGGATGAGACTCCGGCAGGCAACTTGCCGGTGACGTACATCCTCGGCCGAGATCCTGAGGGCTGGCGTTTGCAGGCCTACATCCCTGGCTAAACCTTTCCTTTCAGCCCTTCACTTTCAACCCTGAACTTTCATCCAAGAAGCAGGACTTTTACAGTTGGTTGAAGTGCTGCGCGGACGCCCTCCATGTTTGACGAGCTTTCAGCCCGTTTTGAAGATGCCGTCAAAGGTCTGAGAGGCCAGGACACCATCTCCGAAACGAATGTGGAGGGGGCGCTGAAGGAGGTCCGTCGGGCGCTTCTTGATGCGGACGTGAGTCTGCCGGTGGTCAAGGATTTTGTCTCCGAAGTCCGCGAGAAAGCAGTTGGTGCTGAGGTTGTTCGTGGTGTAACGCCCGACCAGAAGTTCATTCAGGTTGTGCATGAGCAGCTGGTCGACGTGATGGGCGGCGGCAATGCTCCGCTCGCGAAGGCCGACCAAGCGCCCACGGTGGTGTTGATGGCTGGCTTGCAGGGGGCAGGCAAAACCACGGCGACGGCCAAGTTGGGGCTTCACTTAAAGGATCAGGGACGCAAGGCCCTGATGGTGGGGGCGGATGTGTACCGCCCTGCTGCCATTGAGCAGTTGAAGACCCTCGGCGGTCAGATCGGTGTGGATGTCTTCAGTCTTGGGATCGAGGCCAAGCCTGAGGACATCGCTGCGGCCGGCTTGGCGAAGGCGAAACAGGAGGGGTACGACACCCTGTTGGTCGATACCGCTGGCCGTCTGCAAATCGACTCCGAGATGATGGAGGAGATGGTCCGGATTCGCAGCGCCGTACAGCCCGATGAAGTGCTGTTGGTGGTGGATTCGATGATCGGCCAGGAGGCGGCCGAGCTCACCCGCGCCTTCCACGATCAGGTGGGGATCACCGGCGCCGTGCTCACCAAGCTCGATGGTGATTCCCGCGGTGGTGCGGCGCTATCGATTCGCAAGGTGAGCGGTCAGCCGATCAAATTCATCGGCACGGGCGAAAAAGTGGAGGCTCTCCAGCCTTTCCACCCTGAGCGGATGGCGAGTCGCATCCTCGGGATGGGGGATGTGCTCACGCTGGTGGAGAAGGCGCAGAAAGAGGTTGAACTCGCAGACGTTGAAAAGATGCAGAAAAAGCTGCAGGAGGCGTCGTTTGATTTTTCCGACTTCGTGCAGCAAATGCGCTTGATCAAGCGCATGGGCTCCCTGGGGGGGCTGATGAAAATGATCCCGGGAATGAACAAAATCGACGATGGCATGCTCAAGCAGGGAGAGCAGCAGCTCAAGAAAATCGAAGCGATGATCGGTTCGATGACAGAGGCGGAACGCACGCAGCCCGAGTTGCTGGCCGCTCAGCCCTCAAGGCGCCGACGGATTGCCTCCGGCTGTGGCTACCAAGCGGCTGATGTCGACAAAGTGCTCGCTGATTTCCAAAAGATGCGCGGGGTGATGCAGCAGATGACCAAAGGGGGCGGGATGCCCGGAATGCCAGGAATGGGTGGAGGTGGTTTTCCCGGAATGGGTGGAGGGATGCCAGGCATGCCGGGAATGCCAGGAATGCCTGGGATGGGTGGTGGAATGCCCGCTGGGCAGCCTGGAGCAGCTCCCCGCCGGCAGCGCCCTTACAAGAAGAAGAAGGGGTTTGGTCAGCTTTGAGTCCACGGCACGGTAAGTTGGTAGCTCAGGGCAACTTTTTGCTGCGCTGAATTCCACCATTAAGCAAGCGCCACGATGATCAAGCTCCGCCTGAAGCGGTTCGGTAAGAAGCGGGAAGCGAGTTTCCGCCTCGTGGCCTGCAACAGCACGTCACGCCGAGATGGCCGCCCCCTGCAGGAGCTGGGTTTTTACAACCCACGCACCAAGGAGACCCGTCTAGACGCCGAGGCTCTTCGTGTGCGCCTCAGCCAGGGTGCTCAGCCCACCGATGCCGTTCGCTTCTTGCTCGAGAAGGGCGGACTGCTCGAAAAGTCTGTGCGACCTGCTGAGACCATTGGCAAGTTGAAGCAAGCTGCTGCTCGCGAAGCGGCTGTGAAGCAGGCTGCCAAAGATGCGGCAGAAGCCAAGGCTGCAGAGGCAGCAGCGGCCAGTGAAGCTGATGATTCAGCTACCGAATCAACCGAAAGCTGATCAAACCCATGCCCGAAGCTGCCGCAACAGGTCGCTTCGTCCTTGATCTACCCCATTCTGAAGCCGCTCTTGCGTTAGCAGGATCGGCTGAACAGACCCTGCATCAATTGGAGGCCCTCACCGGTGCGTCCCTCGTGATGCGGGGTCTTCAACTTGAAATGTCTGGCCATCTCGTCCAGATCGAACGCGCCGCCGCGGTGGTTGAGTTGGTCCGCCCGATTTGGCAGGACGGCCAGGCGGTGTCTCAGATTGATTTGCAGTCGGCTCTCGGTGCTTTAAACACGGGCCAAGGCGAGGATCACGTCGCGATGGGCGATCAGGTGCTTGCCCGAAACCAAAAGGGCAACCTTCTGCGCCCGCGCACCTTGCGTCAGAAGAAGTACGTGGATGCGATGGAGCGCCACGACCTCACCTTTGCGCTCGGTCCAGCTGGTACAGGTAAAACGTTTCTCGCCGCCGTGTTGGCCGTGCGCATGCTCACGGAGCGCAAGGTTGAGCGCTTGATTCTGACCCGGCCAGCGGTTGAGGCTGGTGAGCGTCTTGGCTTTCTTCCAGGCGACTTGCAGCAAAAAATTGACCCCTATCTCAGGCCCCTCTACGACTCCCTGCATGCCCTGCTTGGACCTGAAAAAACCACCTCTCTGCTCGAGAGAGGTGTGATTGAAGTGGCTCCTTTGGCTTATATGCGAGGCCGCACCCTCGCCGGCGCGTTTGTGATTCTTGATGAGGCTCAAAACACCACACCGGCCCAGATGCGCATGGTGCTCACGCGTTTAGGGGAGCGCTCACGCATGGTGGTGACAGGTGATGTCACGCAGCAGGATTTACCGTCTGGGCAGTTGAGTGGCTTGGTGGAAGCGGCCCAGGTGATGGATGGGGTGCCTGGTGTGGCCGTTTGCCATCTCACCGCGGCTGATGTGGTGCGCCACCCGTTGGTGCAACGCGTGGTGGAGGCCTATGCCAGCTTTGATGAACAATCTCACCCACAAAGAGGCGCTGATTTGAGCCCGCTCGAGGGCCCTGAGTAGGGATCAGCAACGGCAGGTTGTTTGTTCCACCTGTTTGGAATTGATAGGGGGATCCACACTTCTGCAGCAGGCCATTCCCTTTTCTCGCTGGCAAGATATAGGGAGTCTTCAGTGAAAGGCATGCCAGCCAGCAGTAATTTTCAAGAGGCCATCCGCGAGGCACAATCCAGTGCTCTTGTTGGCCCCAATGTTGTCAATAAAGCCCTGCCTTATGTAGGCGGTGGCATGGTTCTCACCGCCGCAGGTGTTCTTGGTGGCATGTCCACCATGGCCGCCATGGGTCCAGCCTTTAATGGGCTGTCGATGGTGGCGATTATTCCTTGGTTCATTCTGTTCTTCGTTGCACAGAATGCAGCCAAAAAAGGCAATAACGGCACTGCTTTGCCGTTGATGGCTGCTTTTAGTTTGCTCACGGGCTTCACGCTCACCGGTCTGGTGGTGCAAGCCGTTGCGGTGGCCGGTGTGGCTTCGATTGGCATCGCTGCTCTCGCCACGGGCCTCACCTTTGCGATTGCCTCCGTCGTCGGCCGGCGCATGAGCGACAGCGTTGGTCAAGCGTTGTCGGCAGTGGTGGGTCTTGGCTTGATCGGCCTTTTGATCGCCATGGTCGGCATTTTTGTAGCTGGCTTCTTCATCCCTGGGATCTTTGCAGCCACCAATCTTGCGATTGCAGGATTTGGAACGGTGCTGTTTGTGGGAATGGCCTTCGTGGACTTCTACACAATGCCCCGCACCTACAGCGACGATCAATATCTCGCAGGTGCCTTGGGAATGTATCTCACCTACATCAACCTGTTCATCTTCATCTTGCGCCTGATCATTGCCCTTCAGGGTGGTGGTCGTCGCGACTGATTGGGCTTGACTGATCAAGGGTCATTTCACGCTGTTTGTTTTATCCCGGCCTCGTCCCGGGATTTTTTTATGGACAGTGTGTGTCGGCCTGTAAGGAATCAAGGCGCCGCGAACGCCCCTTTGCTCTATTGAGAGTTCGAGCTTGGCGAGGCCATTCATGCGCAACAACAGTGCTGAGCCAACGCAGCATGATCAAGGGAATCATCAGGGGAATCCACGGGTCCAATTCATTCTGCGAATCGCCATTGCTGCCGCCTTAGGCGGCTTTTTGTTTGGTTATGACACGGCCGTGATCAATGGGGCGGTGTCTGCCATTCAGTCCACCTTCAATGCGTCGGCGGTGAATCTTGGACTTGCCGTGTCGTCAGCACTGCTGGGGTCTGCAGCCGGTGCTTTGGGTGCTGGTTGGCTGGCGGATGGGATTGGACGTCGCCGAAGCATGTGGCTTGCGGCGATTTTGTTTGTGGTGAGTGCCCTGGGCTCTGCCTTGGCGCCCCGATTGCTTGATCTGGTGGCATGGCGCGTGATTGGCGGAGTGGCGGTGGGTTTTGCGAGTGTGCTTGCGCCGGCCTACATCGCTGAGATCTCTCCAGCGGAGATGCGGGGCCGCACCGGCTCTTTGCAGCAATTGGCGATTGTGCTGGGGATTTTTATCGCGCTTCTCAGTGACTATTTATTGGTCCTCGCCACTCCGGATCAGAACCCCTTGTCGAATTTGGGGCCGATGGCGGCGTGGAGATGGATGTTGATCTCAGAGCTGGTTCCTGCTGTGATTTATGGAGCCATGGTGTTGCAGATACCAGAAAGTCCTCGCTATCTGGTGCAAAAAGGTCGAATTGAGCAGGCTCGTGTGGTGATTTGCAAAACCCTCGGTGAGCCAACACAGCCAGTCATTGATCGGATTCAGTTCAGTCTTGGCAACCATGAAGGGAGCTCCATTGCTGATCTTTTTTCCAGGCGAACATTGTTTTTACCGATTATTTGGACAGGGATATTGCTGGCGATGTTTCAGCAGTTTGTGGGAATTAATGTCATCTTTTATTACTCAAGCACCTTGTGGAAGTCGGTGGGTTTCAGTACCACAGATAGCTTGATTATCACGGTGATTACTTCAGTCACGAATGTCGTGACGACATTCCTGGCGATCCTTACGATTGATCGATTGGGGCGGCGTCCCCTGTTGTTAATGGGGTCCGTCGTGATCACGATCAGCTTGGGGCTGATGAGTTGGGCGTTTGCTGGAGCTCCGATCGTGAATGGTGCGCCTGTGCTTTCAGGGGCTTCCTCATGGGTGGCCTTGATTTCAGCCAACGTTTTCGTCTTTGCTTTTGGCTTCTCTTGGGGACCGGTGATGTGGGTTCTCTTGGGAGAGATGTTCAATAACCGCATTCGTGCCCTCGCTCTGGGGTTGTCTGCCACCGTGAATTGGTTGGCCAATTTTGTGATCTCCACCACCTTCCCTGTCTTCCTTGAGTCGTCAGGCCCCTCCCTGGCCTATGGCCTGTATGCCACGGCTGCGGCGATCTCGTTTTTCTTTGTTCTATTCATGGTGCGGGAAACCAAGGGCCGGGAACTGGAGGATATGGTCTGACCGGTTTTGTCTTTTCGATGAGGTTTCCTTTGGCTTTGCGTGGTTTCACAGGTTTTGGCAGAGCGTTTCTCGTGGCTGCCTTGGCACTGCTGTCTCCCCTGGAACCTCAGCTTTTCTGGGCGGAAGAGCCTAAAAACTCCACGGATGAAGTCTGGCAAGTGAGGCCTCAACCGTTGTTGCATCACTGGTTGGATCTCCCTGACTGGGTTTCGATCTCGTTGGGATATGTCAATGAAATCAATGGCAATCCTTCCGGAGGTTTGCAGCAGAGCGCTACCTACACGCACAATCTTTCTTTAAACACAAGCTTTTCCTCTGGGTTTCGTCGCCCAGAATCTGAATGGGATGAATTTGATGCATGGAAGTTGGTGATCAATGCGTCTCAACGTTCCGGTACAAGCCTGTCTGAAAAGATCCCGAATGCGCAGTCTGTTCAGCAAATTTTTGGCTATGGGCAAACGTTCCGACTCGCTGGTCTTTGGGTTGAGCGCAATCAAAGCGAACCAGGCTTGCTCAAAGTAAAGCTTGGAAAAATGGCAACATTTGATGACTTTGCTTCATCACCGCTGCTTTGTTACTACAGCAATAATGGCTTTTGTGGCCAAATCTGGGGTGTCCCTAATTCACTCCCTGTGGCGGCTTATCCCGCTAATCAGTATGGAGCGGTGCTCCATTTAGGTGATAAGGAGCGTCATACCTTGCGCTATGGAATTTATCAAATTAATCCGAAAGGATTTGAGTCTGGATATCATGGCGCTGACTTGCAGATTTCACCGTCTGCCAATGGTCTTGCTCAGTTTCTACAGGTTGATATTCCCTTTGCAAAGCGATCCTCCATTCCTGTTAAAAAATTAGAAAATGGTCATTTAGAAAGTGTTCCTGAGGATGAGAAGGATTTCGATTATGTGTCGGGCCTCCCGACCCCCGGGCTGCAGTTGGGTGGTTGGTTAGGGCGATGGGATTTTCCTCTTGTGAAGGATCCGCTCCAAATCTCTAAGGACAACAATGGCGTTTATGGACTGGTTTCGGTGCCCATGACCCTCAACAACTTGGTGTTGGACGGACAGCTTTGGGCGAATGCATCGCTTGGATTGAATTCCGATGTGCAGCAGATTCCGATGTTTTATGCCGGTGGTTGGGTTGGGAAAGGATTATTTCGGAATCGCCCCGATGACACGGTGGTGCTGGGCTTCTCCCATGCCAGCTGGAGTCCATCGGTGCCGACAGATCAGGTTTGGGAATCAATTGTTGAATTGGGGTATCAGGTTGCTTTAGGTGACAACGTGACCCTTCAGCCAAACCTTCAATGGGTGTTCAATCCTTCAGGGACGGGTTCGGTGCCGGATGCGTTGGTGTTGGGGATGCAAATGTCTTTCTTGTTCTGATTTAAACGTCACGCATTTAACGGCACGCATTTGAACCTCACGACTTAGTCGGCGACCGCTTCAATCGCGTGTGCAATCGCTTTCTTTTGGTTTGCGTCGTATCCCCAGCGATCGAGAAAAGCCACATCCTGTCCTTGATCGTGGCTTGCTGCTGCCAACAAGGTTTCTAAGCGTGCCTTGACGCTGTGGGGTTCGAGTTGGCGTAGCAACTCGGTGCAGCGCAGGTTGACGCGCTCCGAACCTGCAGCTTGCAAGTCATCCGATTGCTTGCGGTGGTGCACCACCATCGCGGCGCTCATGGCGAGATTGCGAGCGGTGAGATCCACCACTCCTTCACCACAGGAACGCAGTTTGCCCACAAGGGCTTCGGGCAATCGATCCATCAGGGCACTGTCTCCAGCCAGGCTGACCACAAAAAAGCCCCGCGCTCCATCGCGACTGGCCACAAGCTCCCCGACCCGATCGGCAATCACTTCATCACTGATCTCTTCTTGATCCCATTGCTGGAGCCAGACAGCGGCGATCTCCATCGCTTGTTGAAAGCTGGGCGCTGGCACGGAATCCGAAACGTGTGGCTCGGTTTCTGACGGAACAGTCGAGTCCTGATCAGTCATGGTGCGGAGGTGAGAGCTTTTAGCAGATTAGGAAGACAAGGCTTGTGCAGACGTTCCTTCTCGCCAAAGTAAGGACAAGCCGCTGATGAAGAGTGGAAGAGCAACAAGGTCATGATCTGAATCTCAGGCTGCCTGCTGGGCATTGGCAGGCGTTGCAGCGTCATTGCCAGCAAAGCGGCGAGACGCTGAGCGCGGTGGTTCGCAAAGCGTTGGCCGATTACCTCGACCTCGACCATCAGACTCTTTGGCAGCTCTCCACCTCAACGGCCGTGGTGGAAGGGGTTTTTGGCGGTGCCCTCCAGGTGAAAGACCTGATCGACCACGGCGACTTTGGTCTGGGAACTTTTGAACAACTCGATGGCGAAGGGATTCTTCTCGATGGCGTCTGTTGGCAGGCGAGGGCCGATGGCAGCCTGAGCCAGGCCCCGCCTGAGGAGGCCATTCCTTTTTGGGTGGCGACCCATTTTCAGGCTGAGCATCAGATGCGTGTATCGGACATCGGCAGCATTGCGGATCTCGGCGGCCGCATCGATCCGGTTCGCCCTGGCGCCAACTTGTTCGTGGCGATCAAAATCCAAGGCTTGTTTGAACAGGTGGACATGCGAACGGTGTCGAGGGTGCCTGAAGGGATGGGTCTGCTCGAGGCTTCCAAAAACCAAGCCATGGTCCGCCTGGAAAAGGTGTCTGGAACGCTGGTGGGGTTTTGGAGTCCTGCGCACACCACCAGCTTGAACATCCCTGGCTATCACTTTCATTTTTTATCCGACGATCACGACAGCGGTGGTCATGTCTTGGATGTGAAAGCGGATTCGTTGAACGTTGAACTGGACTTTCAATCGAATCTCCGGTTGGCGCTTCCAGAAACCAAGCAATTTCTTGAGGCTGATCTTTCGCGAGATATCAGTGAGGAACTTCATCAAGCCGAAGGTGTGAGCCGATGACAGCGCAGACTTGATCCATGGTTGAGTCTTCCTCTCGTTCGTTCACAAGCAGTGCGCCTGAGGGATTTCGCTCTGGTTTTGTGGCCCTGATCGGCCGGCCCAATGTGGGGAAGTCCACGCTGGTGAACCAGCTCATCGGCGACAAGATTGCGATCACCTCGCCCGTGGCTCAAACCACGCGCAATCGCCTGCGAGCGATCCTCACAACCGATGAGGCCCAGCTGATTCTGGTGGATACCCCCGGCATTCATAAGCCCCATCACCTCCTGGGGGAGCGGCTTGTTCGCAGTGCGCGCTCAGCGATTGGAGAAGTGGATCAGGTGCTGCTCTTGCTGGAGGGAAATGAGGCACCAGGACGGGGTGATGCCTTCATCGTCCAACTGCTACGTCAGCAATCCTTGCCGGTGCAGGTGCTGCTCAATAAGTGGGATCTGGTCCCACTGGAGCAGAAGGATGCGGCCGATGCGGCCTATCGAGAGCTGTTGGCTGACACCGATTGGCCGGTGCATCGCTGTAGTGCTCTCAGCGGAGACGGCTGCCCCGAGTTGGTGAAAGCGATCAGTTCGTTGATGCCCGAGGGGCCCCAGCTGTATCCATCGGACATGGTGAGCGATCAGCCCGAACGCTTGCTGATGGGGGAGTTGATCCGTGAACAGGTGTTGCTGAATACGCGCGAAGAGGTGCCCCACAGCGTTGCCGTGAGCATTGATCGGATTGAGGAGATGCCTTCCAAGGGCAAGGGCTCTGGGCGAACGGCCGTGTTGGCAACGGTGTTGGTGGAGCGCAAAAGCCAGAAGGGAATCCTGATTGGCAAAGGGGGAGCCATGCTCAAAACGATCGGCCAGGGCGCTCGCTTGCAGATGCAGACCTTGATCGATGGTCCGGTGTACTTGGAGCTGTTCGTGAAAGTGGTTCCCGATTGGCGAAGCAAGCCGGCTCGACTGGCGGAGTTGGGATACGTGGGCGATTAAGTGCTGGTTGCTGCGCCTGCGAAGATGCAAAGCATGAGCGATCAAACTCCGTTCCCTCCGTCAGATCTCGACGGTTTTCTTGCCCTCTGCGTGGGCCGTTGGATGAGCTTGCGTAGCCGCTTTCTGATCAATGCATCAGAGCAGGAATGGCACAGCAGCGAACGGGGCGAGGTTGAGGTGTCGGCTTCCGTTGCCTCTGGCGTGCCCTGTTTGGACGTGACGCCCGCCGAGGGTGGCAAGAGCACCCTCGCGTTTCAAGCTGATGGGTGTCTTGCGATCGAGGCAGGCGGCACCGAGCAGACCGGGCGTTGGCAGCTGCTTCCTGATGCCAGTCTCGAGCTCCGCGTCCAAGCCAAGAATGGAGACCAGGTGCTGGAGCGTATTTGGTTCACCAAACCCAATTTGCGCCTGCGCAGCACCACGGCGGTTGGTGAGGATGGCCAGCCCAGGCAGGGCAGTTTTTGCTCGGAGATCAGGCGCGTCAGTCGTCCGCAGAGCTGAGATCTGATGGCTCCCTATCGCCTCGATGTGATCAGCTTGGCGCCGCAGGCCTTTGCGCCATTGCTGGAGGTTGGGGTGATCGGTCGTGCCTTTGGGGCCGAGATTGCTGAGCTGCACCTTCACAATCCTCGCGATTACGCCATCGACCGTTACCGCAAGGTGGACGATCTGCCTTATGGGGGTGGGGCCGGCATGGTTCTGAAGCCGGAACCAGTGTTTGCGGCCTTTGAGTCGCTACCGGTTTGCCCACGACGGCGGGTGCTGTTGATGTCCCCCCAGGGGCAACCATTGCGTCAGGTTGATTTACAGCGCTGGTCCAAGGAGTACGACCAGTTGGTGTTTCTCTGTGGGCACTACGAAGGGTTTGATGAACGGATCCGTTCCTTGGCTGATGAGGAGGTGTCCATCGGGGATTTCGTGCTCACGGGCGGTGAACTCCCGGCGATGACGATCATCAATGGGGTGGTGCGCTTGCTGCCAGGCACGGTGGGAACGCCGGAATCCTTAGTGGAGGAAAGTCATAGCGATCTGTTGCTTGAGCACTCGCATTACACGCGCCCGGCGGATTTCCGTGGCATGACCGTGCCCGATGTGCTGCGCAGCGGGGATCATGGTGCTGTGGCTCTTTGGCGTCAGCAGCAGCGCGAACAGCGCACCCAGGAGCGTCGGCCAGATCTATGGAACCGTTGGCAGCAGGTTCAAAATCCACCTCCCCCTGCTGAAGAGGCACGCCATTCCTAATTTCGGTGGTTTCTGCTGTGAAGGCAATGCGCCTTTACACCGATGGCAACGCTGCACGGCTGCCGCAAACTATGGGCATCGAGATCGGAGGCGCTTTGACAGA
>WLWE01000166.1_pt1 | contig 58861 bp, 43 predicted proteins | sample 6718301 | NCBI WGS metagenome assembly WLWE01 (sample SAMN12718691, study PRJNA515312) | sponge metagenome | isolation source: marine sponge | host: Mycale hentscheli | place: New Zealand: South Island, Marlborough, Capsize Point | collected 2003-05-01
TACTGGATCAAAGCCAGCGGGCAGGATTGTTACCGAATTATATTTCGCGGCACCAGTGACACCGGTCAGGTCCGCACCGGTCAGGTCCGCACCGGTCAGGTTCGCACCGGTCAGGTCCGCATCGGTAAGATCCGCATCCATTAGGTTTGCACCGGTCAAGTTCGCACCTGGACCAATGATGTATCCGACAACGAGTTGCCAACCTGTAGGCAATATGAGTTGAGAACTGTTGATCGAACCAGATTGAACTCCCGTCAGGGTCGTACCAGTGAGGTCCGCACCGCTACCGGTCAGGGTCGCATACGAAAGATTCGCATTAGTAAGGTTCGCTCCATCTAAAAACGTATCGCTTAAATCCATTTGAGAAAGTACAGCATTCGTTAAATTTGCACCTGGACCAATGAGATACCCACCAGTCAGTCGCCAGCGCGGAGGCAATTGATCAACCTGACCTGTTATCCCACCGGACCGAACACCGGATAGGATTACGGGAACACCAAAGGCTGCGGCGTCTAAGTTCACGCCTGTTAGAATTGCATCGGTCAGCACCGCCCCGTTCAGGATTGCAGCAGTCATGTCAGCGTCCGTCAGGTCCGCGCCCGTCAGGTCGGCGTTTATCAGGTCGGCATGAGTCAGGTCTGCGTTCCTTAGAACAACATTTTTTAAATTCGTCATGTAGCCGGACTCGTTACCGGGCTTGAGATTCGGCCCGTTATAGTTCAAGACGTTACCGGACGTATCCTTAATAGGATCAATAACGATGCCATCAAGCCCAACGTATGAACCTGTCGACACCGTCACCGTTGTTGCATCACTAGTACCCTCCGAACTATTGGCGGTAACGGTTACAGAATAGGAGGCTGGGCTTGCTGCCTTGGTGAAGGTATGGCTTGTTTGGGTTGATGGCACGATCGTTGTTGGGTTTTGGTGTATACGGTAATTCGTCACCGCTGCACCACTTGTCGGTGCATCCCATGTCACCTGTACTTCATCACCAACAATATCTATTTCTAGATTCTCCACGGCACCAGGAACATTCACGCCTTCTGGCTCGGCTGTCTCTGAACCATCATCCCAGCCCATAATTTCAAATGCTCTTTGTGTTACCCCGTCTGTGGACTTTGGTATCCAACGAACCTGATCACCTTCTTGAATCATGCGATTCTGCAGGAGCTGTAAAAGTTGTCTTGGATTACTGGAAGTTGGCGGAGTCGATACGTCACGCCATTGATTGGCTGCTGCGTCCCATTTCTCAACAGTTGAGCCGGCAGCAACGCTTGTAATGACAAAGCTCTTGGTGTCCTGACCAATCAATTCCGACTTCCCAAATACAATTGGTGTGGGGCCAACAAGTGAGTCATCAATGTAGACTTCACGAACAGCTTCAAGTTGTGGCCTGACCCCAGATGCATCCAGGGCGATGCGTTGTTCCAAAGACTCCAGTGAAAGTGTCTTTGAACGCTTGCTCAGACTACGACGGTTGGTGTTGGTAGACCGGTTGAACAGAGTCTTGAGAAAGTGCATTTTTATCTCTTTGTGTAAGTCATATGGTGATGTCTTTAAAACTACCTTTATTTTTCACAACGAGCAAGAAATCGTTGAGACTTATATTTGGGCCGCAAGGCAGTTTTGGCTGGTAAATGGCCACTCTTGCACAGCAAACAATGCCAGCCATAGCACTGACGACAGTGGCTGATTACTCTTGGATTGTTGCTGTCCTTCAGAGCAGGTCATAGCGAGGCATAGAGTTTCAGGACCGTCACGGGTACGTTTCAGCAAGAATGATGACACAAAACGCCATAACTCCGGACAAAGACGATCTCTTTAACAGTTCGACCATGACATTTGGCGAGCACCTTGAAGAACTTCGATCATGTCTCATTCGGGCCGCCATTGGTCTGGTCTGCGGCGTTGTCATCGGATTTTTTGTTGCCAGACCAGTGATCCACATTATCGAGTCTCCTTTACGCAAGGCGTTGGGTGAATATTACACCGAGCGCGCGATTGAGACCTTTGACGCCTGGAAGCCACGCCGAAGCGGCGGGCGTGGACTTCCGTATTCTCGAACGGAAGTCGTGGACGCAGTCGAACAATACAACCTCTCTTTTGATCTTCGTGAAATCCACCCAAATCGACTGCCAGGGGCACAGACAGAAGCAGAACACAACGACCTGTTTGACATAGAATCCCTCGCCCCCGTCCTTCTTTGGCAACCACTTGCCCGAGACAGTCGAGTAAGCATTACAACACTCAGCGCTCAGGAAGCATTTGGAATCTACGTCAAGGCATCTGTTCTTGTTGGGCTTGTACTTGCTGGGCCTTGGATCATTTACCAATTATGGACTTTCGTTGCGGCGGGGCTCTACCCGCACGAAAAGAACGTCGTGCATCTTTTCCTGCCAGTGAGCACTGGGCTCTTTATTGCCGGAGTCCTTCTCGCGTTCTTTTTTGTTTTTGACTTCGTACTCACATACCTTCTTGCATTTAACGAATGGCTTGGTCTCGACCCCGATCCCCGAATCAGTGAGTGGCTTGGTTTCGTCTTGTTTCTGCCGGTTGGTTTCGGCCTTGGTTTTCAACTCCCTTTGATCATGGTCTTCCTTGATCGGCTTGGCATTGTTGAAGTAAAGACATTCGTAAGCCAATGGCGGATGGCGTTTGTCGTAATCTTCATTGCTGCAGCGATACTCACACCGGCAGATCCGTACAGCATGCTGCTTCTTGCGACACCTTTGGCTGCGCTCTACTTTGGCGGCATTGGCCTTTGTCGATGGCTCAACAAACCCGCCACCACATAAGCGAGCCGGGGTGGAGTCTTTGATTGGGCTCCGACTCATCGATGTACTCGTCAGCAAGGCAATTACACGACAAAAGCCAGCCAGTAGAAAAAACCACCTGTCACAGTTGTGATCAGCAGATCAATTGCCGCCAATCGTGCCATGAGCCGATGTCTCTTGCTGTGACTTCCTGGAGCCGGTGGCTTGGGGAATCTCAAAAACGCTTCGATCAACACCCACAAAAGAAGCACGAGAGTCGAGACTGCAAACACCAGGTGCACAGCTAGCGAAGTGCCGACACCTACTGGCCAGTACGGACTTGGCGTCGCACGAACTCGCCAGTCACTAAATAAACGAATATCGATTTCAAAAACGACAATGGCAGCCAGGAGTGCGGCCATAATGAAAATCTGCAATGACTTGTGCAGACGGTACCGCCCTTGCTTCACTGCCATAATACTGACGAAAAGAATTGGCAGCAGCAAAACCAGGCCGACGATCACCACATCCATCCCAATTGATGCTCGACTTCCAAGAAATCCATCAAATCCTGGCATTACTATGAACTCGTTCTCTGTCACGTCACCGCCCTACCTATACTTTGCGAACACTGGTCGTATGATCGACGAAATTAGAAGAAACTCGACACTTTTCGATGCAACTGACCGTACGCTGCGACAGCGTTGAATTCCAGACCTGCGGGTAAAGTTGGCACCATTTGCGGTGAAGTACCATTAGCGGCTAGTATCCTGAAACACTTGGCCGAGTGGCGAAATTGGCAGACGCACGGGACTTAAAATCCCGTGGAGAGGAATCTCCGTGCGGGTTCGAGCCCCGCCTCGGCCACTTTACCCTAGCTTACCCACGCTCAATGACTACGAAAAACACGAAATCTCCGTTGTCATAACGGGCCGGAAACAGCTATTTATCCACTTTCTGGCAGATCTGGAATCTGTCGTTGAGTTGTTCTGTACTCGTTTAGGGTAATCCATGCAGAGTGATCGCCGCGTCCTTGTCGTGAAGGACCGTATACCAAGAAGTCCCAAAAGACAGCAGGATGCCCTTTCGCCATGGCTTCCGTGGATCATGGCGCCGCTCTTCACACTGCTGCCTATCGTCGGATGCTGGCTAGCTAATGTGTATCAACAGCCTCGTGACATGACTCTGCGGCATCCCACCGTCGCGACCCCATCGCCGTCGCCTGAAACGGTCGTGACGGTTGCACGGCCAAACGAGCAGTTCTGACGCATCGTATTCCGGCAACATGACTCGGCTTTCTCAGGGTGTTGGACTTTACCAACTGGCATGGTCACAAAAGGTGGGCTAGCCTTAAGGGTTGTCTTTTTGTGTTTTGCTGGGCATGTGCCCCCTCGCCAATCTCTTGAATCCCCTGCACTTCCAGCCATGTCACTTCGTTCCCGTATCGCCCTGATCGCGGCCCTTCTTATTACGCTGGTCGCTGCTGTCACAACTGTTGTTGAGACGCTGGCAAGTCGCCAAGCCGTGCTGGAACAGGTACGTGTTGGAGGAAACAGCATTGCAACGAGTTTGGCCAGTGCAGCGGCCTTTGCCGCCGAAGTCCCTCGTCAAGTTGAAGATGAAATGGGCAAGCAGATGCGAACGCAGGCTTCACTCCTTGCAAGCTTAGTCGCAATTGGTGAAGCCGCAGGCATATCAAACGAAGTCATCTGCGAGCAACTCAAACCAATAGCTGAAGCTGCTGGCATTGAACTGCTTGCCACAGACTCGACTGGACAGACTGTCATTTACACCGCTGATGCCAAAGATTTCACATTCTCTCCCGATCCAACCGAACAACCTCAAGCCTCAGCGTTTTACCCACTTCTTGAGGGTGGAATACAGAGCGTTGTCCAAGAAGCACAAAAGCGTGAAACCGATGAAAAGATATTTAAGTACGTTGGCGTGAGTGGCATCGACAAACCACGTATTGTACAGGTTGGCATGGAGGCGTCGTTTCTTGAGCGTCTCGATCAGAACCTTGGGCTCCAACGACTTCTTGACCAACTCGTTGGTGGTGATGTCCAGGAAATTACCATCCTGTCATCAGAACTGACTCCTCTTGTTACTCGGAGCGTTGCCAAAGATCATTCTGAAGAAAATCTGGCTGCACTCTCTGATACTGACAGAGGCATTGTGTGTGACTGCATTTTAGAGCAACTGCCAATCGGCCGCCTTGATAACAATGGTTATCACGTAGCCGCTCCAATAGAGACCGCCGATGGTTCTATCAGCGGTGCAGTTCTGGTGACGATCTCGACAAAAACAGCCTCGAGCGTTATCTGGCAGCAGTCTCTCGCAGGTCTCATTGCTGCCTGCGCTATTGGCATCCCTGGCATTCTTGCTGGAGTTTGGCTCGGTCGTTCGATTGCAATGCCTGTCAGGCAAGCTGCTGCAGTAGCAGAAGCTATCGCCTCTGGTGACTTAACAAGTCAGCCGCACGAGTCGGGCCACAATGAGGTTGGACGATTGCTTCAAGCCTTTTCGGGTATGAACACGTCACTCAGTCAACTCATCGGCCGTATTCAAACAGCTGGCGCCCGACTCTCTGCAGTAGAAGCCGACACCACAGCTTCCCTTCGGCAGCAGGAGCATGTCATCAGTCGTTTTGACGGGTCGACCGCAGAGATTGCAGCTGCTGTCAGTCAGATTTCCGCGACAAGCAACGAACTACTCGAAGCCACAAGCCACGTTCGTGAAACAGCACGCGAGGCACAGCTCGTGGCCGATGAGGGCCAGACTGGCGTTGATCGCATGACGACGTCCATGAAACAACTTGATGAATCCATGCATGCTTTCACCCGCAAACTATCCGCAATCAGCCAGCGAGCTGCAGGTATTACGACTGTCGTCACAACAATTGCAAAAGTCGCTGAACACACAAACCTTTTATCACTGAATGCCACTATTGAGGCAGAAAAAGCTGGTGAAGCGGGCCGAGGTTTTCGAATTGTCGCTCAAGAAATTCGTCGCCTTGCTGACCAGACAGCCTTGGCGACAAAAGACATCGAACGTCTTGTCAGCGAGATGCAGGCAGCTGTCTCAAGTGGAACAATGGAAATGGACCGCTTTCGGAATGAGGTCAGTGGTCGTGTCTTGACAGTTGCAGAAATCGGCAACAGTCTCGGACGTGTCGTCGAACCTGTTGCCGCAGTCAGCAATTCACTTGATCAAGTTCATGAAGGCATGCAGGCACAATCACAGGGTGCTGGGCAAATTCGTGATGCCATGGAAAACCTGCGGACTGCAGCCGGTGAGTCCTCCGCTGCAAACGCGCTATTTTATGCATCACTTGATGAATTACGGGCATTGATTACCGAACTCAATACCGAGGCTGGGCGGTTCCAGATTCGCGATTCCAGTCTTGCTGAAGAGCCAGACACGAAATCTCCATAAGTACTGTTCAGTCGCACTATCGGCGAGTTGGAGCTGCCTGGCGGGCATCTTGTCGTGCGATAAGAAACCGCCGCAGCCCACTGACAATTCGTTTTGGTGACTGACTTCCTGAGGCCATGAACACCGGTGTTTCGCCGTCCTCTGTTACGATTACCTCGACAGCATCTGGCTCAAGGGTGCCACCAAGTAATTGCTCTAACGAAGTATCCGTCGGTTGCCCGTCTTCAGTTGAGGCTGGTATGGCAGCGACCACAAAGCTCTCCTCGGCAAGTGCGCCAAATTCCGGATCGTTGACGAGTGTTGCTGATCGAATAATCGCTGTCTTATCTCGGCTGCCACTTACCACAAGCAAGATCGGACGTTTTTTTCCCCGAGCTTCATCAACAGCTTCACCGAGACTGGTCAGCATTGGTTCTTCAAGATCAGCAACTGCTTCAGGAGCAGGAACCTTTGCGGCTAATCGTTTGATCCATGTGGACGCTGGTGTTCCCCGGTACCCTTTTTCTTCCGTAATTTTTTCACCAAATGAATCCAGCACCAAGACAGAAGGAAACGTTCGCACTCCGTACTTCAAACAGATGCGGGACCGCTCGCTACGAACAGCTGGACTGATTCCAGATTCAGGAAGATCAATCATCAGAAGCACAACGTGCTTTTCAGACCATGACTCAAACTCAGAGGTTGAAAAAACACGTTCTTCAAGTGTTCGACAGTGGGGGCACCAATCACTTCCTGTGAATAGCGTGAACACTGGCTTGCCTGTCCGAGTTGATTCTGCAAGTGCTTCATCGTAATCGGTGAGCCACTCTTCAGAGGCCTGCGATGACACTCCTACGAGCAGCACAGCAAGCACCGTCACGGCAGCGATCGAAGCAACGCGTCGTATACGAGCAAAGGCTCGCCTAATCCGAGAAGTCATCGGCAATTTCCTCCGTGATACTATTTCACCCAATGTGTCATCGGGCGAACGTCGCCCTGGTCACGAGGACCTTCCTTGAGCAACTGATTACAACGGTAGCAGCGACCGCAATAACTGACAATCAGCCTATATCGCCCAGATTGCCTGCGCCTAATATTTTCCATTGTCACCCGTAATTCTTCGGAAAAAGAAGGTGTTTTTGTGCAATTTATTTTCCTGACGGTGCAACCCCGAGCACTGAGATCGTGCTCGGGGGTCGCTCAGCAGTTCAATTCACACCTACATAACTTGATTCCGGGTGATAGGGACTCAAGCGACACAAAGATGTCCAGGGGCTGTGAAATGCGAAAACGCCACTCACCATGAAGTGAGCAGCGTCCTCGCCTAAACAGGATTTTTTGGCCTGGGCTACCAGCCCCGAGAGGGGCTGGTAGCTTCAAGCTAGACTCTTAGAACTGCCAGATGATGTCGCAACCACCATAAAACTGACCGTTATTATTCAGGTTCGGACCGTATGGCATGTTGCCAGGACCACCTGCTTGTCCCTGATTGCGGCTGTACCAGTCATACCGTACTTCTGGACGAATGACCAAGTTGTTGCCAACGAGGTAGTTCAGACCCCACGTTGCTTCCCAGAAGTTACCGGCAAAGCCGTTTTGGTTACCGACAAGAGCACCTTCACGGAAGCCACCGGTACCGACGCGGTATCCATTCACATCCGAGAACCACTCCAATCGAAAACCACCAATCAGGTAATCTGTGAAGTTGTAGAACACGTAATTATTGACACCGTACCAGTACGCTGAACCAGCCTGCTGACCCTGAGTCTGAACAGCGGTATTAGCATGTGCCTGATAACCAATGTCACTCTGGTACACGTACGTTAACTTGTCAGTTAACTCATTCGTGTACACAACACTGGTGACTGTTCGGTTACCAATGAAATCTTGGCCACCAGCATTCACGGCCCCAGAGGCTTCATTGCCACTTGCATTAGCAATGGTAAGGGCCTGAGTTCCATCAGAACTGGAGAATGTTACAGCTCCAAGGAACGATGCATTGCTCGTGCTTCCGGCAGAAGGGTTCGCCTGATTTGTTGGCAAGCCAACGTCCCAGTTATCCCAACCGTTGGTGATACCAGCGATGATGGACAACTGATCATTTGGATTCCACGTAGCAAGTACACCAGTATGGGTAAACGGTTCGCCATATTGCATGGTGTAAGCATGCGTGTAGAAGAAGTTACCGATCGCCGGTACGACTTCATAACCAATCAGCGTGTAGAAATGTCCAAACTTCACATTCAGCGTTTGGTTTCCGACTTCACCATAAAGCTGTGGCATGGCCAAACCATAGTAACGATTTGTAGCCCAATCATCAGGTGCAAATCCGTCGAGCCCAGCAGCTTGGGTGTAAAGGAAGTCAGTACCGTAGAGCAGGTCGATTCGACCACCCAAACTGATTCCTTCGTCTTTCAGAATCCGCTCGTTGATCAGATAGAGCTGATTCATCTGCCCCTGCCAGGCACGATCATTAAACGTGATTGGACCATTCCAAGGGGAGCCCAAGGCATTGGCACCAATACCAAGTTCAACGAAACCATACGTTTCGATTCCACGGTCTAATAAAAAGTCTGTTTCGAGGTAACGCGTTGCTCCCTCTTCAATTGCTGCTTCTTGTGGTGCAGCTCCACGATACTGATAGACGTCCTCATCAGGTACGCCAGCACGAGGCATCAGCGTGACGGGCGCCTGCCCTTCAGCCTGTGCAAATGAATCATAAATGCTGGTATCGACTTGTGACGGTATCGTTGGTTCTGCACCAACAACCGTTGAAGTCACCAAGCCAGCAGCTACCCATAATGGCAGCTTAAACTTCAGAAAAAGCATGTTCCAAACTCCCCAAATCCATAGGTGCAAAACTCAGGTGGCATCCATTGCTACCTGCTAGGCGTGCAGGTCAGAAGCAAAATTTTCCGCCAAAAAAATTACGCTAATAAACCCACTGTTTCAGAATCGTCACAAGAATGTGACAGATCTGATTTTCACAAACGAAAGCCGTACACTTTTCCAAACCGGTACGATCGGTATGTAAAAATAGAGAAGAAGAGAGGGTCTTAAGGTTTCAGGACGCCTTCCAGCATCGCATCAACAAATGCTTCAGGATCAAACGTCGTAAGATCATCTGCTGATTCACCGAGCCCCACAAATTTGACGGGCAACTCAAACCGTTCAGCTACAGGCACAATCACTCCACCTCGGGCAGACCCATCAAGTTTCGCCAGAACGATTCCGGTGCAGCCGGCGGCCTCCTTGAAACCCTCTGCTTGAGCGAGAGCATTCTGGCCAGCTGTTGCATCAATAACGAGTAACACCTCATGGGGTGCATCAGGAATCTGTTTGCTTATCACGCGACGGATTTTCCCGAGTTCCTGCATCAGGTTCGATTGATTCTGGAGCCTGCCGGCCGTGTCAATAATGCAGATATCAAAGCTTCCTTCGATAGCCTGTGCGACTGCTCGATGGGCAATGCTGGCGGGATCAGAACCAGAATCACCACGCACAATGTCTGCCCCTAAACGACCTGCCCACATTGATAGTTGTTCGACGGCAGCAGCACGAAACGTATCACCCGCTCCAAGAACAACACGAAGACCCGACTCGGTAAACCGTCGAGTCAGTTTCGCAATTGATGTGGTTTTTCCTGAACCATTGACACCCGTCACCAGAATTACCGTTGGCCCGGATGAAGCCTTGATGAGGTCTCCAGTCGTTCCTGCGAGCTTTTCAGAAAGCGTTCGACGAATCGATTCGACCACAACCTCTGGGTCAACAACTCGGGATCGCAGCCGTTCCTCAACATCCTTCACAATGGATTCGGCTGCAGAAGGCCCCATGTCAGTCCGCACCAAAGCACCGCGAAGCTCCTCAAGAAATGCTGCATCGACATGTCGTCCTTCCTGCTTCAGCAGGTCTCGCACGTCTGTATTGAGAACCTGTGCAGTCTTTGACAGACCCGCCCGAAGACGATCAAAAACACCAGGCTTGGCTGCAACAGGCTGGTCTTCTTCACCTGATGACGATTCGGACGCAGATTTTCCAAAGCGAAATAATGCCATGACTACTTATTTATTGTGAAAGAATAGGAGGAATGAATTACCTGACCTAGGCATCAGCTGGGTTTGCTTCTTCTTGTAATGACTTTCGAAGTTCTTCCCGATCGTCGAGGCAACGCCCGAGTATTCCGCTCACGAATGGAGCTGAATTGGCTGAACCATAGCGACGCGCAAGCTCAATACCTTCATCAACCACAACTGGGCCGGGCGTGTCAGAACAGGCAAGCTCAAACACCGCCAGCCTTAAAACGGCACGGTCTGTTGAAGCCATTCGACTTACTCGCCAGTGTTCAGACCGCTGATCAAGAAGACCGTCAATCTGCTGCTGATGCTGCGAAACACCTTCAACAAGTGCCTTCGAAAAAATAACCGATGCCGAGTTTTGAAGCCGCGCATACAAAAAAGGCTTGTAATCTACTGAGGCAGCCGAAGGGTTAAGATCAAACTGATACAGAACCTGAAGAGAGACTTCGCGGGCACGGCGGCGGGTCGACATAGTTAAGAAATCCGAACAATTAAATGGGAATCGAAAGTATAAACGATAAGTATAGTGGAGTCTTAGGAGAGGATGAATCAATTCTTAGGAAGATCTTCAAGGAGATTCATCATGGCAATCGCAGCCTGAGCACACTCATCGCCTTTGTTACCGACATCACCGCCAGCCCGTGCCTCTGCTTGGCTTCGCGTCTCACACGTGAGCAACCCGAAAAGAACAGGGATTCCATACTGTCGACCAACACTCTCCACACCGTTGGCAACGGCTGTATTTATGTGTTGATCATGAGTTGTCTCACCGCGAATAACTGCACCAAGGCACAGCACGGCTGCGAACTGCCCTCTACTGGCAAGAGCATGAGCAGCAAGCGGCAACTCGAAAGCTCCTGGGACTTCTGCTATTTCAATTCGTTCAGATGAAACACCGGCGGCATTGAGAGTCTCGACCGCCCCGGTTACCAGTCGGCCTGTGATTGCCTCATTATATTTCGACACAGCAATGGCGACGCGTACATTACCCGGAGCCGACGCCATTTGTAATGCATGTATTTTGCAGCCTGCAACTGCTTCGCTATGTGGAACAGATTGTGGTGGAACCCGCATATTTGCCTCAAGATTTCAAGCTCTGTAAGAACTCATGATTTGAGCTCGTTTTTGACAAACGGTTGATGAGCAACTCCATTGCGTCAGGTGGATTCATTTCACTGAGTACTCTTCGCAACACGCTTGTTCGACGAAATTCATCGCTACTCAGGAGCATTTCTTCGCGACGTGTGCCAGATCTATTGATATCAATTGCCGGGTACACACGCTTATCAACCAAACGACGATCAAGAACAATCTCCAGGTTCCCAGTCCCCTTGAACTCTTCAAAAATAACATCGTCCATTTTACTACCCGTATCAACTAGGGCCGTTGCAACAATTGTCAGCGAACCGCCCTCCTCTACTTTTCGGGCACTCCCAAAAAACCTCTTTGGCCTTTGCAAGGCGTTGGCATCGACACCGCCAGAGAGAATTTTCCCCGAGTTTGGAACCTCAGAGTTCCAAGCTCGTGCAAGACGCGTGATGGAGTCGAGAAAAATAACGACGTCTTTGCCACATTCAACGAGTCGCTTCGCCTTTTCGATTACCATATCGGCTACTTGAACGTGCCGACTTGCATTTTCATCAAATGTTGAACTAATCACCTCACACCCTGGCCCTTGCACCTGACGCTCCATGTCGGTGACTTCCTCTGGCCGTTCATCGATCAGGAGCATGAACACAAACGCCTCTGGGTAGTTCGCCAGCACTGCTTTTGCCATCTTCTGCATAAGAATAGTTTTCCCGGCACGCGGAGGACTCACGATAAGCCCCCTCTGGCCAAATCCAATCGGGACGACCAAGTCAACTATTCTTGTCGACAACTCTTCGGCAGAGGTTTCTAACTGAATCCTTTTGTCCGGATGAAGCGGCGTGAGATCATCAAAGAACACGTTACTAGCAAGTCGAACAGGATCATCTCCATTAATTGCCTCAATACGGAGTAGTGCAAAATAACGTTCACTTTCTTTTGGTGGGCGGATTTGACCAGCCACACTCATGCCATTTCGAAGACCAAAGCGTCGAATCTGGCTTGGTGAAACATAGATATCATCCGGGCATGCCAAGTAGTGGTAGTCAGGGCTTCGTAAAAACCCAAAGCCGTCTGGGAGAATCTCGAGTGTTCCCTCACCAAACATAAGTCCGTTGAGCTTTACTCGTTCTTTTAGAATCTTAAAAATAAGATCATGCTTTTTCTCACCTGCGATTTCAGCAACTTTTTCAGATCGAGCAAGCTCGATGAGTTCTGCCATTGAGAGCTTTTGCAATTCAGCAATTTTTGTATCAGTCTGCTTGAGCAGGTCATACCGCTCACGTACTTCCAGATCATCATCATCAACCTCCATCGCAATTTCCTCTGCAATGGATAGTGGCCTATCTTCAGGGTCAGTTGGCAGATCTTTCGGGGTGCGATCGTTGTCTGACATCAATCTTCAGCTCTCGAAATGAGATTTGCTTCGCAACAATGCTAATCTATCGAGTGGACTCAACCTGACGCCAGGTGATCTCAATACAGTTTGTTGAAGGCAAACCAAAGGAAGGAAGTGGAGGCGGGAATCGAGAATGCCGATTAGGGTGAACCGTGCGTGAGTTTCTCCCAAAGCTTCTCAATCTCTTGTTTAGTATAGGCAATATCGCCTGATGTATCCACGGTGGAAACCGCTTGGAAAGAGAACGAGTCGTCTGGAAACCCTTGACTCCATGCCTCTTCTCGTGCAGCAACCTGTTCAGCAGAAAGCCCACGGACAGCTAACCGCTGATGCCTCACAGAATCCTCACACTTAAGCCAAATAAGGCGATCACAACGATTATGAAGCCCAGCCTGTACGAGCAACGGCACATCAAGCACGACAACCGTTCTTCCTGCTTCATGATCGACTTCCCTCTGAGCAATCGCCCGCAGCCGTTCTTCGAGACCACTCCGAACCCTCGGATGAATTATGCCCTCCAAATCCTTTAGGGCGTTTTTCTGTTCTGGCTGATTGCCAAATACGTATTTTGCTAAGCGTGAACGATCAATCTCATTGCCCGTGAAGACACTGGTACCAAAACGAGCTCGAACCTGTTCCTGAACACTTTCATCCTTCAGTGCATCGTGCGTCAACGCATCAGCATCAATGACCACTGCACCATGGTTCCGCAACAGATTGGAAACTGTTGTTTTCCCTGCACCAATTTTCCCAATAAGACCAACGACAGTCATTCAGACGACCTTTATTTTTCACAATCAGCCCATGTTGATCCAGTCTGTACTGAAACTTCCAGCGGCACTTCAAGATCCATGGCACTTCCCATTTCATGCACAACAAGTGTCTGAAGTGACTCAGATTCAGCATGCGGATATTCAAAGAGCAGCTCATCATGAATTTGAAGCACAAGAAATGACGACAACTTGTCACTCACAAGCCGACGGGCTACTTTCAGCATTGCCAGCTTAATGAGATCTGCGGCAGAACCCTGCACAACAGTATTCACTGCGGTCCGTTCTGGTAGGGAAAGCGCAAAGACACCTCCTGCACCTCGACGTCCTTCGTAATCACGAACACCATCTATTGCCCGCCGTCTTCCTAACATCGTCGCAACGCCTCGTTCAGCTCGACACCGATCAAGCACCTCGTCAATAAACTTGGACGCGCCAGCAAACTTCTCAAAATATGACGCGATGAATTCCGCTGCCTCAGGCTGAGAAATACCGAGTGACTTCGCTAACCCAAATGCTGACTGTCCGTAGAGAATCCCGAAATTCACAGCTTTCGCTGTACGACGCATTTCAGAGGTAACTTCTTCTGTTTCCACCTCAAAGACAGCAGCCGCTGTTCGAGTATGTATATCTTCTTTGTTGCGAAAAGCTTCGAGCATTGCAGCGTCACCAGAAAGGTGCGCGAGAATACGCAGTTCGATTTGTGAATAATCCGCGGCAAGAAAGTGCCACCCCTCCTCTGCTGGCTGAAAAGCAGACCGAATCTGCTGCCCTTCTGCAGTTCGAATCGGAATGTTTTGCAGATTTGGATCACTTGAACTGAGCCTTCCGGTGGCCGTAACGGTCTGATTAAACGTTGTGTGGATTCGGCTGGTTCGTGGATCAACGAGAAACGGAAGTGCATCAACATATGTACTTTTAAGCTTTGAGTACTTGCGATGCTGGAGAAGTTTGGCTGGTAACTCATGAAGAGGCGCTAGTTCTTCCAGCACTTCTGCATCTGTACTTGGACCCGTCTTCGTTCGCTTCACAACTGGAAGGCCCTGCTCCTCAAACAGCACCGTCCGAACTTGCAACGGTGAAGAAAGTGAGAATGCATGTCCGGCCAATTCATGTGACTCTTTCTCAAGTATCTTTATTTTTGACGTATAGTCGTCTGACAACCCAGAAAGTAGTTTCGTATCAACTCGAACACCCCGACTCTCCATTCCAGACAACACTACAGCCAGCGGCAGCTCTACGTCAGAAAAGAGAGAGCCAAATCCACCCGTTTCAATTTCCTCCGAGAGCACCTCAATCAGTGATGCAACACTGTGGCAAGAAGAGGCGGCCTGCTCTGCTGTCTGAGGTACGTCCTGAACCTGAGTGCCTGATGAATCCACGTCGGCAAAACGGTCAAGAAGATCAGAAAGCCCTTGATTCCGCTGTCCTGCATCGAGAAGGTGACCTGCAATCAACGGGTCGAATTGCAGCCCAACCAGATCAATACCAAGTCGCGACAGGGCAACTATTTGTCGTTTCAGGTCATAGCCAACTTTAGGAACTCGAGGATCGGACAATATCTTCTGTAACGCATCGGAGGATGTGATCTGCTTTGCAGAAAACCAGACACTCGCCTGAGTACCTGAATCCGTGCGGGCCAGAAGAGTAAGGCCTGTCACTTCCGGCCACACGGGAGGCTCTCCTGCTTTACTTCGGCCCCGTCCTGCAGACTCAGTTACAGACACAATCAAACAACCACCAGACGAAAGACTCTCTCGCAGTTTCTTTACAGCTGATGTGACTGCAGAATCCTTTGCGGGCAGCACCGGTGCCGGGTAGCGAGCATGTTCACCCTGGCTTTCATCACCGAGCGCCAAGAGTCCTTGACCACTCGTCTTTGACGGCTTCGCGACAGTCGTCTTTCCGCCGGAAAGACTCTGGACTTTTTTCACAAGCGTCTTAAAGCCTAGTTCTTGCAAGAACTGAGTGAGCGGCGCCGGATCTGGACGTTGAACAACAGCTGATTCCCATGAAATCTGTATCGGCGTATTCAGTTCAAGCTGAATCAGACTGCGGCCCTGTCTTGCTGTATCTCCGTGCAACGCTATGTTCTCTTGACGTTTTTTACCTTTGACCTCGTCGCACCGAGACAGAATTTCCTCTAGCGTTCCAAACTGCTGCAGAAGACTGGACGCGATTTTTGGACCAATACCAGGAATCCCAGGAACATTATCAACCGCATCGCCCACAAGTGACAAATAATCAACAACCTGATCAGGCCTTATTCCCCAATCCGCCAGCAGTTCAGCCTCACCAACAAAGGCATTGTTGCGTAAGTTAAGAAGCCGTACATGTGGCCCAAGAAGCTGACGAGCGTCTTTGTCTGATGTAACGAGCGTACATTCACCTCCAGCCGCAACTGTTTGCACCGCAAGTGTTGCAAGTACATCATCGGCTTCGTAGCCAGCAAGCTCAAGACACGGCACACCGAACACTTCAAGCAGTTTCTTCACAAGAGGCAACTGCGGAACAAGGTCAGCAGGCATCTCCGAACGCGTTGCTTTGTAGGCCTCGAATTGCTTATGACGGAACGTTGGCTCTGGTGTATCAGAGCCACAAAACAAATAGTTCGGTTTTTTCTTTTCGGTAATATCGATCAGATCACGCGTGAGACCAAATACGACAGAGACCGGCATCCCTTCGGGGCTACTCATTTCAGGCAAGGCATGAAAGAGCTGATAGACCCGAGAAAAGAGGTCAATCACCCAGACCGTCTGCCCCGAAAGATCGACATCGTTTTGAGATTGTTTTTGTGCCATGGCGCGATGCGAAGATCATACCACCCCGTGGACCACTTCGACCATATGCAAGGCAAGACCGGATCACGTGTGTGGCAAGTACCTCCTGCACCCACACTGTTCCGCAGAGACGAAGCGACCGCAGAATCCATCAGGAGGCTTCATATCCACGCCCGTCCACTAGTCACCACTTGGTGGCTCGTATTCGAAGTCTTTCCATTTCATAGCGCGACGGAATGGCTCGATTCGTAAAATGACTTCACCATTCTGAAAAATGCGGACCGTGCCGCTCGTTTCACTTACAGCAACAGCCACACTTTTTGTCCTTCGAGTGATTGCCGCTGCCGCCCAATGTCTCGCCCCAAGACCTTTCGCCACAGAAACACTTTCTGCTGATGCATCAATATAGCGTGCTGCTGCTTCAATTGTTCCATCGGCACTGACAACAAACGCACCGTCAAGCTGTGCTATTTCTTTCAGCCCTTCACGGACGCGACCATCGTTGAGCTTGCGTTCATTACGATTGTATCCACGGACTGGATCAAATCCTGTGGAGTGACTCGACTGAATGACCTTTCGGGCATCGCCAACAACAAATAGTGTGCCGACAGGTTTTCCTTCCCGCCCCTCGCGACCAATTTCAACAGCCATATCAACTACAACCTTGAGCGTCTCAAGCGGCACTTTGGTATCAAGGTTTCGTAAATCGCGACTCGTCAACTGGCCAAGATGCTCCGTCAATCGGAGCACGCTTACGGAATCTACTGTGCCCGCCTCAAACCCGCTGTAAGCAGCAACTACTTGAGATTCCGGTCCTATCTTGTCTTCAGCGACACACTCAAGCAGGGCTTGGGTTAATCTCTCATGCACGGGAAGACCAGTCACATCGATCATAACGCGATCCATACCATGGTCTGTGACCCCAACGAGATGCGATTCATCATCTGAGGCTATCAATACGGTTTGCGTGCTGAGCAAGTCACGAAGCCGCGACCAATCAAGTCGTTGCTCCACAACGAGAAGCAATGCCGCCGAATCAGTCACATCGACGAGTTGCGATGCGGCTTCAAGAATTTGCACTAGCTGTGGAGAGAGTACTAGTGTGCTCATGGCTGCTGACCGCAAATGCTTAAAAACTGACGCCGTATGAATTTCTTATTAGAAAGATACGGGCGACTTGCTTCGCATTCAAGAAAGACGTTTTACAACCGGGTCTTATCATCGTTCGGCAGCGTCGCCTGTCGAATTTCTTCATCAGACCGGGCCACTTCGACTGTGGTAGCCGCCTTCATAGGTCCCGTAAAAGCAACCACATTTCCGGGAAGTACCACACCCCACACCCGTTCTTGATAGATAGACAAGGCGTGCAATGCGTGTCCAAGCGGGCCATCTTTCCAGTTCCGTCCAGGCTCTCGAGCGAGCGCTGTGGCAATAAACTCTGCGGCTGCAATGATGCGATTCTCGTAAAGCTTCTCTTGATCCAGAGACGCTACAAGCCACTCCAAAATGTGCCCAGTTGTTTGTACTTTCCGGTCAACATCGTCGTCTCGGTTGTCGGGGTACTTAAACCACTCCGTACTGAATGAACCATCTCTATTCTGCAGACGACGAAGGGTCAAATACTGATATTCCCGAACATAGGTGTTTGCTCGCAGATACACCCCATCTAATTGTCCCGTTGCTTTCAGTCGTCGCTGGCAACCATACGCAAGACTAAAAAGGCGATGCGTTCCACCACAGGGGGCTGTTCGAATCGGCTGGCGAAGTTCTTCCTGCATCAAACGCTCAAGCGACCACATTTCTCCATCGCTGCTCCGCCAGACAGCATCTGTTGGCAGATAGTGGGCAAGCCCGATCAGTGCGAACGTTAATTCTGTTCCGGAACGACAGTTCAGTTTTTCATCTTCGATGAGGTCAGCAACGGTAAAGTTCTTCCCTCCAAGTAAGAGGGGAGACTTTGCCGAAACACGACATTGAGCGAGGATCGCAAGGTACTGAGCAGAATGCCCTTGAAGTCCAACGCCGTACAATGCATGCGGCCTCTCATCGCGCAGGGTAAGCATGACCTGCCCTCGACACCGTCCACCGGAATTCATCCAACCGATTGCGTTGACTAACTCTCCTCGTGGGCCACCGACGCGGATCTTTGTGGGAATACCAAATCCGACAAAACCGTGCATAATCTCCCACGGGCTATGGTGAGAGGTATTCATTGGCCTGCGTTGATAGGTCGCAAGCGTCTGAGCGATCCTCACCCGCAGACGCTGAAGCCTCGCAGACTTTGGAGGCAGCGACCCAATTGGCTTCTTACTTGCATACGGGTTTGATGATGCTGCAGTTACACGAACAGGAGCCTGCCTCCCTCCAGCACCACTGCCTACCGAGGAGGCAACTCGCTGCTCCTCAATCACAGCCAACTCTGAAGCATCAAAAATGGGCTGGTACTTCGGCTGCTCGGCGGGGCTGTACGTTGGGTCAACAGCAACACGAGTAACATGCTCGCCAACAGCCTGAATTGCCTCAGTAAAACGAACAAAAGACTCCCAATCATATTGGGTTTTGGATACAGAAGGCTTCTTTGAATCTTTCTTTGGGAGGCCTGCTAACTTTTTTTTACCCGCCTGCTTTTCAGCGACAGTCGGTGGCCTTGGCGTCGGCACAGAAATCAGTTGGGGAGTTGGCTCATTCGAGCGGAGAAGCCGATCGATGAATCTCCCTGATCGCGGGGAGGCCGCAAAGAGCAGTCCCTCAACAAAAACGATACAGACGAGAGCACCTATGACAGCCGCAATTGTCACCCCTGGACTTCCTTTTCGCCAAGGGGCACACCGCTCCCTAAACCAAAGAGGTACACATGCTCTATTGCGAGGAGGCTCTTTTTTCACATCAATGACAGGGGAGGGTTGTGGCACAGTTGGTCGCGTCAAGTTGAGGATTCGATTTGAATAGCATCCGTCACCCCACAGACCTCCTGTGGCACACCTGACGTAAGCCCCGCAACGGCATCAACACATACAAACCCTTGTTACCCGTACGAGTGCAAGAAATCTGCGATGCCTAATCAGGAATCTTCTGTTGATACAGATATGGTGTGTATCGGCCGGAAGCAATTAGAAAAGCGACTATCAGCCAGAGGCCCAAAGAACCTCCCCAGACTCTACAATCAGAAAACTCGTAGATTCGTCAGGGATTTCTTACTGCAGTTGTTGTTACACACAGATCAACCTGGAATTTCAGCCGCATTGAGCCCAATGCATACTTTTCTCTCAAGCGACCAAAACAAGAAAATAAGAACCCGTAGCCACTTCCTCAAAATCTCACTTTAAAAAAATATTGTGATTGGTTTATTCAAGGCTAGAAAATCTGTCGCCATACCTCAGCAACTGACCATTCTTCACGATACGCAGCAGGATCTTCGGCCCATTCACGCCACGCATTTACATCATTACCAAGGTCACGACCGCTCACTTCCTTGAGCGAAGCCACTGCCCGGAATTGGACTGCAGGATCAGGTGCCTCAAGTGCTTCTGCGAGCACGGGTATAGCGGCTTCATTACCGAGAGCACCAAGATCTCGTATCGCATGAAGTCGCACGTCAACATCCTCATCACTCCGGAAACGATTGGCCAGATACTGAACCGCCTCATCTCCTCCAATCTGAAGCCAGGCATCACAGGCAGCAATACGAACGAGGGTATCTGGATCATCAAGTCCACCGATACAGATTGCACGCGAGGACGGGTTGTCGAAGTCGGCACAGAGTTGCAGTATTTCCGCTCTCACTCGAGGATCATGTTCAGCCAACATTTCATTTACAAGTTCTCGTGAAAATTCTGCCTGTGCCTCAGAATCATCGCTTCTTGATTTTTTTGCCTGTTGCCGCAGTTCTTTAATTCTTTGATCTGCATTAAGCCCATACTTTTCTTTTTCGATTGCAGCTTGCTGCGAATCAACCCAAGGCAAGGAACTTGCACAGCCGCCTAAAAAACAACTGAGAACACACCCAGCAAGCAAAGCTCTAGATTTCATAGTTTTTCGAACGGCCGTGGGGAGACCCTGAAACAGACATCGTGACATTGTGTAAACAGTCCTCTGGAAAACAGAGTGTAGGAATTGATACTCTTCAGCGAGGAAAGTACTCATTCACTCGATGCTACACCAACACCAAAGCGGCCTTGTGAATCCAAAAAACAGACGACCTGTCTTGCCCAGATCGCCGCGATGCGTGTGCTTCTCCTCTTCGGCTTCCTCATAATTGAGCCTCGAGCAGAGACGCAGACTTTGGGTACAGTAGAGGTCCGCCTTTTCCTCTGAAAGCAAGTCGTACCGTTTATGGGTAAACGCAGTTTTTTTCTCTATGTAGCACCTGTTCTTGTTGCTGTCTTCGTAGCAGAGGTCCGTTCATCACCTCCCGAGATGGAACAAGAAACCGCCAGTACAATCGAGGTCACTCAGCAGACGGCAGAAGGTGCCCAGCAAACACTGCGTGGCAAACTTGTTGTGGAAGCTCAAGACGGCAGTCTTCTGGTCGAGGATAACCAACAGTTGCTTCACGTTGTTCCCGGTAAAAGCGTCACCCATCGAGAAATTCTCAATGCGGAGTACCTGCTTACCCCAAAACAGTTGGGGCAAGAAATCGTCACTGAACTTCCAGCCGGATTTACATTCCTCACGACTCGACACTACGTGATTTGCTATGACACCTCACTCGGGTATGCCCGCTGGTCTGCAGCCCTGCTTGAACGCCTTTTCAGCGGCTTTCACGCTTTTTGGTCACAGGCTGGACTTGATATTAGTCAGCCCGAACAGCCTCTTATAGTCATCATTTTTTCTAGTCGCAAAGACTACGACCGTGCAGCCAAAAAAGAGGTGGGAGATGCCTCACACAGCGTCGTAGGATATTACAACCAACTGACAAATCGAATTACAACCTATGACATCACAGGAAGCGACTCGACTGACACGACAGCGAGCCAGTCTTCAAATTCAGTTGGTGTCAAGATTTTACAAAACCCTCGGGCCTCGAGTCTTATTGCAACACTTGTTCACGAAGCAACTCATCAACTTGCGTTCAACGCTGGCCTGCACGTTCGGCTTTCACCAACTCCAGTCTGGCTGAGCGAAGGAATTGCAACATACTTTGAAACGCCCGATCTCACGAATTCCAGGGGGTGGCGATCAATTGGGGCCATCAACACACCCCGGCTTGAATTGGTGGTTCAGCAATTCACACCTGGTCTCATTTCCCGGCTTATTGCAGATGACAAGCCCTTTCACGACCCAGAAGAAGCACTCGTTGCGTACGCACACGCGTGGGCCTTTGTCTCATTCTTAGCAACCATGAAAAAAGATGCCTTTTGCTCGTATATCGCACACTTCGAGAAAAAACCACCGCTTGCGAAGGACTCCGCAGCGACCCGAATGACTGAGTTCAAAACTGCATTTGGTCTAACGCCAGACTCTCTCGAGCCGGAACTTATCCAGTACATAAATTCACTGGCACGGAGAAACCGGCCGTAACTGACGCCGGCCACGCCAAACGAACCAACCCTCATAATCGGCTTGCTTCGGCACCATCTTGCCTTTGCCGTCCGTATGAACCCTACAATCGTTCATAGGCTCGATCCTCCGCGAAAATTTGGTCGATGCCAGACTTTGTGTGTTAAGGATAGCAATTCTTTCGGGTGATTGTGTTCGCGAGTCGAGCCACCTGAATCACCTCCACCAAAACAGATTGAACTGTAAAAAATAATGGCTAAGAAAAGAGAAGGTCCCGTTCAGGCTCTTACGATCGCACTGATCATCTTTGTCATGTGTACATTTGTTTTGGCAGTGACGACCTATGTCTTCTACGCCCAAAACGAGGATGCCCAAGCGGCGAAGAAAACTGCTGATGATGCAGCCAACCAGGCTCGCCAAAGCTTTGCTGAAGGTGAACAACTTCTAAAAGATCTGCTTGAATCGAAGATTGGCGTGAACGAAGGAGACTCAATCGAAACTGTTGACGAAGAATTAGGTAAACTTCGGGACAAGGCAAAGGATTACGGTGATGATAAAAACGTGACCCCGACATACCGTGGACTTATCCAAACGCTTGAAAAAGCTATAGCCAATAAAGACAGCGCAAATAAATCTCTTGTGGCAGAGAAAAAAAGCCTCATGGATGAACGGAATAAAATTAGGGCATCATTAGAGGCAACAACTGAAACTCACAGTGCTGCAATAGATGAGAAGCAAAAAGAACTTGCCAAGGTTTCTCAGGACATCCAAAAGTGGCAGGACGATTTTACTGAAAGGTACCAAGCCTCCGTTCAAGAAGTTGAAAAGGAAAGAGCAGAAAAAGAGCGATTAATTGCTCTGGAAGATCAAATAAAAAAATTCGTACTTCCCTCAATGCGTCCTGAATCGCAGCAAAAATACAGAGCAGCCAAAGACGACCCTTCATCACAATTACAAATTATTGCTGAGGAACTTAGCGACCAAATAGCGGCGATTAAGAAAAAAAATCAAGTCCTCGGCTATATGCGAATTGCAGATCGGCGAGTTATCGATTACATCCACTCGTACATCAAAAACAGCCTACCGGAGGATCGCGTTGAAGGATTCGACGGAACAGTAGTTGTTGTCAACGAACTAGAGCAATCCGTCGTGATTGCATTCCCTCAAACAACTTCTCTCAGGATAGGCACAATTTTCTCTGTCTACAATCCAAGTGAACATCTTCCCTTAACGTCGTCCAAAAAGGCCCTTGTAGAAATTGTTTCCAAAAACGACAGCAAAAGAACTGCCCGCGGGAGGGTCTTGCGTGGCTCGAACTCTGATCCCGTAATCGAAGGAGATGCCGTTGCAACGAACATTTGGAGCCCTATGATGCCTCTGCAAGTAGTGCTTGTCGGCCATGTCCAACTTGACCGAGACTCTGCCACTGACGACGAGGACTTGAAAGATTTAATTGAGAACGCTGGGGGCACTGTTACCGATCAGGTCAGCTACACCACGACTTTTGTAATTGACGCTGGGATGCCAAATCAACAAGAGCAAGATGACGCATACCGTGAAATGGCGAGACGGCGGCAAAACATACTTGATAGAGCTAAAGAGTTAGGCATTAAGATTCTCAATACTGGCAGATTCCTTGAAATGTTCGGGCTCGAAGAAAACTACTTTGACGCCGACCATCTTGTTACGCCCACTCCTTGACCACGGCCTATACTGCAGCCGCTCTCATTGGATGCTTGTTGTTGCGCAGGGCCAATCGTGCAATACTGTCGATGAGCATCGAGGCAGTTTGATTCCTCTGCTTATGTGGACACAACAACTTTCTGCTGTGCGGCGTTACAACTTTTTAGGATGAACACGATGCCCTTTCGCTCAGATGGACCAAAAAAACTTGCGATGCTATTACTCATGGCCATTGCACTACCTCTTCTCGACGGTGCAGTTCTCAACTCTGCCTCTGGTGCAGATGGCTTGCCTGCAATTTTCGATGGCAAATCACTTGATGGATGGGAAGGCAACCAAAAACTCTGGCGAGTTGAAAATGGTGTTCTTATTGGTGAAACAACAACACCATTAGAGAAGACAACATATTTAATCTGGCGACAGGGAACCGTTGACGACTTCGAACTTACGCTCTCCTACAGGATTACTGGCGGCAATAGCGGGATTCAATACCGCAGTCAGGATCTTGGTGAATTTCGTGTCACCGGTTACCAAGCTGACATGGAATCCGGAAAAAATCATAGCGGGATTCTCTACGAACAAGGTGGCCGAGGGATTGTTACGAAACGAGGTGAAAAAGTCACTCTCGATGCCGCTGGAGTCAAGAAACAAGACAGTCCTATTGGCACGAGCGAAGACCTGCAATCTGTGATCAAGAGCGGTGAATGGAATCAATATCGCATTATTGCCCGCGGCAATCATCTCCAACATTTCATCAACGGAACGTTGATGTCAGAAACAACTGATAATGACGAGAGCAAGCAATCGTTAAGTGGAATACTTGCCTTTCAACTTCATGCCGGACAGCCCATGAAAGTTGAATTCAAAGACATACGGCTAAAACGCCTCCGACTTATGGACGGCCGTAAGAAACTGATTTTATTAGCAGGGCGTGCTAGTCATGCTCAAGGAGCTCATGAGTTCAGAGCCGGCTGCCTTCTCTTTCAGAAGTGCCTTGAGAAATCCATCGGCGAGAAATTGATCACAGAGGTACATACTAATGGCTGGCCAGAAGATCCAACCGCTTTTGATAATGCTGATGCGATTCTCCTGTTCTCTGACGGCGGCAAAGGGCACCCTGTTATTCAAAGTAACAGACTGGCACAAATTGATGCCCTGGCGAAACGTGGTGTTGGTGTTGCATGTCTTCATTACGGTGTTGAGGTACCCAAAGAAAAGGGTGGCCCAGAATTTCTGAATTGGATTGGTGGATTCTTTGAGACGGATTGGTCAGTCAACCCTCATTGGACGCTTGTCAAAACAGAAATAGCAAAAAATCATCCCATCTGCTCTGGTGTGAAACCATTTGAAATAAATGACGAGTGGTACTACCACATGCGATTTCGTGAACCCAATGACGAGGTCATCAAAATCCTCACGGCTATTCCACCCGACAGCACACGAGAGCGGCCCGATGGCCCTCACAGTAACAACCCAACCGTTCGGTCACAGAAAGGAAGTCGTGAAGTTCTTGCCTGGGCTTACGAGCGGCCCGACGGCGGCCGTGGATTTGGATGTACTGGTGGTCATTTTCATGAAAATTGGGCAAATAACGACTTCCGTACTCTTATACTCAATGCATTGGTCTGGACGAGTGGTCTCGATGTACCTAAGACGGGCATCTCGTCACATGTTTCAGATACTGAATTATCGAAAGACCTTGACCCCCCTCCCCCACCTCGAAAAAAGAAGCGACCACCACGACGGCCTGTTTCTTCTCCATAGAACGTTTCCATCCATACACTCATAAAACACTACGCATTTCATTTTTTAAAAAAGGAGCCTACACATGCCAAAGTTGACTGTTGAAGGATTTGGTGAATTTGAAGTACCTGCAGGAAAACGACTTGTAAATGCACTTGTGGATGAGTGCGGCGTTGATCAAATGCATGCGTGCGGTGGTTTCGGGAGATGCACAACCTGCCGTGTTGAATTCGTATCAGGTGAGCCAAAAGCCATCACAAAAGCAGAAAAAGATGTCCTTGAGGCACGAGGTCTCTCTTCAACACCTGGACTTCGTCTATCATGTCAAATCGCATGCAATGAGGATATGGAAATCAAAGCAACAAGTCGCTTGGAAGGTTCCGGAAGAGCAGATGCCGGCGGCCGCCCTGGAGATGAAATTGAACCGCCACCTGAATGGTGTTAACAACGAAACTGCAGGCCACACGGCAGTCCAAAAATAGACCTGATGCTGCAACTACGAGGCGCCTGCATCGCGCACGATGCTCACGCCTGTTTGTTGCGAGTGTTCTCCAGCGACATGCCCGTCATGAAATAAGCCGTATCATACGATGAATGAACTCGTATGATTCTTTGGCAGTTTCATGCCACCGGTGACTCTGGCGTGGTAGTTCAACATGCAGGCCACCTTGATAACCAGCAGTGAAGAGCTCCTGGAAAATAGGCCGGTAATCGATGTCGCCTTTCCCTAAGGGCAGATGTTCGTGGCGGCAAACAGTCATGTCATCTAGGTGGACATTCACAATACGATTAGCAACATCGCGCACAGTAGCTGCCAGTGGTCTCTCTCCGAGACATTCAAGGTGGCCAATGTCGACGGTAAAACCAAGGGACTTGGGTCGACCTAATCTCTTAAACAATTCTTCCGCACGTGCTACCGTATCGATAAACATTCCTGGCTCTGGTTCAAAACCAAGCACTACACCACAACGAGTGGCATAGTCAAGAACTTCTCCAACACCATCGGTCAGTTTCTGCCATAGGAATACCTCATCAGTATCAGAGTAAACAGCACCTGACCACAGAGATACACAATCCGCATTCAGTTCTCCAGCGAGATCAATCGCATGTCGCAGAAAGTTGATTCTTCGCTTACGATCATCGTGGGTGTCTGAAAGAAGAGTTGGATGGTGCTTTCTTCTCGGATCAAGTAGGTACCGAGCTCCTGTTTCAACAACACATCTCATCTGGGCCTTCACCAAGGCACGCTGCCAAACACGAACCTCCGAGGGAAATGTTTTCTCGTATGGATTGAGCATGTGTCGATCAGGCGTGATTGCAAGAGATGCATACCCTTGCTCACAAAGCAATGATAACGCATCCAGTGGATCCGCGTCACCAAAGCTATTTGTACTGTACCCAGCTTTCATAGGACATCATGCTCACGTAACTGCTGCAATACGGCGGCCGAGAACAAACCAGACTAACAGAGCCAATACTGTTACCGCCCATTGCTCCCCACAGAACGCGAGCACCAGCACTGCATCGAGTGTGATAATAGACATAATCGCGTTACCAACTGCCGCCTGCATGCGTTGTGGCACCGGATCAATAACAGCTTGGACACAACGGACGAGGATTGAAACCCCCAGTACGCTCCACAGTGCAAGCCATGCAAAAAGACGGCCTTCGACAAGCCAGTGCGGAACATTGATGGAGTTCACTTCAACGCTGACCAGAAGAGGCGTTAACCCTGCAAAAACAAGTCCAGCGGACATAACGAGTGCACCAACAAGCAATTGGTAGCGTTTTCCAGCACCCGCCTCATCACGAGCAAACAACGTGATGCCCATCACATACACACCCATCCCGCAGGGAATCATCCATAGCGGTAACGAGGGTGAACCAGCAACAACCATTCCAAGGGACCAGTTAAGTGCACGGCACCCCCCCATGAACAAAGGCCCCAACCACGTACCCTTGGCATAGCAGTTATAGCCACAGATTGCTGCGGTGAGCATTACCCCAATAGCGGCAGGAGTCACGTCACGCACAGACACTGAAACGACACATGCCAAGACAACACCGAACAAGAGAAGTCCGATGGATACAGACTGAGCGAGTTCAAAAGAAACACGCTTGCTTGGAAGTGGCCTATGGGGACGCTCTGTTTGATCGATTTGAAGATCCACGACATCGTTCTGGACCATTCCGCCAGCGTACAGACACAACGATGATGCTATTGCCAGCCAACCACCGAGTGGAAGATTTTTATACTGATAGAACCCCCCAGCAATCAGAAACCCTGCCAACGGATCAGCAATCGCTGTGGCAAGATTCGGTACACGTATCAGTTTCAACCAACTGACTATCGCTGATATAACCATCGGCTTTGCAGAAGGCTGTGACATATTCTGAAACTTCACTTAGCTTGAGGCACTACGATATCGAGCCAACGCGGCTTGAAAAACTATTCTTGACAGACCAACTGAAATGCCTGCCGCAGCAAAAGTCAGCACAACCATTCCCCAGGCTTGGCCTGAAAGCGGACGAGCGAGAGTACCCGCAGGCACATTCACTACGAGTAATATTGGGATAACGAATGTACAGAATGTACGGAGCGGATCGCCCCATGGGCCTGCATATATTTCAGCGGGATAGCGTGAAAAATTGGTTATATAAAACCAGAAATCATACAAACTCTGGTTTCTACCCATCAGTATTGTTGCAGCTGCAAGCATAATAATAAGTCCGTATAAAATCGCCACACCGCTGACAATGAGTAACGGATAGAGCAGCCAGGCGATGAGCGGCGGTGCAACAGGAAAGCGGAGCACAGCCCAAATGAGCAAACCAAGTCCGACAAGACCGTTCGCCATCGACGAGAAATCAAACCTATGCATCGAAAGTAAAAACTGGGCATCGAGGGGTCGTACGAGAACTGAATCCAGACCACCTGTTCGAACCATTTCTGTAAGTTCCGAAGCACTGGGCATAAACAAGGTCTGAACAATTGCATTGATAATCAGACCGGTAGCAACAAATGCAAAAAATGGCTCGCGCGACCAACCACTTCCACGACCTATTTCTGGGGTAAAGCTAAAGATCAATAAGTAAAACGCAAGATTCATTGACATCCACCCAAGGCTCGTCAAGCACTCAAGTAAGAAATTCACTCGGAATGTCATGTCGCGCACGAGGCACGCCCGTGCAAACGTGGAAAAAATCTTGATATATCGTCTCATGAATAGTGCCCCAGAAATTAGCCGCCAAAACCGCTATATCGTTTTGTGCCTCGCCACCACACAAACCGACAAACTCCTATCATGATGACGAGCCATACGATCTCGATAAGCAGTCCTCTCACAAGCTCCCAACCTGTGATCTTCCCAAGCCACACCGCTGCAGGAAAGTAGGCGGTGTACTCAAACGGTAATAATCGCACGACATCCGCAAGACTTACTCCCGTTATCCCTGTTGGAATATCTGCAAGCATATCGATCGGAAACATATGCCCCGACAGAAGATACTGAAACAACATGTACGCAAAAATAATGCTGGAAACTTCAAGAAACCAAAACGCAATCATTCCGAGGGTTGCCTCCAAGAAAAACCCGAGTAGGAATGAAAGCAGTAACGACAGAATGTAGGCGGCGATTGTAAGACCATCGGGCGCCGGAGGAAAATAACCGCGGCAGAAAAATAGAACTGCGGCGAAGGGAAGTATTGCCACGATGTAGTAAACAAGTTTGTGAGCGATCCGAGAAGCAAGCAAAAATCCAATGTAATCAATCGGCTGAATCAGATACTTCTTCACAGATCCGTCGCGAACACTGCGAGAGATACCTCCTGCCAGACTCGGCATACTTGAGAAAGCTCGAGTGACCATCGTGAGCAGATAGTACGCAACAATGTTGTCACGAGAATACCCTGCGATATCTGTACGACTCGAGGCCGCAAAGACAGCCGTCCAGAGAAAAACCTGCGTGACGATCGGCAGGAAACGCATCACCGTACCCAAAGCAAAGTCGCTTCGATACGCCAATCGCTCCTCAAGGCAAATGATAAGCATTCGCCACCACGACTGTAGTCCTGGGAACCAACCGCACGAGGTATGGTGACTCTCGGAATTTGCAGCGGTGCTCATACTGCTCCAACTTCCTGTTCCGGATCTATGCCTGCCTGCCGATTTGCCGCCCCACGAAACAGACCTGCAACAATTTCTTCCAAGGGTACGTCCTCGACAGAAACATCTCTGACTTGTTGACTCGCCAGTAGTTTTGGCAAGACATCTGCTATCCGTGATCGATCAATTCGCAACGACACACGGGGACCATGTACTTCGCATGAGAATCCAAATCGTTCCATTTCTCCGGGAGCAGGTGCGTTCTCAAGATCAAGTGTCACCACCTTATGCGTTGTAAAACGGTCAACGATTTGCTCGAGCGAACCGTCATAAAGAATGCTGCCATGCGTAACGACCACCACTCGCTCACAAAGGGCAGCAACATCTTTCATATAGTGAGTTGTTAAGATAACGGTAACCGACCGCTGCTTTTGAATATGCCTGAGAAACTCATGAATCGTGTGCTGCGCAACAACATCAAGACCAATAGTTGGCTCATCGAGAAATAACACTTCGGGCTCGTGAAGTAACGCTGCAATAAGTTCTAACTTCATTCGCTCTCCGAGCGAGAGTTCTCGCACTGGTTGCCCAAGAAGGCGAGATACACCCAACATGTCAACAAGTTCATCATGAATTTTTGCAAATCGAGCCGGGTCGATCCGGTAAATTTCCTGGTGGAGCCGAAAACTCTCCGCCGCTGGCAAATCCCACCAGAGTTGATTTTTTTGGCCCATCACAAGGGCAAAACGCCGCCTGAAATCGTCTGCTCGATCCCATGGTACGTGGCCTAAAACACGGGCAGTTCCCCGCGTGGGCGTAATAATTCCCGAGAGCAGCTTTAAAAATGTTGTCTTCCCCGCTCCATTTGGTCCAAGCATCGCAAGGAATTCCCCACGCCCAACGCTCAGATTCACCCCTCGCAATGCATGGATTATTCTATTTTTCCGGTGAAAGAGGCCTCGCACGCTTGCCCAGAGGCCTTCCGGCTTGTCATACACGCGATATTCTTTGGCCAGATCATTGACCTCGATTATGCGGTCACTTTTTGTTTCACTGCTGTTGTACATATGCGGAAGTATAGGCCAAAACGATAGACTTGCCGCTCCTGCAACATTTACTGGAGATTTCCACACGGGAACGAGAGATGTATCGAATTGGAATTGGTCATGATACGCACAGACTTGAGCCCGGAAATGGGCTCTGGCTTGGTGGCCTGAAAATTCCGCATACCCAATCCGCCGTTGGTCATAGTGATGCTGATGTCCTTCTGCATGCCATGATTGATGCAATCCTCGGAGCCGCCGCTCTTGGTGATATTGGAGAACTTTTTCCTGATGATGATCCGAGAAACAAAGATCGGTCTTCAAGTTCGATGCTTGCGATAGCACGTGACCAAGTACGGAACGCCGGCTGGCATATTGTGAATATGGATTGCGTTATTTTTGCTCAAAAACCAAAGATCCTCCCTCACAGAGAGGGAATCAGACAACATGTATCTGATTTACTAGGTCTTGATATCAATCAGGTCTGGCTTAAGGCCAAGACAGGCGAGGCCGTTGGACCAATTGGTGAGGAGCGAGCAATCGCTGCAGAGTGCATTGTATTGCTTGAAACACAGGCGGCATTCACCAAAAACTAAAGACACTGTAGATTTCTGAAACACAAGGGAGCCACACTGAAATATGGCGGAAATGAACCAATCCACTCATAGCTTTCCAAACATAGAACTTTACAACACATTAAGCCACCAGAAAGAGCCCTTCAAAACAGTTGTTCCTGGCAAGGTCGGCATGTATCTCTGCGGACCAACGGTCTACAAGCCGAGTCACATTGGGCACATGGTTGGTCCGGTTATTTTCGACACAATAAAACGGCATCTTGTCTATTCAGGGTGGGACGTTACGTGGGTTGTCAACATCACAGATGTTGACGACAAACTCATCACCGAGAGTAAAAACCGCGGTACGTCAATGGCCGCTCTGGCTGAGGAAATGACCACCGACTATCTGGACAACCTTGCTGCGCTGGGCGTCGACGGCATTGATACCATGCCAAAGGCAACTGACCACATTGAAGGTATTATTCAATTCATTGCGGGCCTCGTTGAGAAAGATTTTGCGTATCCCGCGGACGGTGATGTCTATTTTGATGTCGGCAAAGATGATGATTACGGAAAACTAACAAACCGTTCACTCGAAAAAACACAGGGCGAAGGTGGTGCTACAGCTGACAGAAAGCGGTCGGCTGCCGACTTTGCGCTCTGGAAAAAGGCAAAGTCCGGTGAGCCATCCTGGGAAAGCCCATGGGGCCCGGGACGACCCGGCTGGCATATTGAGTGCTCTGCAATGAGTGAGGCCCTTCTTGGTAGCCATTTTGATATCCACGGAGGCGGGCTCGATTTAGTCTTTCCTCACCACGAAAACGAAATCGCGCAGAGTGAATCGCTCCATGATTGCCCCATGGCCACATACTGGATGCATAACGGACTCATGCAGGCAGCAGGGGCAGCAGGCAAGGTCGGCGGTCGCCCGCGAGATGGCGGCGGCACTCCCGACGATCTAGTCGCTACAAAAATATCAAAGTCGACTGGAGCTGAACCATTCCGAGAACTCCTTGCCCGCCACCGACCGGAAGCGGTTAAACTTCTGCTTCTATCAACACATTACCGAAGCCCAATCCATTTTGGTGAAGAACCACTCGGAGAATCTGCTCGTGCACTCGAAGCATTCGAGAGGCTTTTCAGCCGCTATGAAAGGGTCTGTGGAATTTCGTATTACACACTGCCAGCACGCAACCGTTGTGATGGTGATGCTGCTATTTCAGAGTTACATGGAACGGTCGGGGAGCACGTCACAAAATTACGAAATCGTTTCCTCGAGGCGATGGATGATGACTTTAATACTGCGATAGCAGTGGCGACTTTGTTCGACTTTGTACGATTCATCAACAAATTCATTGACAGCGAGGGGCTCGAAAAGCAAACAAAGAACCATGACTTTGAAACGCTTCATGGTCTCATGCACTTAATGCGAGAACTCACGAGCACTCTCGGGCTGTTCCTTACTCCACCGGCAGAAGTACCCTCAGGAACTGATGGGAAATTGTTGGATTCGTTGATGCAGCTAATCATTGAACTACGATCTCGTGCACGTCAGGCAAAAGATTTTGCAACAGCAGACCTCATCCGTGACACCCTGAATGAAGCCAAGATTCAATTAGAGGATCGCGCTGACGGGACTGATTGGACCATCAAATAAATGAGTTCCCAAGACTTTGTCTGTAGGCCCGAAGCAATACTCTTACGTCGCAGGCAGTTCAATTTGAACTGGCTCAGCAGAAGCGTTCTTCGCTTCGCTGGCAGCCATATCACGGATTTCCTGAGATATTTTCATTGAGCAGTATTTCGGACCGCACATGCTGCAAAACTGAGCAGACTTAAACGTCTCTTGAGGCAGCGTTTCATCGTGGTATCGCTTTGCTGTTTCCGGATCCAAAGATAGACGAAACTGCTCATTCCAATCGAAGTTGAAACGTGCATGTGAAAGTGCGTCATCCCGAGTGCGGGCACCCTTCCGATGTCTTGCAAGATCTGCTGCATGAGCAGCAATCTTATAAGCAATGACTCCCTGCTTCACATCCTCTGCATCAGGTAAACCAAGATGTTCCTTCGGTGTCACGTAACAGAGCATGGCTGCACCGCTCCAACCCGCAAGGGCCGCACCTATCGCACTCGTAATATGGTCGTAGCCTGGAGCGATATCAGTGACAAGTGGACCAAGCACATAAAATGGTGCTTCGTCGCACTCTTCCATCTGGCGTTTGACATTCATATCAATCTGATCCATCGGGACGTGCCCCGGGCCCTCAACCATCACTTGACATCCTTTTGACCAGCCACGCCGAGTCAATTCACCAAGAACGTGTAATTCTGCAAACTGGGCCTCGTCACTCGCGTCTGCAATTGCACCAGGGCGAAGACCATCACCGAGACTCCAGGTTACGTCGTACTGCCGAAAAATGTCACAGAGATCATCGAAATGGGTATACAGCGGATTTTGCTCTTTATGAGTCATCATCCATCGAGCAATAAGTGATCCACCACGACTGACGATACCTGTAACTCTATTCATTGTGAGGTGAAGATGTTCTTGTAAAAGCCCGGCATGCACTGTCATGTAATCGACGCCTTGCTGAGCCTGCTTTTCACACATGTCGAGAAAATGCTGGGGCTTCATTTCATCAATATCACCGCCAAGTTCCTCAAGCATTTGATAGATCGGAACTGTTCCGATTGGCACAGGAGACGCGTCAATAATTGCTCGCCGAATGCTGTCTATGTCTTTTCCTGTCGAAAGATCCATCACGGTATCTGCACCGTAGTGAACTGCCATATGAAGCTTCTCGAGTTCTGTTGACTCGTCACTTGTCACCGCCGAATTACCAATATTTGCATTAATTTTTGTCAGTGCAGCGATTCCAATCGCCATTGGCTCAAGGCATTTCGTGAGATGAACCGTGTTGGCAGGGATAACCATTCTTCCACGAGCAACTTCACTACAGACCACGTCTTCTGACAAGTTCTCACGCTCGGCAATGAATTTCATCTCAGGTGTAACTTCGTTCTCACGAGCGCGTTCAAGCTGTGTCATGAATTTTCTCCAAATGATTGGCATGAATGGAAATATGGTGAGCCATATGTCGCCACCACTGTATCACAATGATGAAAAACAGTCTGCTTTCAATTAGCCCGCTAGAGCGTCTTTAAATATTCGAGCACTGCAGTCCTCTCAGATTCGTTCAGCGCCTCAGGAAAGGTATGCCCTCCTGCTGATTTCCCGGGTTTTGTGGTGTCAAAAAATTGCCTTCTCTGCGCAGAAGGCATCCCTTCTGAAACAGCCGCAGCGAACTCCTTTTGGCTGGGTTCCTCAACTTCCAGACCCACTTTTTTCGTATCGTAGCCAACAGGCGTCCGGCACCAAACAGGTGGCCGATTTCCCGGATGAAGAACATGCCATAATGTGGGAACTGAACCATTATGAAAATATGGTGCTGACGCCCACACTCCATCTAACGGTGGAGCCACGTATCCCTCTGGGCGTTGGCGATCACCTATCGATGCTGCATCACGACCAAAATGACCAAACCAACTCTCGTTAAGCGCATTTCTCTCGACGTTTGTTAGTGCATCAAATCGAACTCGATCAGTCCCAATTTCATCAATGGGAATAACCGCCTCCGGGTATTCATCGCTTTCTCCGTACGACCCGTGGCAGCGACCGCAATGCTCACGAAAGACTACCTCGCCATTGCTCGCCAAGTCTTTATTAACGCTCCAACGCCATTCCGGTGGCTTCAGTGATTCGAGCCAGGCCTCAACATGCTCGAAATCTGGCTCCCATTCCAGAAACTTCTCCGGACCGTTTTCACGAACCAACAGGAATTGCATCAGCATGCGGCTTCCTTGCGGGGCAAAGCCATCAGCGTACAGGGTGTTTCGCTTGCGGTAATGCCACCATGGCGGTGCGTCCATGTCATGGTGAATAAGATCAAACCGGGGGGCCCGCGAGATGATATTGAGGGCTGCGTCCCTGTGATGCATGAGAGCGACACCAAACATAACGGCATTCGTCGTGCCACTCGTGGTGCCAAGTGGCAACAGAAGTGACCCAACGTCCATATGCCCAAACGACTTGCCCTGAGCAATTTTCACCAACCGTACTTCTTCCGTGAATGTCTCAAGGGCGTAGTTTGTATTTGGGATGCCAGGGACCATCTCGCCGGCTACCTGCCCTTGGTGGCAAGCAAGGCAACTCATGGTCCAGTTTCCGCTGGAATCGACGACATACTGTACTGACCGTGACGGATCGCTCGGATGAGGAAGAAGGCCGTACCGTTTCATCGCCATCTGCCGTCGCCCCGCCACCGATGCCTGCTCTGCCTGCGACTTCAAAGGCTCCGGCCAAACTGTCCAAAGCGCATCAAAAACTTCTTGGTCGAGATCTGCAGGTAGGTATGCCTTCTCAAGCAGCACTTGGAGTCCTTTTTCAGGACTTCCTCCAATGACGAACCGGCCTGGAATGACATATGCCAATACCACAAGGAACAAAAATACTTTTTTCATCAACTTTTTTGGCAAGAGAAATTCAGGGGACCATACTTTCATGGCATACTTAATCACCAGGGCTTCCGACGCCTCAATCAATTTTTACCATTTTGCCTGTCGTACCGAAGAAATTATAGCCGCTTCACCCGCATTGTCCGACCACCTTCAAACCAGTCGATGAACCATCATGGTTACCGCGAACCCTATCCTCCTCCCGGAACTTCGTAGCCTGCTCCACGAGCAGGACGCAGTGGGTATTCGTGAAGTTGCGGAAGAATTACATCCAGCTACTGTCGCTGAATTTTCTGAGGGCCTTGATGATCATGAAATCTGGCACCTGCTCGACTCACTTCCTGTTGAGCAGCGGGCAGAAATTTTTCCGTATTATCCACTCGCCAGACAGATCCAACTCGTAGAAGATGCAAACAACTCGCAACTGGGCCCACTCTTGGAAGGAATGGCGCCTGACAATCGTGATGACCTCCTTCGTGAACTGGATCCAAGTTTCGTCGAAGCCATTCTTCCGCTCGTTGCCAAAGCTGAGCGACACGACATTCGAATGCTTCTGTCCTGCCCGGAAGACTCTGCCGGCAGTCTCATGACAACGGAGTACGCGTCCCTGCCTGCTGACATACCAGCTGGTGAGGCAATTGCGAGACTTCGTACTCAGGCACCAAATAGTGAATCGATCTACTACATTTACATCTTGGAGTCAGACCGCACCCTTGTCGGATTTATTTCGCTCCGTGACTTGATACTCGCGAACCCAACTTCTCTTGTGGCTGACCTAATGCAACGAGATATTATTAGTGTCAAAGTCGACGAACCCACTGAACAGGTTGTACAAAAGCTTGCTCGATTTGACTTCATTGCCATACCAGTTGTTGACAACCAAAATCGTCTCGTTGGTATCGTCACTCATGACGATGTACTTGATACTGTTCGTGAAGAGGCAACGGAAGACGCTCAAATGAGTGCCGCCGTTGCACCGCTTAACGAAGGATATCTTGAGACTGATCTGATCACCATGACATGGAAGCGTGGAGTGTGGCTGACCATTCTTTTTTTCACAGCTGCTGTAACAGCAATGGTTCTGGCACGAACACCTATCACACATGTCTGGCTCATTGCCTTCATTCCTCTTGTGATCGCCAGCGGAGGCAATTCGGGCAATCAATCTGCAACCCTTGTCATCACAGCATTGTCGATGGGTGACTGCACACTTGCTGACTGGCCGCGAATTCTGCGTCGTGAACTCATTCTTGGCCTTCTTCTTGGTACCTTGCTCGCAACACCAGGCTTTCTACTCGCCCTTCTTTACGCACCTTCACCCGCTCAAGCACTCGTTATTCCACTTACCATCTTAAGTGTTGTCATTCTAGGTTCACTCGTTGGCTCAATCTTGCCCCTTCTTTTCCGGTCACTTGGGCTTGATCCAGCGCTTATGAGCAATCCATTTGTGTCGGCAATCGTCGACGTCGTTGGCATTATCCTGTACATGTCGATTGCCTTTGTAATGCTGAGCTAAATACGAAAAACAAGACGTCTGTATATCTGACATAAAAAAACAGAATATCGTCTGCAGAAGCCGCCCGTTATGAGCCGATTTCCTAAGGGTGGGGGATATTGGAAGAAGATCCTTTTTCTACTTAAGGATTCTGTATTCGTGAGCGTCTCAGTTGTCATCAGTACGTACAACAATCCTACCGGATTGCGGATGTGCCTTCTTGGGATGCTCTCACAAACAATTTCTGCTGACCAAATCATTATCGCTGACGACGGGTCTCGACGAGCGGACTATCATTTTTTAAACGAGACGCCTTTCTCGTCCCTTCCAATCGATACAGTGTGGCACCCTGACCGTGGATGGCAGAAAAATACAATCCTCAACCTTGCTGTACGACACTGTCATGGCGACTACCTTATTTTTTGTGATGGGGACACCATTCCCCGAAGAGACTTTGTTGAATCACACCTGAAACATGCCCGCCCAAAAACATTTCTATCCGGGGCAGGCATCGAGGTACCAAAACACGTCCACAAAACTTTCACTGATTCCCAAATCACTGAAAACATGATATTCAGCCCTTCCTTTCTGGCCCCTGCCTGGCCCAGAGTACGTAAGCATTCACTCCGTTTCCAACCAAGCAGTTTAGAAAAGTTTCTAAACGTTCTTACTTGGCGATACTGCGTTCTTCGCGGTGCCAACTTTTCATTATGGAGGAATGACATTGAGTCCGTGAATGGTTTTAATGAGTCATATGGCTATGGAAGTGAAGACCGTGAACTTGGAGTCCGGCTACGAAACAACGGCGTCGCTTCACGCTGGCTTAAATTTTCATTGATACAACTCCATCTTTCCCATGAAAAAAGTTACATTGAACCAAAGCTTGTACGACAACAACGCTGGAAAATAAGAAAGCTTTTTTTCACTCAGCAAACGCAGACGAGCCAGGGGCTCGCGACAGCCTGCGAACGCTCGCTGGCAACAGAAGAAAGCAAGTACATCTACACCCCGACTCAGTTCATTCCGCAAGCACCGTCTCTTCTTCGATTTGCACCACGCCCGCCAACTGAAACCCTGATACAAACGAAGGGGGAGCGAGCAGCTTAAATAGTTCCGGCTAGCTATAGTCGACTCTTTCAATCCCATCGCTCATGAACGGTGCACGAACTAGAAGCACCCTCTGCACAACGGCAACCTGAAATACATGAAGCTACATTACTGCAAAACACCTCTGGGCAACTTTGGTGATGATCTCAACACGTGGCTCTGGCCAACGCTGCTTGGTAACTCTTTTTTCAACACCTATGAAAACTGCCTGTTCCTCGGTGTTGGGACAATCCTCAATCAAAAATTACCGAAACGCCCAGAAAAAATTGTTTTGGGCACAGGCACTGGCTACCAACGCCCACCGAAAGTAGACGGGACATTCAGCATCTACTCCGTTCGAGGCCCTCTCACTGCGAAGGCACTCAATATACCACTGCGGAAAAGCATCGGTGACTCTGCGTACCTTTGCCTTGCGACTGATCGCTTCAAGAAACTCTTCGCCTTACCAAAAAAATATCGCGTGTCTGTGATCCCTCATCACCAGACAGCTACAACCATAGACTGGGAAACCATTGGGAAAGTTGGCCAACTTCATTTCATCGATCCACGTAAAGAATTCTTCCAGGTTTTTGAAGATATTGCGCAGTCTGACTGTGTACTCACTGAAAGTCTCCATGGAGCAATTTTTGCCGATGCGCTTCGCACTGCTTGGCAACCCTTCCGAATGGGACATCGATTCAACATGTTCAAGTGGCGTGACTGGCTAGAGTCGATTCATATTGAATTACCCGCTTTTCAAAAGTACCCAATTCTCTGCAGTGAAAAGCTGTCGCTTCCCCGCCGGGCAAAGCATGTAATTGAACGTGTGTGCGGAAATACACTGAGGTACGACCGACTAAGCCAAAAACCCATTCGGACAAACTCTGCACACGAACTGGAGGAGTTCGCAAAGCAACTAGAGAGACAAGCACAAACAAAACCGTCTTACTTAAGCAAAGATATCACCTTACGAAATATTCTGAATGGCTTAGTCGACTGTGTTGAAAGCATGCGTACTCAATATGGCAACGAAGTCCGTAGCATTGCGTAAGAACAAAGCTTGAGACCCTGCAACGCAAATGATTCGACAACGTGATACGAGAACCTATTGAAGCTGTCTCCCAACAGCTTGAGCTACCCTTCGACACATCTCCATTGTTTTTTCAAATGTACCAAAGTCGAGCGTCTGGCCGCCATCACTCGCTGCATTCTGCGGATCAGGGTGCACTTCAATAATTAAGCCATCGGCCCCCGCAGCCACAGCGGCGGCAGCCATGCTAGGCACAAGATCGGCATGACCTGTTCCATGACTCGGGTCAACAACAACCGGCAGATGGGTACGAGCTTGCAACCATGGCACTGTGGCTAAAGGTAACGTAAATCGAGTGTGTGCTTCAAACGTTCTGATTCCACGTTCACAGAGGATCACCTCACGATTCCCACCATCAAGAATGTATTCCGCCGCCAAAAGCATCTCATCAACTGTCGCCGCTGGACCTCGCTTCAAAAGAACAGCTTTGTCGCACTGGCCAACGGCCTCAAGCAGGCGATAATTTTGCATGTTCCGAGCACCAATTTGTAAAACATCTGCATAGCGTGCGACCAGATCGACGTCCTCGGGAGCCACCACCTCGGTCACAACTGCTTGCCCTGTCTCATCTCGTGCTTCAGCAAGTAATTTGAGCCCTTCTTCTTTCAGTCCCTGAAAACTGTAGGGGCTCGTTCTTGGCTTAAAAGCACCACCACGAAGACCAGCTGCACCAGAAGCCAAAACTGCCCGGGCTGATTCGAGGATCTGTTCACGTGACTCAACAGAGCATGGCCCAGCGATCACGCCGACATTACCACCTCCGATAGACAGGGGTCCAACCGTTACGACTGTCTGTTCCTGCTGAACTTCACGACTGGCCACCTTGTACGGGGCTAATATTGGAAGGACTCTGGCAACACCGGGAACTGTCTCCATCGCACTTACCGTAGCATCTTTTTCTGCACCGACGACTGCAACTACAGTCCTCTCTGCCCCTTCAATCACATGGGGCTTCAGGCCAAGGGTTTCAACTTGCTCAGCTACCTTCACAACCTGTTCAGGACTAGCATCCGCCTTCATTACGATAATCATGTCTGTCTCCAATAATTCTCTGTGATCACGACGAGCCTCTGCCAAGGCAGCCACCCTGTCAACCATTCACCTTCATTACGCGTTTCTGCCGAAGATCTATAGAAAAGATATACCGTGATCTGTTTGGGGAGAAGTCTTCAAGAGATCTATTGAGCTGGCACGGCATGAAATACTTCCGGAATCTCCTCGTCTCGCTGTTGAGCAGTCGTATTTGTGGTGATCACTATTTTCTCGTCATCACCATCTTCTCTGAAAACATAAATTAACTGCCCCGGTTTACTCTCACTTTTTCTTAAGATTGTACGCAAAACCTCTTCAGCAGGACGGTCACGTTCTGACAGGCCAAACGATTGATTTTTCGTAATCCCCTCTGACTCGAGATCTGCACCAGCTATTTCTATTGTAATACTGACTGCCTCAGAAAGCATTTCAATTGCCGTCTCAAGTGAGTCCGAATCAAAGACCAATGTCACCGGCCGTTGCAATTTGATTGCAGCAGATTGCTGTAAATCAACACTCTTGTTTTCCGCTACTCGACTGCCAATCGGATTCGCTTGAATCTGATCAAGGAGAAGTGATGCGGCCAGCACAATGTTATGACCTGCCATTTCTGGAAGATATGCATTCGCCACAACGAGGTCCCGGCCCTCAATCCCAATACGGAGGTACCGTTGCCCTATACGAAGGATTTCCGGGAGCCGCATCACCAGACGCCGCCCATACGCATCGAGATCACGACCGCTGATCACAGCCTCTGCCTTCTTGGACAGTTGATGCAAACCTACTTCCAATTGACGATCGAGAACCCGCGCGGAACCTACTGCGGGGCTCACTGCATCCAGTTCAAAATAGGTCCGATCATCAAGATGGATCGAAACTGCTGCCGCTGGACACTCCGCACCTAAGATATTTTCAATCGGGTCAAGCAATGGCATTGTTGTCGCTGGCAACAAAACCCGGCCATCGTGGACAAGAAAATGAGGTGAACCCAAAAGCGTGAATTGCCGATTGCCATCTAGAACAGGCCCAAGCGGCCGCATAATTCGGGGAAGTTCGCTTGTCTGGGCAGTTGTCGTCATGAGTGCATCCATAAGTTGCGGCACCGCAACAACCACGTCATTGCCATTCTCGCCGTTTGGATACCAGCGAAGCCACCCTCCTGGATCTTCAGTAGGAACTGCAATGTTAGTGGCGCCTGCTATTACACCTTCCTGCACACCGGTCTCGTGACGGTGAGCCCAAATCGCAACCAGTGGCAAACCTTTCTCATCAGCTTGCCAGCTCACTTGCAACGTTTCAATTTTTGAGAGCGAGCACTTCACCAAACTCTCAAGCAGAACCATGACTGCTTTCAGTTGTTCTCCACCAGCTTTCAGGACAAATTGCCCATCTTTGGAATTCATAACGTCTGCAGGACGGGCCGAAAGAATCAACTGTGAACCTGACGGTAAATAGCGGAACACAAGACGCGATGGTTCAGTTGGCGGCATCCATGGCAACGAGTCATCAACAGCAAGAACAAATGTGTTTTCCTTGCCTACCAGATGCGTTCCTACCGCGGCTTCTGAGACTGGCAGAACTGCAGTCTCATTTGGTACTGAGACACCAGGTTTTTTGTCCGAACCACCATCAAAACGAGAGAACGTTCGCCACATCGAAAAAACAGTGCCCGCTACGAGAAGAGCAACTGCAAGAATCGAAGGGACAGACAGTATTCGAAAAGCCCGATTTTGTTTCCGAGCCTTTCCTCGAGCAGAAGTCTTGAACTCTGCACCGCCTCCAGCAGCTACAGCTATCAGATTAGGCTGAAAAGCACGCTGCGGTGGCAACTCCGGGCTCACCGCTGCACCCCGAAGGCACGCTGCAATGGCATCGACGGCTTCAACCGCATCGCTGTAGCGTCGGCGCGGGTCTGTCGCCGTCATGTAATCAAGCAGCTTTTGAATTTCTTGCGGACATCCTTTTATTGGCGGCCAGAGTGATGAGTCACGCCTTCCTTCTTCACGAATAAAAGTACCTGTTGCCGACGGGCTCCCTTTCCAAATTGCTGGCCTCCCGACAAGGATCGCATGAAGCAGGCACCCTATGCTGTAGACATCACCGGCTGGTGTGACCGGCTTACCGGAAACCAACCGCTCTGGTGAGACAAAACAAATACTCTCGGCAAACTGTGCAACAACCTGAGGCGACCTCAGTGAGTCGGCTGCAAAGACACCAAGCGGATCACCTGACAAAGGGTACTGCAGAAGCCGCGGCTCTTTCTGAGAAGGTGTTTCAGTCGACGCTCCCACAAGAGTGCTGGTTGAAATCATCCCATGAATGCCGCCAAGTCGATGAATCTCGGCGACACCCCGACATACCAAGAGAATTGTCTTGACTGCCTCCACAACTGACCACTTACGCGGTTGACTCACCTCAGCAACAGAAACCTGAGAAACAAGATCTTCACAAACAATGAACCGACTTCCTCCGGCTGATTCCAACGCCCATGTTCTTGAGAGGATGGGAGATGTCGTTTCTGCAGCACGCTCTACCTGCCGAACAACCTCAGTCCAAACCTCGACCCGCTGGCTTGCCGAGTCATCGATTGGCACAAGAGACACAGCCTGCTTGGTTGGCTCGTGACGTCCTTGGTAAACAACACCGCCAGGACACATGCCGCGTTTGTCGAGGAGGCGATAGTCCCCCATGAAAAAGTTACTGGCGTTTCCTTTTGCAAGTTGTTTCGCCTGCCAGAGAGTAAGTACTCGTTGTCGTACGAGCCACTGTGCCACAATCGCCGTTTGGTTTTCTTGAGTATCTGATTCTTTCTTTGACTCTTGATATGCGGCACGAATGTCTGAGATCTGTTTTGCACAGAGCAATCGACTCTCAGCAAGTTTTTCCCAGAACGCATCCAAAGGCAGCACAGGCATAACAAAAGACCAGAAATAAAATTCTCGGCTACAAACAGTCGACATCGACGGAGAGCAAGCAGTACAACAAAGTTCACAACGTATAGATTACCCCGTAAATAGCGACTACGGATAGACAGCAGGCAACAAGAATCGTGACAGTTCAGATTCTCCGGTTGTCCTAGTCAAAACCAGACCGATATGATCCCTCAATACCGACGATAATGTTAGTATCCCAGCAGGGCATACGACGCGAAGCAGAGACATCCCTAAAACAGGTCGAGCACTATGCGATCGAGTGAGGCCAACAGAATCTATTTTGATCGAGCAGCAGATCAACTCGATCTCAACGAGAATATGCGGCAACTGCTCCTTACGCCACGACGAGAAGTACAGGTTCAGATTCCTGTAGAACTTGATTCAGGAGCCATTGCAACTTTCATTGGGTATCGAGTTCAGCACAACAACGCCCGCGGACCAATGAAAGGCGGGCTGCGATACCATTCTCAAGTAGACCTTGATGAGATTCGAGCTCTTGCGTCACTGATGACCTGGAAGACGGCCGTTGTGAATATTCCGTACGGAGGCGCCAAAGGTGGCATCGCACTGGATCCTACATCTCTTTCAACCCGAGAGCTCGAGCGTGTTACTAGACGTTTTGTTGACAACGTGCATGACCTTATTGGGCCTGATGTGGATATTCCAGCGCCCGACATGGGAACCTCGTCGGAAGTCATGGCATGGATCATGAACCAATACGATAAATTCCATGGTTTCTCTCCTGCATGTGTCACCGGTAAGCCCGTGGAATACCATGGGCTACCCGGTCGTGAAGAAGCCACTGGTCGTGGCGTCGGGCTTCTCACCTTAAAACTTCTCAGCCGTCTTGGCAGACGAATACCTGGCACGCGAGTCGCGATACAAGGTTTTGGTAATGTCGGCACGCACACAGCAAAGTTTCTCCGTGATGCAGAATGTCGAATTATCGCGGTGGGCGACGCGACCGCAAACTTTCACAGCGAAAAAGGGCTCGATGTGCTTGAGATGATTCGATACGTCCACAGCAATGGTGGCGCGTTGGCTGGTTACAAGGGAGGAGATGCTATTTCTCACCAGGAACTTCTTTTCTGCAACTGCGACGTCTTGATTCCAGCTGCCCTTGGAGGCGTTCTGACAAGTGAAAATGCCGGTCACATCAAAGCACCCATTATTATTGAAGCAGCAAATGCGCCGACGAATCCTGCCGCCGACGCATTCTTTGATGAAATCGGAGTCACGGTGCTCCCTGACATCTTGTGTAACGCAGGTGGTGTAACTGCAAGTTGGTTTGAGTGGGTACAAAACCGTCAACATTATCAATGGGGAATGAATCGAGTTCGGCAAGAACTGGACCGTATTCTTGGTGAAGCCTTCGAGCAGGTCTGGCAGCTCGCCTCAACAAAAAAGGTATCTCTACGAACAGCTGCTTTTATGCTTGGAGTCGGAAGAGTGCATCGTGCAACGGCTCTTGGAGGCATTGAATAGACCCTACGACATCCCCATCGAGGCCGGCGTACTTCTGGAACGCCGAAGGCTGCGTTCGAAACAATGTCATGGGTGACCTGCAGCTGCCCCCGGCTTTTCACTCGCCGCAGGCCGATACCAGGAACCACGCAACCAACGGCTGATAAGTTCAATCTGCTCACTTGTTAAGGCTGGCAGACCACCTTCGGATGCCACACCAAATCGTGGCATGCGATCGTTGGTGTCTGGATAAAACCGTTGGTGGGTTGGATCAGTGATGATGCCCACTACCCACTCTGTAGAACCCCATCCATTTAAGTCAGGAGCATAGCCAAGTTCTGTCTCATTCTCTCCATACGGATGGCAACTTCCACAGCGATCGGTATCAGCAATCAATTCCCTTCCTCGTTTGACGAGCTTCGTGTTTTCGGTGCCCTTGAGCAGACCAGCCTCTTCAACAAGAGCGAACACAACGGCCTCTTTATCTGCTTGCTTCCAGACATCTTTGTCCGCGAAATCTTCTGAAACGAATGACACCATGTCCCCTTCACTGTGCGCTGTGTTGCCGAAATAAGCAGCGCTGGCGACCTGCTTGGGATCAAGCAGTCCTCGCACCCAAGATTCTCCTCCGAATTCAAAAAGATTTGCAGCAGAACCTTTTGCAAACTCCTGCTCTGCACCTTTTACAGAAGGATCAACATGGGCATGACAACTCGCACAGTGCTGTGCAAATAATCTCGGACCTTGTGTCAGCGGATCACTACGCACCAACGAGAGCGCTCCTGTGGGAGGAATCTTTTCAGGGCGTCCCGCGAGTTCCACCGCTCGATCAGCATCTCTTCCAGCCTGCTTCACAGCACTCAAGAACGCCTCCGAACGACGAATAGACTCGAGTTTGTGACGCCTGTTCTCAAAGTCGGCTATTTTCTTTTTATCATGCCCCAGTGCCGCTGCAATCTTCTCGCTATCCCCTCCCGTTGAGTCAAGTACCTTTTCGACGTCTGCAAAGGCAGACCGGTCCGCCCAAAGCGCGTAATAATCTTCGTGCACCGCCATTGCTGTTAAAAGGCCAGCTCCCGCCAAGATTGCAATTGTAAAAAGGATATTAAAACGATGTCCAAGTTTCCACTGCCCCAAGATTGGCATAAGAAACATCACGCCCAACGTAGCTCCTGGCACGACGATGGCTCCGAGAAATTCACCCGTCGCCCCCCAGCCCTCAAAAACCTTGAGAAACTGGAACAGAAAAAGAAAGTACCATTCCGGTCGGGCGGCAGCATACGGTTCGGAAGGATCGGCCGGCGCGCCAAGTTCTGCTCCAAGATGCCCGGAAACGATCGGTTCACCCGCAAGAATTGCTCGTAACGCTGGAAGGAGAATCACTCCTAGCACAACTGCCATCACAGCAAGCATCGCAACCGCATCTTTGAGCACCTGATCTGGCCAAAACATCGCATCGGGCTGAGTGATTGGTTGCTTGGCGTGCAGGCCATGTTTGCGAAACAGCGAAAGATGCAAGACAAGAAAGAGAACCAACGTCGCCGGCAAAAATCCCGCATGCAATGCAAAGAACCGTGTGAGTGTGTGGTGGCCATAGTCAGGACCGCCTACAACAAGTTGCTGGATCGATGGCCCTATCAACGGCACAAGACCAGCCAAATTGGTCGCAACACGAGTCGCCCAATACCCTTTCTGGTCCCACGGTAAAAGGTACCCTGTAAGCGCCATGCCGAGAACCAGTGTCATCAATATCAGACCCAACCAAAAGTTCACTTCACGCGGAGCTCGATACGCACCGTCAATCACAACCTGCATGACATGGAGAGCCAGCAATACAATCATTGCCTGAGCCATCACGTGATGAATACCTCGGAGGAGCCATCCTCCTGTCATTTCGTACTGGATGAAATAGACGCTTTCCCAAGCAGTCTGTGCGCTGGCTGAGTAACTCGCCCAAAGCACCAAGCCGGTAACAACTTGCGTCATGAATGCGAAAACAAGCGTACTCCCCCAAACGTAGCGCCAACGAGCCCCACCTGGAACTCGCTCGTAAAGTGCACTTTGGATAAGGGCTCGGTAGCCTGTTCTGCTATCAAGCCAATTACCAAGCCCGCGTGTGCTGGCTGGCACGTGAGCCTCCGAAGATGTGTCAGGACTCTGAGTCTCTGTCATTTTCGCGCTACCTTCTCTTCAGTACCTGAATAAAAATTCTGCCACTTCACAGATACTGCACCTGACTTGCTTACCTCGCATTCAAGACTGTCCATTGACCGAGGACTTGGGCTTGGTGCAACAATACCACCGTCAAGAGTAAAACTGCTGTTATGACATGGGCAGCGAAAACAACCTGCTGCCTTATCTAATTCAACAAAGCAGCCGGCATGGGGGCACGTCGCCGAAAGGGCCTCAACGCGATCGCTCCCCTCATCTCTTTTTACATAGACTGCTCCAATCGGTTCGGCTTTAAATCCTGTCCACGCGTCAACGCGATCAGCGATCACCGGAAATTGCCGAGGCTGACCATCTGCAGGAACATTTGTGATATCAGTCAGTGGGAGGAATGTAGCCGCACCCGATGAGCGACGGAGGGGATCAAAAAATGACCACAGTGCAGCACCAAAAGGTGGAACTGTGGCAAGGCCTCCGCACAGGATTGCCAACGCACCGGTCAGGAAGCTCCGCCGCTTTGTCTTTTCGTCAGCTGGTTCTTGATGTGATTCCGCAGTCACGCCCGGACCTCCCTTTTGAACTCTCTCTATTTCCAAGAATGTTGGTGAGGATACACCATTACAACTAGTCTATTCTTTTGACGCGTTAGTATTGACCGGATCATCCAACATATTGACCGGATCATCCAACGGAAAATTCCTGAACGCATCGAGTTTACGACGGTTGAAGAGCATGCCACGCAGCATCGACAGCTTCTGTCACCTGTTTCTCAATCTCGTCGAATGCCCCTGTGGCAATCGCCCCGGCTGCTGCTTTATGGCCGCCGCCACCAAAGTGCCCGGCGAGAGCGCTGCAGTCAGCAGCACCACGACTCCGAAAGCTGAGTTTCACCCTCTTATCAGGCTGCTCAATCATGATTGCGGCAACCTGTGTTCCCTTCACCGCAAGAGTCAGGTTGATAAGATCCTCAGTATCAGCTGGTGAGGCACCGACCTCTTTGATGTCGGACTGACGAACTGTCGAAAGGATACAGTTGCCGTCGTTGAAGGTCCGTGCTCCGGCAAGCGTTCGACCAACGAGATGCAGTCGAGCAAGCGTATCTTGCTCAAAAAGCTCTCGGTAGATGAATGGCGGACTCGCGCCGGCATCGACAAGACGAGCAGCCACACGAAATGTCTCACCGCTTGCAGACGGAAAGCGAAATCCCCCAGTATCAGTCGAGAGTCCGGCATACAGTGGCGTTGCAATCGATTCAGTGAGGGGAACTCGCAAGCGCAGCCCAATTTCATACACAATTCGTGCTGTGGCTTCAGCTGTCGTATCTTTAAACCAACGATCCGAAAGATCATCTTCACTCACATGATGGTCAACAACGACAACACGTTCCCGCCGTCGCTTGAGCACCTCTCCCATTGCCCCAAGCTGCGCCCACGCACTGGTATCAAGAACTATGAGCAAATCACGATCATCAAGATCTGCTGGTGTAATACCTTTTGCTAATGACTCCAATTTATGCTGGGGATCAATCCACTGAAGATTGGCTGGCGTCTCCTGCGCATTGACTATACGGACATCCTTGCCGACGGCTTCGAGAATCCCGGCCATTCCTAACTCACTACCAAGAGCATCGCAGTCGGGCCGAACATGACTTGTGAGCACAACTCGCTTTGACTCATCGAGAACTGTGAGAAACGCAGACCAATCAAGACGCATGGAATTTTCCTTTGTGTAAAACACGGACGCAGCCAAATTCAGAAATTTCTATAAAAAACCGCTCCCTCAGTTTACCCGGAAAAACACGTCGAGGAGAGTGAAACTCCTTGAGCCTCCGGTTTTTCTAAATTCACCCGTGACAGGGATTCGACGTGCACAACATCCACATGAAGTTGCTTTATAAGTGCCTCGACTCCCTCGAATTTTTCAGTTGAACGGAGGCGTTGAAAAAATTCTACCTGCAGCAATTGGCCGTAAAGATCGCCCGCGAAACCAAGCAGATGAACTTCTATAGTCCTTTCCGCAGCACTGAACGTGAGGTTTTTCCCTACATGAATCGCTGCCCCATACCGGCCGCCAGACGCTGTCGTAGCTACTCCTGCGTAGACACCGTCATGAGGAACCAAGGTATGCACATTCCCAAGATTTGCCGTCGGGAAACCAAGTGCCTTACCACGTCGCTGACCCTGCTCAACCTGCCCCTGTACCCTGTATGGAAAAACGAGTAAGTCATTCGCGTCAGCTACATTTCCTTGCTCTAACAAACCACGTATTCTTGAACTCGAGACTGCAGTGCCAGAAATCCGCACAGGGGATACTGCCGTCAACTCAATTGAATCTCTGTTAGCCCATCGCTTCAGATCTGACAATGTCCCCTGTCGATTACGTCCAAAATGGAAATCCTCACCCTCAGCGATAGCAGCCGGATGAAAACATCGACAAAGCACCTCGCTATAGAACTCCTCGGCCGAGAGATTCAACAAATCTGGGGTCGTATTGAGCACAAACACTGCGTCTAAACCCAGAGAGAGTAAGAGTTTTGCACGACGTTGTGTTGTTGTTAAAAAACGTCTGGCGAGGCCTGGGTGAAGCAGTTCTGCAGGATGAGGGTCAAACGTCAACGCGACAGCCGGCAGGCCGCGAGGCTGAACCAGACTGATCAATCGCGCGACAATTTCTCGATGCCCAAGATGCACACCGTCAAAGTTTCCAACTGTGATCCCGCAGCCATTTTCAGGCAACGTTACACCCTCGCGGTTACTAAAGACGGTACCTGAAAATGTTCGTGTCACGTGTGAAAATTACAGAAAGCGGTAAAATAGTGCGGGGAAGCATTAGTTGAAATCATACGGACTGGAAGTGCAACCCAATCAGCAGCAGTGGCCCTCGGAGTATGATAGAAAAACTTAAGACTGAATTTTTTCTTTCGAGTTCAAGTTCCCATGACTACCCCGCCTGATCAAAAACAAATCTACCTCAATGCAGAGATGGCAAGCCGCCTAGCCGGAATTGATATCGGCAGCAACAGCGTACGACTTCTCGTTGCTGAGGTGTTCCGCGGAAGCAGCTATCGAATTCTCGACGAGGAACGTGAACCGACACGACTCGCTCGCAGCATCTCTTCTGACGGGCGACTCGATGACGATGCTATGGCGAGAACTCTTGACGCTCTTGCGACGTTCAAGCAAATCGCTGCTGGGTATCAGGTTTCAGCACTGCGTACGATTGCCACATGTGCTGTGCGTGAAGCCACCAACGGCTCCGAATTCTGCCATCGCATACAAAATGAAGTTGGCCTCAATGTTGAGGTTATCTCTGGAGAGCGAGAGGCTCGACTTGCCTTCTCCAGCGTGCAGCATGCATTCGACCTGAATGGAAAAAACATAGTCATTGCTGATATCGGAGGCGGCAGCACAGAAGTTGTCTTCGCCACCGGATCTCTGGTGGAATCTATTTTCTCCACACCGCTTGGTGCAGTGAGGCTTACAGAACGATGCGGAATTGGAAGCGGTACTGACGGTGTCGAATTTCAGCAAGGACTTATTAAGCTCGACAAAGAAATTACAGGATGCTTAAAGCGCGAGACGAGTCGGCCTCTATTTGCACCTCATTTTCTTGTTGGCTCCGGTGGTACTTTTACCACCCTTGCAGAGCTGGTCATGGCCTCAAAGAAGGAGGCCGACATCCCGGTCGCTGGCTACAAAGTTTCCCACGCAGAACTCCGACACCTCCTTGATCAACTCAAGAAAATGTCACTTCGATCGAGGAAATCAATGGCGGGTATGTCATCTGACAGGGCTGACATCATTATTGCCGGACTCTCGATTATTGATGGTCTCCTCAAACGATTTCGAGTCAATACGATCCTGGTACACACCCGAGGAGTTCGAGACGGGCTCATCCGCGAGATGGTGGATGAGTATTTTGGGGGGGAGACAAACGATCCTGCTGAAAGTGAACGGGCAGTTGAACGGCTTGCAGAGACATGCTCTGGTGAATTGGAGCATGGCCGGACTGTTGCGGCATTAGCTGGAAGAATTTACGACCAACTTGCCTCACCACTCAAGCTTCTTCCAGCTGACCGAAAACTTCTTGAAACAGCTGCGAGGCTGCAAGACGTTGGGTATGTCATTAATTATGACCAACACCACAAACACAGCTACCACCTCATACGGAACAGTCGACTCCCTGGGATATTAGGCCCAGATCTTGAGATGATTGCGAACATCGCTCGCTATCATCGTGGAGCATTCCCTAAGAAGAAACATCAGAACTTTTCGCGACTTTCCTCTGATGACCAACAGCGGGTTCGGAGCATGGCGGCTATCCTGCGACTCGCTGGGGGCCTCGATCGGAGTCGGTCACAGCAAGTTAAAGATGTGCTCGCCAGTATTGATAACGACGGTGCAAATCTTGTCGTTGTATCTGACGCCAACCCTCAAGTTGATATCTGGGGCGCAGAGCGCAGAACCGATCTTTTTGAGAGAGCGTTCGATATGCCTGTGCGGATTCGGTGGGCTGGACCGGAAAAAAGTTGACATGACCTGGTGACTGACCATTCAGGAACACAAAACCGATCAGGCATGCATACTCACGCCATTTCCTCACAAAACGGATAAACCATACGACCGGCCCCGAAGGAACGTATTTTTTGAACCTTCAGCCCTTTGGCATCTTTCACCGAGTAGAGTTAGAAGAAGACACGATTTTTCCGAAACTCTGACTGATTCTATTTCCGTCCATTTGGCGTCCAGAAACCATGAATTTTAAAAAACCATCTTTTGTGATTTTTACACTCCTGACGACTGCCTGCATTGCTTCATCCGCTGAAGCTGCTCGCTGGAGGAAAACGAAATCCTCGAGTTACCAGAATTCTCGAACCCCTAGAAATCAGGCACCTTACAAACCAGGGGCAAGCCCATATGAGACTGGAATTGAGGGCCGACCCCGCTATTATGTTCCGCCGACGATACCGCGGACGCCGACGTGGAAAATGTACGGAACAGAGCCGGGGGTCGCCGCAGGCGACTGGCCACGCTACGCTCCATTTGGATTCGGTGGCTATCGATTCCCGGCCGTTGGCAATGCAGCATATCGCTGAACAGGGCGGAAAACAGTGAGCCACCTGACAGGAGGCTCAACTCACCGTGCCCGATCTTCTTGAAATCACACCCAACGGCCTCTTCTGCGCTGCCGGTAATTTCTATATCGATCCATGGCGACCGGTATCTCATGCCGTTATCACCCACGCCCACGCCGACCATGCCCGGCCGGGCAGTGATCGCTACCTCTGTGCTGCACCTGGCATGCATGTCTTACGTACCCGCATGGGCAGTCAGGCATTGATCGATACTCTGAAATATAACGAGCATCTTTCTATCAACGGAGTTGATATTTCGCTCCATCCAGCAGGCCATCTTTTGGGTTCCTCACAAGTACGAGTGAGCCACCGGGGGACAACCTGGGTCGTAACTGGTGATTACAAACTCCAAAATGATTCCACATGTGACTGTTTTGAATCCGTTCCCTGTGATGTTTTTGTCACAGAAAGCACCTTTGGCCTACCTGTTTATCGTTGGCCTGCTCCAGAAACTGTTGCTCATGAAATAAATGCATGGTGGAAAACAAACGCCGACTCTGGCCGTACCAGCGTGCTGTTGGCGTATGCACTCGGCAAGGCACAGCGGCTTGCCTCATTGCTTGATCCATCAATCGGACCAATATATGGACATGGGGCCGTGATGAAACTTGTTGAAGCCTATCGGGCAAGCGGCGTACGACTTCCACCGATTAATCGAATACCACCGCATAGCCGAAAAATAGGTGGCGGGCGTGGGATTGTTATCGCTCCTCCAAGTGCTGCAGCTACAACCTGGATCAATCGCTTTGGTGAGACATCTATTGCTATGGTATCCGGCTGGATGCTTCTTCGTGGCGTCCGTCGACGACGTGGGATTCCGAAGGGCTTCATCCTGTCTGACCACGTTGACTATCCAGACCTTATGCAGGCGGTTCAATCTTCGGGTGCACAACGAGTCCTTGTTACTCACGGTTTTACAGACATAGTCGCACGATTGCTTACGGAACAAGGCCTCAAGGCAGAGGTACTTGCAACACGTTTTGTTGGTGAAACGAATCCTGATGATGGTGCCCCAGACGAAGACGCCCCAGAGCTTACGGCAATCACTCGTGAACCTACCGACACTGACAAAAAAGATGCAGAGGATGCCTAATGAAACGCTTCTCTGATCTGTATTGGAAACTGGATGGCACAACCAGTACGAACCAAAAGATTGAGGCTCTGAAAGAGTACTTTGTGTCGGCACCTCCTGAAGACGCTGCATGTGGGCTGCGAGTGCTGTGTGGAGCAAAACAACTACGGGCTGTATCGACACGATCACTCAGAGAGTGGGCTGCAGAATTCGCCGAACTCCCTCTCTGGCTGGTTGAAGAAAGCTATGCTCACGTTGGCGACCTTGCCGAGACACTCGCCCTCATCTTACCGGACCAACCCACAGATGATGTGATCAACCAGAACCACAGCACTGAACCGCTACCGCTCTCTCGTTGCTTCGAAGAAACAATACGTGGACTCAAGGGAAAACCAGACAGCCACAAACGACAGGTCGTTGAGGAAACATGGAAACGGTTGACGCCCCGTGAACGAATTGTCTGGCACAAACTATTAACCGGCGGCTGCCGCGTTGGCGTATCAAGAACTTTAGTCGCACGAGCACTCGCAGAAATGTCTGGTTTGGAGCCAGCAGTGCTTGCCGAACGAATGATGGCCGCAACAATTGAGACCGCAGAAGACTTTCAGTCGCTTATTTCACCACACCCCACGTCTGCTGACAGTCTCCGCCCCTACCCGTTCTTTCTTGCTTCGCCAATAAGCAATGAACCTCAGGAACTTGGCTCCGTTATGGACTGGCAAGCCGAATGGAAGTGGGACGGCATGCGGGCTCAGGTTGTGCGAAGATCTGCTGGAATCTCAATCTGGAGCCGAGGCGAAGAACGAATGAATGACGCCTTCCCTGAAATTGTAGAAGCTGCAGAACATCTCCCTGATGGCACTGTTCTCGACGGGGAACTGCTTGCAGCCCACCCGAACAATCTCCTTCCCTTCTCAATGCTGTCGAGAAGAGCAAGCCGTAAACGTGCCGGCAAAAAGATTCGTACTGATATCCCAGCGGTCTTTGTTGCGTACGACCTGCTTGAAACTCAGGGAAAGGACATTCGACCGGAGCCTCTTTCTCTTCGCCGAAGGAAACTCCTCACTCTAGTGCCATCGACTTTTCAAGGAAAACCAGCATCGTCTGGCGGACCAGCCACACTTCACCACACTCCTGCCACCAGCAGTGACATCAGAATGTATCACTCTCCTCTTGTTGATGGTGCATCATGGGACGAACTCGCTCTCTCCCGACAACAAGCTCGCCAACGTGGTGTTGAAGGGCTCATGCTCAAACGAATCACAAGCAGCTATGCACATGGACGACCCCGAGGAGACTGGTGGAAATGGAAGGTTGAGCCACTCGAAATTGATGCCGTGCTTCATTATGCCCAAGCTGGGCATGGCCGCCGTGCCGGCCTGCACACCGACTATACGCTTGGTGTCTGGGACGGAGAGCAACTTGTCACTGTCGCAAAAGCCTATAGTGGACTGTCAGACAAAGAACTTATTGAAATCGACAAGATTATTCGTAGGACGACGATTGAGCGGCATGGTCCGGTTCGGGTCGTACGACCAACGCTTGTATTTCAGCTGGCCTTTGAAAATGTATCGAGATCAACCCGTCATAAGTCAGGGATAGCCGTTCGCTTTCCGCGAATAGCGAGATGGAGACGTGACAAACTTCCTCATGAGGCAGCAACACTTAGCGACTTGAAAGCACTTCTTGCACAAGCAACTGGCCAACAGTAGCTATCTGGCGAACAAACAGAGTAGAACCAATGCCCTCAGCACCTAAAGCCACACTTCTCCAACGGCGACCACCATCCGGAAAACAAGGTTCGTCACGAAAAAAAGATGCTCCAACTCCAAAACTAGTTACTGACCTGGCCACTCTTGGTGCGACATGCGAACAATGGTTTAAGAATCGCAGTCAAACGCCGTTTGAGTTCCAGCGTGCAACCTGGCAAGCGATGGTAGCCGGAACTGATGGCCTTCTTCACGCCCCAACAGGTACAGGAAAAACACTCGCAGCGTGGTTTGGCGCATTGTGTCGAAGCTCTGCTTTATCCACGCACCACAAGAAGACCGGCATCCGGATTATCTGGATCACTCCACTACGTGCTCTGGCGACCGATACCGCCCGTGCTCTTGAAGAACCACTGGCAGACCTAACTGAAATGCTTGGCTCCCACTGGCAGGTTGGCACCCGCACTGGTGACACATCGGCTGCTGACCGTCGCCGCCTCCGACAGAATTGGCCCGAGGCTCTTATCACCACGCCTGAATCACTTTCTATTTTATTGTCACTCGAAGACAGCCAGGAAATATTTTCAGATCTCGACACCGTTATCGTCGACGAATGGCACGAACTTCTCGGAACGAAACGTGGTGTTCAGACTGAACTTGCATTATCAAGGCTACGGGCCATTCGTCCCGAAGTGATCACATGGGGACTATCTGCAACCCTTGCGAATCTTGATGAAGCCGTTGCCACACTTGTTGGACCAACGCGGTGTGACCATGCTCGGCTGATACAAGCGAATGCACCACGAAGGCTTGAGTTCTCGACGATTATTCCTGACCCGATTGAGCGATTTCCATGGGCAGGACACATGGGGCTACGGCTCCTCCCACAAGTTGTTCAAGCAATTGATTCAGCCAGAACAACTCTCGCGTTTACAAACACTCGCTCTCAGGCTGAACGTTGGTATGACGCAATCCGAGAAGCCAGACCAGACTGGAAAGACACGCTAGCGCTTCATCACGGTTCCGTTGACCGTGAACTACGCAATACTGCTGAAGCAGGTCTTCGTGATGGATCGCTCAAATGTGTTGTTGCCACGTCAAGCCTTGACCTTGGTGTTGATTTCGGCCCTGTCGAACAGGTGCTTCAGATCGGAAGCCCAAAAGGAATTGCGCGAATTCTTCAGCGGGCTGGCAGAAGCGGTCATACGCCTGGTGCCGTTGGTCGACTTATTTGCATCCCAACTCATGCTCTGGAACTTATCGAGTGCGCTGCCGCACGATTGGCTGCCACAGCTGGTTCCGTTGAACCCCGACGTCCTCTCACGAATGCTCTTGACTGTTTAGCACAGCACATCGTGACAGTGGCCTGCAGTGGAGGCTTTCGTGAGAACGACCTGTATAATGAAGTGAAGGGAACGGTCGCGTTTGCAAATCTCGATGACCAGTCCTGGCAATGGGCACTCGACTTCGCCGCTCGCGGTGGGCATGCTCTTTCCGCCTACCCTGACTACTGCCGAATCAAGGAACGATTTGGGCGGTGGTACATTGCCAGCCCAGCACTGGCTCGTCGACACCGAATGAACATCGGCACAATTACGTCGAATGCAACTGTCGAAGTCAAATGGTGTCGTGGTGGCCGACTCGGCACCGTCGAAGAATCCTTCATCAGCCGTCTGAATACCGGAGACCGATTTCTTTTTGCTGGACGACCGCTCACACTGTTTCGTTTTGATGGACTCACAGCCTGGGTCAAACGATCCCGGGGAAGCCATGGACTACAAGTTCCTCGATGGAATGGCGGACGGATGCCTCTTTCCACGCTGCTTTCTGCAGCAGTGCTTGAACAGGTACGTCTGGCTGGAGAAAGCCAACAGGATTCATCTGCACCTCCGCTGCCTCCAGAAACAGCAGCCATTGCACCTCTTATCACAACTCAAGCCACATGGAGCCGCTTGCCGACGCATGACACGCTTCTGATCGAACGGGCCCGCAGCCGAGATGGACATCATCTCTTTATTTTCCCTTTTGAAGGCCGACTCGTTCATGAGGGTCTGGCAGCTTTACTTGCCTGGAGAATTGCAAACAAGACACCGAGCACGCTGACACTTGCAGCCAATGATTGGGGATTTGAGCTTTCTGGAGCCAAACAACTAAAACTCGATGCTCATGACTTTCGCCAACTTTTCAAACCTGGCCAGCTGCTTGAAGACCTCTTTGCATGCCTCAACGGAACTGAAATGGCAAAACGACAATTTCGGGAAATTGCTCGTGTCGCTGGCCTGATTCAGGGAGGAACGCGATCAGCAAAACAAACGCAGGCATCTGCTGGTCTAATTTTTGATGTCCTGAGTGAATACGACACTGAGAACCTACTCCTTGAACAGGCTCGTCGGGAAGTGCTGGAGAATCAGTTTGAATTCCAGCGACTTTCTGAATCTCTTGATGCAATTGCGAAGAAGGAGATTGTAGTTATGGATACCCCGAGGCTTTCACCACTTGCATTTCCAATCTGGGCGGAACAGATTCAGTCACGTCTCTCAACCCAGAATTGGCGTCAACGGATTATGCAAATGGCTGAAGAACTCGAGCACGCGGCACGCATATGACACAAAAACATTCATCGTCATCGCCTCTTGCTCGAGACACACAAGGCATACGGATTGCCACCGCTGAAAGTGGAACCCTTCCCACTGACACAGACATTGTCCTGCTTCCTGGGCGAGCAGCATTTCTTCCACAAACATCGACTGTAGTCTGCTCAGATATTCATCTCGGAAAAGCGGCAACTTTCCGACATGCTGGCATGCCGATTCCTGAGGGATCAGCACAACACGACCTTCAGCGACTCACCGGCATCGTACAGAGATACAGGGCACAACGACTTCTGATCACAGGCGATCTCTTCCATGCTCGATCAGGATGTACACAACACGTGCTCGATGACTTTTCTGCATTTTGCGAACAGGTTCGTCTATCACATAACACTGACGTTGTTCTTGTCCTTGGCAATCACGAACAATCTCTTGGAAAAAAGTTCCAACCTCATGAGATTGGCATCAAACGGTGCGAAGAAGAAATTATTGAACCACCTTTTCGCTTTATACATGATCACCAAAGTCATTCCGACGCACAGCCCGGTTACTTCACAATTGCAGGCCATGTTCATCCAACCGTTACCATCAAGGGCACCGGCGGAGATCGGCTGACGTGCCGCTGTTTTGTAACGACTGGCACAACGCTTACTCTTCCTGCTTTCGGCTCATTTACAGGGGGACATAAAATTAGCCCCTCAGACGGGACTCGTGTATGGCTCGCCCAGATTGATGGAGTCATGCCGCTAGCCCCCGCACTTATCCGCTCGTGACACACGTCTTGCAACAGGTCTCAACAAGATGGTTCGGCACGCTTCGAGACACATCGTCTTGTTTGTGCGTACAAACAGAGAAGGATGTCACGGGCAGTCAAAGAACACTCGCCGTTTCGATCAACCGCTTCGTCACCTGCGGCCCCATGAATCCATGTACCAAGCCGGGCAGCATCGAATGCACCGAGTCGTTGGGCAAGCAGGGCAGCAAGAACACCCGTAAGAACGTCACCCGTCCCAGCAGTCGCCATACCAGGGTTACCCGTTTCGTTGTGTACATTTGTCGTGCCATCTGTTACCAGAGAAGCTGGTCCTTTGAAGACAAATACTGACTTTGTCGCTCTGGCGAGACGTGACGCTGCCGCCTCTAACTCTTTTCGTTCCTGTTTCTTTTCTCGCGAAGGGCTGGAACCGAGAAGACGTACAAGCTCACCGGCATGAGGCGTAAGGACCCTCGCCCCAGCATGTTCAAATTTTTGCCACTCCGCATCTTGGGCAAGTGCCCACAATGCGTCTGCGTCAACAACCGCCGGCCTTGGTAGCGTCTGCCAAAGATCATGAACAATCTTTACAAGATCGTCACTACGACCAAGCCCTGGACCAAGAGCGACCACGTCCGCTTTCTGGCAACGGTCATGTATTGCCGATAATGCTGACAATGAGAACCGCCCGGCAGCATCTTCTGGAAGACCGTGCGTCATCACGCACGGGTCAAATCCAGCAACGGTTGCCTGAATCGACTCTGGAACGATTGCCTCGACAAGCCCAGCGCCACCTCTGAGCGCCGCCATCGAAGAAAGCGCGGCGGCTCCAGCCATTCCTCGGCTTCCTGCCACGAGAACCACACGACCGTAGTCAAATTTACTGGATTCCCTGATCCGAAC
>WLWE01000172.1_pt1 | contig 58577 bp, 72 predicted proteins | sample 6718301 | NCBI WGS metagenome assembly WLWE01 (sample SAMN12718691, study PRJNA515312) | sponge metagenome | isolation source: marine sponge | host: Mycale hentscheli | place: New Zealand: South Island, Marlborough, Capsize Point | collected 2003-05-01
GTGGTAGTGGAACGACAGGACTTGTTGCTGATAGATTAAAAAGAAGTGCTGTTCTTATTGAATTGAACCCTGATTATGTTGAGATTATGCGTAAGAGATTAGAGGGTGATGCACCTTTATTCACTGATATAAATATTGATGGGATAAATACATAAGATTAAAACAATTAATTTGATAAATAGAATGAGAGGTATATATATCTTCGATAAGGAGATAGAAATGGAAAGAATATTAGAAATCATCACAGCTTGCACCATGCTTTTATGTTACATTAAGATTATATAAAAAAAGAAAGCCAAAGAGTATTAAACTTCAGATTAAATGAGCGTATATAAAAAATTAACAAAACCTATTGACAGTAAATAAATTAGTAATTATATATGGTGTATTATTAATGAACATTGGAGGTAGGAATGTTAAATACAGAATCAAGTCACTTAGTACCAATAGCTAAAATCAATAAAGATATTATTAAGAGTGCAATTAAATTAGGCGACTCAGAATTAAGATGGTTAGTGGACTATTATTATCAAATGCAAGATGATCGAATAAGGTTGAATGCCCAAGTTAGGGAGGCTTCTCAAATTGCAGAAGAGCATGATGCCTTAGATTATCTAGCGGAGCAATCTTCTTATTTAGAAAAACAAATAAAAAGGTTGCTCCAAACTTATGTAGAAAGCAGACCTGTAGGAAAATGGTTGTTACACAATAAAGGTGTGGCAGGAGTTTTGTCGGCAGGTTTACTCGCACATATAGATATCAATAAAGCACCAACAGCAGGTCACATATGGAACTACGCAGGTTTAAATCCTAAACAGGAGTGGAAGAAAGGACAGATTAGACCTTGGAATGCCACATTAAAAAATCTATGTTGGAAGCTAGGTGAATCTTTTGTCAAGGTTAGTGGGAGTGAAGATGCTTTTTATGGTCAAGAGTATGCTAAAAGAAAAAAGTTTGAAATAGATAGGAATGAAGAAGGTTACTACAAAGACCATGCATCTAAACAATTAGAAAGAAAAAAGTTTGGTAAGACTACTGATGCTTACAAGTGTTACATAAAAGGTAAACTACCCCCTGCTCATGTTCATGCTATAGCTAAAAGATGGGTTGTTAAATTATTCTTATCTCATCTTCATGCTGTTTGGTATGAAGAAGAAACAGGAAAGAAAGCACCTGTGCCATACGCAATAGCACATTTAAATCATGCTCATTTAATTGAGCCACCACACACAATAGGAGATGCAAATGGGTAAGAGACAGATAAAACCAAAAGGGTCTAAAGGTAAAATGTTTTCACACAGACCACAAAGAGCAGAAAATTCTTATTACGATGAGGAAGATCGTAAGCACTATAGAAAAAAAGAGGAGAAATAAAATGACTACATGGGAAATTTTTCAAGTTGCTATTGGTATAATTTTTTTAGCTATCTTAGTTAATATTTAAATCAGAGATGAAAAACATCATTATCATGGAATGAATCAAGGCTTATGAACATCATTAGAATTGGAATGAATCAAATATAATAAACATCATTATTATTGAATGAATCAACTCATCCGAACTTCATAGAATGTGAGTGTAAATCAGAAGATGTAAACATCACCATGATCGAATGAACCACGAAACTAAAACTTCAGAGTACGAGATTGAACCACCAACAGCGAACATCACAAAATATAAGTGAACCATTAATACTGAACATTAGCCATGACGAGTGAACCACATTAAAGGAACATCAAAGAAAAAGATTGAATCACGAAACAATAACATCATGCTGAATGAATGAATGCCCTCTTCGGAGGGCATTTTTTATGGGTAAAAAAAACGTAATGTCAATCTTCTCTTTACAATTTTTTCTTTGATAATACCTCAATGAGGGATCTTATTTTTTTAAATAAGGAGAAAAAAAATGGGGAAGATAATTCTTAGTTAATAAAAGTTGGAGGAACTTATTAGTAAATATAATAAGTCTTGTCATCGTTTATGCCTACCAACTTTCGATAGATGACTCGTTCATAGACCATGAAAATGGTTATGGAATTTCGTGTGGATCACGAAGAAAACAGTGTGATGAAGTTAACATAGGAGAATAATATGAATATATCTTTTACAACTTTTTTAGTATTGGTTTATTTTTTAGAAATACTAGGAATGGTTTTGTTTATAAATATTCCTTAAGGATTATATTAAAGACCTCTAGACTTATCTGTAAGTGAAATTATGATTGCTAGTCTTTTATCTCTTTCAATCTCTAACATTCTTAAAGCCTCTGCTCTTTGAGAGTTATTTATATTAGAATTCTTTTGAATTGCATCTCTTCTTTTTCTCCACCTAGTCATATACTTTCGTATACTTTTCATTTCGTTTTTAACACTAAGTATTTCTTGCTGATTATCATTATAAAGAATGTAATCTTCCATTCTTCCTTCTTTCTTTAATTTACTTAAACTATTAACAGCTTCATCTACTTTTGATTGAAGGTCATAATACTGTGTTTGTAATCCTCTGCCAAAATCATCGTCAAGTAAAAACCTTTTAACAAAAGGAGTTGTGTTAGTTGTTAAAGGTAATTGATTGCTATCTGTAAACATTCTCGTCAATTTGTCAGTTAAAAACAATCCATACACACCTAAAGAACCTGTATACCCTTTAATTGTGTGTTCTAATTTAATAGGAGACATACCAAGAGATGATGCTACTACTCTAATTAATTCATTAGTGGTTTGTTTAGCTTGTAATTCAGGATCTAACTGATCCATGTAATAACCAACTACAGGTCTTTGTGTAAAAGTATTATAATTATTCATGTATGCTTCATAATAAGGTTTGAATATTTGCCATTGACTTGGTAGAGGATTAACTTTTAACGTACTACCAATACCTCTTGTGTATGATTGCCATGTATCAGGAAGTTCGTCATCTCCAAATGCTAACTCTAAAGCTCTTTCAGGAATAACTTTTGATATAAAACCAACTTCAAATGGAATAGGAAACTTTAAACTATAACCATCTACAGGAGTTGGAATAATCCAATTATCATCTCTCACCTCTCTCCTAATATTTTTATACTCTTCATCATCACTAAACATAAGCCAATACATTACTGTTAATCCCATTAACATTCCTATGCGAGCTTGGAAAGTTTGTGCTTGTTCACCAATGGCTCTTGGTTCACCATTTTCTAATACCTTTGATTGATATGCACCATACTGTCTTGAGTATCTTCTCCCTTGAGAGTAAGCATAACCTGACATACCTGATCTATATAAAACATCAAGACCTTGCATTCTTGCATTTAAGAAAGGAATAGCTGTAGAAACAACTCTAAGGTATGGACTAGAACCTCTTCTGTTAAAGTTTATTATTTCTAGTGCCTGATATGCCGCCTCGAAATGATCTCCTGTTTCTTTAAGGACTCTATCATAAACAGCTTGTCTAGTAGCACCATCCGATCTTGTCGTAATACCACCAAGATAATCCCATGTTCTAGGAAGCCAATCTTTTAATTCAGCACCACCATTCTCTGCTATGCTCATATTTTTCATTTCTTTTCTTAAATATCTACTCATTTCTTTTCTTTCATTAGAAAGATCGTAACCTGATGTAAGACCATATCTATCTAAATCTTTAAAACCTTTATCCATACCTTGAAGACCATCTTTAAAGAAATTATTAAATGTATCTAAAACAGGAGTAAAGTCACCACCTGAGGTTACCCAAGCAGAAAGAGTGTCACGCATCATATTAACAATTACGAAAGCAGGATCTCTTGTCACAGTTTCTCTTAAGATATTAGCAGGTATACCGACTAATCTTAGTAAGGGAGTTAGAATAGGCTCTCCATAGCTCTGCATTGCCTCTACTAAACCTATGTCTTTAGCGTGAAAATATTTAGCTTTTCCATTTTCTTTATATAAAAAGATGTTAGTAGCAGGATATTTTTCTGTTCCTACTTGCTTCTGAGTTATAGTTTCACCTTGTCCTAAGGCTTCTGCCTCTTTAACTATTCTTTGTCTCGTAGCGTTTTTTGCTCCTAACTGATAAAGAGCTAAAGAGTTTTTTGCTATAGCTTCCAAAGGATTCATCATGTTTTTTAATGCAACATCAGTTTTTAATTTTAATTGCGTTGGATCTGCACCTAAAGTTGTTGGAGTATTGTGATGTAAACTTTCTCCAAACCAATGTTGAATACCGCTTCTGTCTCCTTGACTATCTGTTTCTCTGTAGAAGGGAAAATAGTTAGAGTATTTTATCCATGAATCTGCCATCTCATCATTTAAAACTCCTGTTTTTTTAGCGAATTCAATAAGATTGTTGTTAAACTCCTGATACTGTAGCCATGCATCTTCTACTTGAGGGAACTTTTTTATTCCTAATTCAAAAGAATTTGATTTTTTAGATAAAATTTTGTTATATAATGCTAAATTAGCTTCTTTTAAATCTTGTATAAATGGATCTTTTTCTAGTTCTTCTTTCTTTTTCTTTGAAAGATTTTTTAGATTTCCTAATTTTTTTGCTTTTACGATAGCTTGTATTCTTTTATATATTCCGTATTGTTGAAAGAAAGGTTCTAAGGAAACTTGTTTACCATCTTGTTCAATGGTTAGTTTAGAAAATGCTTTTAATAAATTTAATGGTTTTCCCTCTCCGTTTGCATCTATATATGTAGCATCAGGATCTACTACTATACCACCTTCAAAAATACTATCTCCTTCAAATACTATTTTACCTCCACCCCTCAAAATATTTTGGAACTCTCCCTTCATTCGCTCCCCTAATCTAGCCATACCTATAGCACTTGCTGATGCAACCATTCTTAAAGTTTCTTTGTCGTTCTCGCTTGCTTTTTTTGCAAATTGTTCACTTAATCTTTCAACTGCTTCTAGTTTGTCAAGAGTTACCCTTCTCCACCAATTAAGACTAGAAAAATCAAAGTTTGAATCAAACTCTCCTGATATTAAATCATTTACAATTTTTGAAAATCCTGAAACAACAGTTCCTATAGTAACTTCTTTCTTTTCTATTGGATCAGGTTGTGCAAACTCATCTATCTCAGGATCAACTTGAGCAGGTTTTAAACTATAAACAATGCTTTCTTCTTTTCTTTCTATACCTTCTTTGTCCATATCCTCTAAGGTATTGAATGCTTCTTCTTTAGCTAAGTTAGATGTTGTATCTAAGTTGTATATTGGTTTTACACCCTTAGGTGTTTTTTTGACTATATCTTCTAACCTTTGATTAACCTTTCTCATTGTAGAATCATTGGCAGTTAATGGTTTGGATAAGGCAGTACCATTTAACTCATATGGTGCTTTTATGTTTGTTACAGTGTACTTGTTGGTCTTTAAAAAATCTCTAAAGGATTCAAAAGCAGGTATATATAAGTTTTGTAGTAAAGTTTGCTGTAATGCATCTATATTAGACGATCCTTTAATTCTAGAAGTTCCACCATAGAATTCTAAAGTTTCAGATGATCCTTCTTGTAATGCATTTAAATCTTGCATTAAAGCATCTCTAATAACAGAATCAAAACTAGCATTTTCTTTTAGATTACTTAATCTACCAAACAAATCTACATAAAGAACACCCTCTCTCATTTCTGCAACGTGAGGTATACCTATATCCTCTAAGAACTTAAGTTTTTTATTACCCTTTTTACCACTTGAAATAGAATTAAATATTTTTCTTGCTACTGACGCTTGTTTTTTAGCGTCTAAAGTAACAGTGTTTCCTTTGCTGTCTGTAATTGTATAGTTATTAGGAACTAAAGGCACACTTACCTTACCTGCATTTGCTCTAGCTTCTTCTGTCATTCTAGGAAGTAAGCCAAATCCAAATCCTCGTGTTCCCTCAAACCTTATTCTTTCAGCATCTGTTAATCCATCAGGCACTGTTATAAAAGAATCCTTACCCCAATAACCTGATTGTTGTGCTTGTTTTATTGTTTCAGATTGTTTTTCTGCATTAGTAAATATAGATTCTACTGATCCCTCAGTACCTGACTTTGATCGTACTCCAAACCATATTAATGCTTGTATTTGATCAGGTCTAAATTGTTTAGATCCTTCTCTTCCATCCATGTTAACATCGTAAACTTGATCTGAAAGATACTTCATTATGTATTGAGAATAGTTCATCTCACTAAATTTGGGAGCAGTTCTAATCTCTTTTAACTTATGACCTTCGCTATCTTTAGTGTTTAATTTATCATTCCAAGATTTTATTGCTTCGTTGTATGCTTTTTTAGTATTAAATTTATTTCTGTTAGGTTTGACAGGTGTGTTTCCTATAGCTTCTGCAAATCCAAGTGATCTGTACATCCATCTGTCCATAACTGTAAAAGGTATGTAATCTCCTAATTTAACCATAAAAGTGTTAATTGCATATGCAGGAGTTTTCATGGAGGCTACACTTTTTGTACCCCAAATACCTTGAGGAAACTCTAATGAAGAGTCATAAAGGTTTTCTACGCCCTTTAATTGATCTGTACTTTTTGCTTGCATATCAGGAATATCTTTAATTCTTTGTAATGCTTTTTCTTTGTTTTGATAATAAGTTTCATACTTAAGTTCTCCTGTGTTGATATCTATTCCTCTCATCACCATCATGATATTTAAGGCATCTTTCATATTAACTTCAGGACTAGCCGCCGCAGATGTAATTGCCCATAAAGATGAAAACTCTGCCATATTTTCAGCACCAACAACAGCTTCTGCTTCTCTGCCAATATCTAAATACCAATTTTCATCCGCACCTGAATTGTACTGATCTACTATAATCTTTTTTAATTCACCTATAGTTCTAAAACTTTGTTGCTCACTTCCTTCAGACCTAAAGAATTTTTTTAATCTTAAGTTTTTTTCAGTTCCTACTTGATCGAGAAGATTTTGAAAATCTTCTATAGGAATATTATCTATTTCTTCGTTAGTTTTACCTGCAAACAGTCTATCAAGAAGGTAACCTATTTCACTTGGTGGCATTCCATTGTTTGTCAAAGGCATCTGAGAAGTATCCGCCCTAGAAAATACCATATCTTCTTCTTCTGCATCATCTCTTAAAACATTTTTTGCTTCTTCTTTCGCTGAGTTTATAACTATATCAGGATCTTCTTCATAAAATTCCCTTATTACCTGAGTTACTTTTTCTCTTGTTCTGTTTTCAAATAAACCATTGTTCATCATTTCCATTAATTGAACAGCGTTAGTAACACCAACTTCTTCCGCAGAAGATACTGTAGTAAAAAAGAATTCTTTAATTCTTTGAAATAAAGATTTTGGTTTTCCTGTAACTTTTACTTTATTACCACTTACATCAAATAATTCTTTATTTCTTGTGTAATGAGCAAATAATTCTGCTACAGCTTCTTCTTCTATAATATCTCTGTAACTTGTTCTGCCGTTATCTTTATAAGGATCATCAATATCAGGGAATTTTTTTCCTGCTCCTTTAGTGTAATATCCTCTTCTTTTAACAGTTCCAAAATATGTATCTTTTTGTCTGTCGTAAAAACTTTCATAACCTACAGCTACACCTCTTAATCCATCAGGATTTTTCGTCATTATTTCAGAGTAAGTTTTTTTAGCAAAGTTTGTTAATATCTTCCATTCAGATTCTTTTATTAATCCCACAACCCTTAAGTAATGTATAAACTCGTGGTTCATTGTTTTTAATCCACTGTTTAAGGCAATGTTATCGAGACTTATTATCTCTGATTTTGGAGCTCTATCAACGTATTCTGCTAATGTTCTCTTAAGAGGCATACGAAATGATATTTCCTCGTTATTTTTTCCAAGTTCTTCTTTTCTTATACTTCTTATCTCGTCACTTATTGTTTTTAAGTATTGATCTTTTTTAGGATTAGAATCTGAACTCATAGCTATTTCTATTTGATCAGGAGTTAAATCTGTTGATTTAGCAATATATCTAAAGTCATTTAGTAGGTTAAGTTTTTCTTGATAATATGTTACAAAAGGCATTCCTATGTATCTAAATATACCTTGATCAGTATTTAATCCTTCTTTTGAAGAAACGTAACCTAAAAAGTCAGCTTTCCCACTAAAATCTTCTGATTCATTAAATGTTAATCCGTCAGGACTAATTCCTATTTGATCCATTTTTATAAAGGCTTCAGAGATACCTAGTTTTTTTGCTTTTGCTCTAGCTTTAATTATAAATTGTTCTTTTAATCTTGCTTGATTAATTTCAGAATTAAAAGGAGCAATTAAACCTGCCTCTACAAATTGTTGTCTTATTGCTGTCTCTCTCGTTGGAGTTATCATATTAGGGTATTTTGATATCTCGTTATATTCCATAGGGTTTACATATCCTACGTCATCAATATTTAAAGAATATGGATATAAATTAGTCGGTTGTTTTTTACGAGCTATCTTTTCAATTTGAGAAGTTGTTAATAAGTATTCATTGGGATTTAAAAAGTTTCTTTCTAAACCAAGCCTTGATCCATACTCTGCATTTGATTCGCTTAATTTTGCACCTTTACCAAGCATAGATATTTTAAAATCATTTTCCGTAATAATTTCATCATTAAGTTTTGTTGTGTCAATAACAGATTCTTTTTCTAATCTTTTTCTTTCAAGTCTTAAAATTAAATCTTGTTTTGTTACCTTTTCAGAGTCATTATTAAATTCATTTTTAATAATTCTGTTTAACTCGGCTTTAGAAAACATTCCTTCTAGTTGACTCATTGATAAACTATAAAGATCAGATTTTAAGATATCATTTTCTACTGAAACTCTTTTTTCAGACATTGAAGTTAAAACAGGAGATTGATAATCTTTTAAATTTCTTCCTTCTTTAAAAAATTCATACTTACCTGATGAGTTTTTAGTAAGTCTTCCACTCTCTACAAGTCTTCCAATCATTTGATCTAAAGCATTATCACTTGTTACACCTGATATTTCTTTTATTTCTTGTTTAGAGTATTGTTTATTTTTTGTTTTAATTTTAGTTTTCTTATCAGTAGTTGCACTTAATTCTTTTTCTACTTCTTTAATGTAATTTCTATCTTGATATTCTAATATTTTATTTATATTCTCTGAGGAATATAAGTTAGGTCTTACATCAATCATGGGTAAAAATTCTCTTTGAGTAGGTAGTTGTGTTAACCTTCTTTTAAGATTTTGTTTTTGAGAATTATTCATTTTACTGAAAGAACTTTTGCCTGTAATAGCCTTTAAATAATTTGAAAAATTACTGCTAGGTTTGTTTACATTTTCTTTAATATTTTTTTCTTGTAAGAGATCGTTAATATCTTTTGCTGTAAAATTACTATCTATTACACTTAAGTCATCATCAATTTTACCATCAGAAACATTTCTTCCAATTTTAGAATTTGCTTGTATCAAGGCAATTAGTTGCGTTGTGTTGTTTTGTGCACCTGAATCATAACTTTGATTTTTTGCATCTCTTAAAGTTTCAGATCTTGAAGATACTGCTTGTAACCTTTCTTGCAAGGATTGTGCTGAGTCAAAATCTAAACCTTCTGAAACACCTTCTGTGCTATTGTCAGAAATTCTATTATAGATTTGACCATTGTTTTCATCTATGACGTTGTAAGATTTTATTTCTTCTTCGCCTTTTTGTTTTGTTCTTAAAGATTCTTTAGCTTCTTTTAATGTACTGTACTCTGATATGCCTGATCCACGAGATCCTACTTTTTTTGATAGCTCTGATCCAACTTCAATAACTTGAAATCTAGTTCCTAGCCCTTCTACTTTTCCTATGTTAACAATTTGAAATCTACCATCAGCAGTTTCATATGTTATAAAAGTTTCATTTTCTTTTTTTACTCTTTTGACATCTGAAGGTTCGTAAAAAGTAGGAACAACTTCAGACTCACCGCTTTCAACAACATTAAATTTAGGTATGGGAACACTAGGATCAACAAACTTTTCTGACTCTTCTATGGTTTTATCTACTTCATCTTTTTTATCTATATCCTCTATATTAGCATCTTTTTTGACTCTACCTGGCATAAGAGCATTGATAGTTAAATCAGCAATAAATCCTGTAGCACCACCAACAGTTAAATTATCCCATATGCTTTCGGCATTTAAAACTTCTCTATCTTCGTCATATAAACCTCTAGCAAGAAGATCTTGAGCTATCCCTGCTACAGTTTCTTGAATAGCTTCGTTTCTTGCTGTGGCAGTTGCTCCTGCTAATTTAGGATATAATTTACTAAATCCACTTTGTATAACTTTTTTTGCTTCAGGATTGTTAGGTATTCTTTTAAAAAGTTTTTCTATTGGATACATTTCTCCTAATCCAATAACACCGCCAATAGATTCAGCAAGAATTTCTCTTATAGCTCCTATTTCTTTACCTTCATTTCTTTTTTCGTTTATGCCACTAGCTTGTTCTTTTGCACCTGATCCTCCTGCTATTCCCAATCCTGTATATTTTGCTAAAGAGTCTGCTCTGTCGAGATTAGCAGGGCTAAATGCTTTATTAGAACGTAAAAGGGTAGAAGCTATTCTAGGAGCACCAAAGGTTGCAAAACTACCTACACCACTACCTACTTTACTTGTAAATAAATCTCCATACTTTGCATCTAATGGACTTGCTGTAGATTGTCTAAATCTATCTTCTAATTTTTGTAAATCTTGTGTTAAAGGATTATCATTACCTATATCAACAAGGGAGGCTAAACCTGAAGCTCCACTTAAAGCTGTTTCAACAGCACCTTTTCCAACATTTTTTAAAGCATACCCATACCTTCCAAGATCAAGCATTGAAACGCTTTCTCCTTTAGGTGTGTAATTAGCATACTCTTGTGCAATCTTTTGCTTTATAGAGTTAACTTGATTACTATCTAAGTTAGATGGTATTTCAATAGTTTTTCCATCAGGTAAAGTAATTATCGGCACGATATCACCCCTGTGCAGGCAGATTATTTACAAAATCTTGTATGGTAGCTTGTGAATCTTTTATTGTTTCGCCACCTGTTCGTGCATTAGTTAAAGCTCCTTGAGGTTGAATTAATGCTATATATTCCTGAAGGAGCATTTGAAATTGAGGAGACTGAGCTAATATAGGATCGTCTTGCATAGCTTTTATCGCAGCAGATAGTTCAGCTATTCTTTGTGTTCTAGGATTAAGAGACTGTATTCCTTGAACCATAGCCACGTCATCTGCTATGCGTGATCTTTCTCTAGCGTCTTGATCTACCATTAAATCATAATTACCTTGTACTATTTCATTAAAATTAGTAGCACCTGCAATATTAGATCCTAATCCCATCATTAACATTCTTCTGTCTTTATCTTCTCTTTCTTCTCTAGTTGGATAACCAAAAACATCTCTAGCTTCGTTTAGTTGAGAAGATATTAAACTTGATGTTGATTGTGGTTGTGGTGGAGATGGAGGTGGAGTTGGTTCAGGTGCGAAAGGATCTAAAGCATTGTAACCAATAACACCAGCAATACCTCCTGCTGTTCCTGTTTTTATAGGATTTCTTGCTGCAGCTCCTACAAACCTTTCAATTTTGCCTGGGTTTCTAGGACCTTGTTTTCCGACAACAGGATTTTTAACTTGTTTCCATAATTGTGCCAAAGCCTTTTTACTTAATTTTCCTGCTTTGTATGCTTTATATGCCATTGATAATCCTTTAGCACCTAAACCAAGAGCACCTAGACCTGGTATAGCCAAGGCGTAATCTACTGGATTTGTAGGATCAAAAAGAGCACCATCTTTTCCAAAGAGCTTAATATCTTCTTCTTCTGTTTCTACTTCTCCACCTTCTTTATAACCTCTACCACCTGTACTAAATGGAAATATTGCTCTAATTCCAGCTTTCATATCATTTTCATCTTCGCTTTGGGAATCCATGAATGCAGTCATGTTAGGACTAAGATTAACTTCTCCTCTTAAATTACCTTCTCTATTTAAATTTACGTTAAAATTATCTCTTGCAAGTCCTAATGAATCAATTTGATTATCTCCAACATCAACATTTACATCAAAAGGCATATTACTATCTAGTGATTTTCTATTCATAGATAAAAGTTCTTCAACTTCTACTTCGTCTTCTATCTTATTAAGTTCATCAAACACTTCAGGAGTTATGGCTTCTTCATCGCCTAAGTATGGTGTTTCTCCTTCAGGTAAAAGATCCATTAAGCCACCTGGCGGTAAAGAAAACTCTTCTCCCATTTCATCACTTAATCTAACTGTTCTTCCTTCTGCCATCATTTGCATAGGTGGTTGTGGTTGCTCTAAATTTGCTATTCCCCCACTAGCTTCGACTGAGAGGTTGGGGGAGGATAAGTCGGTACTAGCAGGGGAAGCAACTGATGAAACAACGTCTTCAGCTACTGTTGGTGTTGGTGACATGTTTGTAGAAGAGTTTTGTAATGCCTCTCTGTTTTTAATTTCTACTAATGTTAAAGATCCATATATAGAGTTAGGATCGTCTACCATATCTATAAGTCTTTGCATTGGCATATAACTTAATTCTTCTTGTAATTGTATTATGTTTTTACCTAACATTTTGACCTCTTAATGCATTTGCTATTCCTAATGCTGTTAAACCACCTCTTCGAGGAACTCTTCCTCCTCCTGCCATGCTAACTAATCCACCGCCTGATCCGAATAAAGATGCGGCTTGTAAGCCTCCACCTATTAATCCGCTAAACAATCCTGGTTGTTGAGCGTATGTGCTAACTGTTCTATTAGGTTCAGAATATGATCCTTTAAGAATATTTTCATAAAAACCAAGTTGTCTTTGTGGGTATTCTTGTTGACGTAAGAAGTCTTGATATCCCATATCAAGACTAGCTTGTTGTAAAGCTCTATCCTGCTCTCCTACAAGTTGTAAGTCTTTTAATCTTGCTTGAGCCATTGTTTGTTGCTGACCACCTAATTTTGAAAGTGCTATAGCTTTTCTTTCGTTAGCGGCTCTATCAAGTTCAAATCTTCTGTTAGCATCTAAAAATGCATCTTGTCTTCCTGTTTTTTCAATATCAGATAATTGTCTGTTTAAATCTCTTTGTCTTTCAGATTGCATTATAGATTCTCTATAGCCACCTAAACCACCTTGTGCTGATGCCTGATCTCTAATACCACGAGCTTGAATAGCTGATTGTCTTTTTGTTTCATCTTTTAAAGGATCAAGTGCTTGTTGAAAGTATGGTGACATATAGGCATCTGCAATTCCACCTGTCATAACGTCAGGAGAAGTTACAGTTCTTTGATAGGCTTGTCTTGATGCAATAGGATCGCCAAACATAGCCATAGATGCTAAACCTTGTTGAGACATCCTTTCAGCAGGTGAAAAACCTGCTAATCTTTGTTGTGAATAAGGTAAGTAAGGTTGATTACTTTCAAACTCTGAACGACCTAAAAGAGCTTGGAACTGAGGTAATACCTCAGGAGGCATAGTTAAGTTAGTTACTTGTGTTTCTGTAGGTGCTGAAGAACCGCCACCTTTACCAAATCTTCTTCTACGATACGTCATTTGTAAACCTCTTTTCAAAAGCTACGGCTTTCCTACTCCAATCATCTTCTTTAATCCAACTCCAAAATCCTGCTCTAGCTACAGCTTCTATGCCATCACAATGACAATCTTTAGCAAAACTTTCTAAAATATCTATAGCTTCTTTTGTCCACATTTGTTGTTTTACTCCTGCGACATGATCAATGTTTAACATTTTTAATCCTGTTGGATAATGTGTTATCTGAGTTATACCACAACCCATTAACTCAGGGAATTCTTCTTTTTTGTAAACAATCCATAAGTTACTTTCTCCTGACAAACATTCTTCTAGTAAATCACGAAGAGTAATTCTTCCATCGCTTCTCTTTGCACTTTTCTTTAAATGTTTTTCAGCAAAAGCCCATACATGAAGTATATCTTCTGGCTTTACTAATGTTTTTACAATTTCGTCTTTTTCATTCATGCTGGCATCACGTTGTCTAGGTTAATAGGATCAGGTTGTTTTTCTGTATCGTGTTTTTCTGTTCTGACTCTTGATAAAAAATCATCCATAATTCTTGCACCTTCTTCGCTGTTGCCATCACCTAAGTTGCCAACAACATCAGCAGGAACAATGTATTCGCCAGGACTTACCGCAACTTGCTCTTGATCTCCAATAACTCCATTGACCTTATCATCCATTCCGCCACCTTCTCCCTGAATCATACCTTCTTGTTGAGGTAACGGAATTAACTCTGCTTTTAATTTAGCGTATGCTTCTTCTCCGAAAAGTCTTATAAATTCTTGCATAATAGATCCGTCATCTTTTAATCTTCCTAGAATAATGTAAGACATTTTTTCTAATAGTTCTCTGTCTCCTTTAGGCATTTTTTCTTGTATGACAGGGTTTGATAAAACAGTTTCTACTTGATCAGATTTTTCTATTATCTGACCATCTATTTCTACAGTGTCAGAACTTTGCATTATTTCTCCGCCTACTGCATATAGATTATCTTCCATACCGCCTGTTGGTAATGGTTGTGTGTAATTTTCTAAAGTTTTAATTGAATTTAGTATTTGACCGCCACTTGCCATTCCAAGCTGTTCTTCAGTTGTAGTTTCTACTGGATTTAGTAAAGTTCCGTCATCTGCTAAAGAAGTTGCTGTGCGTAAAGGTACGTAACCTTGTCCTGATGTAATCATGAATTCCACAAAAGTACCATCTGCTTGTGGAATAATTGTAAGTAAGTTACCTGTGTTAGTATCAAATCTTAAATTACTATCTGTATTACCAGTAGTCTCATTAACAAAATCAGTGTTTACTTTAGAAAAATCAGTTAATTTATCTAGTGTAGTATCTCCTGCAAAACTATCTAACTGATACATATAGTTATCTAAATAATTAGCAGGTGTTCCAAGTCTTTCTTTTGCTTCATCAGTTAAATAATCAAATATAGTATCATCAACATTTAAACGACCTGCGTCATCACCTGTTTGTACAATTAAATTTGATTTAGGATCTATTGATAGATCAGTAAATGTTGATCCTTGATCTGTAGCTAATTCTGTAGCTATTGTTGAATCTTTACCTTCTATCTCTGCTAATAAATCTTCTATTCTTGTATTAAGAGAATCTACCTCTGACTGTAAAGGATTAATTGGAGCATCACCTACAGGTGCTGATCCAAAACCAGGAGTTCCGTAGCCACCGCCACCAAAAATACTGTTTAACTGTTGATCTTGATATTGATAATAAGGAGTGTTCTGCATATAAGAACTTAAATAAGCAGGTATACCTTTTTCTACACTGCCTAAAAGATATTCATTGTAAGGAGTTCCGCCTGCAAATAAATCAGGATTATAAGAACCTTTATAAACATTTTGACCGCCTATGTTTACTACGTTAGGTATTCCTCCAGTTCCGCCACTACCTATTGTGTATTGTTGAGAGCTGTCACCACCACCAATAGTTGATGTTGGTTGAATATTAGAAACGTATTGATACTCAGGCATAAATCCTGGCATATAGTTATAAGGAACAGGAGTTAATCCTCTACCTCTAATTTTTCCTGCCATTTCTTCGTCTGTATAATAGTCTCCTGTAGCCATATTTATTCTAGTAGGATCATAACCACCATAAAGCTCTTTTTCAGGAATTTTAGGATCAGTAGGAGTAATATCTTCAGAAGATTGCGTTGTTACTGTACCATCTGTCGTATTACCATCTGTCGTATTACCACCTATGGTGCTAGTATTGCCTATGTAAGTTCCGTCTTTATCAAAATATTGACTATAATCTGTATTACTCCAATCATAATTATCCAAAAAATTTCCGCCAAACATCTTTCTTTCAACTTGTCCACCATTGGCATATGAATTTTCTATTCTTCCACCATCATAAGCAAAGTTATCAAATTTATTATATTTATTATTACCTCCTACGCTAAATGGTGATTGTGTTCCACCTGGTGTGTTTCTAGATGTGTATACTGATCCACCCATACCTGGTGCACTTGGTGTATAGCTATCTAGTATATCTTGTTTCTTTTTGTCTCTTGCTTCTTGTGAAGCTAAGTTGTTTGCTTCAAATTCCTTCATATCTTCTGTGACAGCAATACCACCTAATCCTGTAGCAGTTGGTATTAAGTTTTGCATTTCCGTTAAGCTACCTGCAAAGTTTTTAAAACCTTGTTTTGTTCCAAGATCTGCTAAAGTTCCTGTTCCTGCTTTTCTTCCTACTTCTACACCTTTTTTTGCTAATTGATCTGCAAAGGCTTGTTCTGCGGCTTGTTGTGTAAATCCTTGTGAAGTAAAGTCTGCTACGCCTTTTGATAAAGCATCAGGAGTAACAGATCCACTAAATTCAGGCAGAGGAGCACCTTGTAGTGCTTGACCTAAACCAAACCCTGTAAGACCTGCCATCAGACCTTCTTCTACACTACCTGTGACTGCTGTTGTTGCTAAACCTGATCCTGCCGCCCCTGCAGCTGTTAAACCTAAACCTGAAAGACCTGCGGCACCACCAAGAGCTGTACCTAGTGCTGTGCCTAAGAAAGGTGCTAATAATGGTAGAAATGCTTCAGGATATCCTGTATCAGGATTAATTGTTAATGGTGCAAGACTTGCTAATCCTTGAACTTCAATAGGATTAACATGCATAAGTGTTGTATCACCATAACGACCTCTACTTGCTACTTGATCTGCCATTCCTTTGTAAGGTAATTTCTTATTCATTATGTTGTCTCTACTCCAAATAAATTAAAACTTAATGTTCCATTTGTTGCATATACCTCAATAACATCAGATTCACTTAATGTGATGCCGATGACTGCGGCTAATGTATCTTGTGCACTTACACTTTTGTTATAATATATAAATTGTTTGCTGTCGTCACCAGCATTCTTTACTTTTATTCTAACTCTGAATGTATCTGCTGTACTTCCATGTTGATTACAAACTACTAAAGAACTTATTGTTGTTTGTGCAGGATACTTTGTATCAACTCCTGTACCTTCTCTTCTAGGAACTGTATACAGCATTGTAGCTGTTGCTGAAGAAGGTTTTAATTGTGCCAATACTTTAAATGTATCTGCCATTTAAGCTGTCCATTTTGGTGCACCAAGCAGTAGAAGTTGCATTCTTCTCACACTTTTAGCACTTGTTGTTGTATTTACTTTTTCTACTTCATCTACTTTTGTACTTATTTCATTTATAAAATTAGTAATTTGTTCACGAAATAAATTTTCATCTATAGAATTATATTCTTTTTGTGCAGGTCTTAAAGGTTGTCTAGCCATTATCTTCTCCCATCAGGATAAACATTCATTCTTATACCAAATAATCTAAAACTAGAGTCTTGATCTACATGCTTATATTTTAAAATAGTGGCTCTGCCTCTAGCCCTTAAATCAGTTTTTGTAGTAGATGAGGTAACAGTATTGCTAGATGATAATGCAGGTGATTCGGATGGATAATTTCTAATATATATTTCATTATTTAGAGTTGAGATATTACCTGTTAATTCTACGTCATTTATTACAGATGATACTGCAACAAAATCCTGCCCATCGCCTATAGCTATATCACCACTTTCTAAATGAGATGTAAAAGCATTTCCTGTAGCATCCGCAGATAAACTATTAGACCTATCGCCATCATCTTGCCTTACTAAAAAACTATTAATGCTGTTAGATTGTTGACCTAATAACATATAATCTTCTTCGTATGCTGTAGCACCTGCTGAACGCCACATATTATTAAGAGTCCATGTATTTTCTACATAGTTATAAATTACACACCTTGTTGGATCACTAGAATTTGCTGAAGAAACAAGGTCTGAATTTGCTGTTCCACTACCTGCATATAAAGTGTTCATTTCATCACTAGGATAAAACCACCATACTTCATTGTATCTAGGATTAGCTACAGCGAAGACTTTTTGTTGTTCACTAATATCTAAGTCATCAAAGATATAATCTTCTACAGGGCAAGGTATGGGCTCTATAGCACCTGAATATTTATAAAATCCTCTTTCTCCCATAAAGTATGTGTTAGCACCTGCATTAGCACAAGCCTTTGGAGATATCATAGTTATTCCATCTTGAACTTCGTCAAATGAAAAAACTAAATCACCACCAATAAATTTCATAGAATAAAGAGATGTATCAGTCCATATCAGTATTTCTTGCCTTGCTGACAAAGCACCTATTATTTCTGAACCACTACTTAAATCAACACCACCTGCTGAGTTAGTAGCACGAGGTGTCCAATCCATAGCATTCTGTGTTGCTGACCATCTAATATGCATAGGATTAATTGTATCTTGTAAATAAGGATTACATCCAAAAGATATACAATGACCATCTTGATCACTAGTCATAACTTGTGAAGAAAGGAAAGGAGCATTAGATTCATATTGTTTTATTGCATCGCCTGAATTATGTGCCTTTGCAATAGTGTTATTTTTACCTCTTACACATCCTGTAAGTTGAGTCGCTGTAGAATTAGCATAATAAATAACTTCATCGCCAACGATAACATATCCATTATCTTGATAAAAACCTGCTGTTGATACAACAGTAATTGTCGTAGCTGTACGAGTTAAAGCACCATTCAATGTAGTAGAGGCAATATCTAAAGAAGAAATAGGAGGTGTTGTCTGTGATTGCGTTGAAATTAATCTTGCTCTTTGACTTGTTCCTGCTGATTTATCCCAATAGTAAATAGGACCTCCTCTAGGATTCATGAGAAGATCGTCACCAAAATTATCTTCTGACCATAATCTTAGTTGATTTTTATAATCAAGAGAACCAACACTACCCCATGCAACATTTTCTATTGTACCTCCCCAATCACTTGCACCCCATCCTGTACCCTGAACAAAACTGTTTGAACCAACAGCTAAATAAGCACTTACGGATACACTAGCTCCTCCACCACTTGCATTAGCATTAGCTGTAGAACTTGATAATGTAAATGTTGTTGTAGTAGGAACTGACAAAACCTCTCTAGTATCGTATGTGTCAGAAGCAACAGCATTATATGTTGTTAAATTTATACTTCCTATAGTTCCTGTCAAACCTGATATTCTTACTAAATCACCTGATTTTAATCCATGTGGATCAGTGCAAGTAAATGTTATAAATTGATTTCCTGATACACAAGCCACAGGATTGTTTCCTAAAACAAGTGCTGTTACAGGAGTTATATCTGAAGGTAAAGTTCCTTCTATTATATTATAGTTTGATCTAGTTCCTACACCTGTATACCTTGTGTTGTTACTAGCTCTATAAAGAAATATAGACCTGATATTATTAGTTGAAGCAGGATCTGTTGATGGTGATGAGGATGTTGTTGGAAGGCTAACCCAAGAAGTCCATCCTCCTAGTTTTTGTGGAACTCCATTAAAGAACCTAATAAGGTTAGCATCATACCATTGACCTTTAGCAGTGTACTGACTACCTACTTTATTTAATCCTGCTGGCGGTGTTAAGTCCTGATAAGGCATTATTTACCCATCCTTTTCATTGCACGATTCCCAAACCAAAATGCAATTACGCAAGAAAAGAGCCCTTGCGTTTCAACATCCCATGCATTAACAACTCCTCTTAAAGGATTATCACCATTCTGTACGGATATAACAACTTCTGTAATTTTAACAAAAGCAAACAAACCAAATAACAAGTAAGTAATTACAGGTCTTACAGAAGCCTGTAGTGAAGAAATAAACCTAGATTTATTGCTTTTACTTAATTGTTGATCGTGTTGATAAATAGATTTTGATTCTTCTATATCTGCTTGGGCATCTAACTCTTTAATTTTATACTTGGACATTTGCTCTGCATACTTAGCTTTAGCTTCGAGCATTAATAAGTCTTGTTTAAATTTAGCTTTCTTCTCGAAGAACCCTAATACTGAAGGCATAAAAGAAGTGCCGAATCCAAGTAAAGAGCCCAGCAATGATATCATAATTAGTCCTCAAATTTAAAAGTAAGATAAATGCTGTAACCTACTAAGCCTAAGGATATCAAAAGAAAGATAACGCTATCTATTGAGAATGCTATTAATAAAGAGATATAAGAAACTATTCCTATAAATATTGGTGATTTCAAACCTTCTACTAATGTATTAAAGTTTGATTTTATTGATTCTATTATTTTATTTAAAATATCCATTTTCTTCTCCTATACTACTAAACTTGTTACAACAACTATTGTTCCACTAATAACTGAAAACAAAGTTGCTATTATAAAATACTCTAGTCTTTTTACTCTGTGCAATGTTTCTTCTGATGTTTTTTCACAAGCTGTTACATGATCTATTAACTGTTGTTCCATTACCGCCAACTTTTTATCCACTTCTGCAACAGTTGTCTTTGCCATTTTTAAAACTCCTAATAACTACTAACTTCAAATATTGAATGACCTGAATTAACATTTGTAGGAGTAGTAAACTTTAAACCTCCAAATGTATTCCAACTACCATTTGCCGCAGCACCCATATTAAAATCTACTATTCTTGCTGAATTAGTGTTTAATCCTGATCTAGAGGTAACTTTACCAGTTCCATAATATGGAAGACCATAAGTTGATTGATAAGTTGTATCTCTTGCTAGATTAATTTCCCACCAAATATCTATTTGATTACTTGTTCCTGCTGTAGCTAAAGGTATTGTCCAATTAGCACCTAATTGATTATTTATAATAGCTGTTGATGGTGCACCTGATGAAACATCTGTGTAAAAACCAGAGCTGTAATAATTTCCTACTCCTGTTTGACCTGTTGTGGATATAGGTTGTATTTGAAGGTTTCCACTACCACCATTTGTAACACTTATTTGTGCAGAACCTGTAAATCTATATCTATTATAATTAGCACTTGTATAAATATTATTTACTGTTGTTCCTGTTGTTAAGGCAGACTGATTAATTAATTTTATTTGAGAGCCGTCTAAAGATAAGGTAACTGCACCTGATGATTGGGAAACAACTACTTGATTAGTTGTTCCTGTTAAAGAACTTACACCAGGAGAACCTGCAACACTTGATTGCATATTACCTGTTCCTTTAGAATATAATAAAGCATCGTTTCCTGCTAATATATTTACACCACTATCTCCGTTACTCATTTTAATTGTAAGAGTTTGTGCAGTTGAATTTTTTACTAACCACATTTTTTTAAGTGTAGATGGTTGCAGTATTACACTTCTACCAGTTGTAAGAACACCTCCTGTATCAGTAAATTCTAAAACTTGCTCACGACCACTTGGAGAACCTGAAGAACCTGTAGCTCCATTTGCTACTGTTATTGTTAAGTTTGCATCGGATGTAAAGTTTTTAGAATTATATTGAAGAGACTCGTCAACGATATCTAAATTAGTATTAGTGCTTGTACCCCATGTTCCTGCTTCATCGCCCTGAGTTATTAATTTTAATCCTAAATTACTAAATGTAGCCATTTATTTCTCCAATTAAATATTCTTTGAGGAATATTTATGCTGCTATTTCTACCCAATTTGGGTTTTGATTTGTATTAATTTCACTCCAAACTAACACATTTGCTGTAGATACTGAAGCAGAAACTCCTGTGACTGTTGCAACTGCACTTAAAGATATGGTTACAGTTCCTATAGCACCTGTTGCTTGAACTCCTGTAGGTACTACAATCATTTGAGGTATTGCTGTTGCATCCCCAACTGCACCTATAGATTTAATTTCAACATTTGCTTCTACACTAACAGCAAAACCCATTCCACTGTGAATATTACATTTTACATATAAAGTGCTAGGTGCATTATTAGCCACAACAATTTGTGTGTAAGCTCCTGACTGACCAGGCGTTCCTACTACTGTAACTCCATCAGTGTAATTTGAGCCATCTTGTGTCGTACTAAATCTTAATGGATGACCTGAATTACTTGAGTCTGCTTGATCAAATATGTAGGTAAAACCTTTGTGTAGTGCAGTAGGCATTACTTGTTGGAAATCGTTTACAAAGTATTTATTTGAGCCACCAACATTTTGTACTGTTATAGTAAATGTTTCATTACCACGAGGTTTAGCAAAAACAAATCCTGCTCTACCAAGAACTTGTCCTATAGCACCTGTTGCTTGAACTCCTGTAGGTATAACTAATTCAGGAGATGTAACACCTACATTGCCAATAGCACCTGTAGCTACAACCCCTGTAACTCCTTCCTCAACATTATTAATTACGCTAGATTGTGCGTATGCTGCTTCAGAATATGTTGTAAAACCAAGTGCCATTAATTTATATTACTCCTAATATAAACAACTTACACTATTCTACTGTGAATTGTCTATCCTGAGATTCTATTAATTGTTTAATTTGAGTACCTAATTCGGTTGAATCAATTTCTAGTAAAGCATCTAAGAAATCTTTTTTATCACTAATAACAGAGAAATTTACATCATAATTATGCTCTATTCTCATAGTATGAAGTGCTTCTAGTTCTTTTTGTTGAGGAATCCATTCCTCTTTTTTTTGTTCAGTCATTTTTATACTGATGGTTGAAATACTTCAATTCCTAAAGAATCAATAGGACAATCAGGAATAACTATATCATCAGGATTTTCTTGAGATTCAGGTAAATCTCTAAGACTAGTTCTCCATGCTTTTAAGTCTGTTAATTCAGATTCAGTTAATGGTGTATCAGAAACTAAAGCCCAATCTGAATCATTCAATAATTTATTTCTGTATTCTCTTATTCTTGCAAATAAATCAACATCATAACTGTCTATTATGTCTTGAACATCAGCTTTTGCTTGATCCCATTCTGCATCTGTATAATCCTCAACAACTCTTACGCCTTCAGAATTACGAATTGCTTTTTTAGGTCTTACTGTAAATACCTCAAAATCTGCTTGTGTGTACGCCATATTATTTACTCCTATTAAATTTTTATCTTAATTATATTAACTAATCAACCTTTAATTACTAATGTCTGCCCATAATTCTATTCTACCGCCAGATAAACCAAATGAATTAGTTGTAATTTGTCCATTACTTCCGTTACTTCCATTGTTTGCTCTACTAAAATCATAAGGAATCATATATAGATCTACACCTCTAGCATGATCGGTGTTGTATGGATAATATGTAGAAGTGCTATTATAATAAGGCATATGTCTTGTGTATGCACGACTCAAATAATTATTATTATACTGTCCGTCTTTTTGATAAGTAAAATCACCAGTTATATCCCAACCATCTTTTCTGTTAAATATTTCAAGTGTTCCACTAAAATCAGATCTCATTGCATTATTTTTTGCAGATGCTTCTTTAAATGGATAAGTTACCCCTTGAACAGGTCTACTTCCTTTGACTGTATTTCCATTTGCATAAAACATACTACCGCCATTATTTGTAAGAAAACGATAACCAACCTGACTTCTTTTTAGATAATTATTGTAAGCTCCACTTATAGTGTACTGACCATTTTGACCACTTGAAGTGTTAGATTGAGTGTATGACCAATTAGCATTAGAGTTTAACCAAACATATCTTTCATATGACTCAAAACTAGTATTAGTAGCTATAAGAGATCCTTGATTATTATTACCAGCCATTGGTTTAACAAACATATCTAATCGTACATCACCAGTTTCATTAGTAGTTGAGTTATATGCCCAATTAAGATTATCAAACTTTATAACAAATTTAGTTATTTTATCAGTGGTACTAGCCATTGATGTTGGAACATACATACCCGTATTCGCATTACTTGGATTAGCACTAGATGCATATATTACTTGCAGATTGCTTGGTGGAAGATTGTTATGAAAATCCCAAACTCTAATTAATTTTAAACTATTATAAGTTGTTCCTGGAAGTGATACTGTGTTTTTTAAAGAAGTTTGATCTACGGATGTATCTACTGTAGCAAAGTCTAAATTACCACTGCCATCTGTTTTCATAAACTGACCACTAGTGCCGTCAGTAGAAGGAAGACTCATTTCTGATCCTGATTCACCAACTTTAAATTTTACTTTTTTTCCTGCACTAGCTTGAAGAGTTAAATCTGTTGAATTTGTTGATACAATCGAGCTAGTAACTAATTTAGATACCATTTAAATCTCCTAAGATACTACGCCATCTTTAAATCTAGCGAACAACATAAAGACACCATCTCTCATAAGAACTTGACTTGCCCATTCTATTTTCATTCCTAAAGAATGTTTTAAAGTGCTTGGAGTTGTTTTGTGAAATCCTTGATTTGGAGCTGTATTATTTGACTTAACATAAGTTCTTTGACCTGGTAATTCACTAGTACGATAATTAGTTCTTCCCATTGATCCTTGTCCAATAAAAACAGGATAAGCAGCAGAGTTCCACCAAGTTCCTACTAATTGACCAACAGGATGTTCATTAAAAGATGCACCTAAGTTTCCATCCCATCTAGTTCTGTTTGAGTAAGAATTATAATTTTTTCCTACATTAAAATACACATTATCACCTGTTGTTCCCATAGTCGATGAAGAACTATCAACATTCCAATCTTTGTACTGATTAGCATAACCTTGTTTCATGGTGTCGCCACCACCTGGTGCTCTAGAAGTAGTAGTTCCGTCTTGTCCCATCATAGTAATTCTAAAATTATCATCATAACCTGCTGTTGTTTGAGACATTGTCATTCCGCTTAAATAAAGCTCTAAAGTTAAAACATTTGAAGGATCAGTTGTGTAAGAAGAAGGAACAGTTAAAGTAACAGAATTAGCATTAGCTGCATTATTTAAACCAAAAAAATATTTATCGCAAAGTCTTATACCTTGGTGATTTCCATCAGGAGTTGATAATGGATTACTAGCAGGAGTTACAAATTCTAAAACCCCACCTGTTCCGTTTGTTTGTAATATTTGACCAGCAGTTCCGTCAGAAGCAGGCATTGTATACTCTATACCAGCACTTCCTATTTTTGATGATTTATCTGTCCAACCTAGATTAGCAGAGCCATCTGTTTTCATAACTTGCCCTGTAGTACCATCAGCAGATGGTATTTGAAAGGCAGTAGTGCTTGCTTGCGATTGTATTTTTTTTACAACTATTTTACCCATTAGCTTACTACTCCGTCTTTAAATGTTCCATATAGCTCAACAACACCTGAAATCCAACTATTTGTTGCGTTATTGTTAATTTTAATGCCCATTGGATGTCTTCCTGTATTATTACCAGCAGCTAATTGACCACAAAAATTCATCAAATATACTTGTTCATTCTTATAATTTGATGGAGTACTAGTGTCATAAGTATAATCAGTTTTTGATATTATACTTGGAGAGCTACTAGGATTAATATAAATATTAGCATTCCAACAACCTGAACCATTACTTGCTTGATTTGCATTTAAAGTAGTTGAACTAAAATAATCTTCATTAGAAGCACCAGAGCTATTTCTGTATACATTGTATCTAGTCATCAGCATCTGTTGAGATGTGTTGTTCTGCATTATGTTGCCAGTTATACGAGCTTTACCACTTACTCCAAAACTATTGTAAGTACTTGAAGGGTTTTGTCCATTACCACCAAAAAAATCCGTTCCATCTTGTTCTAACAGTTGTATTGTAGGTCTATAAGTACCACCACTTCCTGTTTGCATACCTCTACATGCAACTCTCATTGATCTTATAGTATTTAGATCAGTATTTGTATAACCTGTTGGTACAGTTAAAGTAATTTGACTAACATTACCAGCAGAACCTGAAATTACATATCTATCAAGAAGCCTTTCTCCTTGGTGATTTCCATCAGGAGTGTTCATTGGATTAGTTGAAGCTCCAGTTGCTGTCAAAGCACCATTTGCATCCGTAACAAAAGTTTTATCATCGGCTGCACTTGCAGGAAAAGTTATGTTAGTTCCATTTTGTGCTTCTAACTGAGCTCCTCCAAAAACAAGATTACCTGCATTGTTTGATGATTGTAAAATTTGTCCGTCAGTACCATCTGCGGTTGGTATAGTTAAAGTTGGAGAACTACCTGTTGAATTTTTTAAACTGTTTACTACTAAAATACTCATATCTTTCTCCTATGCACCATCGTTAAGACAATAATATAGTTCCGCACTGCCTTTTTTAAAACTACCACCATTTAACATTTCTAATTTAAAACCTGCCGCATAATCTGTGGACATTTGAAAATTACCTTGATTGCCTCTTCCTTGATAAACTATTGAAGATGAAAAATTTTGATTATCGCCACCACCAGTATATCCATTTACTTCTACAACACCATCAAAGTCGTATTTTGCATTATAATGGTGTAATTGGAAATTCATGTCTCTTCTTGACATACCACTACTTTGAGATGTTAACCTATTCCAATCACCATAAGTACCATTAACCTGACCATTACCTATTGTTGTTGAGCCAGGTCCATTATTTATTCTAATTTTATTTAAGTTTGGTGTGCTATAATTTGTTCCGCCACCATTTGATATAGATTGATTAAGATGACCAATCTGAGAACCATTTGTAATATTATTACCAGCTGAATTTATAGCTTCAACATTCATATACCAATTACTATTTTGTGCACCAAGACTATAAGCTACTAGATAATAACTAGAAACATCTGAAGCATTTACACCACTAGGTAACAATAAATTCATTCCACTAACTCCAGTATTAACACCATTTGACTCAGTTCCATCATAACCACTAATAGTAGGATTAAAATCTGCTTTATCAGCAAGTCTCCAACCAATATGAGAACCTATTGACATTGGATCACCACCACTACTAAACCAACCTAATGTTCCACTTCCACCTGTTCCTAATGCTTTTCCTGCTTGAATGTCAGAAGGAGCTGTGTAAGTAACTGATCCTGCTGCATTTGTTACTTTTTGAAGTCTATCTCTCCATGAAAGAACGCCTGAACCATTTGTTTGTAACATATCACCTGCGGCAGGTGTTGCTGTTGGTAAGGTAAGAGCTGTTCCTCCGTTATATTGTATTTGATCTACTGTTAATAATGACATTTTATTATCCTATGCGTTTAATGTAACTGTGTCACCTAAGTTTAGTGTGGCATGAGAAGTTGCATCAATAACTTCAACACTTCCTGAACCAGTAATTGATACTGAGCCTACCACATTAAATTGTCCTAAAGCAACTGTAATTTCTGTGATCGTACCATCAGACCAAAAAGGTGAAACTTCATTGGAGTATGCTGTATCTGCAATATAATATACTGAATCATCAAAAACAGTTATTGAACCATTTGCACCTATTATTGTTCCATCTTTTGCTGTAAATACTGCACCTAGTGTAAATCCACCTGTTGTTTCAGGTATAACATTTTGTGCTCCATTAATATTTCCTGAAGCAGAAGATATATCAACAGCAGATAAAACACCTGCTCTTTCCGCAGGCATCGTAACAAATGCTTGTTTTTCACCTGCACCAAAATTAACTAATCCATTTGAATTAGATGATTCAAAAACAAAATCTCTACTTAATGTAGTACCACTAGATGTGTAAGTTCCTATTCCTGTTTCAAATGTATTGTTTCCTGTGTCTACAATAGCGTATTGCGTTCTTGATCCGTTACCTAAAATACTAAAAGCCTGAAATCCATCAACAGCACCTGCAAGATTAATAGTACCTGTACCTGTTGTGGTAGTAGTTTCTTTTACTCTATCTGATATTTTCAGACTAAAGTGAGGCATTTAGGCAAGCCTTATTATAGCATTCGTTGCGTCAGCAGTTGGGAACTGAACTGTAAAATCACCACTTGTAGATGTTTTATCAGCACCAAAATCTAAAATAGCAACAGCCGCATTTGTAAGATTTGTATTGTAAATCATTGCACCTCTTGCGGTAATAGAACTTGCTGACCAAGTAATATCACTAAAATCACAAAAAGCTGTAGTTCCTGAAGTTGCAGGAGTTGCATTTGTTAATACCTTTCCACCTGATACATAGTTAGTTCCACTAGCTTCATTGCTTGTAGTAAATACAGTTGTACCAGCATCTAAACTTGCGGCATTTGTATATAAAGCAATTTTAAAAGTATTACCGCCTGCACCAGAAGTTTTAAAATTATGACCTGCTTCTAATAATTGTCTTTTAAAGCTAGTTGTCATTGCTTGCGTTATCGCCATTATAGTCTCCTAATTATATCTGAGCCACATTTGTGACCTTCTTTTTCTAATGTGTATATTAATGTACTTCTATCTGATTGAACAGCTTTTTTCATATAATCTAATACAACAGTATAAATATTATTTTTAAACTCTTTTGCCTGTTGTTGCAAGACAGGATCAATATTATCTGAATATTGTATAATTCTATTAGTTGCTTGTTCTGCCCAATACTCTGCTGAGTGTCCTGAATTCTCAGTTGTTGAAACAATTACACTACCTACAGATAATCCTATATTTTCTGACATTGACATTAATTAGCCTCCTCTAACTTTGATTTTATTATTTTTAATTCTTCTTCTAGCATAGCTATTTTTATGTCTTGAATAGCATCATCTGGCAAAGCACCCATTTGCCCACGCGGCCAGAGTATCCTAAATTCTGAATTAAGCTCTATGTCTTTTGATATTAAAATAACATCGTTTTCTAAATTGTTAATTCTTGATTCAATGCCAAAGTATAGCCATACACTTACAGCTACAACACCAATCATACTAATTAAATTTCTTATTGGAATTTGTACTTTACTAGATTCTGAAACTGAAAAATCATTCATTGAACTATTTGTCTTGGTTGACCAAATCTATAACTGTCTTGCATATCTTTACCTGCCGATTCGTTTCTTAATCTAGCAAGAGCTTCTTGATATTGTTTTTCGTACTCTGCTTGCATTTCAGGTTGACCTTTTAAAAATAAATTTGCTTGGACTAAAGAACCATATAATAAGCACTCAGGTGCATTTGTTCCTAGCCATGTTACTCCACTAGAAACTTCTGTAATAGATGGTGGATTATAAAAATAATGTAACTCAGTTGTATATCCATCTGTGGGAGTAGGAGCTAACATAAATGTATCATCATCAAATAATGCATAATATTTAGGTTCACCTTGAGTAGACGCATTGGGATATGCTTCTCTTAAAAAAGCTACTTCTTTTAATAATAAAAAAGATTGCTTACTATTACTAGTAACAGATAAAGAAAAAGGTGATAAAAAATCAGAAGGTGTAGAAAGATATTGTGTACCTGCTGACATTTGACCTTCTACATTTTTTCTAAAATTAGGTAACTGACAAGTTCTAAGTATTCTGTCTTCTGCACTTGTTATAAAGTTATTTATATTATTATTAAATGTGGTTTCGTCTGTATTAGAATAATCTTTAATTGCTTGTATTAATGTTGTGTAAGTGTATGACATAATTTAACTCGTTACTATTGTTACAGAACCAACTGCTGTATTCATTAATAAATTTCCTGATCCTCCACCATTGCCATTACCAACAGGATCAAAAGCAAAAAGCCTTCTACTTTGATCTAAATTTTGATCAGGTCTTGCGTAAGGCAATGCTTGTGCATCTTGAAAAGTATATCTTCCTTGAAAGTTTTGAGCCGCATCTTTATCCCAAACATCTTTTCCTACTAAAAAACCTGTTGGATTTCCACCAACAAACTCTCTTTTTAAGTCTTTTAAATCGTACCTAAATCCTGTTCTGTCACAAAATCCAAAAGCATATTTTCCATTAGCGTACTTAACCATTTACTGACCATAACTATAACTGTAAGGAACAAATTGAACAGTTGCTTTAACTCTATCTTCTTCAGAAGCCAATCTAAATTGTTCTTCATAATATTCTTTTAAAAGTACAACTCTTTCTTTTGACTCAGGTCTTTTAATTGCAATGTGCAGTGCTAATCCTGCAACTAAAGCAGGAAGAAAACGAACAGGAACATCAGCATCTAAACTTGCTACATCTCCCATATCTTGAATTCTTCTTAAATAATAATAAACTAATTTATAAGGTTGTGCTGAATCAGGAACTGGCCAGAGATTAACCTCAGGTCTTTCTCTTTGTCTGTTAATCCATACTTGTATAGGTCTTCCTGTAGTTAATTTATTTGGAATACCTGAGTAGGTAGAATTACTAATTCTTGTTAAAGGTATATCTGATTGACCTGTTGTACTGCCTTCGTCTGTTCTAATAAACTGTTCTATTAATGCTACAGCATCTGTTTCTATATTGTACTTAGCAGTTCCTGCTACAATAGTAATTTCACCTTTCTGTACTGTCCAAAGGTTAATTCCTCTATTTTGCCATTCCAAACAAAGTAAATTTAAAGATCGTCTAGCAGTTCTAAGATCGTAACCTGTACGCATCTCTAATCCTGCTCTCTCAAATGCTTCTTCGCAAATCTCCCCTATATCTAAATTGAATGTCGAAGTTCCTGAAGTTGTCATTTAATACCTATTTAATTTATGTTACTTATCCTTTTTATCAGAATATTTGTTTAAAAGAAACATAAGAAATTCTTTTCCATATTCTATATCAGAAAAACAATGTGTAAAGCTAGTACCTTCTGCAAAAGGATCTATTACTTGCATAATAGCTTGACCATTTCTTTGTTCATCTAATCCAAGATTTCTTGCATAATCATCAAAAAATTTATAACCACGAGCACGAGCTAACCAATGAATTTTTCCATCATATAACTCATGTTGTGCTAACGCCCAATTATGTTTATGTCCTGATATGTATAAGTCAGCATCACTTTGCCATTTAGCTTTCTTCATCTGAGCGTGAAGCGGATTCCATTGTGAATGCCCTGGCATATCATGAGCCGTATAAATTTTACATTGCCTTCCATTAGGAAACTCAAGACATATTCTTGCATCCCAAGGCTCATATATTGTATGTTCTGATTTCATATATGTAATAGGATCACCTGCTCCTGACCAAAGATCGTGATTGCCTCCCACTAATAAAAGAAAGTCTCCTGCTTTTACAAGCCATTCCACGAGCTTCCAACTAGTTTCAGCAGAAGTGTCCTGGTTGGCGTAGAGCCTTCCGAGTCTTCCCACCCAATTATTTTGTAAATCACCCAAAGAACATCCCTTTATATTAGGATGAGAGTTTATTATATCTAAGTCTCTTCTAAGAGTTACCCAATCACATCCGTTATCATCAATATGAGGATCGCCTAACCAAACTAATCCTATAGGCTCATTCTTTTGAATTTTAACTTTGTGCCATTTAGTTTTTTCTTTTTTATTTTTAGCTCTAGTAAATCTTTTTGTAAGATGTTCTATATATTCTTCTATATCATCTTCTGCATCAGGATTAATACTTTCAAATCTTGGAGAGAAAACATCTTCTGAATTAGGTATTTTATGTTTAAAATCTTTATTCCAAAATTCATCTTCAGTAATATCCCATCTTTCTCTAGCCATAGTGCAATGAGAACGAAAGGTAGTTAAAGCCATACCTAAATCAATAGCTGCTTGCTTTTGTGTTCCTGATATAATGAATTGATCTAAAGCATTAATTAATACTTGGTCTTTGACTGCGTGGTTTCCCATAAGTCCTCCCTTTATAAATTACTTAATCTTATCGCCTTAATTCCATTTATTTCCTGCGGAAGGTTTAGTAGATGGTTTTTTAACTGCACCACCACTTGCCATTCCCTGTCTTAGTAAAGAAGCATGTATACCTCTAAGATATTTACCTTTAGAAGTATTTTTCATAAAAGAAGGATCATTAGCTATTTCAGAAGATGATCTTCCTCTAGCATTTCTTCTTCCTTTAGCGTTACTCATTTGAGTTTTCATTTTATTTTTATAATCAAACTTTTTAGATTTAGTATCTTTCTTAACTTCTTTTTTCTTAGTATCTTTTTTAACTTCTTTTTTCTTAGTATCTTTTTTAACTTCTTTTTTCTTAGTATCTTTTTTATTATTCTTTAAATTTTTCTTAGCTTGAACTATATCTTTATTACCAACTAAATCTTCACTATTTCCACCTTCTTTTTTTCTATCCTCTGTTCTTTCTTTAGATATTTTTTTTGCTTCTTTTAATATTTCTTCATCAGAAAATTCACTTTTCTTAAATGGTTTTATTTTATTTCCTCTAAGACCATCAAGACTAAATGCACCTAAAATACTTTTTCCAAGACCTTTAAGTTTTTCTCTATTTCTTTTATTTCTTTCTTTTACTTTTTCACTAACAAAACTTTTTCTTTCCGCCATAGTGATTATCCGTAAAACTTTTTGAATGAAATAATAATAGTATAGGTGTCATTGCCTGCCGCACCGACTGTAGTGAAAAGAACGTCACCATTAGTGCCTGCTGTCTCTGAGTCTCTTAATGATGTAAACTCTTTGAAACATATTTCATCAGACCAATCTTCTTTAAGTTCAATAGCTAATTCATTAGCATTTGCCTTAAAAAGAATTTTAACACCCATACCTATATTAGAGTACCATATTTTTTCGATACCAACTCTAGTGCATGCTTGACCTAGTTGATTAGCTTCTAAGGTTAAACCTGTTCCACCACCATTTAAATCTATTTTAACTGCGTTAGTTTCAGCAGTAGCGTCAGGATTAGTAAAAACGCATACCGCTCTATTACTACCATCTTGTATTTTCCTTAATGTTGCAGCCATTTACTTCTCCTTTTTAACGGATTTTGTAGCTTGAACAAAACCAACTCTAGCATATTTATCTGCTGTTTTTTTAGGTTTAGCTTTAATTTTCTTTTCGTCTGCCATTTAGACCTCCTTAGTTATTAAGAAAGGTTATTGTTTTGGACATAAAGAACAGTAACTGTAGCAACACCTGTTGTTCCGTCACCATTAGCACCTGTAAAGTCAGCAAGAACTTCTAAATCAGTTGTTCCTACATTAGTAGCTTCTGTGTCTAAAGTTCCGTGTGTTGTTGCGACTGCTTTAGTGTTAATACCATCTAAGAAAGCATCTGCGTCTGCTGAAGTTCCTACATCAATAGTAGCTGCTCCACCATCGTTACCAGCAGTTGTTACGTTTAAAATAACATCTACAATTTGTGAGTTTGCAGGAACAACTGCAACTCTTTGATTAAGCTGACTTGCACCTGTGATGTTTACTAATTTTGATTGTGCCATTGTAACAAAACCTACGTTAGTAACGTCTGTTCCTACTACAGTGCCTGTTGTGTCGTTAATAGTTCCTGCTTTGATAGGACCTGAAAATGTTGTTTTACCCATGATATAATCTCCTTGTCGTTGGGTTGTCTAACCGAGGTTAGTCAAGTGATTCATTTAAGTTTAAATAATACACAAAAAAAAGAGGAGAAGCAAGTGCTTCTCCTCTAAAATAAATATTCCTTAAGGAATACTTAGTTTTAATAGTCTAAAACCTATGAAGAACCAGGGCTTCCATAGATACCTAGAGGATCAGATACGCCATAGCTATATCTTTCTCTAGCACGATATCTCACATTACCTGTATCGAAATCGCCATCCATTCCTGTTTCTAATGGTGTTCTAACAAAATGTTTCATACCATTTGGTATGTCTGTTAGTAGATAGAATGCATTTGTGTCAGTTAAATAGTGATTAACTGAATAACCATCAGGAATTACTCCTAATGATTTAATTGCATTGATATCATTATCAGCAGTGTTAGGTCTTAAATCAGTAGCTAGAATCCTTTGAGCTACGAACATTAGATTCGGTGGTACAATAAGTTTTCTTGCACGACCTGCAACTAATAGTCCTCTCTCATCGGTGTAGCCTGAGATACTGATGATCGCAGCTTCTAAGGAAGTTTCGTTTAGGTCTGCTCCTGTAACAGGTCGATTACTATTGAATCCACCATTTACGAGAGGGTGACCACCACCGCCTGCTACGCCATCACCAACAGCAGTAAATAAATTTACGCCATCGCCTGACTGATAAGTGTTTGTAAAACCATTGTTTAAAGGAAACGCTGCTTTTACTTGCTTAGTATAAGCCATTGCTCTAGCTAGTGCTTTAGTGTATCGGCTAGAAAGACTATCGTAAAGATTGTCTTCCATTGCTTCTTCAGTAATTGCAAAACCTAGTGCAACTGTCTCATGAGTGTATCTAGCAGTGAAAGATTCTTGAGCAGAATCATAAGTCATTGCTGCTCCTTCATTTTTCACAGGTGCTTGACCGAAACCTGAGAGTTTTACTTCTTCTTCGAAAGAACGATCAGAATTTTCAGTTTCATAAATTTCTTTATCTTCTGAATCGTACCCTTCATATTCCAAACCAAACAAAGCGTTTAGACCTGGAAGTAGCTCTTTGAGCATTTGGGCTCTTGAAATTGCCATATCTTATTCTCCTATGTGCCTAAAGGCTTGTCGTATGCGTGCATTCCTGCGTTGAATTTCACAATAAGATCAGTAAATGCATCTCCTGGTGTGCTTTCTCCGCTTTCAACGAATCCAAGTATACGAATTGGTAAAGTGTTTGTTACAGCAGCAGTAGATGCGTCTAAAGCATTTTTGCTTCTTCCGATATCTGTTGAACCAGCTGTTTGCACAACTGCTATATTACTGCCGATTTTGCCTTTTGCTACAGCACCATCTGCTTGCATTCTGAATTCAACATTTGGATCGTCTAGTACGATAGCGTTGATATCATCAGCTGCGATTGATGTATTGTAAGATTGGGCAAAAGTAGTTTGTTTTGTATTAGGATCAGTATATGTACATCCTAAAAAGACACCAACAGGTGTGAGTGTTGTAGTACCAGTGTCTTTTGTTACTGTTACAACGCCTCCTGCTAAAACAAGTTTGACAAAGTCACCATAAAAGATGCTTGTGCCTTCTGCTGATTTAATTGGAATATATCTTGTTTTTCCACTAAATGAACCACTTGCTGAAGTAGTACCTACTGGCTCTGCACCCATTGGGGTTGCTTTTGTAGCCATTTTATTACTCCGTAATTAAAATTAATGTTTGCCGAATGTAGTCCTTGAATTCCTTTGCGGTTCTAGCATTGGCATTCTAGGATCACTTTCTCTAAGATAATTATTATCTATAGACTCAACTTGCTGAACGGCTAACTTGTCATAGTATTCCTGTCTCGATTTCACGAGTTCAGCAGGTGCTTTACATAATAATAGACCACCTATTTCGATACATCCATCAGATGCCCATTTTGAATCTTGATCACTCATGATCTGTAATTCAGGATGGTCTTCTGATTTACAGGCTTCCCATCCTTCCCTAAATCTATATGAGACATTAGGGTTGTCTGATTGTCCTACTGTAGCAGTTCTAATCCATCTAAATACCCAACCATCTTGAGGTTTGGGATCAGGAAGAACTGATGGTGGTTGCCACGCTTGAGTTCGCTGCGTGTCTGCTCTTTGATTACTTCCACTAGTTTCTCGTGGAGTGCGGCTATCACCTGCAACTTCTGTGGCTTCAAGCACTTCTGCTTCGATTTGATCTTGTTTTTGGTTTTTGTCGTTAATGTCTTGTTTTGTCATTATCTTCTTTCCTTTATAAGTTCAGCCGCATATTGTTCAGGTGTAATTCCAAGTTTCCTAGCGAGAGAAACTTGAGTAGCAGTTAATTTGACCTTACTAGGTCTTGCTCCGTTATTTCTAGTCGCAGGAGCTACCACACTAGGTGGGGTTTGCGACTTGCGAGATTCTACAGGATCTGCTACTTCCTTGTATGAATCTTCGGTTTCAAATTCCTGAGGAAAAACTTCCCTCATCCTTTGATCTACACGATCATAATACTCTTTTGATGTAGGATCAACATTTTCTTTAATAAGTTTTGTGTGAACTCCATATGCAAAATTTGTCATTTCTTCATCTGCACCAAACCATTCATTGTTTTGTTGCCAAGCAACTGCTTTTTCATCAGGTTGAGGAACTTCCACAGGTTGTTGTTGAACAGGCTCTTGTTGTACTTGCTGTTGTGCTTGTTGTTGTTCTTCTCTTAAAACTTCATTAGCTAATTGTTGAGGTAAGTATTGTGCTTGTTGACTTGCAAGAGTTGCTTCTGTAAGAATTTGTTGAGCTTTAGCAATAGCTTCAGCATCACCATCTTCATAGGCTTTTTTATAATGTTGCGTAGCGGCTTGTTTCGCAAATTCTGCCTTTTGTTTCGCTTGTTTAACAAGCTCTTGCTGTCCTGTACCAAGAAGTTTATTAAGCCTTTCGTTTTCAGTAGAGGCTCTTTTAGCATAATTAACCGCCTCATCCCTAAGACGTTCTGCTTTTTCTTTTTCTCTTCTTTCTTCATGGTAATCGTACTTTAGTTTCTTTATTCTTTTATTTGCATTTTCAGATAGATCATTTACCTCACTATCTTCTTTTTTTGGAGGCTTTCTATCTTCTAAAGGTCTATCGTCTACTACTTCTACTTCAATATTAGATTCTTTATCAATACCTACTGAAGATTTAAGACCAAAAAACCTATCTTCTGCTGAAGTATCTGTTTCAGGTATATTATCAAAATTTTCTGCTTCGTTTGTTTGTGTATCTGTCATACTCTTTCTATTCCTCTAGGATCTTGAACAACGGCTTCTACGTTGTCATCGTTAATAATTCTGAATTCTTTTCCATGTATTTTTAATCTTGTTCCTGTAAAAGCACGGAAAACAACCCAATCTCCCTCTTGACACCACGCACCTGACGAAAATTTCTTTTTATCATCGTAGCATTCTGCACCCATCTTCATAACAAATCCAACAACAGTGGCTATCTCTTCCGAGTGCATCATGTCATCAGGCTTATATATACCGCCTTTTGTTTTCATTGATATATCAGGTAGTGCAATTAATATTCTATACCCTTTTGGTTCAGGTAATTGAGAAGCTGTCGCTTCTTCTGATTTTTTAATTAAATTTTCTGTAGCAATTTCTGCTTTATTTTTTATAGTTTCGTGCATTTCATTGCTTATAAAGGCTTCGTTTATTCCGCCTTCTTCTTTTTCTTTTTTGCTTGATACTCTATTATCGGTTACTTTCATTTAATCCTCCATAAATCTTTTTTCCATATCAGTCACTTCTCTTTCTGCAATAGATAAACCTTTAATAATACCTATGAGATGACGATAATCAGAGTAATCTTTTGCAGTTCCCTCCAATAGATTTTCTTCAATCTGTATTTTTTCTTCTTGAATCTTTTTTTTCAAAAGACCAAACTGTGTTTCTGCCATTTTTCTCCCTCAGATATAGCTAGTCTGAGTCTTTGTTTTCAGTTGTTATACGAATATCAATTTCTTGAGATTCAGGTATATTTGCTGTCAGAGATATGTTTGAACTTGCACATCCTGTTACTACAAATAAACTTATTACTGTTAGTATTATATATTTCATCGTTAACCTATACTTATATTAATATAATTATTAAACTTATAAAATCAATAACACAAGAATTATTTATATATTCCTTAAAGAATATTTATACAGTTCTTGATTTACCTTTGTGTAGTCCGTGTCTTGCGTGTTGTTTACCTGCTTTAGTTGCGGCTCTTTTCTTTTTGTTTGCTCTTGCTAATTTACTTCTGCCTTTTGATGTAGACTTTAATCTATCTATAGTTTTTTTAGGAGCATACACTTCACCAGTCTCAGATGATTTTTTTCCGCTAGGTGTACTCCATTTTTGTTTAGTCCAATTTTTTAAAGACTTTTGAGATTTTTTTAATGCCATTACTTATAACCACCGCCTGATTTTTTATATCTAGAAGCTAGTAGTTGTGCTTTTCTAGCAGACCATTGACCTGCTTTACCACCTTTAGTACCTGCTTTTATTGAATTAAAAAGTCTTTTTCTCATAGTTGGCTTGGTATAGTTACCTGCTTTATTAACAGTAGATTTTTTATTTGCCATTATTTCCTCTTTTCTTTTTAGTATTTAATCATGATTTTTTTAGAAACTCAATCTTCTTTGTACAAGTTATTAAATGTTACATTAGAGTCAGTATAGCTTTCGTGTTCTTCACTACTGTGTATTTCTTGACTAGGCATAAAGTCAGGAGCTCCTTCTCCTGTAACCCACAATGCAGGATTAGTAACTCTTACTCTGTTGTTTGGTAGAGCAACTAAGTTTCCTTTCCATTGACCTTCAGTCAAATATAATAAATGACTTTGTTTATGTTGATCAGGACTATCTGCAATATCATGCTCTGTATAATCAACAGTAAAGATATACTTAGCCATATAAAATTCACCATCTATTTTTGCATACCATGGTGATGATGATGCTCTGTCTATTGATATAACTGAGTGATGATGAGACATACAATCCCATGGTTGACATAAATGATTTTCCATTCTTTCTGGCCAGTTTTCCACAGGGATATCTGCCATCATTCCTTGTATAGGCATGCGAGCCCACATAGCACCACCATGAACATTATCGTCTTCTTCTTCACAACCTGTAAATATAACTTGAAATGATAATGATCTATCAGGCATGCAATTTACAGCTACAGCTAAACCATGAATAAATTCTCCATGGTATCTTTCGTGACCAGCTGTAAATTCTTTTCTTACCCATACCTTAAAGTATGGAATATTAGATATTAAATAAGACATAAAACCTCCCTAATTTTATTTATCTTTTTCCGCCTCTTTTTTTACCTTTAACTTTTTTACCACTCATCATGCGAGTTCTTCCTTTGACTGCTTTGCCTCCCATCATGCGAGCTCTTCCTTTGACTGCTTTGCCACCCATCATGCGAGTTTTTCCTTTTGCTTTCTTCATAGTATTATCTCCTTTTTAAAATTTTACTTTTACTACCATTTTTCACGATTAGCCCAATATGCCGCAGAACACCTACCTTTGGCAATGTTTTTTGCATGTCTAGCCTTAAAAGATTTACGTCTTGCTTTTTCTGACTTACTTTTTGGATTTTTTCCTGCACCTGAAACACCTTGTTGACCAAATCTAATTGTTTTAATACTGCCATCTTCACACTTAGCTACAACAATATGTGATTTAGTTTTGTGATTAGGAGTTCTTTTCGGTTTATTAAACCCTGAAACTCCTGCTCTTTTTAATCTTGGATCTTTTTCTGCCATTATAATTTTGAGTTTGATTTTGCAAGAGCTATTTGTTTTTGAATTTCAATAGCCAATTTAATACCATCCGCAAATCCTTTTTCATCTACATCTACTTCTTGCATTTCTGCTTCAAGAAGTGCTTCGCCAATACGGACACCTAATTCAGTTCCTGTTAATTTTTCTTTAGATTCAATTTTAGCCATTTCTTTTATAATATCAGCTTTAAGTTTCTCTCTGTTAAGTTTAGCTTTTTCTTGATCTGCCATTGCTTTACGTTGTGATTCGCCTTGTTGTATATCAAGTTCTCTATTTCTTTGCTGAATAATAGGATCTTCCATTTGTTCCATTCTTTGTTGCTGTTGAGCTTCTTGTCTTTTACGAAGAGATAATTTATCTGCGGCTGAAGCAACAAGTTCAGACAATCTTTTTTCAATTTCAGGAGGCATTTCTTCACCAAGAGCAGGTAGTGGTGTACCCATTTCAATTTCAATATCTTTTCTATATTGAAAGGCTAAATGTTCTCTAATATGTGCTTCTGTTGCCATCATAATACTTTGTGCTGAAGGACTTTGTTCAACTAACTGTTGTATTTCAGGATCTTCCATTCCTGCCATATGAACTGCAATATGTGCTTCATGATCTTGATATTCAAATGCTTTAACAGGAACAATATTAACCAAGTTCATATTTTCTAATACAGGATCAGCAGGTTTAATATCTTGTTTGTTTGGAATAACTTTGTCTACGTTTTCAATTCCTAAAACTTCTAACATCTGTCTGTGTAGTTCAGGCATGTCATACATTTCAGGTGCTTGTTGTGCTAACTGAAGTGCGGCTTGATACTGCATAATTCTTTGTGACATTGTTGCGGCGTTTGGATTACTTACAGGAATAACATCAACTCTTCCATCAAAGTCTTTTGCTTTAACAAATTCATCAGGTTTTTCTGCATAAGGATAACTAGGTGAAGTAAATTTAGAAATAATACCACTTAGTATATTGAACTCTTTGTGCATAGATGCATGAAGTCTTGATTGAATAGCACTCATTACTTTCATGGATCTTTCCATGATTGCTAAAGTTGTTCCAACAGGTGCTTCATTGTTCATATCATTTACTTTTAAATCACCTAGACTTGCAAATCTTCTGCCTTCTTCAACAATAGTTGTAAGTAAAGAATATAAAGTTTGACTTGGTTCTTTGTATGGTAAGAACTGTATGTTCTCTCCAATAGATCCACCTGGTACATCTACATCTCTGAACTCACCTGGCATAATTGGTGTGTCGTCACCTTTTATTCTTAACCCTCTAGTCTTAAGACCACCTGGTAAATTAGATAATGTGCCTGCATCAATTAGTTGACGAAGTAAAGAAGTTGCTGATCTACTAAGACCACCAATCATGTGAATTAATCCAAAACCATAAAAACCAATACCTGGTAAATATTGATAATGAACAAAATGTTGTCTTCTCATTTTTTTAGGATCATTTTCTTCATAGTTTCTTCTTATTGAAAGAATCTTTCTACTAGATTTATCTAGGGTTACAATGTACGGAAGAGCAATGCCTGTTTCTTTTCCGTTTTCCATATCCTCGAAACCTTCTAAATCAAGATCAACTTGCATTTCTAAAAGAGTATAACGATTATCGTTATCAAAACTTGTATCGCTTTCACCTGTTAGTTTGTTGTATTTATCAGTTATCTCAGTGATATCAGGAGAAGGAGCAGGTAAATCACATTCTTTAAAAAATCCTGAGTACATTAATTTTTTTATTTCGTTTTCAGTTTTTTTCATTATATGCGTTGCACGTTCACAAGTTAACAAATCACTTGCACCATAGCTAACTACAAAATCTTCAGCAGGTACAAAAATTGCACAAGGTCTATCCATTGTTGGATCAAAATAAACTTTTCTAAAAGCTGATCCTGCTAGTGGTAAAGAAAATAATAATTTTTCTGTTTCAGTTCTATACTCAACCATCTTCTCTGTTAAAAGATAATTCATGTATTCTTGTATTCTATGAGATTGCTGTTCTTTCTCTACATCAATAGTTCCAACAATTTTAGTTTTAACAGGTCCTTCAGCAGGAAATATTTCTGATATTGCTTGTGATTGAAACTTAACTACTGCTTCTGATAACAAAGGATGAAAAACACCGCAAGCACCTGGCCAGGGTTCAGTTCTTTCATCTATTGATAATCCAAGTTGATCTAAACCTGTAACGTAAGTATTTTCCCAATCCGCTCTTGACTCTCTATCTGCATTAAATAATTCTATTAACTCTGATCCTAGAGATGCTAAGTCAGCTTCATCTATTACTTCAGCTAAATTTTCTCCAAATCCTGCTTCTAATCCTGAAGGAGCATCTTCAAAATCAATAATCATACTTCCATCATCTTGCTCTAAAGATGGTTCTATTTCTATTTCTATTTCAGTTGCTACACCATTTAAAGGAACTTCAACTGCGTCAGGATCAATAGGTGTTAATGTTTTTTCTATAGCCATTAGTAATACTGTGCCTTCCTTCTTTCATCAAATGGTTCTTCTTCTTCATCACTAAATAGACTTATAAAACCACCCTGCCTGAATCTTATCAGAGCTTGCGTGCTACTGTCAACAAGGTCATCATGTGATCCATTTGGGAAAGAAGCAAATTCTTCAACAACTTCTTCTGCCCATCTTGTGTCTGGTGCCCATACTACACCTGATGCAAATAAATCTGCAACTGCATTTACACGAGCTACTTTATCATTTCCTCTAGTTGGTGTGTATTCTGAAACAGGAATGCCTGCGGCACGCAATTCAAATATCAATGGCATACCTGCGGCTTTTCCTTCAACTATACATGCATCAGGTTGATAAGTTTTATATAACTCCATAGCTTTTGTTTTCAATTCAGGAAACTCTAATCTATCTTTGTAAGCATCTAATAAAATTAATTGAGGTGCTTGCCTTCCGTCAAATTCATCTTCTGCATAAAATACTCCCCAAGTAGTACAAGCTGAATAGTCCGCTCTTTGTGTTTTTAGAAAAGCTGTATCCCATGATTGTATAATAAATTGACATGGAGGAGGATACTCATCTTCCCAAATTCTCCACCATTCTCTTTTAACCAACGCACCTTCTTCTGAAGTAGGATCTTGTTGATATTGTGCAGACCATTTAGAAACAGGAAGCTCTGCTTTTAATGCTTCAAGTTCTTCTAGTTTCCAAAATTCTGGCCAGAGAGGATTACCTGAGGGCATTAAAGCAGGTAGTTCTATTACTTTCCATTCATCTGAACCACCACGTTTAATGCTTGCATCTACAATTTGACCTGTTAAATCTCTTTTGTGCCAACGTGTCATAACAATAACAATAGCACCGCCAGGTTGTAATCTTTGTCGAGGACCTGATGTATACCATTCATAGGTTTTATTAAAAACATCTGAATCTGCTGATGCACCTTCTTGCTCTGAGTGAGGATCATCAATAATTAATAGATCAGCACCTTTACCTGTAACAGCACCACCCACACCAATCGCAAAGTATTCACCTTTTTTATTTGTATTCCATCTACCTGCAGCCTTACTATCTGCTTGTAACTTTACTTCTCCAAAGATATCTTGAAAATCAGAATCGCCAACTAAATTTCTAACTTTACGACCAAACCCTACTGCAAGTTCTGCTGTATGTGCTGTTTGAATAACCTTCTTATCAGGAAAATTTCCTAAGAACCAAGCAGGTAAAAGATAACTAGCAAACTCAGATTTTGTATGTCGAGGTGGCATATTGATAATTAATCTTTTTAATTTGCCGTCTATAACATCTTTAAAAGCATCCGCCATAATTCTATGGTGCTCTCCGTTGATAAACGCTGGCCAGACTTCTTTTACAAAGTCTAAGAAATCTAACTTAGCTCCCTCTCTTCTCTTAGCTTTATCATATTCATCTAGTAACTTAAGAAGTTCTTTTTTTTGATCAGGTGAATAACTAGATAAATTATTTAATATTGAAGAAGGATTAATACCATTGCTCATTTTTTTCCTGCTTTTTTATTTCTTGGAAAAGATCTATTAGAACTTCTTGATTTAACAACTAAGTTTTTCTTTTTGTTATTTCTAGGATTTCCATCTTTATGATGAACATCCTTAGTATCACCTTTTTTAACTGTACCTTTTGCTAATGCTCTATTCCTAGCTGTATTTCTAGAAGCTCTTTTTTTCTTTTGTTCTGTTGTACTTTGGTAATTAGAGTATTCTTTTTTATAGTTTCTAACCATTATTTACCTATTTAAAACTTATCTATTATTAAACCTATATCAGCAGATAGTTCCTGTGCACCTGCTAACACTTTTTCAGATTTTTTTTCTATCTTAACGGCTTCGTTTAACATAGCAATAGATCGTTTATCTAACATAGACTTTTTATTCCAATAGCTTTGACTTACGTTTTTAAAAATTCTTTCATGTTCCTCTATCGTAAGGAATTTTTTAAAAAATTTTCCCTTATGTGAGACAAGAACATACTGATCGTTAAAAGATATTGTGCAATCTCCTCCTTTTACTGTTGGGCACTCTTCATCCTTTGACATCACGTTTACTTTTCCTGTAATAAAGTTACCATAGACTGAAAATTTCTCCCCATCAATAGCAACTACTGTATCACCTGCTGATTTTACTTTAGCTTTCGCTAACTTCTTTTTATTTACATCCATAATTGAAATCTCCCTAAAAAACATTATACACAAAAACAAAATATTTGGAAGTCCTAAGTTAGGGAGGACACTCAGGACTTCCTCGTCAAATAAAGGTAGCAAGTCTTACATTCGAATGCTCACAAATCCCTCATTTAACGAATTAACTTGCAAAAAAGTCAGCAAGAGTATATTCTTTAGTAAGAACATAGGTAGATACTACCTATATACTTACTATACTAGATAGATACTAGTATTAGATAGATACTACAGGGGATTTTAAGAAACAAAAACAGAAAAATGCAAAATATTTTTTTTATGCATAGGATTCCTTGGGTTTTTTATGAAAAAAAAAGGGTAACCAACCCTAAAAACAATTAGTGGAGAAAAAAATGGTAAAAAATACTACGAAAATAAAAAAGAAACCAATACCTAAAGCACAGAAAGCAAAAAAACCTATGATAGAGCCTCAAAATGCTAAGATTGGTATAGCTATGGGTGTGATATTAATACTACTAATGCTTATGGCTAACACATAACAGCGATATTTTGAAAACATTCTGATATTACGAGCAAATTAGTTAGGGGATGCTAGCCATTTTCCAAAATCTCACAGGGGTGGTGGGGTATTGGAGTAAGTATTTACCGCTAACCTTAATTAGACCTTTTCTCTGTCCTGTAAGAAATCAGAGAGTCGTTGATTGTGATGATGCTAGTCAGGATTAACCCTGATCCTTAAGGCTATTTAACTTTGATCTTAGTTCTTTCTCTATGTCCTCTAGAGATCGTTGTTCATCTTTGCTGATTGTAACCTCAGAGAACATTGCAATGCTCTTACCCATCATCTCTAAGGCTCTCAGTCTGTGTGTGTTGTTGTCTTCCTCATCCACAATCTTCCATAATTCATTTTCGATCCGTTCTTTGGTCGAGACCTCTTTAACAAATTTTTTCTTGTTCCGATCAGCAATTATCTTATCGACCATAATTGCAACATCATGGTGCTGTGATAATTTCGATGCTTCATTCCTTATCACCGCATCGCTCATCTTTTTAGTATCATAGGCGTGCCTGTAAGCGTCACTAATACTGCAAGGCTCACCATCGATGCCATGACCGAGTGCCTCTGCAAATTTTAATTGCTTTGGTGTCAAAGATTTTTTCTTTGATCCTTTTTTCCTTCCGCCTTCTATGACTGTAAATTTATCTTTTATTTCATCGCTCATGATCAGAATAATAATGGATCAGGCTCAGAGTATGCAAGAGTACATCTTCAGAGTTAATGCTGAGTAAGGTCTAACGCTTATATTCTTTGAGGAATAATTAATCATATAAATATACTAATTAAGTATTGTAATTATGTATTAAATGTGAGCATATAATAAAGGTATTTCGGAGGAAAATTTTAGAGGTAAGTATTTACCACCACATGACGATCAATGAGAAAATCCTTTCAATGATTGTAGAGACATAGTTAGTCATCAGGAGCAACAGCGATGCAAAGGTTTGGAGCAAGGTCTGAATAGTAGGATGCGTAATGCATGACCGAAAGTAGTAGGTAATTGTTCTTGGGTTCTCGTGAGAGACTAATTGATCCCCAATATCTGAGTATTGTTAAGGCGTAGGTTTAAAGACCGAGTTGAGGCGTACAGGATATCGCATGGTGTTACCTACTGATGACCGAGCATGGCTCGGATATCTCTTCGGAGATATGACTTCGCACCATGGATAAAAATAAATGAAGTCGAAACAATTTAAGTTGGAGAGGAAGATAGTCGTTCTGATGGTCTTCCTCTCTGCTTATTCAATTTGTATAGGTGCTGATAATCAGACCTACAGTTCCGATCACCTGACTGTGATCAATAAAAAACGAGTTAAAAAAATGTTAAATAAAAAATTAATAAATGAGTTCGAACACCTAATCGATGTGCAAGACAGATTGTACTCAGACAAAGAGAGGGATAGCAATTACAGAAAGATCATAATGATTGCCACCATCTTGATGAATGACGCAAAGATGAATGCCATCCCAAGATCAATTATGTTCAATCACAAATACTCACTACAAAGTTTGGTGAGATCAGGCGAAGTGAGGGTTAGCTAATGGATATTTCAAAAAATGTTAATCTGCATGTGAGTGAGTATGAATTAAAATTAATTCGATACTTCATAAAAGAAATGCCTCAAGAAGATGATGCTCTCTTTGAAGAGTTTGAAAACTACATTGATGCTCGTTGCATCCTGATAGATAGGGTTCGTGAAGAGATGAATTCGAAACAAGGAAATTGGGATCAAGCGATGATAGATGCGTACAGGAGAAAAACTGCATGAGGAGATTATCTTTCACCGAGCATAGAAACCTATGCATGATTTTAAATGCATTTATGATTGGCGGAATGATCATTATGTTGTTCGCCTCATAACAAATACTGGATCTGAAACAGGGGAATTTATTTCCTCTGTTTTGGAGCTGGTGTTCTAAGATCCAGTTTTTTGAATTGTATAGGTACTTAATCACGCTGTGTGATTGAGACTTAACAACAAAATAATAGGAAAAATAATATGAGAGTTATATCAATGGAAGAAGTATTTAATAAATCAAAAAGAAGTAAATCAACAGAGAAATTCCTTAAGGAATATAAAAAGGAACAAGAAAAGCGATCCGATCTTCAAAAGGAAGAACACCGCAATGATCTAAAAGATGCCTTCGGTGAGGGTAAAACAATAGTGAATGTTCTGACAGGAGAAAAGATCGAATTATAAAATTATAGATAGGAGGGGAACAAAAGTTCCCCTCTCTTAAATTGTATAGGTATGTGATCACATGGTGTGTTCATGACCTTAACTAAAAGAGTGAGTAAAAAATTATGAATGATAATATTATACCAACGAATATTTCCCAAGCTACTGAAGAGATAGTAGGTATTTGGGAAGAAGAAATATCTAATGGAAACTACGACTACGTTCCATGTCTTAGAGGTGGTAGAGGATGCGGTAAGACTTACGCATTTGAAATGATGGCTAAGACTATGGCGGAAAAGAAAGGACTAAAGTTTATCGGTAAATGTTCCTTCCCAAAGAAAGGTGAGTTCGGATATCAGATAATCACAGCGTCTACTTTATCTGCAATGGACATGGGGTTACCTGATATTGAAAAGATAAATATAACGAAGGATCGTGAACAAAAGATTGTTGAGTTTGCTTTCTCATTACTACTACCTATCGGTGGATCAGGAATGTTATTCTTTGATGAAGTCGGACAAGGTGGAGATGATGCACAAAAGTTCATTACACAAATCATTGAGGCTCGATATTTCAATGGTTATGTATTCCCTGAGGAATGGTTAGTCTGTATGGCTACTAACAGGACTAAAGACAGAGCATCATCAAGAGCGATGATCTCACCATTGGAAGACAGGATATCAAGTATGTATGACTTAGAAGTTGACCATGCTTCATGGATCAATGACTTTGCTATACCGAATGGTGTGCATTCTGATATCTTATCTTTGGTTCAGCTAATGCCAAATGTATTAGATACTTTTGATGCCACACCTATCGGTAACAAATCTTGTTCACCAAGGACTGTGACTAAATGGTCAAATCTTTATAAGTTAAACTTCATACAGGGGTTAGATGATAACACCATGAGAAGGAAGTGCATCGAGACTGTTGGCAAAATATTTGCTGAAGAATTTATGTCTTTCAGAAATCTTATCAAGAATGCACCTGATCATAATCTAATACTAAATGATCCTGACAACGCACCTCTCATTGAGGCTCACGATAGTGATGTCAGATATGCTGTCACAAGTTTACTGATAAGATTGGTCAGCAAGGATGCAAGTCATTTTGATAATGCAGTCAAGTATCTATCAAGATTTGAAGTACCTGAGTATGTGGTCTTTGCGTCTAAGATTATGGTTCAGCAAAACCCTGATCTGATGCATACAAAATCATATACAAAAATCGTTAACGACAATGTTCTGTAAGGAGAAATCATGAGCAACATTTTAAATATAGAAAGTAGTTTGAGTAGTATCGGCTACAAAGATAAGTTCACTAAAAAGCAACCATCCTTCACAAAGTTGGACAAAGACTTGAGAAGGATCGTTGAGGACTACAATGCTAAGTCAGACACAAATGACTACATCAACCCTGAGAGAATTAATCTTCACAAAAAACTTATTGACTCACCATTACTTGATGAGATCAACAATGAGTTTAGATTATTCAGAATTGCCATTCAAGAATGGACTGTTCCATTAGGTGGTGGTGAAGTGTTAGTTCTTAATGATACTGCTGACAAAGTTCAATTAGAATGGGATGGTATTGAGGCAAGATTTATCAAGAAGGTAAAAGAGTTTGTTGATCAATATGAAGAGTTGATATTAGAGGCTCAAAAACAATTAGGTTCTGCTTTTGATCCTTCACTTTATCCTCATGTTGATGAGTTGATGGATAGAGAGCAAGACGTTCTTTGTGGATATAGCAGAAAGCCTGTTTATATCTGTACACAGGATGGTGATCCTTCTTTAGAATATCCTGCCAAATCAGGTGAGACTATAGACCTTCCTCTCTACAGGAATAATGTCCACATAAAATCTCTTGCTGAATTTCAGAGATTGCATGGTGGTAAATGGAAGAAGTTGACAGAGACTGTTAGAGGTTTGTTTACTTGCTATCATTATGAGAATGCAGATCAAAGAGCATTCGATGATGATGTTAGTTTGAATAATACTGTATTTGATAAAGATGCCAAGTACGGAAAAAAGCAAGCAACACTTGAGCAAGTATTTAAGCACAATGACAACAAGGTTTCTGATAGCGTGGCTATTTGGAAAAATCAAGTTCTAAAAGAATGTGTTGATACTCTCAGGACTTCTATCCAACACTTTACCGATAGTCTTCCAAAATTTGAGGCTAAAGGTAGATCACCATCTGAAAAAACTTTCATCAATAACTTGGAGAAAGTTCTTCTATCTGCCGAGCAGAAAAACAAGTTACTGTTCGACAACGATGAAAGACTTGATGAGATAATAAAACGTACTCGTCAATCTATCGATGGTGTTACTTGGAATGATCTTAAAAACAACAAACAGAAACGTGATAATGTTGCCAAGCAAACAGGCAACGTGAGTGCATTGTTTCCAACCTTAGGAGAAAAAGCTAATGGTAGTTAGTATTGAAAAAGAGTTATTAAGAGTTAGGCGAGACATACTGAGCAATAATGTAAGTTATGCATCTGTTCTAGTACCTCTAACCTTTAAAGAAAAATCTGATGTCGGAGTGATGGCGACAGATGGCAAGTATATCTATTATTCTGAAGAATGGATGACTGACTTGTATGATAAGGAGGACTTAGATTATGCAAGAAAAGTTATGTATGTAATTACAATGCATGAGTTGAAACATGTTCTTAACTGCCACCACACAAGACGTGGTGATCGTGATCCTAAAGGATGGAACATTGCAACAGACTTTGCTATCAATAGTGATCTCATAGAAGAGTGCAAGAAGGATATCGGCTACACAGCAGAAACCATCTTCACTAATATGAATGCATTAGTTGATACCAACGGACAGTTCAGGAACGATGATGGTACTTTCAAAAGTGCTGAACATATCTATTCTATTCTTAAGAGTAATCAAGAAGAAGATAGTGATGACTATACTATGCCGATGCCTGATCCTGATGGTGATCCTGATGGTGACTCGATGCCATTGGATAGTTCTTCTTTCGGTGAGGTTACTGATTTTACTGATGGTGATGGCAACCCTGTTGAGGCTAACTCAGATGAGATAGCTGAAGAGCAACAAAGAATAAGTGATGCGATCATTACAGCAAAACAGCAAATGAAAGGTATCGGTGACGATAGCGGATACGCAAGGATGTCTGCTCTTCAAGAGGCACAATCAACGCCTGTTGATTTCAGCACATCTGTTGCTCAACACTTAACCTTTAAGTACAGCACAGAGAATGACATGTCCTTTCATAGACCAAACAGAAGATTGATGCACACAGGTGTTTATTACCCATCTAACAAGCCTTCTCATAGCGGAGTGTTAGCGATAGGTTTTGATATCTCAGGAAGTGTCAGTCATCAGGAAAGATGTCTTCAAGCAGAGGCTCTTGAGAATGTTCTTAAATCTTTCCCTCAGATCGAGAAGGTCAAGGTTTGTTACATCAATACAATCGTTCAACGGATCAAGAATAAAGATGACGATGACTTCAATGCAGATGACTATTGGGATGAGTTTGATCTCGTGAGCGGAGAAGAAATAGATGTTCGTGACTTGAGTGGTGGCGGAACAAGAGTTGATCCTTTCTTCAATCTCATAGAAGAAACGCAACACGAAGTTTTTCCTGACTGTGCTATTTACTTTACAGATGGGTATGTTAATAGTGACAGGGAAGATAATCCACCTCAATTCCCTGTTCTATGGGCTACAACAGATCACACAGGATGCACACCAAAGTTTGCAGAATGTGTGCAAGTTGATGTAAATAATCTTTGAGGAATAAATACCGATAGTGGGGTGTTACATGCATCCTTTATTGCAAGTTGGTCAGGTACTTGTCTATCAAAAACCTGACACCAATCACTTAAAAATTGTCTAGGTAATGTTGCCTAATATAAAAATGAAGAGAGGTATCCAATGGATCATAGAGAAGGTACAGAAGATTTGCATGAGTTGTGCAACAAAGTTTATCCACATACATACAAGGATAAAAATTTATTAGAATTGTATGTAGGTTTAAATAACTTATTAATGAAACAAATGAAAATAATTAGAGGAGAAACAGATGAGTAAAATTAGTTCGTTTGAATTGATGACCAAAGGTCTTGGTATCAATACTGATAAAGTTATTAAGTCAGGTGTTAGAAGGTGGGTTATATTTGATTACAAAACCAAGTATAGAAAGCCTTTTGTTATGCGTGACTTGATAACAGGAGATCAAAAGACTATTAGTGTAAAGACTGCAAAATATTTATTAAATAGAGGAGGAGAGTAAATGAGTAATATATATACACACTATCCTCAAGATGATGAAATAAGTAGAGATGCATTGACAGAAGAATTAGAGTCAAGAGGTGTTCCTACAAAAATAGTTTATCATTTTGAAGACGATGATAAAAAGCAAATCATCAAAAAAGAAATAGTAGATTGGAACATTAGTGTTACATGGGATAATGGTGAAGAAGAAAATATTACAGTTATCCCTCAACAATTAAGTGATGTTGTACACGAATTACTAGACAATTTAGAAAAGGGAGAAGAATAATGGTTAGTATAAATGAGAGTAAGTTTGGTTTTAAGTTAGTTGGTACATCACCTAACTCAGGGCTAACAGAATTTGAATGTTCTGTGGAAGACTTCATAACAGAAAATCAAAATGGTTTTACTATAACTATGGATGAAATGTTTGAAGCAATCATAAATGCAAAAGAAAATGAAACGATATATGCTATATCTGATGGAATTTTAGTTAGAAAAATAAGCATAAATGACAAGGGAGGTGTTAAATGACTGATAAAGAAATGACTGAGCAAGACTACTTGGCTCAACAACATGAGTATGAAAAGTCAATGGATCATTATGATGAAGACGGCTACTGTGAATTTTGTAGCCGTCACAGAGATGATGGTATTCATTATCAATGTTGGAAATAAAAAAGACTTATGACAGTACCTCTCAGGGAATTCCCCATAGGGAATTCCCTAGTAATATTCCTCAAGGAATATATTGTTTAGGTAATATTGCCTTATTTATTATGGAGATTAATTATGGGTAAAAGACAAATAAAACCGAAAGGTTCAAAGACTAAAATGTTTTCACACAGACCACAAAGAGCAGAGAATTCTTATTACGATGAGGAAGATCGTAAGCACTATAGAAAACCTGAGTTGAAGGAGGGTGAGTGATGGCTATAGATTTAAAGAATGTTGAATTAGAATATTTTAAAGCACCTAGTTCAAAACCAATTAAAATTTATGTGTTTGATGAAAATAATATGGAAAGAAGAATTATTCAATTAGACGATCTTCTTACACTAATTAATTCAGGAAGATTTAATGGTGACCTTTCACAGGATCATATATACTATTATCGTACAGCTAAAGAACGAGATTGGTATTGGAAGAGATCAAAGAAATATATTGATGAAATGAAACACTTTCCAAAAGGTATGGATGTGTATTTTTAACAGGAGAAAAAAATGGATGACATGGAATTACACTTAATGACGCAGATTTTCAAAGGCATGGGTGCGAGTGATGAGACTATAGAGAAAGCCTCAAAAGAATACGAAACACAGATTGCTTACTATGAAAATTTATCAGAAGAAGATAAGAGACTAGAAATACAGTCTATGGAAACCTTAACAGAAAATATGACTTTTGAAGTTTTCACAAACATGTCTACTTCAGATCAAGAAGAGTATGTAAAAAGGTTAAGAGAAAAATTAAGATTACAATAGGGAGTATGTAATGAAAGTTTATGAAGATAAAGATGCTACGATATATGTAGGAAAACTTAAAGAGATTAGAGCAAAGATTAAATCAAAAAAAATTATTGCACTAATAAATAACGAACATCTCGAAGGAGATAATGTTATAAAAATGTATAACAAATAATTGGCTATTTTAAGCCATTTCAAAATTAAGACTGATTTTAAGGCTCATACAGAGGTGTTTTTTTCTAGCATCAAATAGTATTAGAAGGACTATTCCTTTGTGTGAGCGGTAAAATCTGAAGGTCAATTTTCTTGTATTGTATAGTGTAAAGTCATATATTGTTACTTTAGAGGATATTATGGGTACTATAATAAATTTTCCTGATGGGAAAGAAATAGATACAGAAGATAAAAAAAATAAGACAGAAATCATTCATGTAGTTGGAGAGGAAACATCTATCTTATTTGAAAAAGACAAAGTCATACTAACATATCCACCGAATGGAATTAGCAAAGATGAATTTTGGATGATGGTATCATCTGTTGTGTTTTTGTATAATGAAGAAGAAGGCTACGATGATATGCGTATGTTGGTTCTTAAAGATGCAATAGCATCAGGTTTTCCTTTTGCTATGAATTATACAGACGAAGAAGAAGATGAGTTCGTCATAGAGTTTGATCCTGATTTTGATTTAGATTAGTTGTCTAGGTAATATTGCCTAACATCAAGGGAGTACAATTATGTCTTTAGAAAAACTATATAAAAAACTACAAACAAATCTCATGAATGCAAGAATAGAAAGATCAATGCATCAAGAAGTATGGAATGGTATTGAAAACGATCCTGAGGATATGCGTAATGAAAGTGAAATAGAAACATTTGAACGCATATTAAATTGGGATGATTTCAGTGAAGTTCGCTAAGATACCGAGAGATGAACAGTTGAGAATAGCAACCTACACTCTTAACAATAAGATTATAGATCATTGTTACACTTTACCTAAAGAAGATTCAATAATGGTTATGAAAAGATGGAAAGATTTATTAGAAAGTCTTGACTACAATATAATTTTCAAGTAGGTTCATATTACTCATTTTTTAGTTTCCCCTCACTCTTCGGAGTGGGGGGTTTTTTTTTGGTCTTTTTTTTAACGTGCAAAGGGTTATACAAGGAGATCTAAAAAGCGTGAGAATCCCAGCTCCAAATTTCCTTGGAAATATTCCTTAAGGATTATTTATGTTGTGGGTAGATCATCAGCAAAACTCCAATCATATACTTTGTCGCCTCTCAGTGAAAAACAACCTGTGTAAGGATTGTGACTTAGTAATATTGTTTCGCATTTGCCAAGCCAAGACCATCTGACTTTCCATATCTTGGCTAAAGGTTCTCTTGTTTCTCTGTCTCTATGTATTGTTATTCCATTATCTGCTTTAGCAAACCAAGACATTGATCCACCTATCTGCATCCCCTCAGGAATATTTGTGTCTTGAAGTTTTGATGGATGAGCAACGAAGAATATGTGACAGTCATTTGATACTGCCCAATTTTGTACTTTTGATAGCATGTTAGATATGCCTTCACTCATGTTAGCATTTTGTTCAGGCTCAATCCAATTATATGGATCGATAACTAAAACCTTTACACCAAACATTACAGACTGTGATGCCACGTCTAACACTTCCTCAATCTTTGTAGACCTTCCACCTGAGAAATCTTGAAAAACAAAATGATCATTAATAAAATCCATTGTTGCATCTAACTCTTCTTGATTTATTTTTTGTGCATTCTGAGTATCAAAGAAAACTTTTTTAGATATGTGATTTGTTAATTGAGTAACATGCTCTGCCATTGGTTTTTCAAAAGAACAATAACAAGTTTTAAGCCCATAAGTTTTTGCCAAGTACACACAGCAATCATCTACAAAGTTTGACTTACCACTTGATGGCAACCCTGTGACTACAGTCAACTGACCTTGTGCTATCTGTAAATCAACTGCTGAATGTATTTGATAGCCTGTTGGTTTACCTTCGTCATACAGTTTGTCAACTTGAAGCCTTATATCATTTGCACGATACAACCCTGATACAGGATATGGTTTAATTTTTTTCAACCTATCTTTTAAAAAAGCCACACCTTCCTTCTGCAAACATTCGTTTGCATCTTTGTATGGAGATAAATCTAGCATCCAACATTTGCCACGACCTATTCTCTTAGCTAGTTCTTCACACAATGCTTTTCCCTGATCATCTGAATCGCCACTAAATATTACTTGTTCAACATTGTTTAACTTTTCTCTTGCAGACCAAACATATTTATATTTGACATCTTCGTCAGGAGATTTTTGAGATTGAGATACACCTTGAGGTGCACCATTCGGAACACTTACTACACCATAGTTACTTTCATCATTTAAAACACTAAGCCAAGTTAGTGCGTCTATTTCTCCTTCACATATAATAAGCGACCTTTGATTCAAAACATTTTGAATATTAAAGAATTCGTTGCAACTTCCTTCTTGGCTAAAAAGTTTGTCTTGATCAGCAGAACGCCATTTAATAGAAGTTATTTTATTCTCTTCATTGTAATAAGGAAAACCCACTCCTTCTCTCTTTCTACCTTGAAAGCTATATAAATTCCTCAAGGAATATTTATTAATTACATCTTCACTTAAACCCCTGTCTTTTAAAAAAGTTATTGTTTCTTCATTATGTTTAAAATTTTCTAAATTTATTTCCCTCATTATCTCTTTCACCTTTACTTGATTTATTTCTTTTGATTTTTTTACAGTATTAAAATTTCTCTCTGTATTAAAGTTTTTAGATAGACCTCCGCTCATTCCACAATGATGACAAAAATATTTTATGTCATTTCCATCAACATTTACTGCAAGTTCTTTCTGATGTCTGTTGTGTTTTTTTCTTGATTTATGGCAAGAAGGACAATATATCCTGTGCTGACCTTGATCTAAATACTTTACTGTTTCTGATATTATGTTTTTTTCTTCCATCCCACCTCTCATTTTTTTAAATTATATTATACTTATGTTTGTTTGTACAGAATGTCTACATTATTTATTATTAAATGATTATATAATAATATATTGACATACTATATACATATCTATATACATACTTATAAAGGAAGCGAGTAAGACTTGGACTGTATACACCGATTGGTTAATAGCCATGTATAATACCATTAAAGGGGAGATAAAACATTTGCGTAGTCATCTCCCCACTTCTGATACATTAAATGGAGATACCAATGAACAACGAAGAACAATGGACTATTGAGAGAGACAAAGAACCACCTAGAATTTTTGGTCGTGGTGCAACCATGAAACACAATATACCTTTAGAAGATTTAAGACCTCCTTATACGGATGATAAGGGAAACTTAAAGAGGGATTGTTTAAAGCTAGAATGCGATCCTGAAACAAGTCAAAAAAAAATTGGAACTATTAGAGCGTTTGTACAAAGGCACATGCAAAAATTAGAAAGGAATGCCAATACAAAAACTTTACCAAAATTTTCTATAATGTTTGGTAAAGATAAAAAAAGTATTTTGATATGGAGAATTAGTTAATTGCATTACACAAACAAAAAAATGATACCTTTACATGTTGTAAGGGGAATAAAACACTCTTGGGAATATAGTAAAGGCGAGGCAGATTTTTCTGTTACAGAATTATTACAACCACCAAAAGTCAGAGCATTAAAACTTCAACACAAAGATGAATTAGTAGAAGACTACTCAGATACTATAGCATCTTTTATTGGAACTTCTGTTCATAAAATGCTTGAACAAGCCAACGAAGGTATTGAGGGTTTAGAAACTGAAATGAGAATTAACACAGAAGTAACTGTAGATGATAAAGATTATGTTATCTCAGGGTGTATTGATCTAATTAATCATAATGAAAATAAGATCACAGACTACAAAACAACTTCTGCTTATGCAGTTATCAATGACAAACCTGAATGGAATTATCAACTTAATATTTACGCATGGTTATATGCTTTAGCCTTTAATAAAAAAGATATGCCTTCTGCTGAAGTAGTAGCCTTTTTAAAAGATTGGAGTAAATCAAGGTCAATAAATTCTAATACTTATCCACAAACTGCTGTATTTACTAAACCTATAATGGTATGGTCTATGGAAGAGGTGGAAAATTTTATAAAAGAAAGAATTAAATTACACGTTGCATCTGCAACTGATACTCAGGACATACAATGTTCTGATGAAGAGATATGGCTTTCTGCAAAAGGAAAAGCTAACAGGTGCGAAGATTGGTGTAATGTTAATCAGTTTTGCAATCAGTACAAAAATTATATGGAGGAAAAATAGATGACTGAAAAAGCTAAGAAGAAAAATGAGTTTAAAGATATATGGGATGTTTTATATAATATAGATATGAAGCCATACATAAACAAAAAAATGGACTTAGATTTTGTTTCATGGGCAAGAATATATACTATTATGGCAGAACAATTTCCTAACTTTGAATGGGGTAATATAGAGTATGAAGGAATGCCATACAAAACATTACCTAATGGAACTGCACAGGTAACTACCTTTGTAGAAATAGATGGAGTTAGAAGAGAGATGACTCTTCCTGTTATGGATAACAGAATGAAAAGCACAGCAAATGTTGATGCCACTGTTATTAATAAAAATGTTTGGAGATGCTTTGTAAAAAATTGTGCAATCTTTGGTTTAGGAATGAGGGTGTATTCTCAGATAGAAGAAGATCTCAATGACATAGGTGCAAAACCTGACGAACAACAGGGTAAAAAATTATCTGAACCTACTATACCTTTAGGAACATTAAAACCAAAAGCAACTATACAAGCTAAAGATTCCTCAAAGAATATAAAGGAAGTAGATGTTACAGAATCTGAAATGTTCTTGAAGATGGTTGATAGCTATTTGAACTCTGAAAATTTAACTATAAAAGAGTTAAATGAATTTTATTCAAATGAAACGAATAATCCTAAGTTTGATAAGTTACAAAAAGAACTTCCTAAATATTACGAAACTATTATAGAAAAATTTAAATCAGTAAAACAATCATTACAAAATAAGGAGACTAACTAATGGCTAAAGTATATAAAAAATCAGGTGGGAATGCATGGTTAAATAAATTTAAATCATCAGATGCCCATCCATCTTTTACAGGAAGTGTTTGGATTGACTACGATCAACTACAAGATTTAGTCGCATCTGCTAAAGCTAATACTAATCCTGATGACATAGAAAATAAACATAAAGCATTAGTCAAGACTGCTCTTTGGGAAAGGGTTACAAAAGATAAATCTGATGGAACAGGTGGACAACCATACTTTTATGTTCAACTTGAGGTTGTGTCTGAAGATGATATGACTCCAAAAGCACCACCTCCTCCTCCTCCTGTAAATGCGTCACCTAGTAGTGTAGAGCCTGATGACGATCTACCTTTCTAGACATGAGTATAAAAATATTACAAGGGAACTCCCTTGATATACTTCGTGATTTAGAAAAAGATTCTATTGATACATGTGTAACTTCTCCTCCTTATTGGGGGTTAAGAGATTATGGTACAGCAACTTGGGTTGGAGGCGATCCAAGTTGTTCTCATAAGAGAGACAGTAAATTTTCAGAGTCATGTTCAACAGGTCAGAAGAATTTAGAAGGTGCTATCGGAGATGGTATCTACAAGTCAAAGTGTCCTAGATGTGGTGCTGTTCGAGAGGATGAACAATTAGGACTTGAAGAAACCCCTGAAGAATATGTCAATAACATGGCAGACCTTTTTGATAAAGTTAAAGATGTTTTAAAGCCTGAAGGAACTCTTTGGTTAAACATTGGTGACTCTTATATCGGTGGTGGTAGAGGATATGAATACTGTGATGATGGAACTATTCAACAAAACCATATTGATGCAGGTGTTAAATATGGTAAGCCAACAGGAAAGGTAAAAGGTTATAAGCCAAAAGATTTAGTGGGTATTCCTTGGATGATGGCTTTTGAATTAAGGAGAAGAGGTTGGTGGCTTAGACAAGATATCATATGGAATAAACCTAATCCAATGCCTGAGAGTGTAACAGACAGATGCACCAAATCACATGAATACATTTTCTTGTTATCTAAAAGTAAACATTATCACTACGACCATGAAGCTATTAAAGAAGAAGCTGTTGGAGAAAGGTGGGGTAAGGATACTCCTATCAATATGGAAAGAACTAAAGACATAGAAAATCAATTCAATGGTTTAACTAGAGAAAGAAAAATGATTTACGAAACAAGAAACAAACGAAGCGTTTGGACTGTTAACCCTAAACCATATAAAGAAGCTCACTTCGCAGTTTATCCTACTAAGCTAATTGAACCCTGTATACTTGCAGGTTGTCCTGAGGGAGGAACTGTTCTCGATCCTTTCGGTGGTAGTGGAACGACAGGACTTGTTGCTGATAGATTAAAAAGAAGTGCTGTTCTTATTGAATTGAACCCTGATTATGTTGAGATTATGCGTAAGAGATTAGAGGGTGATGCACCTTTATTCACTGA